>Ga0160441_100752_pt1 | contig 17467 bp, 17 predicted proteins | sample HID1971K_E1MG_FD_108260 | JGI IMG/M metagenome (GOLD analysis project Ga0160441, IMG submission 108260) | Enriched millipede-associated microbial communities from UW Madison campus, WI, USA - HID1971K_E1 MG | ecosystem: Host-associated > Arthropoda: Insects > Digestive system > Unclassified ... | reverse complement strand
TTACAGAAGTAGAAAAGAAAGATAGCGATAAAATAACACAAGTTAATTATCATCTTTCGGCTCCTATTATTCCTTAATCTTCACAAAGCAAAGGCCGTCTCATTCGTAGATCAATAATCTACTATGAGACGGCTTTTTTTATTTTAATGTAATGATCCATCCATTAAAGATGAACCCAATAGAATCTCTTCTGAAGGTAATTCCAATCTTATTCAGTATTTTCTGCATAACAAATACTTCCTTAGCTCATAATATACTGAAAAATTATGACAAAGGGAGCATTTACGATGATAAAAATAGTAAGAAGTTCAGTAATAATGATGTTTGTGATGGCATTAATGATTGTGCCATTCAAAGGTATCGTTTCGGCGAATGTCCACGCTAATGGAATACCTACTAATAAAGCTACTTGTGAGCTGAGAATGGCAGAGCGACAACTGTGGATCGATCATGTTCTATGGACGAGAAGCTTTATTGTTAGTGATCTAGCCAATCTAGAAGACAAGTCCGCTGTATTAGAGCGTCTATTGAAGAATCAAGATGATATCGGGAATTCCATTAAGCCTTATTATGGTGAAGAAGCGGGCAATAAGTTAGCTAAGCTTCTAAGAGAACATATTGAACTTGCGGGGCAAGTGGTGGGGGCAGCCAAAAGTGGAAACAGTGCTGAGCTGGAAAAATATAATAAGTTATGGTACAAAAATGCTGATGATATAGCAAACTTTTTAAGTGCAGCGAACCCCAATTATTCAAATAAACAACTGAAAGACATGTTATACATGCATTTACAATTTTTGACCGATCAAGTAGTGGCTAGATTGAGTAAAGACTGGCAAGGCGATATTGTTGCATTTGATAAAGGTGAAGCGCATATGATTATGTTCGCAGATATGCTTGTGGATGGAATAATTAAGCAGTTTCCTAATAAGTTCAAATAAAGGTAATGATGAAGCGACTACTCCTAATTTACTATTCAGAGTAGTCGCTTTTATTGTGGAATGATAATTTAGTCGAAATTAGTCACACTATTAAATGGTTCTTTTGAATTATTTACATAAAATTCCAACAACCTTATATTATAGATGAAACGTTAAAGCGTTTACATTGTAGAAAGGAGCTGATTTATTTATGAAAATAGCGAAGAGATTATCATTTTTGATTATTGCTTTATGTATGATGCTTATATTTACCCCTGCAACCCACGCACTGACCGTGACTAGTCAATTCAAAACTCCTGTGCATATCACAATTAATCCGGGTGAAACAAAACCAGTTCTTTTTGCAGTTCCTAATGGGACAACCGTCAATGCAATTGTAGCCAAAATAGAAAGAGTGTCTTCTTCGGGGACAATTGTTGGTGAACATTACATTCTACATGCAGGTAATCAATACTATAATGGCACTATCAACACCGCTAGTACACAAACGATAGGAATCAGTTATTATAGCCCTCCTTATAATGGACTTATTATTCTCCGCTCAGAAAACACTACTTCACCAGTAACGGTACGTATTACTTTCTACAATAGTATCGTGACTCCTTAATAACAAGATATGAATAATTCAAAGGGTCCATCTTGATATTAAGATGGACCCTTTGAATTGTATGTCGGATACAATTTATTGCAAGTATTGTTGTGCTCCTGACTCCTCTGATATCTCTTGTAAGGCAATGCCTGCGTTATGTTCAGTTGTATGTGCTAAAGCTAAATCACCTAAAGCAATTATGCCGACTAATTTACCAGATTCAACAACAGGTAATCGTCGAATTTGGTGCTGAGCCATAAGATCGGCAGCTTCTTTCGCATCTTGATCTGGAGTGACGGTGATTATTATATCGCTCATAACAGTTTTAACTTCAGTAGAACCTGAGTGCTTTGCAGCATATCCTCGTACAACCAGATCACGGTCGGTGACACATCCAATTAGTTTAGTGTGGTCGTGTTCATCCACGACCGCTACAAAACCAATATTGTTCTCAGACATAATGACGGCAATTTCATAAATATTATCTTGAAGCGTTACTGTTTTACAGTTTGATGTCATTAAATCTCTTACTTTCTTCATTTTAAAACTCCTTTTTTCCTTTTTGGAATGCATATACATAATATCTTCATAATGGAGCCTGCTAATACGTAACAAATGAACTCAATATGGTACGTTTACAGTAATACTCAGGTTAGGTATATTAATGAACAGGCAAGAGATACTATGAAGAAAATGAAGAAATTAATGGTGACATCAATGAGGTTATTTATCGCTGTTCCTGTCTCAGAGGAAGTATCCATTGAGCTAGAACGTTGGGTAACAACGAATCGAGAAGAGGTGCTTTTTAGAAAATGGGTGCACCCATCAGATTATCATATTACGTTACAATTTCTAGGTGAGACACATGTAGACAAGATCGAAGCTTTACATGCGTGTTTAGGAGCAATCCAAGCTAGCCCTTTTCCTTTAAGTCTCAATAAATCTGGTTACTTTGGACGTCCTAATTCACCTAGTGTACTTTGGTGGGATCTTTTGGATGATTCAGGTGGATTGCATGATCTTCACAGGAAGGTTGTTCAAGCTACGAATCATAACGGCTATGAAATGGAAAAACGAGAGTATGTACCTCATATTACAATTGCTCGAAATTATATCGGAAATAATAGGTTTCCCGCTGAGAAAATAAAGTCTATTCCCTCAGAAAAAAACTGGATAGTTGATCGATTTACGCTTATGAGAACGTGCAGTCATATTTCGCCAATGTATAAAGTGCTTGGAAGCTATCCATTAAAATAAGAAGACTTTATTGTTTAAATGATAATCCGATGTAAGAAGAAGAGAGTAATAATGTAAAAACAAATAGGGACTTGTCAATTGACAAGTCCCTATTTGTTTTATTCCATTACGCCAGCTACCTCAAGTGCCCTATGCTTAATACGTGATTTTTCTACCATCTCTCCCAGTAAATCAGATACTTGAGTGGAATTTTTAATGTTACGAAGTATAAATTCTGCATGATTAGTGTCAGATGAAAAAACGGTAATATCACCTATGTTAATTAATCGCTCGAATAAGTTTCTCTTTGTTGAAATATCTCTAACTCGATACAATCGTATTTCATCGCGTCGTTTTGTGAATATACCCTTTTGTACAATAATTCTTGATTCTGTAATTTCATATGTTGTAAAGCTAGGTAAACCGAAGTTGAAAGGTTTTCCCTTCCATAATACTTCTTCCATGTCATGCCTCCTTACTTTCTATTAATTCGAATAGCGTAAATAATTACAACTAATATATACCTATGACAACGTTCAATGAATTAAGTTACTATATTTAATTGCAATTAAGTTTTCTTCTATTTCTAGATCAACTCTTTTACTGATAATGATCTAATATGCTGTTAAAACCATTAAAATCTTCTCATCATTATCAGAAAAGTTAATCCTTATTATCGCGGAATTCCGTATACGGTCGCGGTTTCTAAGCTTTCTGAGATGCTAGTTCAGTTTTTCATAATCCTTAATTTTCCACAAAGTCTACCTCAATATTATCGTATAATAGTGCGAGATTAAGGAGGGCGATATTATGTTGAACAAACGTTGGATAAAGTCTTTGGCCTTATTATTGATTATTGTTTTTGCTTGGCCGACCTATGAAGTTTTCGCACAAACGCCTGGCAAAACAACAGTATATGTCAATGGCCAACGAGTCTCCACGACTGCAATTATTCAGAATGATTATCAACTTGTACCAGCTTCATTTTTTCGTAAGTTAAATGTGTCCGTTGAATGGAATAAAAGATATCGTGCTGCTGTACTTAGTAAATCATCTATTCAGATCAGTTATCCAGTAACTGAGCGTCATACTGATTATCAAAGTGCGGGAGCATCAGTATGGAAAAGGGATAAGTTGAATACTCGGACGACGTTAATTAATGGAGTCACATATGTTCCATTAGCGTATACGGCAAAAAAACTGGGATTTAGTGTTCAGTACGATTCAAGGGTGAAGGCAGCATTAATCTCGACCGGTGCGGGTGGTATGAACTCATTAGAGAATGAGAAACAACCAACTCAAGAGGAACTTCATTGGTTGTATCAGATCACGGAAGCAGAGGCAGGGGGAGAGAGCTATACAGGAAAGGTCGCAGTCGCAGCTTCAATCCTGAACCGAGTGGCTGATCCTGAATGGCCGAATTCCATTATCGATACGATTTTTCAGGTAGAACACTATAATGGAAAATCATATTATCAATTTTCTCCAGTGTTGGACAATCGCATTAATACTGTGACACCAAGTCAGGATACGAAGCGTGCAGTGCAAGCTGCTCTCAATGGTTCAGATCCAGGTCTTGGAGCCGTCGTCTTCTATAATCCGAAGAAAACAGACAATGAATGGGTACAAAGCCGAGAGGTGACTGCTCGAATCGGAAATCATATATTTGCAAAGTAATCTAAACAAATAGCCAGTTGCTCGAGATTTGATATGCTCCCATTATAGTAGACTGTAGAAAAAACAAAATTTCTACTACTACGATGATGGGAGTTTTCTTTATGTCTAAAATTAGGGGGTGTCTTAAAACTCCGAAGGGAGCAGATTTTGCCGAATTTTCGTTCCATGCAAGGCACTTTCTTGAAGGCGTACCGGTGGTACGTCAAGAAAAAGTAACGCAGTAGAGGGCGAAAAGGCGGTGAAAGATGCCCTTAAGTGGTTTTTCAGACACTCGCTAGTCAATAAATCAGAAAAAATTTACTGATGTACAAGTTAAGTGCCCTTGCAAGATAACGAAACAATCACTATTATAATATATATGATATTGATAATCATTATCAATTTATTAACGACGACTATGGACATTGAGTTGTTAGATGTGAATTGATTGAAATAATGGAGTCAACTTGAGGAGGGATTGGAATGAATAAAGTTATAATTGTTTATTCGAGCTTAACAGGTAATACGGAAGAAATGTCTGAGATCATCGAAAGAGGCGTAAAGGATGCAGGGATAGAAGTTGTACGAAAAGATGCATATGATGCTAAAGCAGCGGACTTGTTGCAATACGATGGGATTATTATCGGTGCATATACATGGGGCGACGGAGAGTTGCCTGATGAATTTCTTGATTTTTATGAGGAAATGGAAGGGCTAGATCTGAGCGGGAAAAAGGCTGCTGTATTTGGATCGGGAGACACCTCTTATGCTAACTATTGTGGTGCAGTAGACCTAATCGAACATAAATTGCGAGAACTCGGTGCAGATATCGTACATGAGAGCTTAAAGTTTGAATATAATGCTTCTAGTGAAGAGTTGCAGCAAGGAAAAACTATTGGATATAAGATGGCAGTGGGAAATATAAACATTTCATGAAAGTAATATTAGAAATAGGTAATTTGGAGTGGATTTTATAATTTATACCAGAGAACTATTGTCCATGGTTAATAATTCATATAGACTATTGGTTAATGTGTAATATAACTATCATTAGGAGTGTGAATCGATTGAAGAAAAAAGCATTTGTAGCTATTATAAGTGTGTCAATGCTTGCTAGTATGGGAACTGGTGCCTTCGCAGCAACTAAACTACAAGAGATTAAAGCGTACCTTAATCCTGGGATAAAGGTACAAGTGGATGGAACTCTTGTTGAATTACGTGATGTCAAAGGCAACGCTATTGCTCCGATCAGCTATCAAAATGCCAATTATTTTTCTATTCGTGCAATCTCCGATGCCCTTGATGTAGCCGTTGACTATGATGTGGCTACTCAAACCATTATATTAGGCGAGAAGGTAGAAGGAGTCTCTATTGCTGGAGGATTCAATGATATGTATCACACGAAAGATCCAGCTCAAACTACGTATAAAGGCAAGGATTATAAAGAAGCTTATTTCAACAATAATGAAAGTAATCGTAGCATGGGCTTTATGCTCTACCCGAATAAAGAGCATCAAACACTATACCTTCAAATTGCAGCAGTTGATGGTGATATAACAGACTTTACAATTAAAGACGCTGATAACGATATTATTCTAAAAAAAGTAGATGTCATTAAATCCGCAGAAGGTTTGGTCACTGTCCAAGCTGATATCGGCGGGGTGAAATCATTATACGTGTATGGAGATGTCAAGAAAGAAACGGCTGTCTTTATACCATTGACTACTTCGTATTATAAATAGGTCTGATCTAATTAATGTATATCTCCTTTATTAATGGAGTGAACTCATCCTCTTGTGGTTAAAAGTAGCACTATGTTCTTGTCGATATGAACGTAGTGCATTTCCATAAGGGGATATTTTTTTGTCTTAAATAGGATAGGCAATGAGATTTTTGAAGTCATTTACATCACTTGCGCTCCTCTAATTTAGTTAATGGAATCGCTTTCTTTCATAGATCTTTCATTGCGACATGATATAGTGTCATCGAATGGTTAATCAAGCATCATATGAGCGAACATAAAGATTCTTATTTGATACAGGGAGTGAAAGACATGATTTCATGGAGTAAGAAAGCATTAACGGTAATGCTGGTATTGTTATTAATTTTTATTGATATTCCTCGTTGGATAGTATCAACGGAATCCGTAGCAAAGGCAGCTGTAAGCTTTGCTGATGGAAGCGGTCTGGCAAATGACCCCTATCTGATCGCGACAGCAGAGCAACTAGATGCGATTAGATTGGATCTAGACAGCCACTATATGCTAATCGCTAATATTGATTTAAGTGACTATCAGGATAATGGTGGTTGGATACCTATTGGCTCAACCACTAATCCATTTACAGGAACACTTAACGGAGCAATTTCAGGTAATGACTATCGTGAAGATGGATCATATCAGATAAGTAATTTGTATATGGATAACTCAGTAATTGATGAAGAGAAAGCATTTATTCATACGATTGGTTCCACAGGATTAGTGAAGTATGTTGATTTTGTGGATGTAAATTTACAAACAGGAGAAAAATCTGCTGTAATTGCTATAACTAATAACGGTGAGGTTACGAAAGTTAATGTTTCTGGACAAATTATTAGCAATGATAATTATGTAGCGGGCGTTGTTGTCTTTAATGAGCAGGACATGAGTGATGTTTCTTTTACGGGTAATATTGAGGGTGCTGATTATGTTGGAGGTATCGTTAGCGAGAATAATGATCATCTCGTAATTTCCAGATATAAAGGGACAATTGTAGGCGATTCATATGTTGGAGGTTTTGCAGCAGTCAATCATGGTCGTTTAGTGGGGAATGATATGTCAGGGAACATAGATGGGATAGATTATGTGGGTGGCATAGCAGGTGAAAATATAGGGGAATTATCGAACGTTTGGTATATAAATGGTCATATTTCTGGTGAAAGCTATGTCGGCGGAATAGTTGGCAAGAATAGTGGGAAAGTAGAAGATGCGAAATTACTGAATCTAGACGACGGTCAAGATCGAAAAATAACTGGCGAAAGTTACGTAGGTGGAATTATCGGATACAATGATGACGGTAATCTATATAACGCGACAATTAATGGTAATGTTAATGGTTATGAAAGTGTGGGTGGATTAATTGGTAATCAAGTAGGAGGATTAATTAATGATGGAGTATTTAACGGTACGGTTACTGGCATAGATGATGTAGGGGGTGCAGTCGGGAATGCTAGAGATGGATCTCAAATAGAAAATGTTAAAACGAAGGGAAGCATTATAGGAGAGGTGAATGTTGGAGGCTTAGTTGGAAAGCTGAACAATTCAAGCCTTACGTTGGGTACATCTCAATCTACTGTGGTAGGAGTCCGTGATGTAGGTGGACTAGTAGGTAATAATGATGATAGTGAAATTTCACGGAGCACCGCACAGGGCAATGTTACGGGAGAAGAGGATACCGGTGGCTTGGTCGGTGATAATGATGGAATCATCACAACGAGTAATGCTACAGGCTCTGTAGTGGGGAAATACTCTGTTGGTGGTTTGGTAGGAGATAATGATAATCAGGAAATCTCTAATAGCTATGCTCACGGGGATGTAACAGGTATAGATGAAGTTGGTGGCTTAGTTGGATCGAATATTGAGGGGAGTATAACGAATAGTTACTCCATTGGTGGCGTAACTGGTACTTCATTAGTTGGTGGCTTAGTAGGATTTAATACTGAGGATCACGTAGAAGGTATTGTGACCAGCAGTTATTATGATCTTGAAACATCAGGACAGCAAGATAGCGAGAAGGGATTAGGGTTATCTACTATAAATATGAAGTTAGTTAACTCATATGTAAATTGGGATTTCGATATAATATGGCAGATTAATTCTATAAATAACTATGGCTATCCTTATCATCAAGGGATGGACGTTTTTTTAATCTATACAAGTAATGAAGAGGATTCTTCTAAAAACTTATATGACAGTCAACGTTATCATTTATTCAATAACATACCTGTTAATGATAATATCTATGGCTGGAGTAAGCATGGCTATACTTTTAACGGTTGGAATACGAAGTCTAATGGTACCGGTGATCACTATAATGCTAATGATTATATATATTTTGAGGAAGATACTGTGCTATATGCACAATGGAAATTGAATGCTCCAGTCACTGTGATTGAAACACCAACCAACGTATTATCTAGCAATGCTGACTTATCGATGTTAGAACTTCGTAATGGAGAAGAATTGTTAACGCTAGATCCTGTGTTTACTGCGTCCAAGGTTAGTTATGGGACTACGACAACTGCTGCTGAGTTAATGCTAAAAGCACTGCCAGTAGATGCTTCTGCTGAGGTAAGTTATGGTCAAGAAAAGTTAATATCATCAATTAAGATTGATCTGCAGCTGGGTGAAAATATTGTGACCCTACTCGTACGAGCAGAAAATGGAATTGAGAAGCGTTACACGATAACGATTACCCGTGAAGTTGAAGAACAAGTCGCAGTTTGTCCGTTTACTGACATTGTAGGGCACTGGGCAAAGGCTAATATTTGTGAAGCTTCAAGCATAGGTATTGTTGAGGGTAAAAGCTCTACGCTGTTTGTACCCGATGAAGCGATAACAAGAACAGAAGCAACATCCCTCTTGTTACGAGTGCTTGGAATCGAAGTGGAATCTTCAGCAGAAGAGCTTAATTTTAGTGATGCTGTAGAGATTCCAGTATGGGCAAAGAATATTATTGCTACATCCTTAGAGAAGGACATTGTGAGGGGATATCCGGATGGAACCTTTAGACCTGAGCAAATAATAACAAGAGCAGAACTAAGCGCTTTAGTTGCAAGAGCAATGAAGTGGGAATCAAATGCAGGGGCGACATTGCCATTTAAGGACAGAGAAAGTATACCGACATGGGCAACTAGCTATGTACATTCGGCTTATACTAATGATCTAATAGAGGGTAGATCCAATGGTCTTTTCGTTCCTAATGGCGTAGCCACGAGAGCGGAGGCAACTGTTATCATGCTAAGACTATGGAAACTTAATCAGGATATGTAGAAGTTAAAAATTGTTTCAGAATGGATAATTCAAGAAAATTATCTTATAAAAACCTGTTATCAATTTCATCCGATAACAGGTTTTTTGATATATTTTCAAGATGATATCGTAAACGTCAAATCATTATACATTTTCGGATATTAAACAATATACTACTGTTTTTAAATATAAATATTGCCAATTATTAATTATTGTATTATCATTTATTTGATAATGAAAATCATTCTTATTTGGGGAGAGAGAGAAATTGAAAAAGAGACTGTCACTTGTTTTATTTGTAGTGCTTGCAGTAGTTATGGTTTTGTCAGCTTGTGGTAACGCTGGAAATGGAGCATCCGAACCAGCGAATTCTGGTGCACAAACGGAACAATCTAATAACCAAAGTGGTGAAAATTCCGCAGAACAGAATACTGAGGAGTCTGCTAAGAGAGAAGTAACTCATGCTTTAGGAACAACTCCTATCGAAGGCAAGCCACAACGTATTGTAACCTTATTCCAAGGTGCAACGGATACATTAGTACAGTTTGATGTAACTCCTGTTGGAGTAGTAGAATCATGGGCACAACAACCGATGTATGATTATCTAAAAGATGATCTACAGGATGTAACTTATGTTGGACTCGAAACACAACCTAACCTTGAAGAAATTTCTGCATTAAATCCTGACCTCATTATCGCTACACAAGTACGTCATGAGGAAATTTATGAGCAGCTTTCTCAAATTGCACCAACTGTAGTTACTTCTATTCTTTATGACTTCCGTGAAACAGCTAATATTATTGGCCAAGCAATTGGTGATGAGGATACAGCAAAGGCATTAATCGCAGATTGGGATACACGAGTTGCTGACTTTAAGTCAAAAGTTTCGAGTGTGGAAGGATGGCCATTAAGTGCTTCTGTTGTAAACTTCCGTGACGATCATGCACGTATTTATGTTACAGGCTTTGCAGGTTCTATTCTAACAGAACTTGGTTTCAACGGTCCGAAAGATTTAGTTGGAGATGATCACGAAATTGTACGTCTAATGGACAAAGAAAGCATTCCTAATATGAACGCAGATGTTACGTTTGAATTTTTCGAAGATACTGAAATCATTAAGAAAACCCATGATGAGTGGACAAGCCATCCACTTTATCAAAACCTAGATTCTGCTAAAAATAATCAAGTCTTTATCGTAGATGAAGTAACTTGGAACTTTGCAGGTGGATTCAAATCAGCTCATTTAATGCTAGATAGTCTTTATACTCATTTTGGATTTGAACAGTAGATTGGATAAGGGGGACACCTATGCTCCCCCTTTTTCTATGGAAGAAGAGGACACGCTATGCTACAAACATCATTTTCTAGAGCTGTCGGATTAATAGGACTTGTCATTGCTGTCTTATTTTTAATATACTGCAGTCTAGCTATGGGACAAATATCGATCTCATTTCGCGCCGTATGGCAAGTTATAACGAATTATGATGCTAGCAATACCGAGCATATTGTCATTGCTACAAGCAGATTTTCTAGAGCTATTATTGCTCTAGTCGTCGGAATGACCTTTGCCGTTGCCGGTATATTAGTACAAGCATTAACAAGAAACCCTTTAGCTGCTCCAGATTTAATCGGAGTAAACTCTGGGGCAATTTTTTTTATAGTACTGGCGATAACTTGGCTCAATCTTCAATCCTTAAGCCATTACATGTGGTTTGCTTTCTTAGGAGCAGCGATTTCAGGATTAGCAGTATTCTTCCTTAGCAGTATTGGTAGAGACGGTCTTACTCCAATTAAAATCATAATAGCAGGAACGGCCCTGTCAGCACTTTTCATTTCCTTTACGCAAGGTTTACTTGTCATTGATGAACAATCTATACAAACGGTACTTTTTTGGATTGCTGGGTCAATAGCGGGTAGAGATATAAGCTTGTTACTATCTGTATTGCCTATTTTACTAGGTGCCTTATTAGTGAGTATGTTTATTGGGAAATCTATGAATATATTTAGCTCTGGAGATGATGTAGCCAAGAGTCTTGGACTTAATGTTGGTCTACTTAAAATTGTTATGGGTATATTAATTATCGCATTAGCTGGGGGATCTGTAGCAATTGTTGGCTCCATTGGTTTTGTAGGTTTAATTGTACCTCATATCGCTAAACGCTTAGTTGGTACCGACTATCGTTGGATATTACCCTATGGTGCTTTAATCGGGTCTTTGCTACTATTAGCAGCTGATATTACTGCTAGGTTTATCATTATTCCTCAAGAGGCGCCTATCGGAGTTATGACAGCAATAATTGGTGGTCCATTCTTTATTTATTTAGCAAAAAAAGGGGTGTCTAAACAATGAGGTCTTGGACATTTCGAATGTTTAACGGTAAAGTATCATTTCAAATATCTATTAAATGGCTACTTATTACATTGAGCTTATCCTTATTATTAGTGTTGCTAATTCTGTTAGGCTTATCAGCAGGAAGTAAATGGATTCCATTGCCTGAGGTTGCAAAACAGTTAATCGGGCACATCGACACCCATCGCTTTACAGTAGAAACTTTACGTTTACCTCGAGTTTTATTAGCGGTACTTGTAGGTGCTAGCTTAGGAGTTGCTGGTCTAATACTACAAACGATCGTAAGAAATCCGCTTGCCTCTCCTGATATAATAGGCATTACAAGCGGCGCTTCACTTGGTGCTGTTTCCTTCATTACTTTTGGAACTGGTATTATTAGCATGCAGTTCCTACCTTTCGCAGCAATAGCTGGGGGATTGGTTACTTCTTTGCTTATATACATTATTTCATGGAATAAAGGTGTAACACCTATTCGTCTAGTTTTAATAGGAATCGGCATATCTGCGATACTCAAGTCCGGAATTACGTTTATGCTAGTATTCAGCAATGCTGTCGTGACGACAAAAGCTTATATATGGCTAACGGGAAGCTTATACGCTGCGAATTGGAGTGACGTTTCAGCTATGTCCTTGTGGGTGTTGATTCCATTACCGATTTTACTTATTTGGGGCAGAAGCATGAATGTAACAGAGCTTGGTGACGAGGTAGCCATTAATGCGGGAATTCGGGTACAACTTCAACGTTTTGTCTTTTTAATGTGCAGCGTAGTGCTAGCAGGAACAGCAGCTGCATATGCTGGAGGCATTGAGTTTGTTGGACTAATGGCCCCTCATATTGCAAGACGTCTTGCTACAAGATCATTTATTGGACTTGTTCCTCTTACTGCTCTTATTGGAGCTAGTTTAGTATTATTAGCAGATATTATTGCTCGAACGATGTTCTTGCCGTTAGATATTCCAGCAGGGGTATTTACAGCTGCCATTGGTGCACCATTCTTTATCTATTTGTTGTTTCACAATAGAAATCGCTAGGAGAGATATTCATGAGTGGATTACAAACACAACATTTGACGCTAAATTATGGCGAGCAACCTATTATTCATAATTTAAGCTTCGAAATCCCTCTTCATAAAATAACAGTGCTAGTTGGTGCCAACGGAAGCGGAAAATCTACCTTATTGCGATCAATGGCGCGACTATTAAAACCTGCTTCAGGACATGTATTGCTAGATGAGCAGGTGTTGCAAAACGTACCAACCAAAGAGATTGCAAAGCGAATATCTATTCTTCCACAAGGTCCAATAGCTCCAGAAGGTATAACTGTTGAGCAGCTAGTAAAGCAAGGTCGCTATCCATATCAGCGTTGGTATCAACAATGGTCTGAAGAAGATGAGCAGTTAGTTGAACAAGCACTTGCTGCTACTCAGCTGCTTCAATTCAAAGATAAGCAACTTGATGCACTCTCTGGTGGTCAAAGACAGCGTGCTTGGATTGCAATGACATTAGCGCAAGAAACACCTATCATCCTGTTGGATGAGCCTACAACTTATTTGGATATGACGCATCAAATTGAGTTACTTGATTTTCTGTTTGACTTGAATAGGGATAAGAAACGTACAATTGTTATGGTACTCCATGATTTGAATTTAGCTTGTCGCTATGCAGATAACTTAGTTGCCATTCACAATCAAACCGTTGCCATTCAGGGTGCACCTGAATCCATTGTTACGACGGATATGGTGCAAGAAATTTTTGGTATGGAAGCTATTATTCAAGAGGACCCACTGTTTGGTACTCCCTTATGTATTCCAAAAGGAAAGGGACGACAGATCAAATGACCTTGGACCTGTATGGGATAAGACAAAAACAGGGAAATGAGGGTATCCCTGTAGCAAAGTTATTAGACAAGGACATTTTGCTATCATTAATAAAAGATTATGGTAATTATCTGGAAACGACATCACTTGCAATAGCAGGATCACTATTTATAAAGCGATATGCGGTTATTACTGCTGCTGTTTCTCTCGATTATTTTGGTTTTCTGCAGCAAAAAGCAGATTGGTGGTCTAATGCCCGTTTTAATGCTTCAGCCTTTACACTCCTTGTAGATGAGACTCCTGTTGGTTCACTTGATGAAAACTGGAAGGAAGAGCTTTTTTTCAACCATCTGACTCCAATGATTCAATTGATTGCTAAGGAATGTAAAATAAATGAAAAAATTTTATGGGAAAACGTTGCGGTAAGATTAAATTCTGTATTTCGTGAATATGAGCATAGTTATCCTTCTGAGCAAATTGATGGTCAGTATAATGATATAACTAGCTCCAATTGCTCATGGTTAGGGAAAGATACAAACCCTTTTCAGCTATATGTACATAAGAAGTTTATTGACGCAGAAAATCCTAAACGTAAAACTTGCTGTCGGTATTATGAAGTAAGCAAGGAAGGTGAACTCCCGTACTGTAACGTTTGCCCTTTGAAAAAAAAGTATTAAGTATCGCATCAGTCACATAAGTGGGAACAAACTAGAATAAAACTTTTTTGAGTTATTTTATTAATTTTAGTAATTTGATATACTTAATTCAAGTAACCATGATGTTATTATTAGTAATTCATTTAATAACAAAACTGACCATGTGTGTGGTTAATAATAAGGTGATAAAAAATGAAAAAAACAATTGTTTGCTTTGGAGATTCCAATACATGGGGCTTTGACGCACAATCAGGTGGTAGATTTGATGAAAAAACAAGATGGACGGGCTTACTAAGCGAGCGATTAGGTGATCAGTTTCGTATTGTGGAAGAGGGTCTAAGCGGAAGAACAAGTGTATGTGATGATCCTTTGTTTGAAGGTCTACAAGGTATTTCTTATATTTATCCGTGTCTTATGTCACATTCACCGCTAGAGCTTGTAGTCATCATGCTTGGGACGAATGATACTAAAGAAAGATTTGGTCTGACCTCATATAACATTGCACAAGGAATCGTTAGATTGGCTCTAAAGGCAAAAGGGTCAGCGGTAGGCGTTGGTGGAAAGGCTCCGGAAGTACTCGTTGTAGCACCTCCGCCCATTAGACCAGAATATATAAGTACCGATGTTGGAAAATCAATGGGGAAAATGTGTGACGAGAAAGCAATGGAGCTTTCGGAACATCTTCAACATCTTCTAGCGAATACCGGTATTCATTTTGCCGATGCAAAGCAGCAAATTACGATGAATGAAATTGATTATATGCACCTCGATGCTGAGGGACATCTTAAGATGTCAGACTTTATATGGAAGAAAATCACTGATATCATTTGATATGGAGTGATCAGATAGCATAGAAAAATCCCTGTTCAGAATAATTGAACAGGGATTTTTTTGTTGATAAGTAAAAGGCTTTATGTAGGATACTTTCATACTAGCTTGGTTAACAGAGGGGAAAGGAACGGCTATCGAATGCTTGTACAACTGCTGATTAGAGTAAGTTTATCTTCTTCCTACAACGATCTGTTCAGTAAAAACCTTTACTTGATTTCGACCAGATCTTTTGGCAGCATAAAGTGCTTCATCAGCTTTTTGAATAAGCTGGTAGATTGATTCATCCATAGCTCCTGTCGTTACGGATACTCCAAAACTGGAGGTAACTGATACAACTCGTTTGTTCTCAACTAGAGGATTTTGTTCAATGCAAAATCTAAGGTGATTAGCGAAGTTTTCCCCTTCATCTAATGTATAGCCAGATATACCAAGTACGAATTCCTCACCACCATATCTAGCAAATAGCATATTTTCTCCCAGCTCAGCTTTACATATTTGAGCCACATGAACTAGTATTTGATCTCCAGTTTGATGTCCAAAAGTGTCGTTCACTTTTTTGAAAAAATCAATATCAAATAGAATAAGCGTATAAGATGATAAATGACTCTCTACTTTCATTAAGTCTTGCTCGCTTTGTTGCAAAAAGGCACGACGATTGTATATTTGCGTAAGCTCATCATAATAGGCTTGATGTTCTAACTTTTGTTGTAATGTATGTAGCTCCGTTATATCCGTAAATATAAGTAGTAAGCCAGAGTTATTATTTGATTGCTGAAGCATAGAAATACGTAGCTGATAAATATTATTATTTTGATGAATCGTAACATTCAATTTATCTGATGTCGTATCTAATTGAACTGGGAATGATTGATCCGTTAGCATATACCAAACGTGATCAAATGGCTGCCCTAACATTGATCGATTCAATGCAGTAAACATATTTTTACAAGCATGATTATATTCGATTAATTGATAGTTATCATTAAGCACAATTACACCATCATTCATACTATTAAAGATTGTTTCCTTAGCAACTGGCATAATTGATAACATGCGAGAGCTAGTAATAGACCAAAGGTACAAAATAGAAGAAAACCAAATAACCATTGGTACAGGATCGATACCATCGGGTGTCACTCCTATGAATAATAAAAATGCAGTCACTATTGGAAGCAACTGACCACAGATGAGGGCAAATAATTGAGGTTTATATGCACGAACGGTTTCCTTCCAGCGTGAAAGTAGCAATAAGAACGCAGCTAACAAACAGCTGAAAATGTAAATGTTATGTACAACAAACCATACCCCATACTCAATCTCACTATATGGAGGCCCGAGCACTGAATTTATATCATATATTCTATAGAATGTATGATGGAATTCATTTGTTAGATTAATAAGAAAGGTAAGACAAGGCATTATTAGTAAAGCGATAATTCTCTTCTTCGTTATTTTATAACCTAAATATTGCATGACAAACAATAATCCTAACGGAGGGAAAAATGGCATTCCTGCATACTGCACGATATTCCAAAATCTAAGTTGTTCTAACGAAGTAGATGTTAAGCTAAAGGCATAACCAAAGCAATAAATCATTGAAGTTAATGTATTCCACATGAACAAATTAGCGATATTTGTATAATGATGTCTCTTCCAATATGTATAGACAAGTATAGACAAATTCAGAACAACCGAAGTACAAACTAATGTTATGTATGCTGCTAGCTTCGAATCCAATTGTTATACCTTCTTTCAAATTATATATTTAATGTTAACATGATTAGCATAAATTGTTAATGAATTACTACAACCATTTACAGGATTAGGTCCACATCAATATAGTGACTGTACTATAATCTGTCATATAATAAACATGATTATTAGTAATCTGAAATATTAGATGAAGATGACAAGCTGTGAGAGAGATTGATAAGAAAAAGGTTGTTAATCATTCTTTATATATTGTTTTCTCAGCATTCATAGGCTTGTATAAAATTAGAATATAAGATGTTGCATTTTTGTCAATCGCAAAACAAGCGATTGATATATCAGTGATGTTTATTTAGTAAGGTGACCATGTAAGTAAACGAGTCGGGAATATGTTGTTATGAAGTCGAAAGTATAAGTAGCTTAAAAGTAAAGCATGTTATGTGGATATTTAGCTGGCTATTGTAAAAAGAGTATTCTTCGCAATACATACATTCACCTAGAGCAGAGGTGCTCAGTAGCTGCTTCAAAAATAATCTTACTAGCTCGTCAACTTTGTCCGCATAGCTGCTCTTGTGGTTCCAAATGCCGTCCACTCGCTTCTTCTAAAGTTATCTTTTACTACAAGTGAATCATCTCGGTTTGCTCCAGTTTGCAGACAACACTTCCTTATTTTTAAG
>Ga0160441_100747_pt1 | contig 17591 bp, 15 predicted proteins | sample HID1971K_E1MG_FD_108260 | JGI IMG/M metagenome (GOLD analysis project Ga0160441, IMG submission 108260) | Enriched millipede-associated microbial communities from UW Madison campus, WI, USA - HID1971K_E1 MG | ecosystem: Host-associated > Arthropoda: Insects > Digestive system > Unclassified ... | reverse complement strand
CGCCGTGTCGCCGATGTAGAGGGTCGATTCGCGCGGCAGAAGCTGCGAAACGGCCCGTGCGACGGTGAGTCCGCCCACCCCGGAATCGAAGATCCCCACCGGCGCATCGTTGCCCCGAGCGCTGACCAGGGGCGCATCCGTCACGATCCCCCACTCTACCCGTCGATGCCCGTGCGCCCGTCGATAGAGTGACCGCATGAGCGTTGAGGGACCGTCGACCGCACTGCTGACCGACCGGTACGAGCTGACCATGATCGACGCCGCGCTGCGAGACGGTACGGCGTCGCGCGCATGCGTCTTCGAGCTGTTCGGGCGTCGTCTGCCGGGCGCGCGTCGCTTCGGGGTCGTCGCCGGGACGGGCCGACTGCTCGAGGCGCTGCGCGATTTCCGCTTCGACGACGACGAGCTTCGATATCTGCGTGACAACGACGTCGTGAGCGCCGAGACGCTCAGCTTCCTCGAGCAGTACCGCTTCTCGGGATCGATCCACGGGTACCGCGAGGGCGAGCTGTACTTTCCGGGGTCGCCGATCCTCACCGTCGAGGGCACGTTCGCCGAAGCGGTCGTCCTCGAGACGCTCGCGCTCAGCATCCTGAACCACGACTCGGCGGTCGCGACGGCAGCTGCCCGCATGAGCATCGCCGCCGGCGACCGTCCGCTCGCCGAGATGGGGTCGCGCCGCGCGGCCGAGCGCTCGGCGGTCGCCGCCGCCCGCGCCGCGTACATCGCGGGCTTCGGTGCGACGAGCAACCTCGAGGCGGGTCGCTCGTGGGGGATCCCCACGATGGGCACGGCGGCGCACGCGTGGACGCTCCTGCACGACACCGAAGAGCAGGCGTTCCGCGCGCAGGTCGATGCGCTCGGCGTCGGGACGGCACTGCTCATCGACACGTACGACATCGACGAGGGCGTCGCGACGGCGATCCGGGTGGCGGGGACGGGGCTGGGCGGGGTGCGGATCGACTCGGGCGACCTGCCCACCGTCGCGGCGCGCGTGCGCGCTCAGCTCGACGGGCTCGGCGCGACCGGCACGAAGATCACCGTGACGAGCGATCTCGACGAGTTCGCTATCGCGGCCCTCGCCGCTTCCCCGGTCGACGCGTACGGCGTCGGCACGTCGGTGGTCACCGGGTCGGGCGCGCCCACGGCCGGTATGGTCTACAAGCTCGTCGCCCGGCAGGACGCGGCCGGCGGGTGGGTCTCGGTCGCCAAGGCCTCTGCCGACAAGGGATCGACAGGCGGGCGCAAGGCGGCGTTCCGCACGCTCGACCGCGGCACCGCGACGAGCGAACTCATCGCCGTCTCCGACGGCTTCGATGCGGTCGACACCGGCGCCGATCACCCCGATGCACGCTCGCTGCAGGTCACGCTCGTCGACCACGGCCAGACGGATGCCGCGTACGAGGGCCACGGCGGTGTCGCGCTCGCTCGCGAGCATCACGCATTCGTCCGCGAAGAGCTGCCCGTGCGAGCTCTCGCGCTCAGTCGTTCCGATCCGGCGCTGCCGACCGTCTTCGTCGACGCCGCCGCCGTCACCGACCTGGCGCGCTGACGGGTCAGCCCATCAGCGACTCGTAGATCTCCTTGCAGGTCGGGCACACCGGGAACTTCTCGGGGTCGCGCCCGGGTGTCCACTTCTTGCCGCACAGCGCTCGCACCGGCTTGCCGGTGATCGCCGACTCGAGGATCTTGTCCTTCTTGACGTAGTGCGAGAAGCGCTCATGATCACCGGGTTCGATGTTCTCCTCGCGCAGCAGCTCTTCGAGCTCGCGGTCGAGAGTCAGCGTGCCGCCCTGGTCGGGACGCTCGTCGGGGTCCGGGCCGTTCACGGGAGTGCTCATGGCATCCGAGTCTAGCGACGGGCACGGACGACGGCGCGGATCAGGTCGACTCGACGAACTCCATGAGCCGCCCGCCACGGCGATCGAACACCGCCCCGCCGATCACGACGCCGACGACCGCGACGACGACACCGATGCCGATCCCGCCCCACTGGGCGGCCCAGGCGTACTCGACGTCGTCGGTGAGCGCCAACCAGCCCCACCAGAAGGCGGGTGCGCTGAGCGCGATGGCTCCGAGCAGCACGACACCCTGAGAGAGCCCGCCACCGGTGCGCTGCGGCTGCTCGAACGCGCCGTCACCCGGCCGCGAGGCGGCGTAGGGGGTCAGCACCGACGAGATCGACGACAGGCCCAGCCCGCACAGGAACAGGCTGGCGCAGACGCCGACCATCGCGGGGAGGATGGCCCAGCGGCCGTGCAGCGACAGCGACACCGGGATCGCGATCGCCAGCGCGGCCACGCCGATCAGCGTGACGGGAACGAGCCTGCCCACGCGGTCGGCCGTGCCGCGTACCGCGCTCGCGACGTGCATCCACAGGGCCGTCGAGTCGTACGCGAGGTCGTTATGGGCGAGCCACCCGAGAAACAGCGCCATCAGCGGGGCAGGGATGAGCGCGACGTACTCCAACGGCACGCCGACGAGCAGCAGCGGCGCCGTCACGACGACCGCGACGATCGGCACGATCGCCATGTTCACGAGGTAGCGCGCGTCGCGCAGCCAATACGCGAGGCTGCGCGCCGCGACACCGCCGGCGGGCGTCGCGGGCAACAGCGCGAACCAGCCGAGCCCCGCGCGCTCGCGCGCCGAGGTCGGACGTTCGGTCGTGGTCAGCAGGCGGCGCACCAGCCAGACCCACAGCGCGGCCAGCGCGACGACCGTGAGCACGGCGATGACGGATGCCGGGGCCGCGCCGCCCTCCACGGCCGCGCCCGGGATCGCCCAGGCCGCGCCCAGCGGCGTCAGAGCGAGGATGTCGACCGCCGACCGCAGCGCGGGGGGCACATCGCCGTCCCATTCGAGCGAGACGAAGAACACGACGATGGGTACGACGACGACCAGCAGCGCGGTCAGCACGACGCCGCTGAGTTCACGCGAGCGTCGCTCGCGCAGCACGAGGCCCGCGATCGCGAGGGCGACCTTCGTCGCCAGCAGGCAGGTGAGCACTCCCAGCACCGCCGCCGCGACCGCGACCCCGGTCGATGCCCCGTGCGCGGTCCAGAGCACAGCGAAGGCGACGCCGACCGCGACGAGCGCGATCATCGGGACGCTGACGAGGCTCGCGACCAGCACCGTCCACGCGGTAGCGCCCGGCGAGACTCCGAAGACCGCGAAGCGTCGGGGGTCGAGCTGGTCGTCGAACCCGCCGACGAGCGCGGCTGCGAACGAGCCGAGCGTCAGTGCCGACCCCGCGACGACGGTCACGGTGAACGCGACGTCGACGTCCACGCTGCGCAGCCGCAGCGCCGCGAAGAACACGACGACCACGGCCACGACGAGACCGACGAGCCCGAGCACGGTGCGAGCCACCCGGCGCCCGTCGCCGCGGAACGCGCCGAGGAGGAGGTCGAGCCTCAGTCTGAGAACGTGTGCAACCACTCGAGGCCCTCCGCGTCGCCGAGGCCACCCGACAGCTCGATGAAGCGCTCTTCGAGCGTGGCTTCGCCGCGCACCTCGTCGACGGTGCCCGCCGCGAGCACCTGACCGGCCACGATGACCGCGACGCCCGAGCAGACCCGTTCGACGAGGTCCATCCCGTGGCTGGAGAGGATGACCGTGCCGCCGTGCGCGACGTACACAGAGAGGATGTCGAGGATCACGGCGGACGAGACCGGGTCGACCGACTCGAACGGCTCATCGAGCACGAGCACCCGCGGGGAGTGGATCATCGCGCCTGCGAGCATCAGCTTCTTGGTCATGCCGGTCGAGTAGTCCGAGACCGGGCGACCGAGCGCGTCGGTGAGGTCGAATGCGCGCGCGAGGTCGGCGATGCGCGACTCGACGACGCCGGCGCGCAGGCCGCGCAGCACGCCGTAGTAGTGCAGCAGTTGCCGGCCGGTGAGGCGATCGAAGGTCCGCAGCCGATCGGGCAGGATGCCCATGCGCCGTTTCGCCCCGGCCGGGTCGCGGGCGAGATCGATGCCGGTCACCGCGATCGATCCGGCGTCGGCGCGCAGCAGTCCGGCGATCATCGAGAGTGTCGTGGTCTTGCCGGCGCCGTTCGGCCCGACGATGCCGTAGAAGGTCCCCGCGGGGACGGTCAGGTCGATGTCGTCGACGGCGCGGGTCGCGCCGAACGTCTTGCTGACGCCGCGCAGTCGCAGCGCCGGCACCTCGGTGTCGACCTCCCGGTCGAGCTCGGTCATCGGCTCGACGAGGAGCAGCTCGAGGTCGTCGTCCTCGGAGCCGGTGTCGGATGCCGCGGCGGTCGCGACCTCGGCCTCGGGCGCCCCCGACGGCGTCAGGTCCGGCTCGTCGTCGGCGACCGGCTCCGGTTCGGCGACCGGCTCCGGTTCGACGACCGGCTCCGGTTCGACGTCGGAGTCTGCCAGCGGCTCGACCACCACCGCCGCCTCGGGCTCGGGCTCGGGCTCGGGCTCGGGCTCGGGAAGAGACCCGACAACGGGCGCCGGCTCGACCACCGCGTCCACCTCGGGCTCGAGGGGTGTCTCGACCTCCGGCTCCGGCACCTCCGCCGGCTTCGCCACGACGGTGGGGGTGTCGACCGCCACATGCTGCAGCCGGGCCGCGGCCTCGGCGGCCGACTCCGCGGGCGGCGGCGGGGGTGGCGGAGGCGTGGCGATCACCGGCGTGGCCGCCGACGGACTGGCCCGCGGCGCGCGCGGCGCACGCTTGCGAGGCGCCCTCGTCCCTGCCGGCCTCTTCGGCGCACCGACCCGCGCTGAGGCCGCCGAGCTCGCGGGATCGCCGACACCCGCAGCCGCGGCATCCGCGGCGCTCACCGGCGGAAGCGGCGGCACGACCGGCCCACGTCCGCCCTCGTCATCAGGCAGCGGGAGAGAGGCGGTCACCCCACCAACCTAGCAAGCGAGCGCGCGGCGGGTCGGAGGGATTGCGCCTCGTGACGCCTCGGTGCAAGATCACGAAAAGGCAACGGACCAGCCACTTCCGGCGGCTTCCCAGCAGCCTTCGCTAGCATTGACGCGGCACGACGGAGTGTCCCCACGTCGAACAGACAGTGAACAGATCCTCCAGGAGCACCTCTTGACTCTTCAGACCGTCATCCTCGCAGCCGGAATGGGCTCGCGCCTCGGCCGAAGCCTGCCCAAATCGCTGACCGAGCTGAGCGACGGCCGCACCATCATGCGCCAGCAGCACGACAACATCCTCGCCGCGTTCGGTGATGACGCGCGCATCACGACGGTCGTCGGCTACCGCGCCGAGACCATCATCGACGCCTTCCCGCACGCCGAGTACGTGCACAACGAGCGCTACGACCAGACCAACACCTCCAAGAGCCTGCTGCGCGCGCTCAAGGCGACCGGTCGCGACAGCGTGCTGTGGATGAACGGCGACGTCGTCTTCGACCCGCGTATCCTCGGCCGCGCGATCGAGCTCATCGAGCGCGATCAGTCGTTCGTGACCGTCAACACCTCGAAGGTCAGCGACGAAGAGGTGAAGTACACGGTGGATGCCGCGGGGCACATCAAGGAGCTCTCGAAAACCGTCGTCGGCGGGATCGGCGAGGCCGTCGGCATCAACTACATCTCTCGCGCCGACAAGCGTGCGCTCATCGCGCAGCTCGGGCGTGTCGACGATCAGGACTACTTCGAGCGTGGTCTCGAGCTCGCGATCGTCGAGAACGGCGTCCAGCTCAAGCCGCTCGACATCTCCGACCTGTACGCGGTCGAAGTCGACTTCGCCGAAGACCTCGAGCGCGCGAACCTCTACGTCTGAGCCGGTCGGCCGGAGCCGGTCGGTACCTCTGGAGACCGCACAGCGCCCGCTCAGGCGGCGTCCATAGGATCGAGCCCGACATGGCCAAGGTCCACCGCATCCATTCCCTGCCCGACGATTCGTCGTGGGACGGCGGATTGCCGCCCGAAAGCTCGTCCGACCATCCGGCCGCGATCCGCGCACTCGACGGAGTGCTGCGCGTCCAGCGACCGATCGTCATCGCGCATCTACGCAGCATCCGGATGCGGAACCCCCGGGCATCGACCGCAGACATCGTGCGCATGCTCGAGCGGCGCTACCTCGCCGCGGTCACGACCGGCGGCGCCGCGGTCGGCGCGACCGCCGTCGTCCCCGGCATCGGCACCGGTGTGACGCTCGCCCTGTCGGGGGTCGAGACGCTCGGCTTCCTCGACGCGACGGCGCTCTACGCGCAGTCACTCGCCGAACTCCACGGCATCCGCGTCGACAATCCCGACCGCGCCCGCGCGCTCGTGCTCACTCTCATGCTGGGCACCGAGGGCGTCGAACTCGTCGCCCAGCTCGGCTCGCAACTGGCCGGCAAGGGCGTGGGACGGCCGACGTACTGGGGTGAGGTGATCACCAAGTCGCTCCCCCGCGCCGCCGTCGGACCCCTCGTCGACCGCCTCAAGCGCACGTTCGTCCACCAGTTCAGCGCGAAGGCGGGCGCGTCGATCATCGGCAAGGCTCTGCCGTTCGGCATCGGCGCGGCGATCGGCGGGACGGGCAACAACATCCTGGGGCGCCGGGTCATCGTCGGGTCGCGACGCGCGTTCGGTCCCCCGCCCCTCGCCTATCCGCCCGAACTCGAGCCGATGCCCGGTGCGAGCCGGCTCGAGGCCACCGCGTTCGGCACGGTCCGGCGCGCGGGCGCTGCGATCGGCAGCGGCGGACGCCGCGCGACCGAGGCGCTCGGCGGCGCCGTCGCGTCGATCACTCCACGCCGCCGCAGAGCCAGCGTCGACGCAGACGCGGATGCCGATGCGCCCGTCGCCCCGGGGGTCTCCGGCGACCGGATCACGACCGACGACTGACGCTGCCCCCGCCCCGATCGCTCGATTGAGCGAGGCGAAGCGACGAGGAGTACTGCTGGCGATTCGTGGTGTGAGAGCGACAATGGGGGTATGGGAATCTTCCAGAGCCGCCCCGAAGAGCCCGGCGAGTGGGCCGGTCTCCCCGCCGAGCCATGGCAGCCGCGTGTGCCCGGAGAAGTGCTGCCGCCACCGGTCGACGATCTCGGCGTGCTGGGTGCCGCCGGGATCTCACTGTCGGTGCCGACCGAACTTCTCGCTGCGGAGGCCGAGACGTCGACCGGCACGCTCGCCGACGCCGACGACGACGCCGACGCTGGAGACGGAGACTGACCCAGCCGCCGTTCCGGTTCACCGGCCGCCCGGTCTCCGACCATGACACGTGACCTCGGGCGTCGCGGACGGGTGCGAGTCCCGCTCGCACCGCCTCGTAGGCTCGGTGGGTGACCACCCTGCTCATCGTCCTGCTGCTGCTCAATGCCGTGTTCAACGTCGCGGTCTGGCCGCGCTTCTACGGGCGGATCGCGAAGGATCCCCGTGCGCGCGACGCCGACGGCAAGCCGACCCGCTTCCTCGTCGTGCACGGCGTGCTGATCGGCGTCGCGCTGGTCCTGGCCGCCGCGTCGGCGATCGCGGCGGTCGCGGCGATGGTCGCCGGGGTGTGAGCCACGCCGGCCCGGGCCCGACGGACTAGCCTCGACGCATGAGTTCCGCACTGGCGCTGCTGGCCGACTGGCTGCCGCACCAGCGATGGTTCACCGTGACGGGCCGGCCCCCGCGCCTGCGTCTGCTCGCCGATGTGCCGATCGAGCATGCGGCCGCGGACGACGACGCACGCGTGCGGCTCCTGATCGTCGCCGACGACGCTGCGCCCCGGCCCCTCGTGTACCAGATACCGCTGGTCGAGCGGGCTGCGGCATCCCTCCCTCGCCCAGCCGCGGTCATCGGCTCGATCGATGATCGCGTGCTCATCGACGGTCCGCACGATGCCGCGTTCGCCACGGCGCTGCTGCGCGCGGTCGCCCCCGCCGTCGCCGACGACGCGCCCGCCGAAGTGCTCCGCGGCGAGCAGTCGAACACATCGATCATCTTCCGCCCTCCCGGCGGCACCCCGATCATCTGCAAGGTGTTCCGGCAGGTGAGCGAGGGGCTCAACCCCGACATCGAACTGCAGAGCGCCCTGGCGCGCGCCGGTTCGCGACACGTGCCCGTCGTCGTCGGTGCGCTCGAGGGGACCTGGGAAGACCCTGCCGATGCCGGCGCGCGGGCGGGCGGATCGCTCGCGTTCGCGCAGGAGTTCTTCCCCGGCGTCCAGGACGCGTGGCGCGCGGCGCTCGGCGCGGCGCAAGCCGACGAGGAATTCGGCGCGCCGGCGGAAGCGCTCGGCCGCGCCACCGCCGAGGTGCACCGCGACCTCGCGCGATTGTTCCCCGCGCCGGTCGCGGGCGCTGCGGCGCGCACCGCGATCACCGCTGCGTGGGAGCGTCGACTGTCGATCGCCGTCGCCGAGGTGCCGGGGCTGCTCCCCCATCAGGCCGCGATCCGCGCCCGCTACGCCGACGGCGCCGCCGCCGAGTGGCCCGAGCTCCAGCGCATACACGGCGACTACCACTTGGGCCAGGTGCTGCAGGTGCCGGGACGTGGCTGGGTGCTGCTCGACTTCGAAGGCGAGCCGATGCGCCCGATCGCCGAACGGCGGGCACCCGACCTCGCGCTCCGCGACGTCGCCGGCATGCTGCGCTCGTTCGACTACGTCGCCGGCTCTGTCGCGCAGGAGCACCCCGGCGCCGACGCTCGCGAGTGGGCGGCAGCGGCTCGCGCCGGCTTCCTGCGGGGGTACAGCCGGGCGCGCGGGATCGAGCCGATCGGCCCGCTGCTCGACGCGCTCGAACTGGACAAAGCCGTCTACGAGGCGATCTACGAATCCCGCCACCGGCCCGGCTGGCTGCCGATTCCTCTCGCGGCGATCGACCGCCTCGTCACGCGGTGAGCGATCCCGCCCGCGAGATCACTCGTCATCGAGCTCGGCCGCATCCTCGTCGTCGTCGCCCTCATCACCCGACGCCGTATCGGCGTGCCATGTGTCCCACCGGTGCATCAGCTCGCCGACCGCCGACTCGAACCGGGCCGTCGCCGCGCCGGGGGCGGTGTCGCCGAAATAGTGGCGCACCCAGCCGTCGAGCTTCGCGACCGCATCCGGGTCGGCGAGCACCCGCGCCACCTCGTCGAGAACGCGCGGCGCCGCGGCATCCGTGAGCCATTCCGCATCGGTGAGGTAGCCGTGCGTGTCGACGACCGCTGCGGGGTCGACCGGGCGCGTCACCATGAGCGGCTTGTCGGCCGCGAGGCGGTCGTAGACCATCGCCGAGATGTCCACGATCGCGACATCGGCCGCCGCCAGCTGCCAGCCGAGCTCGGGGCGGTCGTCGAACACGTGCTGGGCCCCGGGGTCGGCCGCATTCGCCGCCGCGATCGCCGCGATGATCCGGGCGTTCGCCGCACCGTACTCCTCGTCGACGACGCCCGAACGAGGGTGCGGCCGATAGATGAGGCGATGCGTCGGCGACGCGAGCACAGCGCGGGCAAGAGCCTCGCCGTGGGTGCGAATCGAGCCGTAGTGCGCGGAGGGTCGATCGCCCTCCCACGTCGGGGCGTAGAGCACGATCACACGATCGTCGGCGGCGAACGGCACCGCCCCCGTGTAGTGATCGGCCTGCGGTCGCCCGATCTCGAGAGTGCGCTGCTCGAGGTCGTAGTCCCACAGCACCCGCGCGAGCCGCTGTCGGGCCGCCTCGCCGGCGACGAAGGCGTAGTCGTACGCCTTGAACTGGTTCGTCGTCATGTACATCTTGTCGGACTCGCCGTGGTTGATGAACACATGCCAGCGGCGCCCGTAGCGGAACATCTGGAAGTTCCGCGTGTTCTGGTTGACGTACAGGACGATGCGGATGTCCTGCGTCGCGATGTACCGTTCGAGATCGCGCACGGTGGGAGCGAACGCCACCGGCAGCGCCCCGTCGGCCAGAAGCGCCCGGGCGCCCGTCGCGTTGCGTGCGAGGACGACGACAGGCCAGGTGTCCGCCAGGTGGGCGAGCGGTCGGTACCACTGCCTGATCTGGTACATGTTGACCTCGCCGTCGGCGAAGTAGACCGCGACGCGGTAGTGCGCGGACGGATGCTCGGGCTGCTGTGACAGCCGCGCTCGCACGTCGCGCACCGCGACGCGCCCGCGCACCGCCTTCCGCACCAGCGCGACCGCCTTGCGTCCGTCCGAGATCACGCTCACCCCTCCAGGATAACGAGCGCTTCGCGGCGTGGCATGATCGACGGGATGCACGACGACGACCCCACGCGCCGGGACGCGCCGGTCCCCGCGCGGGGGGCGGGCGTCAGCTATGTCATGCCGGTGCTCAACGAGCAGGGCTACCTCGCCGACGCCGTCGGCAGCGTGCTCGCGCAGCGCCAGGCCGGTCCGTTCGAGCTGATCCTGGCCCTCGGCCCGTCCACCGACGGGACGGATGCCATCGCGCGCCGCCTCGCCGCCGCCGACCCGCGCATCCGACTGATCGCCAATCCGGCCGCCGACATCCCGGTGGGGCTCAATCTCGGCATCCGCGCCGCGACGTATCCGACGATCGTGCGGGTCGATGCGCATTCGGCGCTCGAGCCGGGCTACACCGCCCGGGCGCTGGACACCCTCGCACGCGAGGGCGCGGCGAACGTGGGCGGCGTCATGCGCGCCGAGGGGCGGACGCCGTTCCAGCGCGCCGTGGCGCGCGCGTACAACTCGCCCATCGGCCTCGGCGGCGGCGCCTACCACTCCGGCGGCGCCGCGGGGCCGGCCGAGTCGGCGTATCTGGGCGTCATGCGACGCACGGTGCTCGACGAGGTCGGCCTCTTCGACGAGACGATCCGCCGCGGCGAGGACTGGGAGCTGAACCTCCGGATCCGCCGCGCGGGGTACCGCGTGTGGTTCGACCCGGAACTGTCGGTCGCCTACTGGCCGCGCGATCGGTGGACGCGCCTCGTGCGCCAGTTCCGATCGACCGGCACGTGGCGCGGGGAGCTCGTCCGGCGCTACGGACGCCGCAACTCGGTGCGGTTCTTCGCTCCGCCCCTGCTGGTCGTCGTCGTGGTGCTGGCCCTCGTGGTGGCCGCGCTGCAGGGGGCCGGGGTCGTGACGGGGGTCGGGGGCCTCGTGGCCTCGGTCGTGTACCTGCCGCTCGTCGCCTACGCCGTGCTCATCGTCGCCTACGCCTGCAGTCGGCGTGCCGGGCCGGGGGTGCGCGAGCGCCTGTGGGCGCTCGCCGTCATCCCCACGATGCACCTCGCCTGGGGCGCGGGGTTCCTGATCGGCGCGGCGCGCGGGGCGCGCGAGAACATCGACACCTCGCGACTGCAGCGCAACACCCCGCTGCCGTGACCGCGAACGACGTCTATCCCCGGTCGACGAAGCCCTGGTCGAGGATCCGCGCCACGACGCGCTCCGCGGCGTGACCGTCGTCGCGGGCGTTGAAGCGCTGCTGCCACGCCGCGTACCGATCGGCGAAGCGTGCCGGCACGGTCTGGTCGGCGAGGGCCTCCGCGAGCTCGTCCTGCGTCGACACCATCGGGCCCGGCGCGTGGGCGACGAGGTCGAAGTAGAAGCCCCGCAGGTCCTCGCGGTAGTGCACCAGGTCAGGGGTGAGGAAGAAGATCGGCTTGCCTGTCGCCGTGTAGTCGAACATCACCGACGAGTAGTCGGTGACGAGCGCATCGGCGACCAGCAGCAGATCCGAGACATCCGGATACCCCGTCACATCGATCACGCGCGCGCCGCGGGCATCCTCACCCGGGATCAGTGTGCGCGAATGGCCGCGCACGAGCACGACGGCGCCGGTCTGGCTCGCGAGCCGCTCGGGATCGACGAAGTCCACCATGTCGGTGCGGTCGTCGCGCCAGGTCGGCGCGTACAGGACGACCCGCTCGTCGTCGGCGATGCCGAGCGCCGCACGCGTGGGGGCACCGTCGCCGGTCACCAGCACGTCGTTGCGCGGGTACCCCTCGACCCAGACGGGACGACGCAGGAACGCGTACGCCTTGCGCAGGATCCGTTCGCCGTACGGGTTCTGCGCCAGCAGCACGTCCCACCGGCGCGACTCACGGACGACAGCGACCATCCGCCGCGGATCGAACCCGGGCCGGTGCAGGGCGAGGCGTTTCAGCGGCGTGCCGTGCCACGTCTGCAGCACGACCTGCCCCGGGCGGCGTTCATAGCGCCGGCGCAGCCAGTCGTTGACGACGAGCAGCCGTGACGCGCCGCGCGCACGCCACCATTGCGGGCTGCCCTCGACGACCGCGACACCCCCCTCGGGGACGTCCACCGACAGGTCGACGACGCTCCAGTAGCGCGTGACGCTCGGTGCCACCCGGCTCAGCTCGCGGTCGATCGCCCGCGGGTTGCAGCCGGCGCTGCGGCCGTAGAAGCTCTCGAAGAACACCGCGTTCTCGAGCGTCTGCGTGCGCGCGGCGTACCGACGCTCGAGGGCGGCCTGCCCCTCGCCGGACTCGTAGGCGGGGTCGACCGGCGCCGACACATCGAGGATGCCGTCTGCCAGTGCGACGCGCAGCGTCGGCGTCGCGACCTCGGCCGCCCCGGCGACGACGAGGTCGCGGCCCGGGTCGTCGTCGACCACGATGCGGTACTCGCCGCTGGGCAGCGGCAGCGCACGACGCCCCCAGCGCGCCGCCTGCAAGGGGAACCGCGCCGACCAGCCGTCCTCGCGTGTGCTCAGCTCGGCCGTGACACGTGCGCGCCGCCCGTCGAGCCGCGCGGCCGCGGGCGCGGGCCCGTCACCGTCGAGGACGAGGGCGGGAACGACGGCGTCGTCGAATCGGGCGGAGATCGTCATGACGTCCCTTCGTGCCGGGGCACGGGCTGGCACCGGCGGATCGCTCGGTAGACACGATCGGTGTTGAGCCCGTCGTCGAACGCGTGCACCCGGGCGCTGAGTGCCCGGGCGGCATCGACCCCGGCGGCGTGCGCCGCGGGGTCGTCCAGCAGCGCACGGACGCGACCCGCGACCTGCCCCCAGGTGGTCGGGACGTCGTCGCCCGCGACGTCGCGATAGGTGCCGTAGAAGCCGCGACTGCGGGCGTAGGCGTCGAGATCGGGCGCGAAGAACACCGTCGGCAGCGGGACGAGCGCCGCGTCGAACGCGAGTGACGAGTAGTCCGTGATGAGCACATCCATGCCGGGAAGCAGCGGGGTGACGTCGGTGACGAGGTCGCTCGTGAGCAGCCGCACCCGGGCGCCGAGCGCCGCGGCGTAGTCACCGCCGCCGAGCGGATGCGACCTGATCAGCAGCACGGCACCGGTCTCGTCGAGCAGCGCACGCAGCAGGGCGATCTCGGCAGCGTCGGGAGCCGCCGGGTCGGCGGCGCCGTCGCGCCAGGTCGGCGCGTACAGCACGCGCGGCGCATCGCGCAGATCCCCGTGCCGGTCGCCGAGCAGCTCGCCGAGCTCTCGCACGGCCGCCTCGCGGCGCCGTTCGGCCGTCCCCTGCGACAGGACGTCGACGCGGGGTTCTCCGGTGACGGGCACCCGCGCGCTCGTGAGGCCGAACGCCGACTCGAGCCGGCCCCGGACGAGCTCGGACGCGGCCGGCAGCACGCGGATCCGGCCCTGCGTGCCGCGATACAGGACGGCCAGAGCGCGGCCGACGAGCGCGCCGCCGAATCGCACCGGGCTGGCGGTGGTGACCGCGGCATCCACCCCGATCCGCTTGAGCGGGATGCCGTGCCAGAGCTGCACGATGACGCCGCCTGTCGCGGCGTAGCGGTTGACGTCGCCGAACCCGTGCGTCACGACGGTGACGGCGGCGCGAGCGGTCAGCCAGAAGCCGCGCAGCGAGTGCTTGTCGGCGGCGGGGATGCCGTGCGCCCGTGCGTCGGCCGCCTCGCGATCGCCGCCGGTGAGCCACACAGCCCGTTCGCCGCGCTGCGCCGCATGCCGGTACAGCGCCCAGCCGCCGTCGGACAGGCCCGCCGCCGAGCCGAACACCCACAGGTCGCGGGTGCGCGGGATCACGAGCGTCGCGAGGCGGCCAGCGATGTACAGCGGGACGCGCAGGAGCTTCCCGGCGTTGCCGGCGCCGAAGGAGAAGGACGCCACCCCGCGAGCCTATCGCGGGGTGGCGTCCTTCTCGCCGTCGTGCGGCGCGCGGTCAGTCGCTCAGCGTGCCGAGCGTGACCTCGACCGACGCCGTCTTGCCGTCGCGCTGGTACACGACGGTCGCCGTGCTGCCGCCCGCGAGCGCGCGCACCTGAGCGGTGAGGTCGGTCGCGTCGGTGATCGGCACGTCGTTGAACGACGTGACGACGTCGCCCTTCTGCAGCCCGGCCGCCGCGGCAGCCCCGCCCGAAGTCGCCTCGCTGATGTACGCGCCGGCGGTGGTCGCACCCTCCTGCGCCGCGGCATCGCCGACCATCGCGCCGAGCAGGCCGTGCGTGGCGACGCCGTTCGCGATGAGCTCGTCGGTGATGCGCTTGGTGATGTTCGACGGGATCGAGAAGCCGACGCCGATCGAGCCCGACTGGCTCGAGCTCGAGCTGCCGGTGGAGGCGATCGCGACGTTGATGCCGATGAGCTCGCCATCGCCGTTCACGAGCGCTCCGCCCGAGTTGCCCGGGTTGATCGCGGCATCGGTCTGGATCACCGCGATGGAGATCGAGCTCGTCGCGGACTGCTGCTGACCCTGGCCGAAGTCGAACTGGAACGGCGACTCGCTGCCGCCCTCGCCCTGGTCGGGGGTCTCCTCCTGTGCGTCGCCGCCCTCGGGCGCCGCCGACGACGCGATCTGGATCGACCGGTTGAGCGCGCTCACGATGCCGGTGGTCACCGTGTTCGACAGCCCGAGCGGCGCGCCGACGGCGACCGTCTGATCGCCCACGTTCAGGTTCGACGAATCGGCGAAGTCGATGGGGGTCAGCCCCGAGGCATCCGTCAGCTTGATGACCGCGAGGTCGTAGGTCGGGTCGGTGCCGACGATCTCGGCGGAGTAGACCTTGCCGTCCGAGGTGGTCACCGACAGCGTCGCGTCACCCGTCGCGCCGTCGAGCGTGACGACGTGCGTGTTCGTCACGACGTAGCCGTCCGAGGTGAGGACGACACCCGAGCCCGTACCGCCGGACGATCCGGAGCTGGCGGAGATCGTGACGACGCTCGGCACGACCTTCGCAGCAATCGCGGTCGTCTGGTTCACCGAGTCGGTGTTGTTGACGGTCACGGCCGACGGGCCCTGCGTGACGACGGTCTGGGCGGAGGGGAACAGCGAGGCGCCGGCGGCAGCACCGCCGATTCCCGCAGCACCCCCGACGAGGGCTGCGGCCACCATGATGCCGACGATCTTGCCGGCGCCGACCTTTCCGCCACCCGCATGGGCATCTGCTGCCGTGGCCGGCGCCGTCGCTCCCGGCGCCGCAGGGGCGGAGCCGTAGGGCGCGGTCGGCGCGCTCGAGAACGTTCCGGTGTAGGGCGACCCGGTCGGCGCCGCCTGCGGGGCGCCGTACTGCGCGGCGGCCTCCGCATACGTCGGCACCTTCGGCGCCGTGTACGGCTGCTGCGCGGCGTACCCGTTCGCGGCCGGCGTCGACGCGGCCGCGTCGGCGGCGGCCTGCGCGGGCAGCGGCGGGCGGGGCGTGTCTGCGCCGGGCTGCTGCGGTTCGTTCGAGGTGGGCGTGTTCTCGCTCATCGGTGGTTCCTTCTTCCCAAGACCTGTCCAGCATGACGCGCGATGCTGTGCATTGCTTATGCCCACGCCCCGATCACCCTATGCAACGCCACAGCGCCGACCGGCATGCCCGCTCCGGCACCCGCGCTAGCCTGGGCGGGTGGCTCAGATCCCCGGCGCATGGCGGCGCACTGCTCGCGGCGCAGGGCTGCTCGGGCCCGGCGACGTACCCGCGCCGACGATCTTCGCGGAGATGACGGCTCTCGCCACGCGCACCGGGGCCATCAACCTCGGGCAGGGCTTCCCCGACGAGGACGGGCCGGCCGCCGTCCTCGATGCCGCACGTGCGGCCATCGCCGCAGGTGAGAACCAGTACGCACCCGGTCGCGGCGTCGCGGCGCTGCTCGACGCGGTCGCGGCGCACGAGCGCCGGTTCTACGGTCTCGACGTCGATGCGCAGCGTGAGGTGCTCGTCACGGCGGGGGCGACCGAGGCGCTCGCTGCGACGCTCCTGGCCCTCATCGACTCGCCCGCCGACGAGGTCGTCGTCTTCGAGCCCTACTACGACGCGTACGCCGCGGTGGTCGCCCTCAGCGGCGCCCGCCTCGTGCCGGTGCCGCTGCGCTATCCCGCCTTCCAGCCCGACCTCGACGAACTCGCCCACGCCGTCACCGACCGCACCCGCGTGATCCTCGTCAACGACCCGCACAATCCGACCGGCGCCGTCTTCAGCGACGACGTCCGCCGCGAGATCGTGCGCCTCGCCGACCGACACGACGCTGTCATCGTGACCGACGAAGTGTACGAGCACCTCGTCTTCGACGGCCCGCACGTGCCGCTGACGACGATCGAGGGCGCCGCGGATCGCACCCTGCGCATCTCGTCGGCGGGCAAGACGTTCTCGACGACGGGATGGAAGATCGGCTGGGTCACCGGCCTCGCCCCGCTTGTCGACGCCGTGCTCGCCGTCAAGCAGTTCCTCACCTATACCAGCGGCACGCCGCTGCAGCACGCGATCGCCGTCGGCCTCACCCTGCCCGACGCCTTCTATGCGGACATCGCCGACCGGCTGCGTGCGAAGCGCGATCTGCTCGCCGACGGGCTGCGCGCCGCGGGCTTCGGCGTCTCGCAGCCCGCGGGCACGTACTTCACGGTCGCCGACGCCGCCCCGGTGCTCGGCGGCGCAGCGGATGCCGACGAGTTCTGCCGTGCGCTGCCCGCCCGCGCAGGCGTCGTGGGGATCCCGCTGACGGCATTCGTGTCGACCGCTCGCCGTGCGGAGTACGCCCACCTCGTGCGGTTCGCGGCCTGCAAGCGCACCGAGGTGATCGCCGAGGCATCCGCCCGGCTGCGTCTGCTCGGGTGACGCTCCCCGCGCTACTCGCGCGGAGCCACCGTGAAGCGCCGCAGCGCGAGCGCGGGGTTCACGCGCCGCACCCGCGCGACGACGTCGGCATCGAGGAAGCCGACCGCGACGTCGGTCGCCGTGCCGACGCCGGCGATCTCGACGCCCTGCGGGTCGACGACGAGCGAGGCGCCCACGCCGAGCGGCGGTGGGTGGTCCGCGCCGACGACGTACAGCGTGTTCTCGATGGCCCGCGCGTGCAGCAGCGTGCGCCAGTGGTGCTCCTTGAGCGGCCCGCGCACCCACTCGGCCGCGACGAGCACGGCATGCGCACCGGTGTCGACGAGGACCCGCGCGACTTCGGGGAACCGCAGGTCGTAGCAGGTCATCAGAGCGAAGCGGATGCCGCGCCGCTCGAACGTCTCGGGGGTCGTGATCTCGCCGGGCTCGACCCAATCGGACTCGCGCTGACCGAACGCGTCATACAGATGCAGCTTGCGCGACGTCGCGACGATCCGCTCGGCGTCGACCGCCACGACGGTGTTGCGCACGCGGTCGCCGGCACCGCGCTCGAGGAGCCCCGCGACGAGGACCGCGTCGAGCCGGCCGGCGATGTCGCGCAGACCCCGGGTGAACGCGCCGTCGAGGGCCTGCGCGTGTGTGCGCAGCGTCGCATCGAACGGATCGATGAAGGCGCTGGCGTACTCGGGGAACAGGATCACCTCGGCG
>Ga0160441_100736_pt1 | contig 17915 bp, 17 predicted proteins | sample HID1971K_E1MG_FD_108260 | JGI IMG/M metagenome (GOLD analysis project Ga0160441, IMG submission 108260) | Enriched millipede-associated microbial communities from UW Madison campus, WI, USA - HID1971K_E1 MG | ecosystem: Host-associated > Arthropoda: Insects > Digestive system > Unclassified ... | reverse complement strand
GGCAGGGCGACGAGCACTACGACGTCATCAGCGCGTTCATCAAGTCGATTCGGGGCTCCGATCCGGACGCGGCGCTGCACTACCTCGCGCGCATGATCGAGGCGGGGGAGGACCCGCGCTTCATCGCCAGGCGTCTGGTGATCTCCGCCTCCGAGGACGTCGGCCTCGCCGACCCCCACGCGCTCGGCATCGCGGTCGCCGCCGCCGACGCGGTCGCCTTCATCGGGATGCCGGAGGGGCGCATCCCCCTCGCCGAGGCGACCGTGTACCTCGCCACCACGGCGAAGTCGAACGCCGCGTACGTCGGGATCGACGCCGCGATCGCCGACATCCGCTCCGGCGGCTTCGGCCGTGTGCCGCTGCACCTGCGCGACGCCCACTACCCGGGGGCGAAGCGCCTCGGACATGGGCGCGGCTACGTGTACTCGCACGACAGCGAGTACGGCATCGTGCCCCAGCAGTATCTGCCGGACGAGCTCGACGGGCGGCGCTACTACGAGCCGAAGAATCTGGGCGCGGAGCGCGACATCGGGGCGCGTCTCGAGCGCATCCGTCGCATCCTCGGTGACCGCTGACCCTTCCGATCGGGCCGCGAGCGACGATCTGTTAGACTTGAGCGGCTCGAAACCGAGTTTTCGGGCATCTCCTCGTTCACAACACACCTTGCTGGCGCCCCGGCGTGCGCTCCAAGGCAGAACGCGGATGATACGTCCGTGAGTCGTGAAAGACGCGACCACGTCATCGGAAGGACAACTTCGTGACCACGAAGTCCCAGGACCGCCGCAAGGTGCGTCTGAGCCGTGCCCTTGGCATCCCGCTCACCCCGAAGGCAGCCCGCTACCTCGAGAAGCGTCCCTACGCTCCGGGTGAGCACGGCCGCACCAAGCGCAAGGCAGACAGCGACTACGCCGTCCGTCTGCGTGAGAAGCAGCGTCTGCGCGAGCAGTACGGCATCCGCGAGAAGCAGATGCGCAACACGTTCAACGAGGCGCGCCGCAAGGACGGCCTGACGGGTGAGAACCTCGTCGAGCTGCTCGAGATGCGTCTGGACGCCCTCGTCGTTCGCGCCGGCTTCGCCCGCACCACGGCGCAGGCCCGCCAGCTCGTCGTGCACCGTCACATCCTCGTCGACGGCCAGCTCGTCGACCGCCCGTCGTTCCGCGTCAAGCCGGGGCAGCTCATCCATGTCAAGGAGAAGAGCGAGGCTCTCGAGCCGTTCCAGGTCGCGGCCGCCGGCGGTCACGCCGAGGTCCTGCCGAACGTTCCGGCATACCTCGAGGTCGAGCTCGACAAGCTGCACGCGACCCTGGTGCGTCGCCCCAAGCGCGCCGAGGTGCCCGTCACGTGTGACGTGCAGCTCGTCGTCGAGTACTACGCGGCGCGGTAATCCGCTTCGACTCGCTCCGCTCGTTCGAGCGGAAGGGTCAGAAGGGCGTCGGGGATACCCCCGGCGCCCTTCGTCGTTCTCGCCTAACATGGGTCGAATGAAGAACGTGCTGTGGTTCGTGGTCGGTCTCATCGGTGGTTTCGTCGCTGCGCACTACGTCAACAAGGATCCGCGCGGGCACGAGGTGCTCGCCGACCTCGACGCGCGCGTCACCGAGTTCACCGACCGGATCGGTGAGGCCTACCGTGAGCAGGAGTCGCGCATCGACGGCATCGCCGCTGATGTGAAGGATGCCGCGAACGCCGCGCTCGCGAGCGCGAAGGACGCGGCGTCCGGCGCCGTCGACGCGGCAAAGGATGTCGTCGACGCGGCGAAGGATGTCGCTTCGGACGCCGTCGACGCGGCACAGACCGCCGCCGCCAAGCTCACCGACTGACCCGCTCCGCTCACGCCCGCGGACGCGGGCTGGACGCGGCCTGCCCGAGGACCCCATGAAAACCGCAGAAATCGCCCAGCGCTACCTCGACTTCTTCGAGAAGAACGGGCACACGATCGTCCCCTCGGCATCACTCGTGACCGACGACCCGGCGCTGCTGTTCACCGTCGCCGGCATGGTGCCCTTCATCCCGTACCTGTCCGGCGACGTTCCGGCGCCCTACGCGCGCGCCGCCGACGTGCAGAAGTGCATCCGCACGAACGACATCGAAGAGGTCGGCCACACGCCGCGCCACGGCACCTTCTTCCAGATGCTCGGGAACTGGTCGTTCGGCGACTACTTCAAAGAGGGCGCGATCCGCTACGCGTGGGCGCTGCTGACGAGCCCCGAGGCCGACGGCGGGCTCGGCTTCGACCCGAAGGACCTCTGGGTCACGGTGTACGAGGACGACGACGAGGCGCACGACCTGTGGCTGCGCCTCACCGAGCTTCCCGAAGCGCGCATCCAGAGACTCGGCAAGGACACCAACTACTGGTCGACGGGTCTTCCCGGGCCTGCAGGCCCGTGCTCCGAGATCTTCTTCGACCGCGGCCCGGCCTACGGCATCGACGGGGGACCGGCGACCGACGACGACCGTTACGTCGAGATCTGGAACCTCGTGTTCATGCAGTACGAGATCACGAACGTCACGAGCAAATACGACTTCGACATCGTGGGCGAACTGCCGAACAAAAACATCGACACCGGCATGGGCCTCGAGCGCATCGCGTTCCTCAAGCAGGGCGTCGACAACATGTACGAGACCGACCAGGTGCGCCCCGTGCTCGACGCGGCCGTCGCGCTGTCGGGCAAGACGTACGGCGCGAACCACGAAGACGACGTGCGGTTCCGCGTGGTGGCCGATCACGTGCGCTCGTCGCTCATGCTCATGAGCGACGGAGTGACACCGTCGAACGAGGGCCGCGGCTACATCCTGCGCCGCCTGATGCGCCGCGTCATCCGCGCCATGCGGCTGCTCGGCGTCGACGCTCCCACCTTCGGCGAGCTGTTCGCCGTGTCTCGGGATGCCATGAAAGACGCATACCCAGAGGTCGAGACCGACTACGCGCGCATCTCGCAGTACGCCCTCGCCGAAGAGGCGACGTTCCTGCGCACCCTCGCGGCAGGCTCGGAGAACCTCGACGCGTCGATCGAGGCGGCCAAGGCCCAGGGCGCCACGCGCATCGGCGGCTCCGAGGCGTTCCTGCTGCACGACACGTACGGGTTCCCGATCGACCTCACCATGGAGATCGTCGAAGAGGCGGGTCTCACGGTCGACCGTGACGCGTTCGACTCGCTCATGGCCGAGCAGCGCGCGCGTGCCAAGGCCGACGCGCGCTCCCGCAAGCGCCAGCTCGCCGACACCAGCGTCTACCGCGACCTGCGCGCACAGGGTGAGACCGTCTTCACCGGGTACAGCGACCTCGAGACCGAGTCGCGAGTCCTCGGCATCCTGGTCGACGGCGCCCCCGTCACGCGGGCGAGTGCCGGGCAGATCGCCGAGGTGATCCTCGCCGAGACCGCGCTCTACGCCGAGAGCGGCGGTCAGGTCGCCGACAAGGGCGTCATCATCGGGCCCGGATACGAGCTCGAGGTCATCGACGTGCAGAAGCCGGTGCCGGGCCTCGTGAGCCACACCGTCGAGGTGACGACCGGCGAAGTCGCCGTCGACCAGCCCGCGACCAGCGTCGTGGACGCCGTGAACCGCCGCGCCGCGCAGCAGGCCCACTCCGCGACGCACCTCGTGCACGCGGCCCTGCGCGACACCCTCGGCAAGACCGCGACGCAGGCCGGCTCACTCAACCGCGCCGGCTACCTGCGTTTCGACTTCTCGTGGAACCAGGCGCTGTCGGATGCCACCAAGAGCGAGATCGAAGAGATCGCAAACACCGCGGTGCGCGACAACCTGCAGGTCACGACGCGCGTGCTCTCACTCGACGAAGCCAAGAGCCTCGGAGCGATGGCGCTGTTCGGTGAGAAGTACGGCGAGACGGTGCGCATGGTCGACATCGGCGGGCCCTGGTCGCGCGAGCTGTGCGCCGGCACGCACGTGTCGAGCTCTGCCGAGGTCGGCCTCATCAACCTGATCGGCGAGGCGTCTGTGGGCGCCTCGAACCGGCGCGTCGAGGCGCTCGTGGGCGCCGACGCCTTCCGCGAGCTCGCGGTCGAACGCGCGATCGTGTCGCAGCTGACGTCGTCGTTGAAGACTCCGAAGGATCAGCTCGCGACCCGCATCGCCGAGCTGTCGGCCAGCCTCAAAGCGGCGGAGAAGAAGATCGCCCAGTTCGAGGCGAAGGCGCTCGAGGGGCGCATCCCCGAGCTCGCGGCGGCGGCGCGCGGCGTCGGCCCGTTCCGAGTCGTGACCGCGTCGATCGGCTCGGCGGCGTCGGGTGACGACGTGCGCACTCTGGCGCTCCAGGTGCGCGAGCGCGTCGGCGCGGGCGCGGTCGTCGCGCTCGGCGCCGAGGTCTCGGGGCGCCCTGTCGTCATCGTGGCCACCGACGAGGTCGCCCGCGCGTCCGGTGCGAAGGCCGGCGTGCTCGCCAAGGCCGCGGCATCCACACTCGGCGGCGGTGGAGGCGGTCGTGACGACGTCGCGCAAGGCGGCGGCTCGGACGTCGGCGCGCTGCCGGCCGCATTGGCGGCGGTGGCCACGGCGGTGGAGTCGACGACGGCGTGAGCGGCTTCCGCACCGGAGTCCGGCTGGGCGTCGACGTGGGCAAGGCCCGGGTCGGCGTGGCCCGCTGCGACCGTGAGGGGCTGCTCGCGGTACCTGTCGAGACCGTCGCGCGCGGCGACGCGTCGGCGGCCCGCGTGGCCGAACTGGCTGCGGAGTACGAGGCCTTCGAGATCCTCGTCGGACTTCCCATCAGCCTGTCGGGCGGCGAGACCGCGTCGACGGATGACGCGCGGGCATTCGCGGTCGAGATCGCGGGCGCCACCCGGTTGCCGGTGCGGATGGTCGACGAGCGACTGAGCACCGTGTCGGCGCATGCCGCGTTGCGCAGCGCCGGGCGCTCGCAGCGTTCTTCTCGTAGGATTGTCGACCAAGTCGCCGCCGTCGTCCTGCTGCAGCAGGCGATCGACGTCGAGAAGAGCACCGGTACCCCGGCCGGTGCGCTCCTGCCCGACTCGCAAAGGCCTTCCTGATGCCCGCAACCCCGCCGGACGACGATCAGTTCGCGGACCTCTTCAGCCGCTTGCCGTCTGCGTCGGATCAGCCCGCGCAGCCGCGCCCGTCGACGGATCGTGTCAGCGCCGCGGCCGACGCGGATGCGACGCCCGCGCCGACGACGCCTCCCGTGAGCCGGCGCGCCGCTCGCGCCGCGAGCGCGGGTGCGCCCCCCGCCTCCGACGCGGCGACGCCCTCCACACCCTCCGCGTCGAGCCCTGCCGCGGCGACCCCCTCGATCGACTCGCTATTCGCGGCCGAGCACGACGCCGACGAGCGCGCCCGCATCGCCCGCCACCAGCGCGACCGCCGCAAGAGCCGCATCGCGGGGTGGGTGATCTTCGCCGTCATCCTCGCGATCCTGGGGGGAGTGGTCGCGGGCGGCTTCTATGTCTGGAACACGTACGAAGACAAGATCCGCGAGTTCATGGGCTGGGAGGAGCCGAAGGACTATGTCGAGGGTGAGGCGACCGGCCAGGTCGACGTCACGATCGTCAGCGGCGACACCGGGTCGACGATCTCGCAGACCCTCTACGACGCGGGTGTCACCAAGACGCCCGAGGCGTTCTACGACTATCTGATCGGCTCGGGCCAGAACCCGAACTTCCAGCCCGGCGTCTACTCCCTGCAGCTGAAGATGACGTCGGCGGCGGCGCTCGACGCGCTGCTCGACCCGGCGAACAAGCAGGAGCACACCGCGCAGCTGCGCGAAGGGCTCACGGTCGCCGAGAGTCTCACGATCCTGTCCGACAGCCTGGGCATTCCGCTCGAGGACTTCCAGGCGGCGGTCGCCGACCCGTCGGTCTACGGCATCCCCGTCGACGCCGCGGTCGTGGCCGCTGCCGGCCAGCCGCTCGAGGGCTGGCTGTTCCCGGCGACGTACACGTTCGACCCGGGAGCCTCCGCGCAGCAGATCATCCAGACACTCGTCGACCGCACCGTGCAGTCGCTGGATGCCGCGGGCGTGCCCGCCGATCAGCGTCTGCAGATCCTGACGACGGCCTCGATCATCCAGCGCGAGGCGCGGCTGGAGGACGACTTCTACAAGGTGTCGCGCGTCATCGCGAACCGTCTCGCCGAGCCGATGAAGCTGCAGATGGACTCGACCGCCCAGTACGGCTACGGCGAGATGCACGACGGCACTGCGAGCTCGTCGCAGGAGGCGCTCGACGACGTCAATCCGTGGAACACCTACGTCATCGACGGGCTGCCCGTCGGCCCGATCTCGAACCCCGGCGACACGGCGATCGACGCCGCGATGCATCCGGCCGACGGCGACTGGCTCTATTTCGTGACGTGGAACATGGACACCGGTGAGACGATCTTCTCGGCCACCTACGCGGAGCACGAGAAGGGCATCGAGCAGTGGCACGATTGGTGCGCCGCGAACGACAACCGGGGCTGCTGACCACGTGACGACGCTCGAGGTCTGGGGCGACCCGATCGCCCACAGCCTGTCTCCGCGCCTGCACGCCGCGGCCTACGCCGAGCTCGGCTGGGAGTGGACGTACGGGCGCCGCCGTGTCGCCGAGGCCGCGTTCGCGAACGAGCTCGCGCGGGCCGGCTCGGAACTGCGCGGCCTGTCGCTCACGTTCCCGCTCAAGAACGTCGCGTTCCACGCGGCCGTTTCGCGCGACCGGTCCGCAGAGCTGACCGGCGCCGTCAACACCCTGCTGCTGAACGGCGCGGCGCCCCGAGGGTTCAACACGGACGTCGGCGGGATCGTCGCCGATCTCCGGGAGCACGGGGTCGACGGAGTCGATCGCGCCCGCATCGTGGGTGCGGGGGCGACGGCCACATCGGCGCTCGTGGCGCTGGCCGAGCTCGGCGCCGCCCACGTCGAGGTCGTCGCGCGCCGTCCCGCCGCCGCGGCGGCGCTCGTGACGCTGGGGGAGGCGCTCGGTGTCGCCGTGGCGGTGCGCGCGATGGATGCCGCGGGCGCGGCATCCATCCCCGTCACCATCTCGGCACTTCCGGGTGGCGCCGAGGTCCGCCCCGAAGACGCTGCCGCGTTGGCGGCCGGGGGTGGTCTGCTCTACGACGTCGTCTACGGGCACTGGCCGACGGCGCTCGCCCGGGCCTGGCAGGACGCGGGGGGCACGGCGCGCGACGGCCTCGGAATGCTGCTGCAGCAGGCGCTGCGCCAGATCCGCATCTTCCATACCGGCGATCCGGCCGAGCCGCTGCCCGACGAGGCCGCCGTCGTGGCCGTCATGCGCCGGGCGCTCATGGGAGACTAGTCGAATGCTCCGCGTGCTCACGGCCGGCGAATCGCACGGCCCCGAACTCGTCGCCTTCATGGAGGGACTGCCCGCCGGCGTCCCCGTCTCGCGCGCCGCCATCCAGGCAGATCTCGCGCGCCGCAAGCTCGGCTACGGCCGTGGCTCGCGCATGAAGTTCGAAGAGGATGAACTGACCATCTCGGCCGGCGTGCGCCACGGATTCACGATGGGCAGCCCGATCGCGGTGCGCATCGGGAACACCGAGTGGCCGAAGTGGACCGAGGTCATGAGCGCGGAGCCCGTGGAGCTCACCGACCGCTCACGCGGCCGCGGCGCCGCGCTCACGCGCCCGCGCCCCGGTCACGCCGACCTCGTCGGCATGCAGAAGTACGGGTTCGACGACGCACGTCCGATCCTCGAGCGCGCGAGCGCGCGTGAGACAGCCGCGCGCGTCGCACTGGGCGCCATCGCCCGCTCGTTCCTGGGCGAGCTGGGCATCCGCCTGGTCAGTCACACGTTGTCGATCGGACCGATCCAGGCGCCCGAAGGCAGCGCGCTTCCCACGCCCGACGACGTCGATGCGCTCGACGCCGACCCGCTGCGCTGCTTCGACTCCGAGACCTCGGCCGCGATGGTGGCAGAAGTCGACGCGGCGAAGCGCGACGGCGACACGCTGGGCGGCATCGTCGAGGTGCTGGCGTACGGGCTTCCGCCCGGCCTCGGTTCGCACGTTCAGTGGGATCGACGGCTCGACGGCCGGCTCGCACAGGCGCTCATGGGCATCCAGGCGATCAAGGGCGTCGAGGTCGGCGACGGCTTCGAGACGACGCGGCGGCGCGGTTCGGCCGCTCACGACGAGCTGTTCGCCACGGGCGAGGGCATCACCCGGGCGAGCGACAAGGCCGGCGGTACCGAAGGTGGGATGTCGACCGGCACGGTGCTCCGCGTGCGCGCCGGAATGAAGCCCATCGCGACGGTGCCCCGCTCGCTGCGGACGATCGATGTCGCGACCGGCGAGGCCGCCGGAGCCCACCACCAGCGGTCCGACGTCTGTGCCGTGCCTGCGGCCGGAGTGGTCGCCGAGGCCATGGTCGCGCTCGTGCTGGCCGAGGCCGTACTCGAGAAGTTCGGCGGCGACTCGATCAACGAGACCCGCCGCAACCTCGAGGGCTATCTCGCGGCGATGCCGAGCACGTTGCACACGGCATCCGCCAGCGACGCGACATTCCTGGGTGACGCGGAGCCTGCGAGCGGCGCGACCGCCGGATGAGCGCGGCCGCCGTCGTCCTCGTCGGGCCGATGGGTGCCGGGAAGACCAGTGTCGGGCGCCGGGTCGCGCGCGCTCTGGAGCGGCCGTTCTCCGACACCGACAAGATCGTCGTGCGTGACCACGGACCCATCCCCGAGCTCTTCGTCCGCCATGGCGAGCAGCACTTCCGCACGCTCGAGCGCGCGGCCGTCCGCGAGGCGCTCGCCTCGGCCGGCGTCGTCGCGCTCGGCGGCGGCGCCGTGCTCGACGAGCAGACCCGAGCGGCGCTCCGCGCCCACCGCGTCGTGCTGCTCACCGTGCAACCGCGCATCATCGCGTCGCGGATCGGCGGCGGCGAGCGTCCGCTGCTGGCCGGCGAAGACCCCGTCGCGCGGTGGACGCGCATCTTCGAGGAGCGGCGGCCGCTGTACGACGCCGTCGCCGACGTCACGTTCGACACGTCGTCGGGCCCGCTCGCCGATGTCGTGACGCGCATCGTCGACTGGGTGCGAACCGACCAGAAGGAGCCCTCATGACCGACACGACCGTGATCGCCGTCGCCGGAGATCAGCCCTACGACATCACCATCGGGCGGGGGATCCTGCCGCTCGTCGCCGAAGCGCTGCCCGAGTCGGCGCGCAAGGTCCTCGTCGTGCACCCGCCCACCCTCGCGGCGCAGGCCGAAGAACTGCGCTCGCTGCTGGCGTCGTCGGGCGGGCGTCAGGTGCTGCTGGCCGAGGTTCCGGATGCCGAGCAGGGCAAGCGGGTCGAGGTCGCGGCGTTCTGTTGGCAGGTCATGGGGCAGGCCGACTTCACACGCACCGACGCCGTCGTCGGATTCGGCGGGGGAGCGGTCACCGACCTGGCCGGCTTCGTCGCGGCGACGTGGCTGCGCGGTGTCGCCGTCGTGCAGGTGCCCACGACCGTGCTCGCGATGGTGGATGCCGCCGTCGGCGGCAAGACGGGGATCAACACGAACGAGGGCAAGAACCTGGTGGGCGCGTTCTGGCCGCCTCGCGCCGTCGTCTGCGACCTGGCGCTGCTGGACTCGCTCAGCCGCAACGAGCGCGTCGCGGGCTTCGCCGAGGTCGTGAAGGCCGGGTTCATCTGGTACCCCGAAATCCTCGACCTCATCGAAGCCGACCCCGAGGCCTCCGTCGATCCGACCTCGCCGTCATTCCGGCGGTGCATCGAGCTCGCGATCGAGATGAAGGCGCGGGTCGTCGGTGAGGACCTGCGCGAAGCGGGCCTCCGCGAGGTGCTCAACTACGGCCACACCCTGGGCCACGCGATCGAGCACGCCGAGCGCTACCAGTGGCGCCACGGCGCGGCGATCTCGGTCGGCATGCTGTTCGCGGCCGAGCTGTCGCGCCTGGCCGGGCGGCTGTCCGACGAAGCGGCCGCGCGCCACCTTCGCATCCTCGAACTGCTCGGCCTGCCCACCTCGTATCGCGCCGGTGCCTTCCGACAGCTGCTCGCGACGATGCAGCGCGACAAGAAGACCCGCGGATCGATGCTGCGCTTCATCGTGCTCGACGACATCGCGAAGCCGACGGTGCTGCAGGCCCCCGACGAGTCCCTCCTTTTCGCGGCATACCAAGAGGTCTCAGGCGCCTGACCGCCCCCGCCCAGCGTTCACTCGACAGGCGCCAGGACGCCGTCGAGGATCGCACCCGCTCCTCGTCTCACGGCACTCCCCTCTTGATGTGCCTGGCGCATCAAGAGGGGAGTGCGCTGAGACTCGATGGGAGGCGCGGGGACGGGCGGTCGAGCGCGCCGTTGATCGCTCGTGCGGAGCGATGTCCGAAGCCGGGGGCAGGATGCCGGCATGAAAGCACACGGCATCGGGGTTGCCACGGTCGAGTTCGCGACGAACGGTGGGGGCGTCACCGGGCAGGTCGGAGATACCGAGCAGGTCGATACGCCCGGGCAGGTCGGAGAACCCGGACAGGTCGACAAGCGCGAGCAGGTCGACAAGCCCGGACAGGCCGGACAGCCCAGAGCGGCCATCGCGTTCGATGCGTCGGGCTATCTGCGTCGCGCGAGGCGGCTGGCGGACCTCAGCCAGCGCGATCTGGCGGCGGTGACCGGGGTGGACCAATCGGCGATCTCGAGGGTTGAGAGCGGTGCGGATGTCGGCGTGCGTGCGCTGACTCGGCTGCTGGCCGCGGGCGGGCTCCGACTGGCGGTGGTCGATGACCGTGGCCAGATCGTGCAGCCGATGCCCGTCGACGTCTTCCGAGACCACGGCGGTCGGCGGCGGCCCGCGCACCTCGATGTCCACGCACGCCCTGAGTCGTTCGGGATGCGGATGCTGTTGCACGACTGTGAGCCTTTCGCCGGACGCGAGGCATGGCACCATATGCGCGCAGAGCGAGATCGCCGCCGCCGACGTACCGGAGCCGACTCCACGACCGAGCAGCTCACCGCGGGCACCGCACGCGAGCGGCGCGTGCGGCGGAACCGGGGTGAGAGACCGGTTCAGGGTGCGGATCGGGTTCAGGGTGCGGATCGGGTTCAGGCCGTGGATCGGGTTCAGGCTGTGGATCGGGCGGGTCTCACAGACCTCGCACGTACGGATCGGGCATGCACCGATGCCGCGCCGGCCCCGGAGGGCGCAGGCGCGGCATCGATGAGCGCGGGTCAGGCGGAGACCGACTCGCGGTAGTGCATGTCCTGCTCGGAGCGCAGGCCGAGCTCGGCGGTCGGCACGGACTTCGTCTCGCGGGCGGTCAGGGCACTGAGGGAGGCGATGATCGCGATCACCGCGGTGAAGACGCTGATGACGACCCAGCCGCCCTCCGCGACGCCGCCGAGCGCGGTGACGATGGTCGGCGCGAAGCCGGCCATGAGGAAGCCCAGCTGTGTGCCGATCGCCATGCCCGAGAAGCGGACCCGGGTGGAGAACATCTCGGCGTAGAAGGACGGCCAGACCGCGTTCGCGGCGGCGTATCCGCACGAGAAGGTGAGGACGGCCAGTGCGAAGGTCAGCAGCGTGTTGCCGCTGCTCATCGAGAGCATGTAGAAGGGCATGAACACTGCCGACGACAGAGCTCCGTAGATGAAGACCGGCTTGCGGCCGATTCGGTCGGCGAGCATGCCGAACATCGGCTGGGTGCCGATCGCGACGATGTTGGCGACGACGACGAGCCACAGCGTGAGGCTCTCGGCGAGGCCGACTTCCTTGCCGTAGGCCAGCGCGAGGTTGCCGAACACGGTGGACACGGCGGCGATGAAGGCGCAGCAGATGACGCGCAGGACGTCGCGCCAGTGGTCTCGCAGCAGCGGGATCAGGGGCATCCGGGCGATCTTGCCCTCGGCCTTGGCCGCTTCGAACTCGGGCGTCTCGTGCAGGGACCGCCGGATGAAGTAGGCGACCAGCACGACGACGGCGCTCAGCCAGAACGGGATGCGCCAGCCCCACGTGTACTTGATCTCATCGGGCAGCGCGACGACGGGGATGAAGATCAGCGCGGCGAGGATCTGCCCGCCCTGCGTGCCGGTGAGCGTCCACGAGGTGAAGAACGAGCGACGGTGATCAGGTGCATGCTCGAGCGTCAGCGACGACGCGCCGGCCTGCTCGCCCGAGGCCGACAGACCCTGCATGAGGCGGCAGAGCACGAGCAGGGCGGGCGCCGCCCAGCCGATCTGCTCGTAACCGGGCAGGCAGCCGATGATGAAGGTCGACAGGCCCATCAGGATCAACGTGAACATGAGCACCTTCTGACGCCCGATGCGGTCTCCGTAGTGACCGAGGATCACGGCGCCCACGGGGCGCGCGATGTAGGCGAACCCGAACGTCGCGAACGACATGACGAGTGCGGCTTCATCGCCGGACGGGAAGAAGACGGTGGGGAAGATCAGCGCGGCGGCGGATCCGAAGAGGAAGAAGTCGTAGTACTCGACGGCGCTTCCCATGAAAGAGGCGACGGCGGCCTTCACGGGTGTCTTGCGCGTCGTTGCGGCGGGTGCGGACATGATCGGGGTGCTCCTCAGGTGGTGAGCGCCTCGTGGGGATCCACGAGACGGTGGAAGTGGGCGGTCATACGGTCGGGGTCGGGGCGGATGCCGGTGATGAGCTCGAAGGCGTCGACGGCCTGGAAGACGGCCATGCGGCCCCCGTCGAGGGTGCGCGCGCCGATCGCGCGCGCCGCCAGCAGCAGCTCGGTCTCGTACGGGCGGTACACGATGTCGGCGACCCACAGGTCGGGCCGCAGCAAGTCGGCGGAGAACGGGATGCCGGGGTGTTCGGCCATGCCGGTCGGCGTGCAGTGGACGACGCCGTCGGCTGCGGCCAGGACAGCCGGAAGATCGGCGGGCTCGGCGGTGACAGCGCGGCCGGCCCCGTATCGATCGCTCAGGTCTGCGGCGAGCTCGGCGGCGCGGGTCGCGTCGATGTCGACGATCGTCAGCTGCGCCACGCCGACGCGCAAGAGCGCGTCGGCGACCGCAGAGCCCGCTCCGCCGGCACCCAGCTGCACGATGCGCTCGGTGGCCGCGTCGGGCAGTCCCGTCACGAAGGCGGCAGCGAACCCCGTGGTGTCGGTGTTGTATCCGACGCGGCCCTCGGGGGTGAAGACGACCGTGTTGACGGCGCCGAGCGACGCGGCGACGGGATCCACGCGGTCGAGATGCTGGACCACCAGCCGTTTGCACGGGTGGGTGATGTTCAGGGCGTCGTAGCCGAGCCGCTCCGCCCAGGTCATGATCTCGCCGATCGATTCGGGGGAGAGATCCAGTGCGGTGAGGTCGATCGGACGGTAGACATAGTCGATGCCCAGCCGCTGCGCCTCGACCATGTGCATCGGCGGGGTCAACGACGGGGTGACCCCGCTGCCGACGAGGCCGACGAGGTAGGGGCGGCGGCGTTCGCGGTCATCGACCATGGGGATGTACTCCTTCGTACGATCCGGTAATTAACTAACCGGTACGTTCAGTAGGAGACCACGACCAGCGGGGTGGTGTCAAGACCCGCGGCGATTATTTCCGGTCAGGCCGGCTTGACAGCGAGCCACGAGACGACGACATCGCCGATGAGGGCGCGCAGGTGCGCGCGACGCTCGTCGAAGTCGAGGTCGAAGAGGTACCCGAAGGTGTGTCGGTTCGCGACCTGGAAGACGCAGTAGGCGCTGATCACGAGATGCACGTCGATCGCATCGACATCGCCGCGGAACGCTCCGCTGGCGCGACCGCGCTCGAGGATCTCGTCGAGCAGCGTCTTCGCCGGCTGCCCCAGGGCGCGCAGCGACTCGATCCGTCGGATGAACTCGCCGCGGTGGATATTCTCGATCGAGACCAGCCGGATGAAGGCATCGTGGGTGACGTGATGGTCGAAGGTGAGCTCTGCCAGCTCGCGGATCGCCGCGACCGGATCGGTGTGCGCGACGTCGATCGAGCGCTCGGCCTCGCGGATCCCCTGATACGCGTTCTCGAGGACGGCGAGGTAGAGGCCCTCCTTGCTGCCGAAGTAGTAATAGATCATCCGCTTCGTCGTGCGCGTGCGTTCGGCGATCACGTCGACACGAGCACCGGAGTATCCGTCTTCGGCGAACACCTCGGTCGCGACGGCGAGCAGCTCTGCTCGGGTGCGTTCGGCGTCGCGCTGGGGGATGGTCACCGGTTCAGGATATCGACGCCGCGCGGCGCCGCCGTCCCGCCTCTTCCGCCGTAATGTACCGAATGGTACGTTGCGACCATGAGAACCTCGATCGCAACGGTGTGCGTGAGCGGGACTCTCGTCGAGAAACTCCATGCCTGCGCTGCTGCCGGCTTCGATGGAGTCGAGATCTTCGAGCCCGACCTCATCGCCGCGCCGCAGAGCCCGGAGGAGGTCCGCGCGGTCGCGGACCGGCTCGGTCTGACCCTCGACCTCTACCAGCCGATGCGCGACGTCGAAGGCGTCGACGAGGCCGAGTTCGCGCGTGTGCTGCGTCGCGCCGCGGCCAAGTTCGCCGTGATGGAACGAATGGGCATGGATCTCGTGCTGTGCTGCAGCAACGTCGCCACGGCGACCGTCGACGATCCGGAGGTCAGCGCGTCGCAGCTGCGTCGCCTGGGTGATCTCGCGGCAGCGCGCGGCATCCGCATCGCCTTCGAGGCGCTCGCGTGGGGGCGGTTCGTCGACGACTACCGGCAGGCGTGGCGGATCGTGCAACTCGCCGACCACCCCGCCGTCGGCCTGTGTCTCGACTCGTTCCACATCCTCTCGCGGGGGCACGACCCCGCCCGCATCCGCGAGATCCCCGGCGAGCGCATCTTCTTCCTGCAGCTCGCCGACGCCCGCAGTCTGACGATGGACGTCCTGTCGTGGAGCCGTCACCACCGATTGTTCCCCGGCGAGGGCAGCTTCGACCTCGTGGACTTCATGGGCCACGTGCTGCACGCCGGCTACTCCGGCCCCTGGTCGCTCGAGGTGTTCAACGACACCTTCCGCCAGACCGACGCCGCCCGCACGGCCCTACACGCGCATCGGTCTCTGCGCTGGCTCGAGGATGCCGTGGGGCGCGCGCACCCGTCGCTGCCCGGGCTGACGCTGCTGCCCGACTCCGCGGCCCCCTCGGGCGTCGACTTCGTCGAGATCAAGGCCGAGGACACGTCGGCGATCGAGGCGCAGCTCGGGCAGGCGGGGTTCACGCCCCGCGGCCGGCACCGGACCAAACCGGTGAGCCTGTGGACGGCGGGCCGGGCGCGCGTCGTGCTGAACGAGCAGCACGCGCGCGATCTCGCCCCGCACCTGGCGGCGGTCGGCTTCGAGGTCGACGACGCCGAGGCCCTCGCGCGCCGGGTAGCCGCACTGCAGAACCCACCCGTCTACCGCCGCACCTACGCGACCGAGCAGGCGCTCGAGGCGACCGCGGCCCCCGGCGGGATGGAGGTCTTCTGGACGCAGGCCGCCGACGCGGGGGAGTCGGCCTGGATGGCCGAGTTCGAGCACGGGGCAACCCCGGTGCCGAGCCCCATCACCGGCATCGACCACGTGAGCATGACGCAGCCGTGGCAGGTGATCGACGAGACGGTGCTGTTCTACACGGCGGCCTTCGGGCTGCACGCCGAGAGCACGACCGACGTGCCCAGCCCCCAAGGGCTCGTGCAGAGCCGGGTGATCGCCGGGCCCATCGCGCAGGACGGGGACCGGGTGCGGATCCCGCTCAACGTCGCCCCGCCGATCATCGCCGAGCAGGGCAGCGCCACCGGCCTCGCGCAGCACGTCGCATTCGCCTGCGACGACGTGCGAGCCCTCGCCCGCGACGCGCGCGCGAGGGGTCTCGCCGTGCTGCGGATGCCCGACAACTACTACGACGACCTCGCGGCCCGCTTCGCGCTGGAGCCGGCACTGCTCGCCGAGCTGCGAGAGCTCGACCTCGCCTACGATCGCGACGGCGACGCCGAGTACCTGCACCTGTACACGCAGACCGTCGGCCAGATCTTCTGGGAGTTCGTGGAGCGTCGGGCGGGCTACGCCGGCTATGGCGCGAGCAGCGCCGGCATCCGCCTCACGGCGCAGCGCGGCGCGTGGCTCGGGCACGCGGAGACGCGCTGATATGGTGCCGATCGTGAACGCTGCGCGACGACTGCTGCTGGTCAACGGACCGAACCTGAACCTGCTCGGCATCCGGCAGCCGGACATCTACGGCCACGACACGCTCGCCGATGTCGAGCGGATCGCGGCCGCGGCCGCGGCGCGGCACGGGTTCGAACTGACTGCCGTGCAGAGCAACCACGAGGGTGTGCTGATCGACGCGATCCATGAAGCCCGCACGACGTGCGCCGGCATCGTGATCAACCCCGGCGGGCTGACCCACACCTCCGTCGTGCTGCGGGACGCACTGTCGGGCGTCGCGCTGCCGGTCGCCGAGGTGCACGTGTCGGACATCCTCGCGCGTGAGGCGTTCCGCCACCACTCGTACGTGCACGACGTCGCCGCCGTGCACGTGATCGGCGAGGGCGTCGCCGGCTACGGCCGTGCGGTCGATCTGCTCGTCGACGTCATCACCGGCGGCGCCGAGGGCTGATCCCGTAAGATGGACCGTCGGGTCACCGGCCCGCACACTTCGACAGGCTCAGTGACCGCACCGGTCGGCGGGGCAGAACGGAACTCCACACTCATGGCATCCACCGCAGACATCAAGAACGGCGTCGTCCTCAACATCGACGGACAGCTCTGGAGCGTCGTGGAATTCCAGCACGTCAAGCCCGGCAAGGGCGGCGCGTTCGTGCGCACCAAGCTGAAGAACGTCATGAGCGGCAAGGTCGTCGACCGCACGTTCAACGCCGGAGCGAAGATCGAACTCGAGAACGTCGATCGCCGCGACTTCACCTACCTGTACAACGACGGCGACAGCTTCGTGTTCATGGACGTCGACAACTACGACCAGATCTCGGTGGGCGCGGCGACCGTCGGCGACGCCGCGAACTTCCTGCTCGAGAACCAGCAGGTGCAGATCGCGCTCAACAACGAGAACCCGCTCTACATCGAGCTGCCCGCGTCGGTCGTGCTCGAGATCACCTACACCGAGCCCGGCCTGCAGGGCGACCGCTCGTCGGCCGGCACCAAGCCCGCCACCGTCGAGACCGGCTACGAGATCCAGGTGCCGCTGTTCGTCGAGCAGGGCACGAAGGTCAAGGTCGACACCCGCACGGGCGACTACCTCGGCCGCATCAACTGAGGCGCGCGTCACCCGATGAGCGCTCGCTCCAAGGCGCGCAAGCGCGCCCTCGACATCCTGTACCAGTCCGACGTGCGTGGTGACGCGCTCGATGTGACCCTCGCCGCCGAGGCGAAGCGCGCCGCGAACGAGCCCTCGCGCGAAGCCTCGTGGCTGTACGCGCGCGAGATCGTCGACGGCGTCATCGACAGTCGCGACGCGATCGACGAGCAGATCGTCACCAACGCACGCGACTGGAAGCTCGAGCGGATGCCGGCTGTCGATCGCGCGATCCTGCGCATCGCCGTCTGGGAGCTGCTGTTCAACGACGAGGTGCCCGCCGCGGTCGCGATCGACGAAGCGGTCGAACTCGCCAAGGAGTTCTCGACCGACGACTCGGGCTCGTTCGTCCACGGCGTGCTCGCCCGCATCGCGCGCGCCGCCTGATCGTCGCCACGACATCGATCGCCCCGCGGGGCGGGTGTCGCCGCGCCGACGCGTGTCGGTCGCGGCGTGAAGAATGGATGCCATGAGCTCGTGGCGGTCACTGCTGGCGGAGCCGGCCGGTGACGATGCGGCCGGACCCACTCCGCTCGCGCTCGGCGTCGAGCTTCGGGTGCGCGAGTCGGCTGCGGCAGCCCACTGGGGGCCGCGGCGCGTGCGCACCGCGACCGCGGCAGACCTGAGCCATGACGACCTCGAGACGATGGTGGGGCTGCGCCCCCTCGTCCGCAGCGCGAGCACCGGCGGGTGGGTGCGCGCGGG
>Ga0160441_100733_pt1 | contig 17938 bp, 14 predicted proteins | sample HID1971K_E1MG_FD_108260 | JGI IMG/M metagenome (GOLD analysis project Ga0160441, IMG submission 108260) | Enriched millipede-associated microbial communities from UW Madison campus, WI, USA - HID1971K_E1 MG | ecosystem: Host-associated > Arthropoda: Insects > Digestive system > Unclassified ... | reverse complement strand
CGAGACGCGCCTGCTGCACCGACGAACGCAGGTAGTCGCGCACCGCGCCGAACCTCGCGAAGTACTCGGTCATCAGCAGCTTCGCCTCGGACTGATCGATGCGCAGCTGCTTCGACAGTCCGAAGGCGCTGAGTCCGTACACGAGGCCGTAGCTCATCGCCTTGACCTTCGTCCGCATCGCAGGGGTCACGTCGGCCGGGTCGACGCCGAAGACGCGGGCACCGACGAACCGGTGCAGGTCTTCCCCCGAGTTGAACGCCTCGACGAGACCGGCGTCGCCCGACAGGTGCGCCATGATGCGCATCTCGATCTGCGAGTAGTCGGCCGTCAGCAGCGTCTCGTAGCCGTCACCGACCTCGAACGCGGCGCGGATGCGATGCGACTCTTCATTCCGGATCGGGATGTTCTGGAGGTTCGGGTCGGTGCTCGACAGGCGCCCGGTCTGGCTGCCCGTCTGCACATACGTCGTGTGGGCCCGTCCGTCGGCCCCGATCGCGACGTCGAGCGACTCGATGATCTGGCGCAGCTTGGTCGCCTCGCGGTGCTGCAGCAGCAGATCGAGGAACGGATGCGGGTTCGATTCCTGCAGATCGGCGAGCACCGCGGCGTCGGTCGAGTAGCCGGTCTTGGTCTTGCGCGTCTTGGGCAGCTCGAGCTGCTCGAACAGCACCTCTTGCAGCTGCTTGGGGGAGCCGAGGTTCACCTCGCGCCCGATCAGCGCGTACGCGCGCTGCGCGATCTCGTCCGACCGCGTCGCGAGCTCGGTGGAGAACGCCGAGAGCTTCTCGTGCGAGATCGCGACACCGGCGAGTTCCATGTCGGCGAGCGTGTCGAGCGTGGGCAGCTCGATGTCGTCGAGGACGGATGCCACCGACGCCGGCATCTCGTCGCGGATCGCGTCGGTGACGCGCAGCGCGTACCAGCCGAGCTGGCCGGGGGTGGCGCCCTCGGTTTCGGGCACGAGCTGCGTCGGGTCGGCGACCGGCAGCTTCTCGTCGAGGTAGCGGTCGACGAGGTCGCCGAGGCCCTTGTCGGGAAAGCTCGGCCGCAGCAGCCAACCGGCGAGGATCGGGTCGAAGACGAGCCCGCCGAGGCGGATGCCGGCGCGGCGCAGCGCCTTCACCTGCGGCTTCGCGTCGGCGATCACCTTGAGGTGCTCGTCGCCCTCGAGCCAGGGCGTCAGAGCGGCCGCGACCTCGTCGGTCCAGGTGGCCTCGACCGCGGCATCCGTCCGGGCGAGCCCGATCCGCGTCGGCAGACCCGCCTCGGTCGTCAGCAGGACGGCGGTCTCGCCGGACTGTGCCGTGGCCCACGCGGCGAGGGCGGCCGCATCGAGCTCGGCGGGTGTCGGAGCGCTGACGGCGGGGGCCGCAGCTGCGGCGATCTCGTCGGCGTCGGCGGCCATCGCATCGAACACCCGCGGCAGCAGCGTGCGGAACTCGAGCCGGGCGAAGATGTCGCGGACGGCGCCGGCGTCGATGGGCTGCATCGTCAGATCGACGGGACCGACCGGCAGCTCTACGTCGCGCAGCAGCGCGTTCAGCGAACGGTTGCGTCGCACGTCGTCGAGATGCTCGCGCAGGTTGCCACCCACGACGCCGGTGATCTTGTCGGCATTCGCGAGCAGGGCGTCGAGCGTGCCCCACTGCGTCAGCCATTTGACGGCCGTCTTCTCGCCGACCTTCGGCACGCCGGGCAGGTTGTCGCTCGTCTCACCGACCAGGGCGGCGATGTCGGGATAGTTCGCAGGCGGCAGGCCGTACTTCTCGACGACGGCGTCGGGGGTGTAGCGCTTGAGCTGCGAGACGCCCTGCACGCTCGGGTACAGCAGGGTGACGTCGTCGGTCACGAGCTGGATGGTGTCGCGGTCGCCCGAGCAGACCAGCACGTCGAAGCCTGCGGCCGCGCCCTGGGTGGCGAGGGTCGCGAGGATGTCATCGGCTTCGATGCCCTCTTTGGTCAGCACCGTGACGTTCATCGCCGCGAGGCACTCCTTCAGCAGCGGGATCTGCCCGGTGAACTCCGCGGGCGACTCAGACCGGTTCGCCTTGTACTCGGGGTACTCGTCGGTGCGGAACGAGTGCCGGGAGGTGTCGAAGGCGACCGCGAGATGCGTGGGCTGCTCGGCCTTGACGAGGTTCACGAACATCGACAGGAAGCCGTAGATGCCGTTCGTGTGCTGACCGTCTTTGGTCGAGAAGTTGTCCACCGGCAGCGCGAAGAACGCACGATACGCGAGCGAATGGCCGTCGACGACGAGGAGGGTAGGCTTTCCGGAGTCCGTCACCCTGCAAGCCTAGACGCGGGGTGCGACACCCCTCCCCCGCATCCGATCGCTTCCGAAGGTGGACGATGAGCGCTGACCGTACCCCTGTCATCCCCGCCGGTCTGGAGTGGGTCGCCCAGCGCGGCATGGGCGCCCTCGCGGCGAAGATGGGCATGGAGTTCACCGAGTTCACGGTCGAGCGGGCCGTCGCCACCATGCCGGTCGAGGGCAACACCCAGCCGGTCGGGTTGATGCACGGCGGCGCGTACGTCGTGCTCGGCGAGTCGCTGGGCTCGATGGCCGCGAATCTCTACGCGGGCGCCGACCGCCTCGCGGTCGGCGTCGACATCAACGCGACCCACACGCGCTCCGCCACCTCGGGCGTCGTCACGGGTGTGTGCACGCCTGTGCACCTGGGCCGTTCGATCACGGTGCATGAGATCGTCGTCACCGACGATCAGGGCCGGCGCTGCTCGACGATCCGCATCACCAACATGATCAAGGACCGCTGAGCCCGGGCTCGGCCCGCGCGGCGTCAGCCCTTCTTGGGCGAGAGCTGCTCGATGATCGCCTTGGCGACGTCCTGCATCGTGAGGCGGCGGTCCATGGATGCCTTCTGGATCCAGCGGAACGCCTCGGGCTCGGACAGGCCCATCTTCTCGTTGAGCAGACCCTTCGCCCGGTCGACCAGCTTGCGCGTCTCGAACCGCTCGACCATGTCGGCGACCTCGGCCTCGAGCGTGATGATCTGCTCGTAGCGCGCCAGGGCGATCTCGATCGCGGGCAGCAGGTCGTTGGGGGTGAACGGCTTCACGACGTACGCCAGGGCGCCGGCCTCGCTGGCACGCTCGACGAGTTCCTTCTGGCTGAACGCGGTCAGCAGCACGACCGGCGCGATGTGCGCCTTGCTGAGCCGTTCGGCGGCACTGATCCCGTCGAGCACCGGCATCTTCACGTCCATGATGACCAGATCCGGCCGCAGTTCGGTGGCGAGCTGCACGGCGGTCTCGCCGTCACCTGCCTCGCCGACCACGTCGAACCCGCTGTCGCGGAGGATCTCGACGATGTCCAGACGGATCAGCGACTCGTCCTCGGCGACGACCACTCGGCGCGGGGAGTTGGGGGTCGCTGCGGGGCTCAGTTCCTGCTCAGTCACCCGTCCATCCTAGAGGCAGACTCAAGGCCGACCTGCGCTAGTGTCGAATCACGTGCGCCGGTGTGGCGGAATGGCAGACGCGACCGACTCAAACTCGGTTGTCTTCGGACGTGTGGGTTCGACTCCCACCATCGGCACAGAACGGCTCAGGCGCCGAAGAACTGGTTGCCCAGCGCCTTGCTCTTGAGGGCGTCGAACTCGCCCTGGCTGATCGTCCCGGCGTCCAGCAGCGCCTTCGCCTGCGCGATGTCCTCCGCCGGCGAGGCGGACGCCGCGGGGCGGTAGGAGTCGTCCTCGGGGGCGCGCCGGCGGTCGGCGGCGGCGCGCGCCGCCATGCCCGTGCCGCGCGCGATCAGGTAGACGATCGCGGTCAGCAGCGGGAAGAAGATCAGGAAGAAGATCCAGACGGCCTTCCCCCAGCCGCTGACGGTGTCGTCGCGGAACAGGTCCGAGATCACATAGACCAGCACGAAGATGTACGAGACGACGTACACCGACATCAGCAAGAACCAGAACAGATCCCAGAACACAGGGACATCCCTCCACGTACGACGAAAGCGGTCTCGCTCAGCATACTGAGCGGGACCGCTTTCGACGGCAATCAGGGCAGGTCACACCAGCGCGGCGCACTGACCGGTGGCGTTGCGTCCCACCACGTTGACGCTGCCCGGCACGAACCCGCCCGACACTCCGGGTGCCAGCCCGGTGCAGGTGAGGTTGCGCGCGACCGTGTTGCGGACGATGTAGACCCCCGGCGCGCCCGGGTGAGGGTCGCTCAGCACGATGTCGGTCAGCGTCGCGTTGCCGCCGATCGTGCTGAACATGAGACCGAGCCACTCGGTGCGCTGCCCGCTGATCGTGACGTTGCCGTCGATCCGGTTGTTCTTGATCGACCACGGGATCTCCGACCCCCCACCGGTGAGCGTCACGTTGCCCCGCACCGAGATGCCGTTCAGCAGCACCGCCTGAGCGCCGTTCACCGTGATGTTGCCGCCGACGGTGATCGTCGAGTGCCCCGACGGGTCTGCGGCGCACTCGTGCGCCGAGTTGCCGGTGAGCGAGGGCGGCTGGCATCCCAGACCGACGAGCGATCCCGGAGCCCCCGTGACGTTGCGCGCGATGGTGATCGTCGCCGGGGCGCTCTGCGCGTCGAAGACGGCACCGGCGCCCACGGTCACGTTGCCGAGCACGGTGATCTGCGCCCCCGCCGAGACCGCGCACGGGCCTGCGATCGTGAGGTTCGTGTACGTTCCCGACGGCACATCGCCACCGGTGCAGGTGTACGACGCACCGGTCGCCGCGCTCGCCGGCGCCGCCGAGAGCGCCAGCGCCCCGGCGACCGCGAAGGCTCCCAGCATCCTGAACAGCATCGTTCTCTTCATCCGTCCGACCTCTCTGCTCCCGCTTCGCCGACCGAAGCAGTCCCGGTTTACACCGGGACTGCCTCGGCGCGTAGGGGGAAACTCCCCCGTTCGGGAACACGACAGAGGGCGGATGCCCGGGGCCTCCCCCCGACATCCGCCCTCACGAGCGCGTCAGCGACCTACAGCGCGTTGTTCTCCTGATAGATCGGCGCGTTGCCGTTGACAGCGTCGCCGATCCGGTGCACGCGGATGTCGTTGGTCGAGCCGATGATTCCGGGAGGGGATCCCGAGATCACGACGACCTTGTCGCCTTCCTTCGCGAGACCCTCGCCGAGCAGGAACTCATCGACCTGACGGAACATGTGGTCGGTGTGCACGACGGCCTCGACGAGGGTCGACTGCACGCCCCACGTGAGCGCCATGCGACGGCGGATCGCCGGGTCGACCGCGAACGCCATCATCCGGATGCCGGGGCGCAGGCGCGACATGCGACGCGCAGTGTCACCCGACTCCGTGAAGATACAGATGTACTTCGCTTCGACGAACTCGGCGACCTCGTTCGCGGCGAGCGTGATGATGCCGCCCTGCGTACGCGGCTTCGCCGAGAACGGGCGGATGCGCTCGAGACCGTGGTCTTCGGTCGACTCGACGATGCGGGCCATCGTCTCGACGGTGACGACCGGATAGTCGCCGACACTCGTCTCGCCCGAGAGCATGACCGCGTCGGCGCCGTCGAGGACGGCGTTGGCGACGTCGGACGCCTCGGCGCGCGTCGGGACCGGTGCGTGCGTCATCGACTCGAGCATCTGCGTGGCGACGATGACCGGCTTGGCCATGCGACGGCACAGCTCGACGGCGCGCTTCTGAACGATCGGCACGGCCTCGAGCGGCAGCTCGACGGCGAGGTCGCCGCGGGCGACCATGATGCCGTCGAACGCGTCGATGATCTCTTCGAGGTTGTCGACCGCCTGCGGCTTCTCGATCTTGGCGATGACGGGAACCTTGCGCCCCTCTTCGGCCATGATCTCGTGCACGCGGCCGATGTCGGCGGCGTTGCGCACGAACGACAGGGCGATGAGATCGCAGCCGGCCTTCAGGCCCCAGCGGAGGTCGTCCTCGTCCTTCTCGGACAGCGCGGGCACACTGACCGCGACGCCGGGCAGGTTGATGCCCTTGTTGTTCGACACCGTGCCCGCCACGACGGCCTTGGTCGTGACGACGGGCCCGTCCACGCTCACGACCTCGACGCGGACCTTGCCGTCGTCGATGAGCAGCGAGTCGCCCGGCTTCACATCGCCGGCGAGACCCTTGAAGGTCGTGCTGACGAGGTCACGCGTGCCGACGACGTCCTCGGTGGTGATCCGCAGGATGTCGCCGACGGCGAGGTCGTGCGGCCCGTCGCTGAACTTGCCGAGCCGGATCTTGGGGCCCTGCAGGTCGACGAGGATCGCGACGGCACGGCCGGCATCCTCTGCGGCCTTGCGGACATTGGCGAACCGCACCTCGTGCTCTGCGTACGAGCCGTGGCTGAGGTTCAATCGGGTGACGTCCACGCCCGCCTCGATGATCGCGCGGATCATCTCGTACGATTCTGTGGCCGGTCCCAGGGTTGCGACGATCTTCGCGCGTCTCACTGACTGCTCTCCGGTCTGTGTTCGGATTCGGGGGATGATTTCAGCCTACGCGGGCTGCAGGCCGATGGCGACGTCTCGCGGGCCGACCGGTGACGGCAGACTCGTCTGACCCATCAGGTACTCGTCGACGGCCGCAGCCGCGGCGCGTCCTTCGGCGATCGCCCATACGATGAGCGACTGCCCGCGGCCGGCGTCGCCGGCCACGAACACGCCGGGTGCGGTCGACTGGTAGTCGTCACCGCGCTCGACGTTGCCTCGTCCTGAGAAGACCGTACCGAGTTGCGCCTCGAGGGCGCTGCGCTCCGGACCGGAGAAACCCATCGCGATGAGGATCAGGTCGGCGGGGATCTCGCGCTCGGTGCCGCTGCGCGGCACGCGCCGGCCGTCGGCAAGGTACTCGGTCTCGGCGAGGCGCAGTGCCCGCACCTCGCCGGCCCCGTTGCCGAGGAACTCGACGGTCGAGGCGAGGTAGCTGCGCTCACCGCCCTCTTCGTGGGCGGAGGAGACCTCGAACAGCGTCGGCATGGTCGGCCACGGCTGCGTGTCGGGGCGCTCGGCGGGCGGCTGCTTGCCGATCGCGAGGTTCGTGACGCTGAGCGCGCCCTGCCGGTGCGCGGTGCCGATGCAGTCGGCACCGGTGTCGCCGCCGCCGATGACGATGACGTGCTTGCCCTCGGCGTGGATCTGGTGCGGCACCTGGTCGCCCGCGACGGCCTTGTTCGACTCGACGAGGTACTCCATCGCGAAGTGCACACCGTCGAGGTCGCGCCCGGGGATCGCGAGCTCGCGGGGCAGCGTGGCCCCCGTCGCGATCACCACGGCGTCGTAGCGGGCGCGCAGGTCGCTCCACGTGATGTCGGTGCCGATCTCGACCCCGGCGCGGAAGCGCGTGCCCTCGTCCTGCATCTGGCGCAGGCGGCTCTCGAGGTGCTTCTTCTCCATCTTGAAGTCGGGGATGCCATACCGCAGCAGGCCGCCGATGCGGTCGTCGCGCTCGAAGACCGCGACCGTGTGGCCCGCCCGGGTGAGCTGCTGCGCGGCGGCGAGCCCCGCGGGGCCCGACCCCACGACGGCGACGGTCTTTCCGGTCAGCCGCGCGGGCGGCTCCGGCTCGACCCAGCCGTTCGCGAACGCGTCGTCGATCGTCGAGACCTCGATCTGCTTGATCGTGACGGCGGGCTGGTTGATCCCCAGCACGCACGAGCTCTCGCAGGGCGCGGGGCACAGCCGGCCGGTGAACTCGGGGAAGTTGTTTGTCGCGTGCAGCCGCTCGATCGCCGCACGACCCTCGCCGCGCCACATCAGGTCGTTCCACTCCGGGATCAGATTGCCCAGCGGGCACCCCTGGTGGCAGAACGGGACGCCGCAGTCCATGCACCGGCCGGCCTGCCGCCGCAGGACACCCGAGTCGCCCGGCTGGTAGACCTCTTTCCAGTCCATGATGCGCACGGGAACCGGCCGGCGCGCCGGGAGCTCGCGCTCGGTGTTCTTCAGGAAGCCCTTGGGGTCAGCCACCGGTCACCTCCAGGATGCGGGTCCAGACGACGTCGCCGTCGGGGTCGAGCCCCTCGGCGGCCGCCTCCTGGCGGGTTTGCAGCACCGCGGCGTAGTCGCGCGGCAGGACACGGACGAAGTTCGCGGTCTCGGCCTCGAAGTCGTCCAACAGGGCGGATGCCAGCGTCGAGCCGGTCTCGGCGACGTGCTGCTCGAGCAGATCGCGCAGGATCTCGACGTCGCCCGAGCCGAGCTCGAGCAGTTCGAGTTCGCCGCTGGTGAGCGCCTCGCGGTTCACGAGGGCCGTGTCGAGCCGGTACACGTACGCCGCGCCGCCCGACATGCCGGCGCCGAGGTTGCGGCCCGTCGCCCCGAGGATGACGGCGAGACCACCGGTCATGTATTCGAGCGCGTGGTCGCCCACGCCCTCGACGACCGCCGTCGCACCCGAGTTGCGGACGAGGAAGCGCTCACCGACGACGCCGCGCAGGAACATGCTGCCCTGCGTCGCGCCGTAGCCGATGACGTTTCCGGCGATCACGTTCTGCGACGCGTCGAACGCGGCATCCCGCGAGGGACGCACGACGATCTGACCGCCCGAGAGGCCCTTGCCGACGTAGTCGTTCGAGTCGCCCTCGAGGCGCAGCGTGATGCCCGCCGGCAGGAACGCGCCGAACGACTGCCCCGCCGAGCCGGTGAGGTTGATCTCGATCGTGCCCGCGGGCAGCCCGTGCTCGCCGTGCGCGAGCGTGACCCGGTTGCCGAGCATCGTGCCGACGGCGCGCTCGGTGTTGCGGATGGGCAGGTCGATCTCGAAATGGCCGCCGTGGGCGATGACATCCTGCGCCTGTGCGATCAGACCGACGTCGAAGTGCTCGTCGAGCTCGTGGTCCTGATCGCGCAGGTGACGGCGCGGGGCGTCGTCGGCGAACGCGGGGCCCTCGAGGATCGGCGTCAGGTCGAGACCGCTCGCCTTCCAGTGCTCGATCGCACCGTCGACGTCGAGCAGGTCGTTGCGGCCGATCGCCTCGTCGAGCGAGCGGAAGCCCAGCTCGGCGAGGTACTCGCGCACCTCCTGCGCGATGAACTGCATGAAGTTGACGACGAACTCGGGCTTGCCGGTGAAGCGGCTGCGCAGCACGGGGTTCTGCGTCGCGACGCCCACCGGGCAGGTGTCGAGGTGGCAGACGCGCATCATGATGCAGCCCTCGACGACGAGCGCGGTCGTGGCGAAGCCGAACTCCTCCGCGCCGAGCAGGGCGGCCACGACGACGTCGCGGCCCGTCTTGAGCTGGCCGTCGGCCTGCACGACGACGCGATCGCGCATGTCGTTGAGCATGAGCGTCTGCTGAGTCTCTGCGAGACCGAGCTCCCACGGCGTGCCCGCGTGCTTCAGCGAGTTGAGCGGTGACGCACCCGTACCGCCGTCGTGACCCGACACGAGGATGACATCCGCCAGCGCCTTCGCGGTGCCGGCGGCGACCGCGCCGATACCCGACTGGCTGACGAGCTTCACGTGCACGCGCGCCGCGGGGTTGGCCCGCTTGAGGTCGAAGATCAGCTGCTTGAGGTCTTCGATCGAGTAGATGTCGTGGTGCGGCGGCGGCGAGATGAGTCCCACGCCGGGCGTGCCGCCGCGCGTGCGCGCGATCCACGGGTACACCTTGCCGGGGGGCAGCTGACCGCCCTCGCCGGGCTTCGCGCCCTGGGCGAGCTTGATCTGGATGTCGTCGGCGTGCGTCAGGTACATGCTCGTGACGCCGAAGCGCCCCGATGCGACCTGCTTGATCGCGCTGCGCCGTTCGGGGCTCAGCAGACGATCGACGTCTTCGCCGCCCTCGCCCGTGTTCGACTTGGCGCCGATCGAGTTCATGGCGATCGCGAGGGTCTCGTGCGCCTCTTTCGAGATCGACCCGTAGCTCATCGCCCCGGTCGAGAACCGCTTGACGATCGACTCGACCGGCTCGACGTCGTCGATCGGCACGGGGTGCCGCTCCCCCGTCTTCAGCCGGAACATGCCGCGCAGCGTCTTCAGCTCGGCGGCCTGATCGTCGACGAGCTTGGTGTACTCGCGGAAGATGTCGTACCGCCGGGTGCGCGTCGAGTGCTGCAGGCGGAAGACGGTGTCGGGGTTGAACAGGTGCGGCGAGCCGTCGCGGCGCCACTGGTATTCGCCGCCGGTCCACAGCCGCTCGTGTGCGCGCGCCGCGCCGTCTTCGGGGTAGGCGTAATCGTGTCGCGACTGGTTCTCGTGGGCGATCTCGTGGATGCCGATGCCGCCGAGCTTCGTCTCGGTGCCGGTGAAGTACTTCGCGACGAACGCCTCCGACAGGCCGACGGCCTCGAAGACCTGCGAGCCGGCGTAGGACGACACCGTCGAGATGCCCATCTTGGACATGATCTTCAGCACGCCCTTGCCGAGCGCGTAGATGAGGTTCCGCACGGCCTTCTCGGGCGTGACGCCGGTGATGAATCCGGCGCGCACGAGGTACTCGACGGTCTCCATCGCGAGGTACGGGTTGACCGCCGACGCACCGTAGCCGATCAGCGTCGCGACGTGGTGGACCTCGCGCACGTCGCCCGCCTCGACGACGAGCCCGACCTTCATGCGGTTCTCGCGGCGGATCAGGTGGTGGTGCACCGCCGAGAGCATCAGCAGCGACGGCACCGGGACGAGGTCCTTGTTCGAGTCGCGGTCGCTCAGGATGATGAACTCGGCACCCTGCTCGATGGCGGCGTCGACTTCGTCGCACATCTCCTCGAGGCGACGCTCGAGGGCGTCCTCGCCCTGGTCGAAGTGGTACAGCCCCCGGATCGTCACCGATCGGCGTCCGGGCAGGGCCTTGTCGATGTTCTGGAGCTTCGCGAGCTCGTCGTTGTCGATCACCGGGAAGTCGAGGGTGACCGTGCGCGTGTGCTCCGGACCCCACTCGAGCAGGTTCCGCTCGGGGCCGAGACCCAGCGCGAGCGAGGTCACGACCTCTTCGCGGATCGAGTCCAGCGGCGGGTTGGTCACCTGCGCGAACTGCTGCACGAAGTAGTCGAACAGCAGCCGCGGGCGCTCGCTGAGTACGGCGATCGGGGTGTCGGATCCCATCGCACCGAGCGGCTCGGCGCCGTTCTGCCCCATGGGGGTCAGCAGGATCCGGACCTCTTCCTCGGTGTACCCGAAGGTGCGCTGGCGGCGCGTGATCGAGGCGATGGGATGCACGATGTGCTCGCGCTCGGGCAGATCCCGGAGGCGCACCCGCCCGGCATCCAGCCACTCCTGCCACGGGTGCAGGGTGGCCAGGTCGTGCTTGACCTCGTCGTCCTCGATGATGCGCTGCTGGGCGGTGTCCACGACGAACATGCGCCCGGGGCGCAGCCGGCCCCGGCGCTTGATGCGCTCGGGGGCGAAGTCGAGCACACCCGTCTCGCTGCCGATGACGACGAGCCCGTCGGTCGTCTCGGTCCAGCGTCCGGGGCGCAGACCGTTGCGGTCGAGGGTGGCGCCGACGATCGTGCCGTCGGTGAAGATGAGCGCGGCCGGGCCGTCCCACGGCTCCATCTGCCCGGAGTGGTACTCGTAGAACGCCCGCAGCTCGGGGGCGAGGTCGGCCTGCTTCTCGTACGCCTCGGGCACCATCATCATGATCGCGTGCGGCAGGCTGCGGCCCGTGAGGGTCAGCAGCTCGAGCACCTCGTCGAACGATGCCGAGTCGCTCGCGCCCTCGGTGCAGATCGGCAGCAGGGGGCGGATGTCGCCGATGAGCTCCGACTCGAGCTGCGATTGACGGGCGCGCATCCAGTTGCGATTCGCGCCGACCGTGTTGATCTCGCCGTTGTGCGCGAGCATGCGCAGAGGCTGCGCGAGGGGCCACGAAGGGAAGGTGTTGGTCGAGTACCGCGAGTGCACGACGGCGAGTTCGCTCTGGAAGCGCTCGTCCTGCAGGTCGGGGTAGAACGGCTCGAGCTGCAGCGTCGTGACCATGCCCTTGTAGCCGAGCGTGCGCGAGCTGAGCGACACGAAGTACGCGTCGTGCTCGCGACGGGCGCGCTTGCGCAGTCGGTACACCCGGCGGTCGAGCGCGATGCCGCTGAGGGCGGGGGCGTCGCCGACCGCGGGACGTGAGACGAACAGCTGCTCGAACGCGGGGCGCGCCGCGTGGGCGAGCTTGCCGAGATGCTCGTCCTCGGTGGGGACGACCCGCCAGCCGAGCACGACGAGCCCTTCCGACGCGGCGACCGCCTCGACGCCCGCCTTGATCTCGGCGCGCGCGTCTTCCTCCAACGGCAGGAATGCGAGCCCGGCGGCGTACTCGCCCACGGGCGGCAGGTCGAAGTCGACGACCTCGCGCAGGAAGGCGTCGGGCATCTGCGTCAGGATGCCGGCGCCGTCGCCCGTACCGGCGTCCGACCCGATCGCACCGCGGTGCTCGAGGTTGCGCAGCGCGGTCAGTGCGAGTTCGACGATGTCGTGGCCGGGCTCGCCGCGCAGCGTCGCGACCATCGCGAGCCCGCATGCGTCCTTCTCGAACGCCGGGTTGTACATGCCCTGCTTCGCAGGAGCCGCGCCGAGCGCGCCGAACCGCGGGGCGGCGCCGAGGACGCTGCCGTCACGGGTGTCGCGGTTGCCTTCACGTTTGTCTTCACGACGGGGGCTCGAAGCCATACCTACCGTCCTCAAATGTCATGCTCGAACGGGACGACGTCGGCCCTGCAAAGTTATTTCGTGGCGACTGCGCTTGTGGCTGAGTCCTCGATGGTGTCGTGCGTCGGGGGTGCGCTGACGTCCACGAACACATCGGTGTCCTGCGATTGTACAGCCCCGCCCCACTCGCGCCCGCGCACGTACGGCGAGGGCTCGAGTCCCGTGTGACGGCGGCTCTGGACGGCGAAGATCACGATGCCGACCACGACGCCGATGATGGCAGCCCAGACGTTGGTGCGCAGCCCCAGGAAGATCTCGCTCGGGTCGATGCGGATGTTCTCCCACACGATGCGTCCCGCGCTGTACCAGATCAGGTAGAGGGCGAACAGCTTGCCCCACTGCAGGGTGAAGCGCCTGCCGACCCACAGCAGGAAGGCGACGCCGAGCAGGTTCCAGACGACCTCGTAGAGGAACGTCGGGTGGAAGAGCGTCCCCTCGGGCAGGCCGACCGGCCACGCCGCGTTCGGGTAGTCGATCTCGAGGCCCCAGGGCAGGTCGGTGGGCAGGCCGAACAGCTCCTGGTTGAACCAGTTGCCGAACCGTCCCATCGCCTGCGCGAGCAGCAGGCCGGGAGCGAGCGCATCGGCGAACGTCCAGAAGCGGATGCCCGTCCACCGGCATCCGAGCCAGGCGCCGATCGCGCCGCCGATGAGGGCGCCGAAGATCGCGATGCCACCCTCCCAGATGCGGAAGATCGCCCAGATGTCGGCACCGTCGCCGAAATAGAAGCCCCAGTGGGTCACGACGTGGAAGATCCGCGCGCCGATGATCGCGAGCGGCACGGCGAGCAGCGAGATGTCGATGACGACCCACGGTTCGGCGCCGCGCTTCGTGAGGCGGTGGTTCGTCAGCAGCGCCGCGACCACGATGCCGGCGAGGATGCACAGGGCGTAGAAGTGGATCGTCAGCGGACCGAGCTGGAACGAGCTGACCGACGGGCTGGGGATCGACGCGACGACGAGGGCGGAAGAAAGCACGAGGGGCAGTCTACTTCGCCGCTCCCCCGCGTCCGCGCGCCGGTCGGCGCGGCGGCACGCCGGCTCGAGCGATCGCACACCGGCGGACATTTCAGGTGACACGCCGGTGGAGACAGTTCGACGTCCGCGTGTCTGACCGAATGTCCGCCGTCGTGGAGCACGACGGAGTTGGGGCGCGAGAAGAGCAGAGACTGTCGGACGTCAGCGGGGGGTGCCGGATGCCAGGGCGCGCGCCTCGGCGGTGAGACCCGCGACGCCGCCGTCGCGGAGGGCGCGCACGAGCGCCGTCCCGACGATCGCGCCGTCGGCGTACTCGACGACGCCCGCGATCTGCGCGGGGGTCGAGATGCCGATGCCGACGCACGCGTGCGCCACGCCGTGGCCGCGCAGGCGGCCGACGAGGGTGCGGGCCGCGGCATCCAATTCGGCGCGCTCACCCGTGATGCCCATGGTCGACACCGTGTACACGAAACCGGTGGACGCCTCGGCGATCATCGCGAGGCGCTCATCGGTCGAGGTGGGCGCCGCGAGGAACACGCGGTCGAGGCCCGTGCGTTCGGACGCGGAGATCCACTCGGCGGCGGCCTCGGGGGTGATGTCGGGCGTGATGAGGCCGGCTCCCCCGGCCGCGAGGAGGTCATCCGCGTAGCGGTCGACGCCGTACTGCAGCACGGGGTTCCAGTAGGTCATGACGAGGATCGGCACGTCGGTGCGTGCGGCGATCGCGCGCACCGCGGTGAACGTGTCGGCAAGGCGGAAGCCGGCTTCGAGTGCGGCATGCGTCGCCTCTTGGATGACGACGCCGTCCATCACCGGGTCGGAGTACGGCGGGCCCAGCTCGAGGATGTCTGCGCCTGCTTCAGCGAGCGCGACGGCCGCGTCGATGCTCGTCTGCAGGTCGGGGTAGCCGATCGGCAGGTAGCCGACGAAGGCGCCGCGTCCCGCGGCGTGCGCGGCCTCGATGGCCGCTGCGACGCGGCTCACAGCTCGGTCCCCTCGCCCTTGGCGCCCTCTGCCGGCGGCCCCGTGTCGACCGGGCTCTCGCCGTCGTCGTACAGCCCGAACCACGTCGCGGCGGTGTCCATGTCTTTGTCGCCCCGGCCGGAGAGGCTCACCGCGAGGATCGCGTCGGGCCCGAGCTCGCGCCCGATGCGCAGAGCACCGGCGAGGGCGTGTGCCGACTCGATTGCGGGGATGATGCCCTCGGTGCGCGAGAGCAGGCGGAGCGCGTCCATCGCCTCGGCATCGGTCGCCGGGATGTATTCGGCACGCCCGATGTCGGCGAGCCACGAGTGCTCCGGGCCGACGCCCGGGTAGTCGAGACCGGCCGAGATCGAATGCGACTCGACGGTCTGCCCGTCGTCGTCCTGCAGGACGTAGGTCTTCGCGCCGTGCAGGACGCCCGGGCGGCCGCGTTCGATGGATGCCGCGTGCTTGGCGGTGTCGACGCCGTCGCCGGCGGCTTCCACGCCGTACAGGCGCACGCCGTCGTCGTCGAGGAACGCGTCGAACATGCCGATCGCGTTCGACCCGCCGCCGACGCAGGCGACGACGGCGTCGGGCAGGCGCCCGGTCTCATCGAGCAGCTGCGCGCGTGCCTCTTCCGAGATGATCTTCTGGAAGTCGCGCACCATCGCGGGGAACGGGTGCGGACCGGCCGCCGTGCCGAAGATGTAGTTGGTCGTCTCGACCGATGCCACCCAGTCGCGGTACGCGTCGTTGATGGCATCCTTCAGCGTCCGCGACCCGGTCGTGACGGGAACGACCTCGGCGCCGAGCAGTCGCATCCGGGCCACGTTGAGGGCCTGGCGCTCGGTGTCGACCTCGCCCATGTAGATCGTGCAGTCGAATCCGAACAGGGCCGCGGCGGTCGCGGTGGCGACGCCGTGCTGTCCGGCACCGGTCTCGGCGATCACCCGCGTCTTGCCGAGGCGCTTCGTCAGCAGCGCCTGCCCGAGCACGTTGTTGATCTTGTGCGAACCGGTGTGGTTGAGGTCTTCGCGCTTGAGGAACACGCGCGCTCCCCCGGCGTGGGCGGCGAACCGCGGCACCTCGGTGAGGGCCGACGGACGACCGGCGTACGAATGCAGCAGGGTCGTCAGCTCGGCGGCGAACGCCGGGTCGGCCTTCGCCGCCTCGTATTCGGCGGTCAGCTCGTCGATCGCCGCGATGAGGGATTCGGGCATGTAGCGCCCGCCGAACTCCCCGAAGAAGGGGCCGTGCTGGTCGCGCAGACTCATGAACCCGCCTCCAAGAACGCGTGCAGGGTCGATACCGGGTCGCCCGTGACGAGCGCCTCGCCGACGAGCACGACGTCGGCGCCCGCGGCACGGTAGTGCGCGACGTCGGCGGGGGCGAGCACGGCCGACTCGGCGATCTTCACGGCATCCGCCGGGAAGTGCTCGGCGAGCGAGCCGAACAGGTCGCGGTCGAGCTCGAACGTCGACAGGTTCCGGGCGTTGACGCCGATCAGCCGCGCGCCGAGGTCGGCGGCGCGATCGAGTTCGTCGCGCGAGTGCGTCTCGACGAGCGCGGTCATGCCGAGCTGCGACACGAGGTCGTACAGCTCGCGCAGCACCGACTGCTCCAGCGCCGCGACGATGAGCAGCACGAGGTCGGCGCCGGATGCCCGCGCCTCGAACACCTGGTACGGCGTGGCGACGAAGTCCTTGCGGAGCACCGGCAGGCTCACGCCCGCCTTGACCGCCTCGAGATCGGCGAGCGAGCCTTTGAATCGGCGACCCTCGGTCAGCACCGAGATCGCCGAGGCGCCGCCACGCTCGTAGAGCGCGGCCTGGAGGGCCGGATCGGGGATGGCGGCGAGATCGCCGCGCGACGGGCTGGCGCGCTTGACCTCGGCGATGATCCGCACGCGGTCAGACGGAGCGAGAGCGGCCAGGGCGTCGAGCGCGGGCGCCTGGGCGAGCGCGGCGCGCTCGACCTGGTCCAGCGAACGGCTCTGGGCGCGGATCTCGGCATCCTCCACCGCGCCCGCGGTGAGGTCAGCCAGCATGATCAGTGCTGCTTCGGCGTGTACTTGTCGCCGTCGGCGCCGTAGCCGGCCTTGGCCATCGCCCAGCCCACGATCGCGCCGGCGATGAGAAGGCCGACCGATGCCCAGACCAGCACGGGCATGTCGAGGAAGAAGAACAGCGTGCCGAGCGCGACTGCGACGAGCATGATCACCACGGCGGTCCAGGCGGCCGGCGAGTGTCCGTGGCCGGGTTCGTCGAGGGAAGTGCTCATGGTTCTCCTACGTGTGCAGACAAAGCGCGAGGCGGGGTCGCCCCTGAGTCTAGCGGGCGGTCGGGTCGTCGCCGTGCGACAGGTCGTCCCACGAATCGATCGCCTTGTCGCGATTGGCATCGTGCGGGCGGGCTGCACTCGTGACGGCCGAACCGCTCGTAGGCGCCGCGGCATCGCGTTGATAGCGACGGCCGCTGCGCTGCCAGCGGTGCGCCGTGACGAGCGTGAACAGCCCTCCGGCGGCGATCAGGAGCGCGGCGAACGCCGTGACGAAGGGCCAGGGAGTGCCGGTGATCGAGGCGATCAGGTCGGTGATCGCCGCATCGCCGGACAGGCCCGTGGCATCCGTCACCACCTTCGCGACCGCGTCGATCGGCTGCTGCAGCCCGACGCGCACGGCACCGACGAGCAGGGAGCCGCCGATGACGATCGCGAGCGTGCCGAAGACGTACCGCAGCACCCGGCCGACGACCGTCAGCGCGAGACCCAGCGCGAGGGCCGCGAGGCTCAGCGGGGCGAGCAGCGGCAGCGCCGACGCGCCCGGCACCGGGAGCGGCTCGGCGGCGCCGGCCCGCAGCGTCACCTCCAGCCACGTCTGCGTCGAGCCGATCAGCGCGAGCGCCGCGCCCACGAGGATCGCCACGACGGCCAGCGACCGGGCTCGAGCGATCACGGAGCCCCCTCGACGTGCCCGACGACGGGTGCGAGGTCGTCGGCGTCGAAGCACGTCCGGTCGCCGGTGTGGCAGGCGGCGCCGATCTGCTCGACCGAGATCAGCAGGGTGTCGCCGTCGCAGTCGAGGCGCGCGCCCTTGACGTACTGCGCGTGCCCCGACGTGTCTCCCTTGCGCCAGTACTCCTGGCGCGAGCGCGACCAGAACGTGACGCGCCCTTCCGTGAGGGTGCGGCGCAGCGCCTCGGCATCCATCCAGCCGAGCATGAGCACCTCACCGGTGTCGTGCTGCTGGATGATCGCCGGGACGAGCCCGTCGGCGTTGAAGACGACCCGGTCGACGGGGAGGTCGGTCATCGGCGCACCTCGATGTCGTCGGCGGCGATCGCGTCCTTGACGTCGGCGATCGTCAGCTGCCCGGAGTGGAAGACGGATG
>Ga0160441_100725_pt1 | contig 18143 bp, 16 predicted proteins | sample HID1971K_E1MG_FD_108260 | JGI IMG/M metagenome (GOLD analysis project Ga0160441, IMG submission 108260) | Enriched millipede-associated microbial communities from UW Madison campus, WI, USA - HID1971K_E1 MG | ecosystem: Host-associated > Arthropoda: Insects > Digestive system > Unclassified ... | reverse complement strand
TCTCGTCGCAGTCGGTGGAGCTCACCGCCCGTGACGACTACTGGGGTGGTAAGCCCGCCGTGCCGACGCTGTACTACGTCTCGTACGCCGACAACACCGCACTGACCACCGCGATGGCCAACGGCGACGCCGACTGGGCGCAGGCGTGGATCCCGGACGTCCAGTCCGCGTTCGTCGACAAGGACCCGGATCACCACGTCTACTGGCCGGCAGCCGGCATCGCGATCGACACGATGTTCGTGAACACCACTGCCAAGCCGTTCGACGACCTCGCCTTCCGCAAGGCCGTCAACATGGTGATCGACCGCGAGAAGCACCAGCAGATCGCCCGCGAAGGCGGCGTGCCGCTGCTGACCTCGGTCACGGGCCTCGCACCCGGCGCCGGCGACGCGTTCATCTCGTCGGAGTTCGAGGGCCAGGAGTACAAGGTCGACGTCGACGGCGCCAAGAAGGTGCTCGAAGAGGCCGGCTACACGTGGGACGGCGACAAGCTCGTCGACCCCTCGGGCACTCCGGTGACCTTCACGCTCTCGGTCCCGCAGGGCTGGAACGACTACGTGACCGGCATCAGCCTGATCGCGGACTCGGTCAAGGCTCTGGGCGTCGAGGCGACGGTCGACACGCCCGACCAGGACACCTGGTGGAAGGCCAAGCAGGAGGGCGACTTCCAGGCCGTTCTGCACTGGACGGACGACTCCGCCACGCCGTACGACCTGTACAGCGACCAGATGGACGGCCGCTTCCTGAAGCCGATCGGCGAGTCGGCCGACTTCAACTTCGGACGCTTCGACAACGCCGACGCCACCGCGGCTCTCGCCGACTACGCGTCGACGACCGATGACGCCGAGCGCACCGCCGCCCTGGACGAGATCGAGAAGATCTACGTCGACCAGGTTCCGGCGATGCCGATCGGCACCCGCCCGTCGATCGCGGAGTACAACACGACCAACTACGTCGGCTGGCCGAACGAGGACGACCCGTACGTCCCCGCCGACCCGACGAAGCCGTGGTCGGTCATCATCCTGACGAAGCTCCAGCCCGCGGACTGAGCCGAGTCGAACGCAGGGGCTGGGCCCGACCGGCCCAGCCCCTGCGTGTTTTCCGGCCCGCGGTCCCTGCGTCGCCGTAGCACTTCCCTCCCTGCACCCGAAACCCGAACAATCGAGACATGACCGAAGACGTTCTGCTGACGATCTCCGACTTCAGCGTCACCTACGATGTCGATCCGCCCGTCGAGGCGGTGCGCGACGTATCGCTGGAGCTGAAGCGCGGTGAGATCCTGGGCCTGGCCGGCGAATCCGGTTCCGGCAAGACCACGCTGGCATACGGCATCCAGCGCCTCCTCAAACCGCCGGCTGTCATCACCGGGGGCTCCGCCCTCTTCCGCGATGCCTCCGGCGAGCTGATCGACATCGGCGCCCTGACCGACGACGAGATGCGTCACTTCCGCTGGGACAAGGCCTCGATGGTCTTCCAGGGTGCGATGAACGCACTCAATCCCGTCATCAACATCGGCCGACAGCTCGGCGATGTGTTCACGGCCCATCGCCCCGAGATGTCGCGCGCCGAGCGCACCAAGCGCTGCGGCGACCTGCTCGACATCGTCGGTGTCGGGCGCGCGCGACTGAAGTCGTTCCCGCACGAACTCTCCGGCGGCATGCGCCAGCGCGTCATGATCGCGATGGCGCTCGCGCTGCATCCGCAGCTCATGATCATGGACGAGCCGACGACAGCCCTCGACGTGCTGGTACAGCGCGACATCCTGCGTCAGATCTCGGACCTGCGTCGCGAGTTCGGCTTCTCGGTCGTCTTCATCACCCACGACCTGCCGCTCCTGCTGGAGATCTCGGACCGCATCGCCATCATGCGCCACGGCCGCATCGTCGAGCTCGACACGGCAGAGAAGATCTACCGCGATCCGCAGCACGAATACACGCGTCGTCTGCTGTCGTCCTTCCCGAGCCTCACCGGCGAACGCGGCGATTTCGTGCGCGGCACCCAGACCGAGAATGTGGATGCCACGTCCGCCGCATCGCCGCAGACGGAGGTTTCCGCATGACCACCCTCGAATTCCGCAATGTCATCAAGCGGTATCGCGTGCGCGGCTCGGGCAACATGCTCGCGCTCGACGACGTGAGCTTCACGCTGCACAGCGGCCAGACGATCGCGCTGGTCGGCCAGAGCGGCAGCGGCAAGTCCACGATCGCGAAGATCATCACCCAGCTCGAGCGCCAGACCGATGGGCTGGTGCTGCTCGACGGCGCGCCGATCCCCCGCAGAGGCCGTGCCCTGCGCCGGTACCGGCAGCAGGTGCGCATGGTCTTCCAGGACCCGTTCGCCTCGCTGAACCCGTACCACACCATCCGTCACCACATCGAGCGTCCCCTGCGACTGGACAAGATCGTCCCGTCGGACGAGGTCGAGACGGAGGTGCGCCGACTGCTGGAGCGCGTGCGCCTGGACGTCGACAACACGATCGACCGGCGCCCGCACGAGTTGTCGGGCGGCCAGCGTCAGCGTGTCGCGATCGCTCGCGCGCTGGCCTCGCGTCCGAGTCTGCTGATCGCCGACGAGCCCGTCTCGATGCTCGACGTGTCGATCCGCCTCGGCGTGCTCAACCTGCTCGCCGACCTGCAGCGCGAGTCGAACCTGGGTGTGCTGTACATCACGCACGACCTGGCGACGGCGCGCCACTTCAGCGACGAGATCATGGTCCTCAACCGCGGCAAGGTCGTCGAGCGCGGCCCCGCCGACGACGTGATCCTGAACCCGCAGGACGACTACACCCGACGGCTGCGCAACGCCTCCCCCGACCCCGACCGCCTTTTCGCCGGCCACGACACGGCCGCCGCCTCCGAAGGAGTCACAGCATGAGGTTCTGGCTGCGACGCACCGTCTTCTACCTGTTCACCGCCTGGGCGGCGATCACCATCAACTTCCTGCTGCCGCGCATGATGAAGGGCGACCCGGTGTCGGCCTATCTGGCCAAGAACCAGGGAATGATCAGCCCGGAGGCCGCAGACGCCCTGCGCACCCTGTTCGGACTCGACCAGGACAGGTCGCTGTGGGAGCAGTACATCGACTATTGGAAGCTGCTGTTCAGCGGCGACCTCGGCCGATCCTTCTCGCACGGACTGAGCCCGGTGACCGACGTCATCGCCAGCGCACTCCCCTGGACCATCGGTCTGGTCGGACTCGCCACGGTCATCTCGTTCATCCTCGGCACCGCGATCGGCGCGTGGATCGGGTGGCGCCGTGGTCGCGCGACCGACGGCATCATCCCCGTCGCGACGTTCTTCTCGACGGTCCCCTACTTCTGGATGGGCCTCATCGCGATCGCGGTGTTCTCGTCGGCGCTGAAGTGGTTCCCCGCCTCCCACGCCTATGGAAAGGGCACGCATCCGGGATTCACGCCGGAGTTCATCGGAGAGGTGATCTACTACGGGGCGCTCCCGGCGATCACCATCGTCATCGCCTCCCTCGGCGGCTGGATCCTCGGCATGCGCAACATGATGATCACGGTCCTCGATGAGGACTATGTCACCGTCGCGCAGGCGAAGGGTCTGTCGAACCGCACCGTCGTCACGACCTACGCGGCGCGCAACGCGATGCTGCCGCAGCTGTCGAGCTTCGCGCTCGCTCTCGGCTTCATCGTCGGCGGCACGCTCGTGATGGAGCTCGTGTTCTCGTATCCGGGCATCGGAAAGCTCCTGCTCGACGCGACCAACGCGAAGGACTACCCGCTCATGCAGGGCGTGTTCCTCGTCATCACTCTCGCGGTGCTCGCCGCGAACATCCTCGCCGACATCGCGTACGTCATCCTCGACCCGCGTGCTCGCCAGATGGAGGCCTGACATGACCGTCCCCACCACCACCGAGCTGAACTCGACGCCGGAGGCACCACACGCCCCCACCACCGAGACCATGGCCACGTCGGGCATGCCGAAGAAGAGCCCCGACAGCCCGTCGGCGCTCCAGCGGATCGGCTCGTCGTTCTCGATGTTCCGCAATCGCAAGTCGATCACGGGCCTCGTGATCCTCGGCGTGTTCGTGCTGATGGCGATCTTCGCCGACGTGATCGCTCCGTACGGGCCGCTCGACAAGGACTACACGGCGCTCAAGCAGCCGCCATCGTGGCAGCACCTGTTCGGGACGAGCCACATGGGCGAAGACATCTTCAGTCAGATCGTCTACGGAACGCGTGGCGTGCTCATCGTCGGGTTCCTGTCGGCGATCCTGGCCACGGTGATCGCCGTCGCGATCGGCGTCACCGCCGGCATCGTCACCGGCTGGAAGAGCGAGGCCCTGTCCGCGCTCACCAACGTGTTCCTGGTGCTGCCGGGTCTGCCGCTCATGATCATCATCGCGTCGCAGTTCGACGACCCGAGCCTGCTGCTGATCGCGGCCGTCCTCGCCCTCACCGGCTGGGCGTGGGGCGCGCGCGTGCTGCGCGCCCAGACGATGTCGTTGCGAAACCGCGACTTCGTGCAGGCGGCGCGAGCCAACGGCGAGCCGCTGGGCCGGATCATCACGGTCGAGATGCTGCCCAACCTCATGGCGATCATCGCGTCGAGCTTCGTCGGCACCGTGACCGCCGCGATTCTGGGCCTGACGACCCTCGCCTTCATCGGCGTGATCCCGATCACCAACCTCAACTGGGGAACGATCCTGTTCTGGGCGCAGCAGAACGGCGCGTTCCCGGATTACTGGTGGTGGTACATCCCGGCGGGACTGTGCATCGCCCTGCTCGGCATGTCGCTCTCGCTCATCAACTTCGGCATCGACGAGTACGTCAACCCGCGTCTGCGGTCCGCCGGCGAGCGCACCCGTGCCCTCCGCAAGAAGGGCATCAAGGTCTCTAGCGCCGTGACCGCCGTGCGCCCCGTCACTCCCCCGAAGAAGCCGACCGGAGCGAAGGACGCCTGAGTCCGGCATCCACTTCCGATCACTCCGGCGCGGCGGCGGCCGACAGCCACCGCCGCGCCGGATCCGACACCCCGTCCGTCGCCATGGCGCGACACGCGAGACCATCGCCGCACCGCGGCGACCGCTAGGAGAGAATCCGTGACCCTCACCGCTGCTGAGACCCTGCCCTATCAGGACTCGAAGCTCCCCATCCAGGAACGCGTCGCCGACCTTGTCGCGCGCATGACGGTGGAGGAGAAGGTCGGCCAGATGCTGCAGCTGGATGCCCGCGAAGACATCGTCGACATCGTCCACGCCAAGCACGCGGGCTCGATCCTGCACACCTCGCCGGCGCGCCTCGAAGAGGCACACCGACTGACGTCGCAGACGCGCCTGGGCATCCCCCTCCTCGTGGGAGAGGACTGCATCCACGGTCACTCGTTCTGGGAGGGCGCGACCATCTTCCCGACGCAGCTCGGCATGGCCGCGTCGTGGGACGCCGGTCTCGTCGAGCGCGCGGCACGCGCGACTGCCGTCGAGGTGGCCGCCACTGGCATCCACTGGACGTTCTCACCGGTGCTGTGCATCAGCCGCGACCTGCGCTGGGGCCGGGTCGACGAGACCTTCGGCGAGGATCCTCACCTCATCGGCGAGCTCGCGTCGGCGATGGTGCGCGGGTACCAGGGCGAGGGACTCGACGACAAGCGCGCGATCCTCGCGACCGCGAAGCACTTCGCCGGCTACTCCGAGACTCAGGGCGGCCGCGATGCGAGCGAAGCGGACATCTCCCACCGCAAGCTGCGCTCGTGGTTCCTTCCGCCCTTCGAGCGCGTGGCGAAGGAGGGATGCCGCACGTTCATGCTGGGCTACCAGAGCACCGACGGCGTCCCGATCACGCTGAACGAGTGGCTGCTCACCGATGTGCTGCGCGGCGAGTGGGGCTACACCGGCACGCTCATCACCGACTGGGACAACGTCGGACGCATGGTGTGGGAGCAGCGGGTACAGCCCGACTACACCCACGCCGCCGCCGCCGCGGTCAAGGCCGGCAACGACATGATCATGACGACGCCGCGCTTCTACGAGGGTGCGCTCGAGGCGATCGAGACCGGCATGCTCGACGAGAGCGACCTCGACGCCGCTGTCGCCCGCATCCTGACCCTCAAGTTCGAGCTGGGGCTGTTCGAGGACCCGCGCCACCCCGACGGAGCCCGCATCGCGAATGAGATCGCGACGGCAGAGCACCGCGCCCTGAACCTCGACCTCACGCGCCGTTCGCTCGTGCTGCTGCGCAACGACGGCCTGCTGCCGCTCGACGGCGGATACACCGCGGATGCCGGCGGCCGGGCCGTGCCGGGAGCCGCCGGAACCCGTCGGGTCGCGGTGATCGGCCCCCTCGCCGACGACGCCCAGACGCAGCTCGGCGACTGGGCGGGCGGTTCCGGCCAGGCCGGCTGGCTGGACGGCCAGCCGCGCGACATGATCACGACGGTGCTCGACGGCTTCCGCTCGTACGCACCCGCCGACTGGACCATCACGCACGCGCGCGGGGCCGACGTGCTGACGCTCGAAGAGGACCCGGCCGGCGCGTACTTCCCCGACGGCCAGCCGCGCCCGCAGATCGTGGTGCCCTCGCCGCCGGACGACGCGCTGATCGCCGAGGCCGTCGCCGCCGCACAGGCGGCCGACGTGGCGATGGTCGTCGTCGGCGACGTGATCGAGCTCGTGGGCGAGGGGCGCTCGACGGCGACCCTCGACCTCATCGGCGGCCAGATCGCGCTCATCGACGCTCTCGCCGAGACCGACACGCCGTTCGTGATCGTGCTCATGGCGTCCAAGCCGCTGGTGCTGCCGCCCTCGGCGCAGCGAGCGGCCGCCGTGATCTGGGCCGCATCCCCCGGCATGGAAGGCGGCCGCGCGATCGCCGAGCTCGCACTCGGTCTCATCGAGCCGGCGGGGCGCCTGCCGATCTCGTTCGCCCGCCACGTCGGGCAGCTGCCGATCTTCTACAACCAGATCCGCGGCCAGCACGGCGACCGCTACGCGGACCTCACCCAGTCGCCCGCGTGGGCGTTCGGCGAGGGACTGTCGTACACGACCGTCGAGTACGACCGCCTGCGACTCGTCGACGCCGAGCTCGGCCAGGGTGACACCGTGCGGGCGACGGTCGAACTGCGCAACACCGGCACCCGCCCGGCGCACGAGATCGTCCAGGTCTACGTACGCGACACCGTCACCTCGGTCAGCTGGGCCGACAAGGAGCTCAAGGCCTTCCGCCACGTCGACCTGCAGCCCGGCCAGATCGTGACGGTCGAGCTGTCGGTTCCGGTCGCGGAGTGCACGATCGTGGATGCCGCCGGCCGGCGCATCGTGGAACCCGGCGAGTTCGATCTGCTCGTCGGACCGTCGTCGCGCGAAGAGGCGTTGCTGGACGCCCGTTTCCGCGTGACCTCCCCCGCCCCGAAGGTGGTCCTGCACCCCTGACGGACGGCGAGAGGGCGGTCCTTCGCGCGCTGCGGGCGCGAAGGACCGCCCTTTCGGGCATGAACAGCGGGGCCGAACGCACCCGCGCCGGAGCCTGTTTCGTCTGCGCGCGCCAGAGCGCGCTCCGCTCAACGACCCGGGGTCACCGTGCGGCGGTCGTTGAGCGAGCGCCCTTCGACAGGCTCAGGAACGGCGAGCGAGACGAAACGCCCCGGTCACACGAGCAGGCCTCAGCGCTCTTCGTCGTCCTCGTCGAACTCGTCGTCGTCCTCGGCGTCGTCGTCGTCGGCGGCGTCGTCGGCGGCGTCGTCGTCGTCGGCGTCGTCGTCGTCCTCGTCCTCGGCGGAGACGTCGAGGACGTCGATGTCGACCCCGTCGAGGTCGCCGGCGTGGAGGATCGGCGAACCGTCGTCGTCGAAGTCGGCGGCGTCGAGGTCGTCGACGTCGTCGAGGTCGTCACCGGACTCGTCCTCGTCGAGCTCGGCGTCCTCGTCGTCCGCGTGCGCGGCTTCGGCGATCGCGGCCTGCGCCGCGTGGTACTCCGCCAGACGCACGGCCCACGGCACCCAGTCCGGCGCGAGCAGCGCACCGTCGCCGGGGAGCAGCTCGACCTCGAGCACGGTGGGCTCTGAGCCCTCCACGCGGGCAAGGCTCACCGTCCAGAACCAGCCGGGGTAGCCGGGTAGCCGGTTGGCGAAACGCAGCGACACCACTCCGTCGGGCTCGACGCGGTAATCCGCGGGCTCGCCTACCGACGCCTCGGTCGTGATCTCACGCAAAGCCGCCAGCGCCACATCGTGCGCCTCGAACAGCGTCGGATCGGGTTCGATCACGACGAGTTCGGCCTCTACCTCGACGTCGGCGTCGGCCTCGGCCTCGGCGTCAATCGACTCATCGATGAGGTCTACCAGCAGCGCGTCGAGCACGCCCGCCTCGACCTCGACGACCTCGATCACCTCAGGCGCGTCGACCTCGTCCGTCACGTCGGTCGCGGCGACGGCATCCACCGTCTCTGCGGGCGCGGCGAACCCGCCGTCGTCATCGGAGACGGCGTCGGCCGCGGGATCAGGCGTCGAGCTCATCGGCCACCTTGCGCAGAACGGCCGCCACCTTGTTCGCGTGCGCGCCACTGGGGTACCGGCCACGGCGCAGATCGCCACCGATGCCGTCGAGGAGCTTCACGAGGTCCTCGATGATGATCGCCATGTCGTCGGCGGGCTTGCGGGCGCGCTTGGAGAGGCTCACGGGCGCATCCAGCACACGGACCGACAGCGCCTGCGGGCCGCGCTTGCCGTCGGCGACGCCGAACTCCAGCCGCGTGCCCGTCTTGGGTGCGGGCGTGCCGGCGGGCAGGGCGGTGGCGTGCAGGAAGACGTCCTGGCCGTCGTCCGCGGAGATGAAGCCGAACCCCTTCTCCTCGTCGTAGAACCTGACCTTGCCGGTGGGCATCGAGAACCTCGCTGAATAGGGCGCCGCGCGGATTTCCGCGGGCGAAACAGAGCATGACGAATGCGAGGGTCGTGCAGACCCCCACGCCTGACAGCCTAGTCGCACCGGTGGGCGCGCGGCCGCGCCGAACCGCGGCCCGTGCGCGTTCGCGCGGCCGGAACGGCTGGTCGTGACCGGTAGGCTGGAGCGGATGAGCACGAAACCCGACGGCGACGTCCCCGTCCGCCGCATCGACCGCATCCTGGCCTTCATGTCGCTGGGCCTGCTGGCGCTGTCGATCGTGTGCTTCTTCGCGATCATGATCGCGTCGTCCGCCGGCGTGAAGATGGACACCGGCATCTGGCCGGTCGTCGGCGTCCTGGTCTACTTCGCCCCCATCCTCGCCTTCGCGCTGCTGCTCGCCGTGCTCATCATGAGCTTCGTGCGAAGGGCACGGGCCAACCGGGGAGGCTGACCGGGTGGGCTCCGACGCGCGCGCACTCGCGACACGGCTCGCCGATCTGGACGACGCCGCGCTCGCCGAGACGCTCGCGGCCCGGGGCATCTCGCCACACATCGGCTGGCACGACTTCTTCGACGCCGCGGAGGGACTGCTCGACCCGGTGCAGCTCGACCGTACGCTCACCCACCTCGATCGCGCGGAGCTCATCGCCCTGGCCACGGGTTCCGCGCTCCGGGGCGGCGCGGCCGATCTGCTCGCCCTGATCGACGCCGACCGGGCGCCGTACGACGCCGTCGCCGACCGCATCGCGGCTGCCGCGGCATCCCGTCCCGGCGCGTTCGCCGCGGCGCCGACGGCCGCCGCACCCACGCCGGCCGAGCCGCGATCGGCCGCCGCGGCAGCGGAGCGGGCCTTCACGACCGCCGGCTCGCTCGCCGACGTGCTGCTGGCCTGCCTGCACGCACCGCTCGCCCGCACCGGCGCGGGCCCCGTGAGCGCCGTGGACCGGCGGCGGCTGACCGATGCCGGGGCGATCGCCGCCCCCGACGACCTCGAAGACCTGCTGACCTCGGCGGCCGACGCGCGGCTGGCCGTTGCGCGTGACCGGGAGTGGGTCGTGACCGCCGCCGGCGAGGCATGGCTGCAGACGCCGACGCCCGAACGCTGGGAGGCGATCGCCGAGGGCTTCCGTGCGGGCCTGCCCCGCGGCATCCGCACCCCCGGCGGCGGGTTCTCGCCGCCCGCGTCGTGGCACGACGCCTACCCCCTCGACGACGAATGGCCGGCGCACGCGGCCCGGCGCCGCAGCATCGGCACGCGGTGGGGTCTCTTCGACCCCGACCAGACATCGACCGTCGAGTACCCGTGGACCGCGGTGCTGCGCGACGGCGGACGAGCGGATGCCGCCACCATGGCGCCGTACCTGCCCACCGAGATCGACCGCGTCTATCTGCAGGCCGACCTCACCGCCATCGCCCCCGGGCCTCTCGCACCGGCACTCGACCTGCGACTGCGGTCGCTCGCGCTGCGCGAATCCCGCGCCCAGGCCTCGACCTACCGCTTCACGGCGGAGTCGCTCGGAGCGGGCATGGGCGAAGGCGAGACCGCCGCGTCGATGCGCGCATTCCTCGCAGGGCTGTCGCTGACAGGCATCCCGCAGCCGCTCGAGTACCTGATCGAGAGCACGGCGTCGCGCCACGGGCTGGTGCGCGTGCGCGCCGACGAGGTGTCGGGTCGCACGCGCGTCGACAGCGCCGACGGAGGCCTGCTCGACACGATCGCCGTCGACCAGGCGCTGCGGCCCCTCGGGCTCGTCGGCGACGGGGACGGGCTGTCGTCGCGGGTCGCGCGCGACGCGGTGTACTGGACGCTCGCCGACGCGCGGTATCCGGTGATCGCCATCGACGCGGCGGGGCAGCCCGAGCCGATCCACCGCCGCGCGGCCGCGGCGCCTTCAGAGCCGGCAGCCAAGCCGACGCAGACATACGAGCGACTGCTGACGACGCTGCGGCACAGCCACTCCGCCGGCGGCGAGTCGGGCTGGCTCGAACGAGAGCTCGAGCAGGCCGTGCGCGGTCGCGCCGAGATCGTCGTCGTCGTGCGCATGCCCGACGGCGCCGAACGCGCATTCACGCTGGAGGCGTCGGGGCTCGGCGGCGGGCGGCTGCGCGGCCGCGACCGCGCCGCCGACATCGAGCGCACCCTTCCCGTGTCGAGCATCGTGAGCGTGCGCGCGGCGTGAGGCTGCGATCGACTCACGCTCCCGGTGCGCGTCGCGGCGACGCCTGTCACGGCGAGCGCCGGTAGACTGGCTCGTTATGGCTGACGGACCCCTCATCGTCCAGAGCGACCGCACGGTGCTGCTCGAAGTCGCGCATCCCGATGCCGAGAGCGCGCGCCACGAGCTCGCGATCTTCGCGGAGCTGGAACGCGCGCCCGAGCACATCCACACGTACCGCATCACGCGGCTCGGACTGTGGAACGCCCGGGCCGCCGGGCACGACGCCGGCGACATGCTGGCCACGCTCGACCGGTGGTCGCGGTTTCCGGTGCCGCCATCGGTGTCGATCGACATCGCCGAGACCGTCGGCCGCTACGGCCGCCTTGTCATCGAACGCGCCCCGATCGCCGAGGACGGCTCGGGCGGCGAGCTCATGCTGCGGTCGACGGATGCCGCCGTCCTGACCGAGGTGTCCAAGAACAAGCGCATCCAGCCGCTGCTGATCGGCCACCCCTCCCCCGACAGCTATGTGATCGACGCGTGGGCGCGCGGCCACATCAAGCAGGAACTGCTGAAGATCGGCTGGCCTGCGGAGGATCTCGCCGGCTACACGCCGGGCACCCCGCATCCCATCGATCTCGATGAGGACGGCTGGACGCTCCGGCCCTACCAGCGGCACGCGGTCGACATCTTCACCGACGGCGGCTCGGGCGTGGTGGTGTTGCCCTGCGGTGCCGGCAAGACCCTCGTCGGCGCCGCCGCGATGGCCGAGACCAAGACCACGACGCTCATCCTGGTGACCAACACCGTGAGCGCGCGGCAGTGGCGCGACGAGCTGCTCAAGCGCACGTCGCTGACGCCGGAGGAGATCGGCGAGTACTCGGGACAGAGCAAGGAGATCAAGCCGGTCACGATCGCGACCTATCAGATCCTGACCGCCAAGCGTAAGGGCCAGTACGCGCACCTCGCGCTGCTGGACGCGCTGGACTGGGGCCTCATCGTGTACGACGAGGTGCACCTGCTGCCCGCACCGGTGTTCAAGCTCACCGCAGACCTGCAGGCACGCCGCCGCCTCGGCCTCACCGCGACGCTCGTCCGCGAGGACGGCCGCGAGGGCGACGTGTTCAGCCTCATCGGCCCCAAGCGGTTCGACGCGCCGTGGAAGGAGATCGAGGCACAGGGCTTCATCTCCCCTGCCGTCTGCTACGAGGTGCGCGTCGACCTGCCCGCCTACGACCGCCTCGAGTACGCGGCCGCCGCCGACGACGAGCGCTATCGCCTCGCCGCCACCGCTCCGGCCAAGATCGGCGTCGTCAAGCAGCTCGTCGAGCGGCACGAAGGCGAGCGCATCCTGATCATCGGCCAGTACCTCGACCAGATCGACGTGCTCGCCGAGGCGCTGGATGCCCCCAAGATCACCGGTGCGACGCCGGTGGACGAGCGCGAAGTGCTGTACCAGGCGTTCCGCGTCGGCGAGATCTCGGTGCTGGTGGTGTCGAAGGTCGCGAACTTCTCGATCGATCTGCCCGAGGCATCCGTCGCCATCCAGGTGTCGGGATCCTTCGGATCGCGCCAGGAGGAGGCCCAGCGCCTGGGACGCCTGCTGCGTCCGAAGCAGTCCAACCACACGGCCAGCTTCTACACGCTGATCGCCCGCGACACGGTCGACCAGGACTTCGCGCAGAACCGTCAGCGGTTCCTCGCAGAGCAGGGCTACGCGTACACGATCCTCGACGCCCACTCGCTCGCCGCCTGACGCGGTCGGATCCGGGATGCCGCCTCTGGACGTTGTCGGAGGCACCCGCTAGACCTGACCCATGCCCCAGAACAACCGCATCGACCTCGTCGAGCTCCCCGCCGCCGACGCGGCCGCACTCTCGGCGGCCCGCACGTTCTACGAGTCGGCGTTCGGGTGGACCTTCACCTCGTACGGCGACGCCTACGCCGACACCTCCGACAGCGGCGTGACCCTCGGTCTCAACGGATCAGCCGACGCGACGCAGCAGAGGGCGGCGCTCACGGTCCTGTTCGTCGACGACCTGGAGGCGACGAAAGACAGCGTGATCGCCGCCGGCGGCACCGTGCGCCACGACATCTACCCGTTTCCCGGCGGCCGCCGGTTCCACTTCGTCGACCCTGCGGGCAACGAGATCGCCGCCTGGTCGCACGATCCCGCCCAGCAGTGACGAGGGGATGCCGCGACGCGACCACCCCCGCAGCTCAGGCCGTCTGGTAGCGCAGGAACGCGAAGCCGTCGTCGTCGGTGACCACGCCGGCGAGCGCGAACGCGCGGTCGGCCTCGGCGACGCCCTGCACGATGCGGCCGGCCTGACCCCCGACGAACCGCGGCGCGATCGTGACGCACACCTCGTCGACGAGATGCTCCTCCAGCAGTGCGCCGAACAGGTGCGGGCCGCCCTCGCAGAGCACCTGCGTCCAGCCGCGGCGCGCGAACGCATCGAGCATCTGACCGAGGTCGACGGCGTCGACCCCGCACGCCAGCACCGTGGCCACGGAGTCGAAGAGCGTCCCGCGGGCGGCGGCCGCGGCATCCGTCGTCACCAGCACCGGGCGGTGCACGGCCTCGGCGAACACAGGATCGCCCGGGTCGAGGTGCAGGCCGCCTGAGACGACGGCGAGCGCGGGCTGCTCGTCGAGGCCCCGCGAGAGGCGCCACGCGACGTCGTCGGCGCTCACCCGCAGACCGCCGTAGCCCTCGGCGCGCACGGTCCCTGCCCCGACGAGCACCACGTCGGCCATCGCCCGCAGCACCTGCATCAGCGCGCGGTCGGTATCGCCGCCGAGAGCGCCGCTGCGACCGCCGAGGGTCACCGCGCCGTCGGCCGAAGACACGAAGTTCACGCGCACGCGGGTGGCGTCGCGTCCGTGCAGCGCATAGGCCTCGAAGAGCTCGGACAGGGTGGGCACGTCAGTCGTTCCCTTCGGGGCGCGTGTTGTGCAGTTCGTACACGGGATCGCGCCAGCCGAGGATCGCCTCGACCATGCGCATCGCATCGACCGTGTCGCGCACGTTGTGGGCTCGGACGATCCGCGCGCCGTGCAGCGCGCAGTACACCGCCGCGGCCAGCGAGCCGGGCAGCCGGTCGCCGCGTTCGCGATCGAGCGTCTCGCCCACGAAGTCCTTGTTCGACAGCGCGACCAGCAGCGGTGCGCCGAGTCCTGCCAGCTCGCCGAGTCGGCGCGTGAGCTCGAGCGTCTGCCGTGTGTTCTTGTTGAGGTCGTGACCCGGGTCGAGCACGATGCGCTCAGCCGGCACGCCGCGCTCCAGTGCCAGGTCGCGCCGCGCCGACAGGAACGTCGCCACGTCGCCGATGACGTCGTCGTAGTGCGGGAGGGGATGCTGCATGCGCGGTGCCGCGAGGCTGTGGGCGATCACGACGCCGGCCCCGCCCTCGGCGACCACATCGGCCATCGCGGGATCGTGGAGTCCTGTCGTGTCGTTGACGATCGCCGCGCCCGCCGCGATCGCCGCGGCCGCGACCTCGGGGTGGAACGTGTCGACGCTCACCCGCGTGAGCGGAGCGAGCTCGCGCACCACCGGCACGACGCGGGCGATCTCATCCTCGACGGGCACCGGCGGCCCCGGCGCGAACTTCACACCACCCACGTCGACGATCTCGGCACCGGCCTCGACGGCGGCGATCCCGGCGGCGACGGCCGCGTCGAGCGCGAACGTGGCGCCGCGGTCGTAGAACGAGTCAGGCGTGCGGTTCACGATCGCCATCACGGCGATGTGTCGCGAGAGGTCGAGCGCGCCGCCGGGCACCTCGAGGATGCAGCCCTCGAGCACGCGGTCGGTGAGCACGGTCACGGCACCAGCTCCGGGAGCGGCAACGCAGAATCCCGCAGCCGGTCGGGGTCGATCCGCTCCCCCGATCGGATCAGCGCCTGCACGTCCTCGTTGACGTCCCACACATTGACGTTCATGCCGGCCACCACCCGCCCGTCATCGGCCCAGAACGCGATGAACTCGCGGGCATCGAGGTCGCCGCGCACGACCACCGCGGCATCAGTCATCAGTGGCGCGTAGCCCGAGAGCTCCATGCCCAGGTCGTACTGGTCGGTGTAGAAATAGGGGATGTCGTCGAAGGATGCCGGCAGCCCGAGCATCGACCGGGCCGCGACCTTGCCGGCGTTCAGGGCGTTGGCCCAGTGCTCGCTGCGCAGGTGCCGCTGCAGCACGGGGTGGAAGGCGTTCGCGACATCCCCCGCGGCATAGACGTCGGGGGCGCTCGTGCGCAAGGCGGCATCGGTGAGCACGCCGTTCTGCTGGTCGAGGCCCGCCGCCTCCGCGAGCGCGATGTTCGGCGTCGCCCCGACTCCGACGAGCACGAGATCGGCGGCAAGCGTCTCGCCGTCGACGACGACGCCTTCGACCCGCCCGTCGCCGACGATGCGGTCGACGCCCACGGATGTGCGCAGGTCGACGCCGTGGTCGAGGTGCAGGCGGCGGAACACCTCTCCCATCTCGGCGCCGAGTGCGGCGGCGAGGGGCACGGCACCCTGCTCCAGGACGGCGACCTCGTTGCCGAGCCCGCGTGCGGTGGCGGCAACCTCCATACCGATCCAGCCGGCGCCGATCACCACGAGGCGACGGCCACCGTCGCGCAGCTGCGCGGCGAGGACGTCGGAATCGTCGAGCCGGCGCAGCGTCATGACGCCGGGCAGCTCGTGGCCGGCGAGCGGCAGCATGCGTGGCGTGGCGCCCGTGGCCAGCAGCACCGCGTCGTACGACAGGCGCTCGCCGTCTTCGAGGTGCACCGCGTGGGCGGCCGGATCGAGCGTCGTCGCCGCGACGCCCATCACGAGTCGGATGTCGTGATCGGCGTACCAGTCCTCCGGGTGCAGGATGACGGCGTCCGCGCCCTCCATCCCGCCGAGGTACCCCTTCGACAGCGGCGGCCGCTGGTACGGCGGATGCGCCTCACCCGCGACGACCGTGATGTCGCCGTCGAAGCCCTCATCGCGCAGCGCCTCGGCGGCCGTGCCGCCGGCGAGACCTCCGCCGACGATCAGCATATGGGTCATCACGACTCCTCTCGTGCGTGCGGTGCTGTCCGATCATGCCCCGGCGAAGCGGGCCTGCAGCGCCCCGTCACCGGAGAACTCGCCACGGAAGGCCGTCGTGGTCGTCAGGGCCGACTCCGCCCGCACGCCTCGGACCGACATGCACAGGTGCTCGGCCTCGATCACGACTCCGACCCCGCGCGGGTCGAGTGCGTCGTCCAGCGTGCGCGCGATCTGCATCGTCAGCGACTCCTGGACCTGCAGGGCACGGGCGTGGTGGGCGACGACGCGGGCGAGCTTCGACAGCCCCACGAGGCGCTCTCGGGGGAGGTAGCCGACCGTCGCGGTGCCGCGGAACGGCAGCAGATGGTGGCGGCACAGCGACACGAAGGGGATGCCGCGCACGAGGACAGGCTCGTCGTACCCCTCCTCGTTCGCGAACGTCGTCATCTCGAACGGCTCGGGGGTCAGCAGCTCGATGAACGCGTCGGCGACCCGGCGGGGCGTCTCCATGAGATCGCCGGCGTCTGGATCGTGCCCGAGCGCGATCAGCAGGTCGGCGACGGCCGCCATCGCGCCCTCGCGGTCGGGTGTCTGCTCGTCGGGGAGCGCATGAAGTGCGGTCGTCTGAGCCGTTGTCGTCATGTCGTGCTCCTTCGCGTCCCCGGAACCGCCGTCGCGTTCGCAGTGAACTCTGAGCCCGACGTTAGGACCGGTGGTTTCTTTTGTCAACGTTTATGTTTTTAGAAGTAGACTCCCTGCGTGAGCACATCATCGCCGCTCCCTCCGACACCGAACCGGGCCGAGGCGATCGCGGCGCTCGTCGACCCGCAGCGGCGCGACCTGTACCGCCTCGCCTCCGAACGCGCGGTCAGCCGTGACGACGCCGCCGAAGCTCTCGGAATCCCCCGCAGCACCGCCGCGCTCAATCTCGACAGACTCGTGGATGCCGGCCTCCTGACCGTCTCGCACGTGCGGCGTACCGGCCGCAGCGGCCCCGGCGCCGGCCGGCCCGCCAAGCTCTACCGCGCCACGGCCGCCGAGCTCGCCGCCACGATCCCCGAGCGCCACTACGAACTCGTCGGAGACCTGCTGGCCGCGGCCGTCGAGCAGGCGGACGAGACCGGCATCCCCGTCCGCGACGCGCTCGCGACCGAGGCGTTCGCCACCGGCGCGGCGATCGGGGCGCGTGCCGAGAGACTCGAAGAAGCCCTCGCGGCGTGCGGGTACGCGCCGCGCCACCCGGCGCCCAGCGGTGCGGCTCCCGCCGATCTGGTGCTCGAGAACTGTCCCTTCCACGTGCTCGCAAGCCGTCACACGGCGCTCATCTGCGGGGCGAACCTGGAGCTCGTGCGAGGGCTCGTGGCCGGCACCGACGACGAGCGCACGCCGGTCCTCGCGCCGGCCGACGGCCGCTGCTGCGTCGAGATCCGCACGTCAGCGCCCTGATCGATTTCGAGGGCGTGTCGCCGATATCCAGCCACGGCATGGCTTCCGCCGACATAATGAGGGCATGACCGCACCGCGCATCCTCGTCGTGGACGACGAACCGAACATCCGCGACCTGCTGATCACCAGCCTGCGATTCGCCGGGTTCCAGGTCCGGGCCGTCTCCAACGGCGCCCAGACGATCTCGGCGGTGCTCGAGGAGGAACCAGACCTCATCATCCTCGACGTGATGCTGCCCGACATGAACGGGTTCAGCGTCACCAAGCGGCTCCGCGGCGCCGGATACACCGCCCCCATCCTCTTCCTCACCGCGAAGGACGAGACCGAAGACAAGATCACCGGCCTCAACGCCGGCGGCGACGACTACGTCACCAAGCCCTTCAGCCTCGACGAGATCGTCGCCCGCATCCAGGCCATCCTTCGCCGCACGATGCAGGCCGACGAGGAGTCGGTCATCCGCGCCGGAGAGCTCACGATGGACCAGGACACCCACGACGTGCAGGTCGGCGACGTCAGCATCGACCTGAGCCCCACCGAGTTCAAGCTGCTGCGCTACCTCATGCTCAACCCCAACCGCGTGCTGTCGAAGGCGCAGATCCTCGACCACGTGTGGGAGTACGACTTCAACGGCGACGCCGGCATCGTCGAGAGCTACATCTCGTACCT
>Ga0160441_100723_pt1 | contig 18189 bp, 15 predicted proteins | sample HID1971K_E1MG_FD_108260 | JGI IMG/M metagenome (GOLD analysis project Ga0160441, IMG submission 108260) | Enriched millipede-associated microbial communities from UW Madison campus, WI, USA - HID1971K_E1 MG | ecosystem: Host-associated > Arthropoda: Insects > Digestive system > Unclassified ... | reverse complement strand
GGCATGGACCTGGGCATGGACCTGGGCATGGACCTGGGCATGGACCTGGGCATGGACCTGGGCATGGACCTGGGCATGGACCTGGGCATGGACATTTTGGTCCATTCGGACCTTTCGGCCCCTTCGTACCTTGGGGGGGAGGCTTACTTCCTATCCCTATTCCTATCCCGATAGGTGGTGGCGGAGGTATTGCACCTGCTCCTTCGCAAGCAGTATTTGTATTTATTAACGGCGGTAGCGCTTATCCCAATGCTACTGGAACCTACCAAGTTATGTATCAACCTGGATTAACGATCTTCGATGCGTTAGCAAGTACAGGAGTCATTCAACTTTCTCCATCTGGACAAATACTACTCGTAAGTGGTGTAGGTATAGGTGGAAATGTAAATTATGTTATACGCTTAAATGGGAGAGTTATCTCAAACAACATGTTGAATTATAATTTGCAACCGAATGACCAAGTTAGTGTTGAGCTGGTTTACTCATAATAGTTACAATAAAGGCGGACTAATTTCCTCAAATAGAGGAAATTAGTCCGCCTTTTACATCTTCAAAACTATTGAAGTTGCTTACTTTTGCTATTTAATAATTTTAATTGCTCATCATCATAACCTACCCTAAAACTTATCTGTTGTTTCGTTAATTTGAATGATCCATCTATACGTTCATCAGCTGAAATAACAACAGTAATAGTTGCCTCATCATCACCGATCGTAATGTGTTGATCATCAATAGAAATATTCCGTGTAGCAATATAATTTTCTCTGAACTTCACGTAACTTGTAGCTTCTTGCCAACTACTACCAAGAAGCGTGTATGCATATACATAATCTCCGATATTAATAGCATCATAGAAATGAGCTACAAGGTAACTTGCTAGTTGATCAAGTTGCTTGGTCTCTTCGACAATTTCAGATTCTTCATTCAATGCAATACCTGGTAACATTGTCATCGGCTCTTTCGACCAACCTTCAATTAGAGGTAATACATTAACAATCGGAATACTAAAACCGATGGAACTATTCTCCAAACCAGCAGAATTAATACCTAGCACATAGCCTGTAGACGTATCTACTAGGGGGCCACCGCTATTTCCATGGGATATCGGTGTAGATATCTGATACAAATCACTGTAGGTATAAGGAGAGATTTGTAAACTTCGACCAACACCACTAACCATACCAGTAGTTACCGTATTTTGCAGACCTAGTGGGCTACCTATTGAAAGAACTTCATCGCCAACACTAGCTTTTTCATACTTAACTAATGATAAACTACCTGAATTAGCAAGCTCCGTAACTCTAACTACCGCAACATCTACTTCTGTACTTATACCAATCACTTCACCAATTAATTCACGTGCATCTGCTGTCTTCACCCGAACATGTCTAACACCAGTTACGACATGAGCATTCGTAATGAGATCACCTTGTTCATTATACAAGAAGCCAGATCCTTGAATTCCTGTATCGGTTTCGATCATAACGACATTTTTCTGTGTTTCAAATATAATATCCTTAAGTGATTTTTTCTTCTCACCTACAGCTATTAGAGGAGAACCACTCAACTGTCTCGGAATATATTCTTTCAACTCAATATATGTAAGGAAACCTCCACCGAGCAGAAGGAGTATACCGAGACTGATCAACAACGCCTTCCACTTCATGTCTCTTCCTCCTAAAACTTTTCATTAACTTCTTGATGCACTTCTCGTAAATGAAAAGTTGCATCGGAAGCATTAACCAAAACTTTTCATTAACTTCTCGAAATACTTCTCATAAATGAAAAGTAGCATCGGAAGCCTTAACTAAAACTTTTCATTCACTTCCGATGCACTTCTCGTAAATGAAAAGTAGCATCGGAAGTAATTATTACTCTAGACTCCATGATCCATTTGTTATTGTTACTGCAATTTCTTCTTCGTAATCTAGACCTTCTGGTAACGTTACTGAAAAACTCATTCCTTCACCTGATCCAATATAACTTGGTGTCACTCCTGTCGTTCCATTACTAATTACTGTTCCAGCAGAATCAACAATTTTATAGTCAATCGTCACATCATATATTGAGCGAGTAGCTACGTTTTTCATATACGCGACAACTACAATATCACCAAGTTCATTCATTACCTTTTCATACTCAATTAACTCAATTGCGGCTGTCTGATTAATATAGTCTTCAGCTGCTGCTTCTTCCATTGCCTGCTGTATCCGTTGTTCTTCTGCTAACTCATATGCAGTCTGCTCTTGCTTAACCTTTTGCTTCAGTTCAAGCAGTGTATTATCTGCGCGAGCCCAAGCGAGTGCGCTCTCTGTCGTTGTTAAAGCAGCTGTAAATTTTTTCTTATTTAATAAAGCATTTACTTCCGCCGTAGCGGTCGTACGTATACGATCGATAATTTGTTCCCTTAATGTCGCGGCTTCCTCACCAATCAATCCATTAACGACATTAAGTAAGTTGCCAAGTTCAGATATTGAACCAAGCGTAGTAAGTTCGTTCGTTAAACTCAGTATTGTATACTTCATATTTAACTCTTCTAGCTTTTCTCGCTGATTATCAAATATAGGTTCTTTATAACCATTCAATTCTTGTCTAAACTCATCAAGTTTCTTTTCAGCCTCTGACTCATCTCCACGCTCAATAATCTCTTCTAATTCCGTAGCAATACGTTCTATTTTAACTGCTACATAGACCAAATTCTGATCTTGTTGAAGTGGATTAAATTGAGGTCTAATCGAAATCGCTTCATCCAAATATGCAATCGCCTCTTGATAATTACCGGTAAGTGCAGAAAGCTTAGCATCCGATTGCAGTTCCAATACTTTCTCATTATTATCTAATTCAATTTTATAATAACGAAATAATGCTCCTGAAATAGAGACTACTACTAATAAAAATACAATCGTAACCTTAATTGCAAAAGAACTTTTTGCAGATTTAACTTTATTAATGACAGCATCATTTGCGTGAATACTTAATTGATCTATAGAACTATCATGCTCTGTATCATCTAAGTTAATGAGTTCAATTGTTTCGTCTGGCCAAATACCAACCTTCTGTTCTTTCGTAATGTTGTGCTGAAGCAACTTTTTCCCGCATTGGCTACAGTATATAGCATCTTCAGCAAAACCTCGTTGACAATGGTGACAATACACGTATGCTCAGCTCCCACCTTATTCAACTTATTGCTATTCTCTCTCTAATTGGACAGTCTTAGTTCTATTCTATACTAAATGGTAACTGTTCTCCATTTCAAAATAGTGGGATATTAGATCTATTTTTAGTTATTGGTACTTATTTCCTATACCGTATACAACATATATACGAAACAAATTATTCATTGTTTCACTTGTGTTACACAATGATATTGTGAAGTCACAATCATCTATTCTATAGTATTTTCATGACTATTTCTACTAAAAAAAGTCTGATTGAGTATTTATACTCAATCAGACTTTTTAAGTAGTATATAAATGTTAATTAGCTTGCTCTTTGATTGCTTTCAAACGCTTCATTACATCATTTTCACCACGACCATAATAGTCATGTAGTTGATTATATTCTGCATAAAGTTTATCGTATACTGCTACATTTTCAGCAATAGGCTTAAATGTTTCTTCACGTACACGAGCCATATTAGCCGCTGCATCAACTACGCTATCGTAACCGCCTTTTTCAGCTCCAGCTGCAACTGCTCCAAACATCGCAGCACCAAGTGCAGGAGTTTGCTTAGAAGCAGCAATTTTGATTTCACGATTCGTTACATCAGCATATATTTGCATTAGTAATTTATTTTTTTGCGGTAATCCACCACAAGCATACAATTCTTCAACTTTTACACCATTAGAATGGAATGCATCTACAATTTTACGAGTTCCGAAAGCTGTTGCTTCTAGCAACGCACGATACATTTCCCACGGTTTAGTAAGTAGAGTCATACCTACCATCGTACCTGTAAGATTTGTATCTACAAGAACAGAACGATTTCCATTCCACCAATCAAGCGCTAGCAGACCAGATTGACCAGGCACTAGTTCATTAGCACGACGAGTTAGATATTCATGAATATGCTCCCCTGCTTCCTCAGCTTCACGATAAGCATAAGCAGGAACACTCTCTTCAACAAACCATTCGAAAATATCACCAACTGCTGATTGACCAGCTTCATAGCCAAAATACCCAGGAACGATTCCATCTTCAACGACTCCGCACATGCCTTCAACTTCTCGCTCAGTATCACCAAGAATAAGATGACAAATTGAAGTACCCATTGACATAACTAATTTACCTGGAGTAACTACACCCACTGCTGGAACAGCAGCATGCGCATCTACATTACCAACAGCAATAGCAGTTCCTGCAGTTAATCCAATCTTAGCTGCCATCTCATCTGTCAATTCTCCAGCTTTCGTACCAAGAGGTACAACATCACCACGGAGCTTCGTAGACGTAAGTTTGGCTAGTCGAGGATCTAATGCACTTAAAAATTCTTCGCTAGGATAACCATCTTGCTTATGCCAGATTGCTTTATATCCAGCTGTGCAGCTATTGCGAACAATGTTACCAGTCATCTGTCCAATAACCCAATCTGTTGCTTCAACAAATTGATCGGCTTCTTCGTAGATTTCAGGCGCTTCATCTAATGTTTGCCATACTTTCGCAAGCATCCATTCTGAAGAAATTTTCCCACCATAACGAGCTAGCCATTTCTCACCACGAGCTGCAGCAATTTCATTAATTGCATCAGCTTCAGGTTGTGCAGCGTGATGTTTCCATAATTTCACCCATGCATGAGGGTTATCAACATGTTGCTGTGTAAAACATAATGGGCTACCTTGTTCATCAATTGGTAGCATTGTACATGCTGTAAAGTCGATACCAAGTCCGATCACATCTTCAGGTGCGATACCTGTAGCACTCATTACAGCTGGAATTGAATTTTCTAATACTTCTATATAATCTTGAGGATGTTGTAATGCCCAATCATACTCAAGCTTACGTCCAGATGGAAGAGTTTCATCCATGACATGATGACGATAAGGGGTGACATGATCAGCAAGTTCATGACCATTTGATAAATCAACTAATACTGCACGACCTGATTGTGTTCCATAGTCAACACCAATAGCATATTTCTTACTCATGAATAACTCCTCCTATTTTTGACCGTAGTATGCGTTTGCACCATGCTTACGTAAGTAATGGCGATCCAATAATTCTTGATCCATCGGATTTACTTGTGGATTTAATGCGAGAGTTTGAAGTCCCATCTTAGCTACTTCTTCTACAACGACAGCATTATGAACGGCATTATGAGCATCCTTGCCCCATACAAATGGCGCATGACTATTTACAAGCACAGCAGGAACCATATTAGGATTAATTTGTCGTCGCTCAAAAGTTTCAACGATTACGACACCTGTCTCATGCTCATAAGCACCTTGAATTTCTTCCTTCGTCATCGCACGCGTACATGGAATCTCCCCATAGAAGTAATCACCATGTGTCGTACCAAGTGCCGGAATACCTTTTCCAGCTTGAGCCCAACTTGTGGCCCAAGGAGAATGAGTATGAACAACTCCGCCAATGTCATCAAAATGTTTATATAGAAGGACATGAGTAGCTGTATCAGAAGAAGGACGATAATTTCCTTCGACTACGTTACCGTCAAGATCGACAACAACCATCTGTTCAGCCTTTAGTTCTTCATACGGTACACCGCTTGGTTTAATAACAACTAAACCAGATTCACGATCAATTCCACTAACATTTCCCCAAGTAAACGTCACCAAACCATATTTCGGTAATTCCATGTTTGCTTCCCATACTTGTTGTTTCAATTGTTCTAGCATACGAATACTCACTCTCCTTAAAACTATTCATTTCGATAAATCAAACTTATACGTACAGGAAACGTAATTCACGCTAGTTATATTATAAGTTGTACGTACAAGTGTGTCACTATGTTTTTGTTAAATATTTTCATTAAGTTTTTTATTAGTAAAAGTTCAATCTATATCTCCGCATAACGTTCCGAATGCAGGGATATTATATAAGAAGCATGTTAAAGAGCTACAGAAACCCTTAACATTGAAAGTAACTAAGGGTCCGCTGCAGCTATTGATGATACGGCTTGCTCGTTGATTCTCGGATAACAAGTTCAGGCGTATACACTTTATCTTCCATTGATATACCTACACCTTGTTCAACAATTTTCATTAGCATTTGCACCGCATCTATACCCATTTGTGTTTTCGGATGAGCGATTGTTGTCAGCTTCACTTCTGTTGCTGTTGCTAAGTTCGCATCATCAAAGCCTACTATAGAAAGATGTTCAGGTACTTGTAACTCCTCTTGTCTTACAATATCAAGCATTTTTACCGCTAACTCATCGTTGTAACACACAATTGCTGTCGGTCTTTCAGATACTTCTTGTTTCAGCAATTGGTGTAGTGCACTTGCAGGAACCGTTTCCTTTTCTTCAGAGCTATAGCGTAAGATATAGTTGCCGGATATACTTAAGCCTTGCTCTTTGAACGCTCTTACGAAGCCCTTCATACGCCTGATCCCTTGAAAATCATCAGTCTTGAAAAACCCTGCTACTCTGCGATGTCCCAGATCAATAAGATGTTTAGCTGCGCGATAACCGCCTAATTCATCGTCTATACGAAGGCATGGAGCATCTACTTCACTATATCTTTCATTAAGCATTACATATGGAATACGCAAGGAATCAAGTGCAAGAAAATAGGAATAGTTAGGATTCCCTTCCGCACTTTTCGTAGGTTCAATAATTAACCCTGTTAATTGCTCACGTAACATCGATTCTAAGCTTTGTTTTTCTTTCATCTTTTCATTGTCTGTACTTGCTAATAAAAGTCTAACTCCACGTTCACGTACGCTAGCTTCTACGCCTCTAACGATCGTCGGAAAAATATAATCTGATATAAATGTAGTAATTAAGCCAATCGTCATTCCTGTCCCATTATTACGATAAGAACCCGTGGTCTGCTCCGCTACAAAAGTTCCTTTACCTTGTTCTTTATATAACCAGCCTTCTTGTTCTAATTCCCCTAAAGCTTGTCTTATCGTTTGTCTGCTCATATCAAATTGTTTCACAATATCATTCTCGGAAGGAAGCTTTTTATGTGGAGCATATTGTCCTGTAATGATCCAACGCAATATTTCTTCCTTAACTTGAATGTATTTCGGAGTTTCTTTCATCCGTACACCTCACGATGCTTTTAGTTGTATGGTTTTAGTATAGCACATGGTTAACTTGTACGTACAATAGATGTCACTACGCGAACTAATCACTGTTCCAATCGAGATCGCTACTAGAACTAATCACTGTTCCAATCGAGATCGCTACTAGAACTAATCACTGTTCCAATCGCCGTTGTCCTCGGATTTATGTCGATAACATTAGAGGTATAAATCCGAGGACAAAAACGAACGCTATCGCTTTTCCACGAGTGATTAGTTCTCTCCGCTAAGTTACCACAAGTGATTAGTTCTCTCCGCTTAGTGTAGGAGAAAAATCTCAAAAACAGATAAGGTTAATTTTCTTTGAATAATGGGTATATTACGTATGTTATATAAAAAGATGTATAGCTTCTGAAAAAAATCGAACCCTATAAGATGAAAGTTGTATGAACTTCGTTGACATCCTTTGCAGTTTGTAATAACTTAGAAAGACAACAACTGTGATTATTTTCATTACAGTTATAGACTAGATTAATTTCGGAGGAAACTATTATGCATAAAACAGTTATTATCGGTACGGGTCCTGCTGGACTAACAGCTGCAATCTATCTTGCACGTGCAAATATGGAGCCAGTAGTCATTGAAGGCTGGCAACCAGGTGGTCAATTAACAACAACTACTGAAATCGAGAACTTCCCAGGTTTCCCTGAAGGTATTCTTGGTTCAGAGCTTATGTCTAATATGCGTAAGCAAGCAGAACGTTTCGGCGCTACTTTCAAAACTGGTTCTGTGAAGAGTGTTGATCTTAGCAAACGTCCATTCGTACTTGATGTAGAAGGCATGGGAGAAGTTGTAGCGGAATCCGTTATTATTTCTACAGGTGCATCTGCTAAATATCTTGGAATTCCTGGAGAACAAGAAAATATCGGTCGTGGCGTAAGTACTTGTGCTACTTGTGATGGATTCTTCTTCCGTGGCAAAAAAATCGTAATGATCGGTGGCGGTGACTCCGCTATGGAAGAGGCTGGTTTCCTAACTCGCTTCGCATCTTCTGTAACGCTTGTTAACCGTCGTACTGAGCTTCGTGCTTCAAAAATTATGCAAGATCGTGCACGTGATAACGAAAAAATTGAGTGGGCACTTAATCGTACACCTGTTGAAGTACTTGCTAATGGCATGGGTGTTACAGGACTTAAAGTTCTTAACAATGAGACAGGTGAAGAAGAAATTATCGAAACAGATGGCGTATTTGTAGCTATCGGTCATACTCCTAACACTGGTTTCCTTAATGGTCAAATTACGACTGATGAAAATGGTTATATTGTTGTTAATCCTGGTACAACAACTACGAATATCCCTGGGGTGTTCGCTTGTGGTGACGTACAAGATACAACTTACCGCCAAGCCATTACAGCAGCTGGTACTGGTTGTATGGCAGCACTTGAAGCAGAACGCTTCTTAGAAGGTCTTACACACATTTCTAAATAATTTCATTTATATGATGAGCATAAATGATCTTTCTGAAGATCATAAGTAAAGGGATGACAGATTTGCTACGCTATGAACTGCGTAATAAACTGTCATCCCTTTTTGTATCGTTGATCTATTTATCTTTTCGGTGGAATAATAATTCCAGCTTGGCGTGACACTTGATCGATAAGTAGCCATTCTTTTTCTGACAATGTAATATTGAGTGCTTCTACAGCCGTATCAATCTGTGCAAGCTTGGAAACACCTAGAATCGCAGAAGATAACTGAGGTTGCTTTAATACCCATGCCAAAGCTAGCTGCGCTAACGTTATGTCACGTTCTTCTGCTATAGGCGCTAAAGCCTCTGCAAGTTCGATAGCAGGACGCTCATCAAGTAATTGCTCAAGTCTCTTCTCCCCAGCAGCTAGACGTGAATCTGAAGGTGGAGCCTCCCCTTTGCGATATTTCCCTGTTAGTACTCCACGTCCTAGTGGACTATAGGAGATAATTCCAACTTGATCTGCTTCAGCATACGGTATCAATTCACGTTCAGCTTCACGCGCAATCAAACTATATTCAGGTTGTACACTTTCAAACCGATTCCAGTGATGCATTGCACTAATTCCATTCGCTTTCGCTAACTGCCATGCTGCAAAATTAGAACATCCAAGATAGCGAACTTTCCCTTGCTTCACTAGGTCATCAAGTGCACTCATAGTTTCTTCTAGCGGTGTATGTGGATCGAAGAAATGGATTTGATACAAATCGATATAATCCGTTTGTAATCTCTTCAAACTTGCCTCGATTGCTTGATATATATGATAGCGACTTGAACCTCCATCATTAATTCCAGTACCAACGGTCATCTGCGCTTTCGTAGCCAACACAACATCATGCCGTCTACCCTTTAGAGCTTTTCCAAGAATTAGTTCTGATTCGCCAAATAGACCCGTCTCTGCGCCAAGGTCCATCCCTCTACCGTATACATTTGCCGTATCAATTAAGTTAATTCCTTGCTCTATTGCGTGATCGACAATTTGTAATGAAGACTGTTCATCAATCCATCTACCAAATGCCATTGTCCCTAAACTAATTTCAGATACTTTTACTCCTGCACGACCTAATCTTCTGTACTTCATTTCTCCATCTCCTTCGCGAGCTAGCTCGAATGAACCTAGCCATATATGAGGTTGTTCAACAGTACTTTTTGAACTCGCACTATATGTAACTGCTATACATTTTAAAGTATCCCCATTTTACTACTCAATCATCGCAATATTTTTCAGCATAATTCATAGCTATTAAATAAAAATGGGCCCCATCGTTAATGATAACGGGTTCCCCTTTGAAGTGTAAAGTATTTGACTGACGATAAAAGATACATTCAATCTGACCCAAGTTTGAATGTATCTTTTTACTTATTTATAAAGATATTAATTGTATTCTTTCTCATCTTGGACTACATAAATAATAAATTGTCATGTCTGAACACGATATGCTATTAATATAGCACTAACCTAAATCTACTATACTGCCTGCTTTTACTTCAATAGGCTGATCATTCACACTTATCCACACATCAGTAAAGGTAGGATTATGTACAACATGGCAATCCATCGTAAAACGTAATGATTGTATCGACTTCATATAAGCGACAATCTCAGCATTGGTTGCATACCATATGTCACTCTTCCCACCTAGCTTTTCCCCAAATTGGTTAATAAGTTCCCAATTTTGATCATTCTCGAATTCATAGCTATGACCCCAAACATATAGCAAACTCATTCTAGAATGTCTCTGATTTAAATTCAAAAATTGATCTGCTGCTTCAAGCATTTTTTTATGGTGACATGTTGGATGCCATTGTAACTTATTTTCAGGCATATGAAATCCTCCATGACTAGCGGTAGTACGAGCATATTCTATACCGATTGCTTGTAGCTGCTCAATTACAGAATCATTATACGTTCCAAATGGATAACTCATCCCTCTAATCGGATAACGAACTATTTCCTCTAACACTTGACGATCCTGCACGACTTGATAAATGATTTGTTCTTGTGGTGACTGTTCAAGAAATGGATGATGTGTCGTATGAATGGAGACTTCATGCCGTTGAAATAACTCTGCAACCTCACTTGCTTTAAGATAACTCTCACGCCCCAAAAGCCCACTATTTAGGTGAAAGGTTCCCTTTAAACCATAATCATTAAAAAGCTTTACTAACCTGCGATCGTATTCTCTACCATCATCAAAACTTAAAGTAACCGCTTTCATCACACCTTGTGGAAAACGATCAAAGCGAATATTCATTGCTGCTACCTCCTTGACATGTATAGTATATTAATCTCATTATGATTGATCTCCAGAACCCAGTTCTCTGATCATTTACTATAAATTATTAACTGTTTACAGTTTAGAGTTTCATCATAATCTATACCAACCTACACTGTAAATATGCTAATTCCTCATTAAAACTTCAACTGTGAATCTATTGTAGCTATAGCTTTGAACAGACATGTGTAGAAATACAAGCGATATTCACTACTAAAGTTTAACGCAGTCTTCTAAAAAAGAAGAATATTTGCATTTTCACATCATTCTTGATGCTACCACTAGCTTTTAAGATGGTTTTAAAGAATTTATATTATAAATAATATAAGTACCTTAAAAAAATATATTATTAACAAATAAATTAATATACACATTTCAATCATTTTGCGATATAAAGAACTATAGAGAGAAACTAAATAATTATTGGATGAGGAGAATTAGTGATGCAAGCAACTACGAAGAAGCTATCACCATACGTTGAATTACTAGATTTGAAACCGCATGTTGAAGGTGGCTGGTATAAAGAAATTTGGAAAGCTAGCTTCACCATTCCACAAGAAGTATTAGGAGCACCATACTCAGGTCCAAGACCATCTGCGTCCTCCATCTACTTCCTATTGCACCCTGATGAGTTTTCTGATTGGCATAAAGTATATTCTGATGAACTTTGGATGTGGCATGCTGGTAGCCCAATTATGCTTACGTTAGGCGGAACTGATGCTGATCCATCGGTTAGAAAAGAAATCATTGTTGGACCGGATGTTGCTGCGGGGCATCTACCACAAGCATTAGTGCCAGCTAATGAATGGCAAATGACGAAGCCTCTTGGTGATGAGCCGGTATTAGTATCATGTGTCGTTGCTCCAGGTTTCCACTATGATGATTTCAAATTAATTGATCGCAAATAAAAAGAGTTTTACTATTGCAACTGTAATTTATAAAGGTTACTAATTAATTTCACACGAGATAGACAAAAGGGATTGCGAATTAATTACAGCAATCCCTTTACCTATTTGTTATAAAGTCTCCCACCGCGTCCATAACTCCTGTGGATTTAATTCATAAACATCATTTTTTCTGTACATGAATTGATGCATAATAAATTCTCTGCGTATAGTTGCAAAATCTTCGTGGAAACCTTTAATGAATGCATTTATTTCTTTTTCGCTATACATTTTTCCAATCTCTAACTGAGACACAATTTGCTCTAATACGATAAGCTTTTTCTTTAGCTGCACTGGTATGCTTTTTAACTTCCATTCCGCAGTAAAGAAGTTTCTAATCGTGGACTCCTTCAATCGTATATTTTCATCCTTGAGCATTTCATCATCCCCCTTAGCTTTATCCTTACGATAAATGAACCGTTCTGTAGCATTCGCACTATTTTTAATGAAATAATCATTTAGCGAAAAATAAATAGTATTTTTATCTCTTCGTTCATTAATCAGACTTGCTTCTCGTAGTTTTTTGGCATGGTGAGTGATTGTAGCAGGTGTGACAAATAACTTCTCAGCCAAAATCTGACCATTACGTTCGCCATCAGCCAGCAATATTAACATCTTAATTCGAGTCTCATCTGCAAGCGCCTTATGATAACTGACCAATTTATCTAATTGCATTAGGAACATTCCTCCTTCTAAATCTAATTTAACACACATCTAATTAGATATTTGTTAAATTAGATTTTAATATAAAAGTAATTAGATGTGAAGTATTAAAGTTACCCCCTGCATCAGTTGAGTTTTCTAACTTAGCGGACTGAAAACATACATCACCTAGAAGAACAATATGTTTTTTCGTTTCTATTAAGCTAACTGTTAAGGAACCAAAGCTTCGCCCTCTTAGCATGACTCCTTATACACAAAAAAGCTGACAATGAGAGCATTAATGTTCTCATTGTCAGCTTTTTACTTATTTATCCATTTTCCACATTGATGTTAAGCTCACTTATTTCTCGCCCTTTTCCTTTATCCATATTTCGCGTAATTTATGCGCTGCGAGTTTTGGCTGTCGTTCACGAGTGAATAATCCCTTTCGATTTACAACGACACGTGACGGGGTCTGACTTGTTTTGAAATCAGCAAATGACCATACGTGAGCACCAATTGTATATGGTTTGCTAGCAATAATTTGATATTGTCTAGTTACCATCTCTGCTTGATACTCTTCAGAGAATAACTCTGGAGGATCTGTATGAACACCAGCAACCGCATCGGCACCAAATTCTGTAACAATAATTGGCTTACGTAGTAATTCATAGCATCGATCTAGCTTTTGATTAAGCATAGCACAACCTTCATCCAAGCGTGCAGCTTGCTCATACCAACCGTAATAACGATTAAGGCTAACAAAATCAAAATGCTTCAGTGCATAATCATCCTCAACATCTAAGCAATTGACAATCGTAATAGGACGAGTGCTATCTAGCGAGCGCGCATGGTCATATAACGCCTTATAGAAAGGATCTGCTTCTGGAACGAAGGTATGACCTTCATTAGCAAGGCTCCAAGCGATAATAGATGGATGATTATAATCCCGATGGATCATTTCACTAATTACTCTCGTTGCCTTTTCTTTAATGACATCATCGGTATAATGACTAGGTATAAAACCAACAAATGGCGTTTCACCAATGACAAGTAACCCTGTACGATCGGCATATTGTAAAAACTCATCACTATATGGATAATGACTCGTACGAATGGAGTTAGCTCCCATCCATTTCAGTAAATTGAAATCCTTCGCAATGACTGCATGATTCATGCCTTTCCCTAGTACTGGGAAGTCTTCATGCATACCGAAACCATTAAGAAATACCGGTTCTCCATTCAGTAACAATTTTGCATCCTCAATTTTCACGCTGCGAATTCCAAATGACTGTATGTATTCATCAATCACTTGAGCATTAGCATCTAAAAGACTTACTTTCAAATCATAAAGGTATGGGTCTGTTGGACACCACGGACGTACATCTGAGATATCAAAATGACCTTCAAGAGTTAACACATCCTCAAGTAAGGAATGATTCACTGAAATCGATGTATGCTCGACTTGCAGTAAGCATGAGGATGCTGATTGACCTGATATCGCAACTTTGAAGCTCACTTTACCTATACCATTAATAAGATCAGTCGAAAGTTGAATAGATTCAATGTAGGATGAAGGAGTAGAGAATATATTTACTGGACGATTAATTCCTCCGTATGGAAAAAAATCAAAATAATTATTAGGGAATTGCCCCTTAAATCCTATAATCATTTCTGACTCAACATCACCTGGTGGCAGACGATCAGCTGCAATGGTTGCATCTACTCGAATAGATATGCGATTAGCACGACCCAAAATAATGTGTTTCGATATATCAAACTCAAAAGGAAGATGTCCTCCCTCATGTTCACCAACAAGTTCGCCATTGACCCAAATGGTAGTCAAATAGTTAGCGGCTCCAATCCGTAGCCAAATTCGTTCGTCCTTTAAAGAATTTGGGATCATGACATCACGCTCATACCAACCTACGCCAAAATATTGCATTAAATCTTGATACTGTTCATTCCAGCTTGCTTGAACTGATATTTCACGATCTGCCTCTAATTGTTTATGCCAATCATTCAACACTCCATCATTAAGATGATCAGGTGCGAATCTCCAAAATCCATCTAAAGAATATAATTGTCTAGTTGCAGTTAACTGTGGATATAACATACTGAAACCTCCAGTTCATCTAAAGCTTACCTATCACTATAGTTGATTTATCTGGACAATACAGTAAACTATTTTTACTGATTTGAGTATTTTCTTTACTTTTATCGATTGTATTTAGTGAAGTAAAATCTCTGTATTTCATAAGAATAACAAGAAAAAGGACTGCATCGTTCACAGTCCTTTTTCTTGTTAATTATATTTTTATATGTTCTCCAAGATTCTTATTCCCTTTATCCCTTCAATGACCCAGCAAGTGAACCTGAGATGAAGTAGCGTTGTAAAAATACGAATAATATGATCATTGGTAATGCAGTAACAAGTACGCCCGTCATTAATAGAGGGTAATCGGTCATAAATTCGCCCTTGAATTGCAGAAGAGCTAACGGTAGTGTTAGTTTATCTTTGCCTGATAGCAATAGCATTGGGAATAATAAATCATTCCAGACGATAACGAACAAGAATGCAGCCGTTGTTGCCACATATGGTGCACTTAGCGGAAACACAATGCGCAACAATAGTCTCCATTCGCCGGCCCCATCAATTTCTCCCGCTTCTAATATTTCCTTCGGTAAAGTTTTCATAAATCCTGTTAGCATAAATACAGATAGCGGCAATAGTACTGACGTTGATACAAGAATTAACCCAAGATGACTATTACTCCAGCCAAGTTTCTGCAATAAAGAATAGATGGGAATCATATTAACTTGAGAAGGGACCATTAAACCGATAGCAAATAGCGAGAAAATAACACCACCAATTGCCTGCTTACCATAGCGCATAATGGCATAGGATATCGAACCCGCCAACAATAATACTAATAGAACAGTAGACAATGTGACAACGACACTATTGCGGAAATATGTCCACATTGGTTGCTTATCAAAGAGTGCCGTTATATTATGCCATGATAATTGAGTAGGCAAGCCAATTGGATCACTATAGAACTGAGGTGTTGTTTTGAACATCGTGAATACGACGATCAGCAAGGGACCAATAATAATGATTGCAAATGATATAAGTAATAGTCTTCCAAGCCATTTGAGCATCTATTTTCACCTCATCACCGCTAGTAGGATACGCGATCAGTTTTAAGTAACTTGAATTGAACAATCGTAATAATAGAGATTAATACTAAGAAATAGACAGATGCAGTTGCCGCTTTACCGAACGTATAGTTCATAAAAGCTGCATTATAAATATAGGTTGAGATAATTTCAGTTGAATATGCCGGTCCACCGCCAGTCATCGTAAACACAAGATCGAATGCTTTGAATGACTGAATCGTCGTATAGGATACTACGATCGCTGCAGCTGGAGCTAACAATGGCCATGTTATACGGAAGAACAACCCTACTTTACTTGCACCATCTAGCTTCGCAGCTTCTACCAACTCTGGTGGAATGGCTTGCAAACCAGCTACGAATAGTACTGTCATTTGTCCGATATGTGCCCATGCTTGCACAGCTGCTATAGAGAAGATCGCTATTGCCGTATTACCAATCCAGTTCTGAGTCCAACTCTCCAAGCCAATTAGCGTTAGAAGACCATTCAAAGCACCCGAAGTAGGATCATAGATGAATGACCAGATAAAGCCAACAGAAACGGAAGATAGAATCGTTGGCATAAAATATAAGGCTCGTAGCACTACGTTTACCTTAGATTTTTTATGAATTTGTAAGGCAAGCATTAATGATACAATCGTCTGAATAACAACGACAGCCAACATGAATTTCATATTGTTAACGAGCGACTTTTGGAAAATGATATCTTTACTCACGTTCGCATAATTATCAAAACCAACATACTGATAGGACGGCGACATGCCGTCCCAATTCGTAAACGAATAATAAAGTGCAGTAACAGTTGGATAGAGGAATAAGACAGCATATAACAATAATCCAGGTACTACAAACGGTAGTAGTCTAAGATGTTTTTTCATAGCACTAGTTTCCAATCTGTTGGTCTACGATCGCTTGCGCATCTTGAGCAGCTTTTTGTGGATCAGTACCGCCAATTACTGCTTGAATTGAACTAGTTATTGCTTTCTGTACTTCCGCGTTACTAATTGTGAAACGTGGTTGGAAGCGAGTTTTCTTCGTTGTCCATTCGCTTACTGCCTTCAATTCATCTGAAGTATATTGTACACCTTCAACCGTCACATTCTGACCAGTACCATTTGCATACTCAGCAGCGACGTCAGCACGGCTCAAGTACTCAAGGAACAACTTAGCTTCTTCTGGGTGTTTCGATTTACTATTTACTGCAAGCATAAATGTTGTCGTATGAATACCTTCAAATACAACTTCATCTTCTGAGACAGTAATCGGTGCCAATAACCCTTGTACTAGTTCAGGATTACCCGCTTTATTACCTGCTAGTTGGAATGAACCTGTACCAAGAATAGCTGCTTTTTCTTGAATAAATAGTGCATTAGCTGCATCAGTTTTCGTTCCTACTGCATCTTTTTGCAAATATCCTTTATCACTTAGCTCTTTGAATTGGGATAGTGTTTTCACCCACCACTCATCCGTAAGCTTCGCTTCACCCGCTTCTAATTTCACGAATATATCTTCATCAGTTGCATTATTCATTACCATCGTATTCATCATTTGACCAGGACCAATATCAGCACCTGGGAATGCTATTGGTGTAATGCCTGCTTGCTTGAATGTTTCCATCGCCGCTAAGAAGCTATCCCAATCTGTTGGTACTTCTACATTGTGTTGCTCAAATAATTTCACATTGTAAATTGGCATGTTATATACCAATTGGTATGGCAAAGCATATTGCACGCCGTCTTTTTGACCTGCTTCAATTAGTCCAGGTGTGAAGTTAGTTACAAACTCTTCACTAGTTAGATCAGTAAACAATCCTGCTTTCGCAATAGCCTCGAACTGCGCACCTGGGAATGAAGTGAACACATCACCTACAGAGCCATCAACTAGCTTTGCTTGAGCTGTTGCTTGATATTGATCAGAAGGAAATACTTGCGTTTCGACTTTAATATTTGGATATTCTGACTCGAACTTAGCAACAATTCCATCAAGTACTGCCACATCTTCACCACGCCAGTGAATAAAGCTAATTTTAACTTCTTCACCATTTTGCTTAGATCCATCATTATTTGATGAATTGACTTTATTGCCACTGTTGCTTGCTCCGCACGCCGATAACACCAAAGCAAACACAATAATTAACGATAGCAAATATGATTTTTTCATATCATTTCCTCCTAAGACTTATTATTTAACTATTCCGGTTAAGCATCCTAGCATTACTCATGATCTCAAGCGGTCTTTTTGAATTTCCTCTTCCAATCAAAGTTCAAAATGATCGGTTGTCAGCACCAAGAAGATGACATGAAGTTAGAGACGCGAGTAGCGCAACGTACGTTATTGGTACGTGAGCAACAGAGCAAACGATGAATGGCATTTTCGATGTCGACTATGCTTCGTAGCGTATCATCGTGATCACAAG
>Ga0160441_100719_pt1 | contig 18298 bp, 15 predicted proteins | sample HID1971K_E1MG_FD_108260 | JGI IMG/M metagenome (GOLD analysis project Ga0160441, IMG submission 108260) | Enriched millipede-associated microbial communities from UW Madison campus, WI, USA - HID1971K_E1 MG | ecosystem: Host-associated > Arthropoda: Insects > Digestive system > Unclassified ... | reverse complement strand
CGCTGCGGGTGAAGGTGATCGACGCGATCCGCTTCTGACACGCAAGGACTCCGACTTTCCGCGAGTGTAAGAATGTGGGCATGTCAGAGCTCGAGTACCGCGTCGCCGACCTGTCCCTCGCCGAAGCAGGTCGTCACCAGCTGCGGCTGGCCGAGAACGAGATGCCGGGCCTCATGGCCCTGCGCGAGGAGTTCGGCGCGGCGCAGCCGCTGAAGGGTGCGAGGATCGCGGGCTCCCTGCATATGACCGTGCAGACCGCGGTCCTCATCGAGACGCTCGTGGCGCTGGGCGCGGAGGTCCGGTGGGCCAGCTGCAACATCTTCTCCACGCAGGACGAGGCGGCCGCGGCTGTCGTGGTCGGTCCTCGCGGCACGGTCGATGCGCCCGCCGGGGTGCCCGTCTTCGCCTGGAAGGGGGAGACGCTCGACGAGTACTGGGCCTGCACCGCGCGCATCTTCGACTGGTCGTCGTCGGGCTTCGACGGCCCCAACCTGATCCTCGACGACGGCGGTGACGCGACGCTGCTCGTCCACAAGGGCGTGGAGTTCGAGAAGGCGGGCGCGGTGCCCGCCGCGACCGACAGCGACTCGCACGAGTACGCGATCATCCTCGAGCTGCTGCGCTCGTCGCTGGCGGGGTCGAACGATCGCTGGACGAAGGTCGCCGCCGGGCTCATCGGCGTGACCGAGGAGACCACGACCGGGGTGCACCGCCTCTACGAGCTCGCAGCCTCCGGGGAGCTGCTCTTCCCCGCGATCAACGTCAACGACTCGGTGACCAAGAGCAAGTTCGACAACAAGTACGGCATCCGTCACTCCCTCCCCGACGGGCTCAACCGCGCCACGGACGTGCTCATCGGGGGCAAGGTCGCGTTCGTGTGCGGCTACGGTGATGTCGGCAAGGGGGCGGCCGAGGCGCTGCGCGGACAGGGCGCCCGGGTGATCGTGAGCGAGGTCGACCCGATCTGCGCGCTGCAGGCCGCGATGGACGGCTACCAGGTGGCGCGGCTGGCGGACGTCGCCGGGCAGGTCGACATCCTGATCACCGGCACCGGCAACAAGGACGTCGTCACCGTCGACGACCTGCTGGGGCTCAAGCACCTCGCGATCGTCGGCAACGTCGGCCACTTCGACAACGAGATCGACATGGCGGCGCTGGAGGCGCTCGAGGGCGTTGAGAAGATCGAGATCAAGCCGCAGGTGCACGAGTGGCGCCTGCCGACCGGCCGCAGCGTGCTGGTGCTGAGCGAGGGGCGCCTGCTGAACCTCGGCAACGCGACCGGGCACCCGTCGTTCGTGATGAGCGCGTCGTTCACCAACCAGGTGCTCGCGCAGATCGAGCTGTTCACCAAGCGCGACGAGTACCCGACGGCGGTCTACGTGCTGCCCAAGCACCTCGATGAGAAGGTCGCACGGCTGCACCTCGATGCGCTCGGTGTGCAGCTGACCACGCTGTCGGACGAGCAGGCCGCCTACATCGGCGTCCCCGTCGAGGGCCCGTACAAGCTCGACCACTACCGGTACTGAGCCGGCAGCGCGTCAGCGCTGCGGGAATCCGCGCGGCGGCGCCGACACCGGCGCCGTCAGCGCGTCGACGCGAGCGGTCTCCAGTTGCAGCGCGCGCAGTTCGCGCCCGCGGCGCAGCGCGACCACGCCGATGAGGAACGTCTCGGGGTCGACCGCCGGCACCGGCGACACGTATTCGGCCGTCTCGCGGGCGAGGGATGCCGCCGTCCGGGCGCGTGCCGTCGGCGCCATGCTGGTCGCCGATCGAGCGAACTGCGCCAGGCGCCGCGACAGCGGCTCGGGTAGCCGCGCGACGTCGGCGACGCCCGCCCACTCGGCGAGAACCGGCGGGATGCCCATGCCGGGGTCGGGCAGTCGGGGCGTGCGGGTGCGCTCGGAGTAGGTGCCGGCGAGGAGGTCGCCGAGGCGCTGCGAGCGTGGCGTGAAGGCGCCGACGAGTGCCGCGACCGCGCCGAGGGTGAACCACAGCTCGAAGACCCCGGTGAGGGCGCGGATGAACGCCTGACGGAATCCGGCGGCACCGCCGTCGGTGCGCACGATGCGGGCGCCGACGGCGAGACGGCCGAGACTGCGGCCGTGCCCGGCGGTCTCCACGACGGTCGGGATGACGACCATGACGAGCACGAGCATGACGATCGTGAGGATCGGAACGACCGCGCCGTCGAGCGCGCCGTTGGACACCAGCCAGCCGGCGCCCAGCGCGAACAGCAGCAGGAGGGCGAATCCGAGCAGCATGTCGATGATCACGCCGAGCGCACGCAGGAAGAAGCCGACCGGCTGCACGTCCAGCGCGACCGCCTCGCCCGTCAGCACCTCGTCCTGGTGGATGTCGACGATGGCGGGACGCTCGGCGGGCATGGCTACAGTAAAGCGCATGGACCTCGACGCCCTGACGGCTGCCCGCCGAGAGGAGTGGGCGCGCCTGGACGCGCTGAGCCGGACCCGGCAGCTGTCGGGCCCCGAGGTCGACGAGCTGGTGACCCGCTACCGTGCGGCATCCGCGGATCTCGCCGATGCGAAGACGTCGGCGGGGCGGAGTCTGCAGAGCGACCACATCTCGACGATGCTGTCGCGCGCGCGGCTGCGGCTGACCGGCACCCCCGACAACGTGATGCGGCAGATCCCGCGGTTCTTCGCGCTCCAGCTGCCCGCCGCGCTGTACCGCGTGCGCTGGACGACCCTCGCGATCGCCGTCGGGTTCGTCATCGTCGTCACGACCGTGGCGCTGTGGGTGTCGGGCGATCCGGCCCTGGTGGCCAGCCTCGGCAGCCGCGCGCAGCTCGAGGACTACGCCGAGAACCGGTTCACCGAGTACTACAGCGAGAATCCGGCCGCCGTCTTCGCCGGCACGGTGTGGACCAACAATGCCTGGATCGCGGCGCAGTGCGTGCTGTTCGGCGTCACCGGGATCTGGCCGCTGATGGTGCTGGTGCAGAACGCCGTCGGCGTCGGCACGGCCGCCGCCGTGATGACGGCGTTCGACCGTGCGGACGTGTTCGTGCTGTTCATCCTGCCGCACGGGCTGCTCGAGCTCACGAGCATCTTCGTGGCGGGCGCTGCAGGTCTGCAGATCTTCTGGGCGTGGGTCGCGCCCGGACGCCGGTCGCGCGGTGCGGCGCTCGCCGCGGCCGGTCGCTCGCTCGCCACGATCGCCATCGGCCTGGTGATCGCGCTGGGACTCTCAGGGCTGATCGAGGGGTTCGTCACGCGGCAGCCCTGGCCGTGGCCGGTGAAGATCGGCATCGGCGCTGCGGCGCTGGCGCTCTTCCTTGTCTACATGCTGGTGGTCGGACGCCGCGCCGCACAGCAGGGCGAGACGGGGGATCTCACCGAGTTCGAGGCGGGCACGCCCACGCTCGTCGCGGGCTGACCGCCGGCATCCACCGCCGGCATCCGCCGCCGGCATCCACCGTCCCACGCCGCCCCCCACAGTTGACTTGCCGTATATGTACGCGACACGCCAGCGTGTCGCGTACATATACGCCAACTCAACAAAGAGCGGCGGAGGGGGATGCCGCGACCCGCGGCCGCGGCGGCGTCAGGGCTGCGCGACGCGGGGCTCGAACAGGGCGCGGTACGTGATGCCCGCCAGGAGCGCGCCGACGATCGGGAACACGATGAACACCCAGACCTGCGCCAGCGCCTCGCCGCCGCCGTAGATCGCGGTCGCGATCGAGCGGGCAGGGTTGACCGACGTGTTGTCGATCGGGATGGTCACGAGGTGGATGAGCGTCAGCGTCAGGCCGATCGCCAGTCCAGCCAGTGCCGGAGTGCCGCGGGTCGGGTGGGTGACTCCGAGGATCACCAGCACGAACAACGCGGTGAAGATCACCTCGGCGACGATCGCGCCGCCGATGCCGAAGCCCGCGGGGGAGAGGTCGTCCCAGCCGTTGCTGGCGAAGCCGCCGTCCTGCGCCGCCGCGAGCCACGAGTCGGGCCCGTACAGGCCGATCAGCACGATGACCGTGGTGGCGACGGCACCGCCGATGACCTGGGCGATGATGTACCCGACGGCCTTGGACCACGGGAACCGGCCTGCTGCGGCGAGCCCGAGCGTGACAGCCGGGTTGAAGTGTCCGCCGGAGATCGGTCCGAAGGCGTAGACGCCCGCCGTGACGGCCAGGCCCACGGCGAGAGCGACGCCGAGGAAGCCGACGCCCTTGTTCGCGGCATCCGTTCCCTCACCGAACCCGGCGGCGAACAGCGCCGTGCCGACCACTGCGAGCACCAGCAGGAACGTGCCGAGTGCCTCGGCGGCAAGCGCAGTGCCGGCAGAAGGCGTGGTCTTGGTATCGCTCATGCGGCGCTCCATTCGGATGGGGTGGTGGGAGGACCCCGGAACGACGGTAGTGGATCGTCCGCTGCCTCGGTAACCGGCGGCTGTCGGGCTGAGGACGCAACGGCGTGCGTTACCTGGGAATGTGCTGATGGTCCGCTACTGTCGGGTTACCTCGGGGCGCGCAACAGTCGTGTCTCGTTCTCAAAGGAGGAGAGCCTCATGACGGGCACGCTTCGCAGTGCGGTCGCCGAGCTGGTCGGCACCTTCATCTTCGTCTTCGCCATCATCGGCGCGGTCACGAGCGGGAGCGACCTCACGCCTCTCGCGATCGGCTTCGCGCTGATGATCATGGTGTACGCCACGGGGCACATCTCGGGCGCCCACCTGAACCCTGCCGTCTCGGTCGGCGTGTGGCTGCGCGGCGCCATCGGCGTCGTCGACCTCATCGCCTACATCGTGGCGCAGCTCGTCGGAGCGGCGCTCGCCGCCGCGGTGAGCTTCGCACTGTGGCCCGTCAGCGACGCGCCGCAGAAGATCGAGGTCGGCCCCGCCTTCCTCGTGGAAGCGCTGTGGACGTTCGTGCTCGTGTACGTCGTCCTCAACGTCGCCACATCGAAGGACCACCCGAACAACTCGTTCTACGGCCTCGCGATCGGCACCACCGTGTTCGTCGGCGCCGTGGGCCTCGGCGGCATCTCGGGCGGCGGCTTCAACCCCGCCGTCGCGCTGGGCCTGTCGATCACGGGCCACTTCGACTGGAGCGCCTACTGGCTGTACTTCATCGCCCCGATCGTCGGTGGCGCGGTCGCTGCGGTCATCTTCCGGGTGCTGAACGCGCACGACAAGCTGCCGGCCACCGACAAGTAAGCCGACACACGAAGCCGGTCCGGGCGATGCGCCCGGGCCGGCTTCGGCGTTCCCGGCCACGTCCGGATGAGTGGATGCCGGGGCTCGCGGCATCCGTCCATCCGTGGTTCGGGGCCGCACGGCGCACCTTCGGGCGTGGTGCGCCCGGTGGGACACGCCACGAACCCGGAACGACCGAGGGCGGGTCAACCGCGGCGCGACACACCGGCCTCAGAGCCGCCCGGCGGCCTTGAGGGCGAGATAGCGGTCGGCGATGCGCGGCGGCAGCTCGTCGGGGGTATCGGCGATGGCCTCGCCGCCCGCGCGGCCGATCGCGGCGGCGACGACCGCCGCATCCTGGGCGGCACGCTCGATCGCGGCCGCGCGATAGACGTCGGCGGCGTCGGGGCGGTCGGGGAGCGCCTCGGCGTCGCCCGTCACGGTGCCCACCAGCACGTGAGCCGACTGGGTCAGCGCGGGCAGCGATCCGAGGAATCCGCGGGCGGACTCGGTGGCGTCCTGCGCCGTGAGCAGCACGACCAGTGACGGACGCGAGGTGAGCGCGCGCACCTGGGCGAACGCGGCGTCCCAGTCGGTGTCGATGAGCTGGGGCTCGACGGGCGCCATGGCATCCACCAGGGCGGCGAGCAGCCCCGGCCCGTCCACGCGGGTCACACGGGCGCGGATCACGCGGTCGAACATGAGCAGGTGCACGTGGTCGCCGGCACGTGCTGCGAGCGCCGCGAGCAGGAGCGCGGCCTCCATGGCGGCATCCATCCGCACGCCGTCGCCGACGCGCGCGGCCGCCGTGCGACCGGTGTCGATCACGATGACGACGTGGCGATCGCGCTCGGGTCGCCACGTGCGCAGCATCGTGGACGTGGAGCGTGCGGTCGCCCGCCAGTCGATCGAGCGCACGTCGTCGCCTCGCACGTACTCGCGCAGGCTGTCGAACTCGGTGCCCTGGCCGCGCACCTGCACGCTCGTGCTGCCGTCGAGCTCCCGCAGCCGCGCCAGGCGCGAGGGCAGATGCCGGCGTGCCGTGAACGGCGGCAGCACACGGATCGCCCCCGGCGCGTCGATCCGCGCCTGGCGTCCGGCCAGACGCAGCGGTCCGTCCGCGCGCACCACGACGAACGCGGAACGCAGCTCGCCCCGGCGGCGGGGGAGGAGCGGGATGCCGACGACCTGTGCCTCGCCGGCCGGGATGTCGATGGCCTGACGCTCGACCGGGGCGCCCGCGGTGGGCTGCCACGCGTCGCGCACGCGGCCGCGGATGGTGCGGGAGCCTCTCGCGCCGTCGGCACCGTTGCGCAGCACGAGCTCGGAGAGCACCGGCTGCCCGAGCAGCACGCGGTGCGGCATCCGGCGTCTCACCGTCACCGAGCGCGGATCGGCGGCGGCGGCCGCATCGCCCAGGGCGGCGGCCGCGCACAGCACCACCCACCCGGCGGCGGCGAGCCAGGCGTTCACGCCCGCGAGCGAGAGCAGCACGACGGGCACGGCGCCGAGGGCGACGAGGAGCGGGAGACGGCCGGTCAGGTACATGCGACTCAGATGGGCACGCGGGTCTGCTGCAGCACGGAGCCGAGCACGGCGTCGACCGATACGCCCTCGAGCTCGGCATCGGTGCGCAGCCGGATGCGATGGCGCCAGGTCGGCACCAGCATCGTCTGCACGTGGTCGGGCGTGATCGCCGGGTAGCCGCCGAGCCACGCCCACGCCTTCGCGGCCGCGAGCAGGGCGGTGGCGGCACGCGGGCTCACGCCCAGCTGCACCGAAGGGCTCCGGCGGGTCGCCTGGGCGAGGTCCACGACGTAGCCGAGCACGTCGTCCGAGACGGTGACGGATGCCGCGGCACGCTGTGCGGCGCGGATCTCGTCGGCGGTGGCGGCGCGCTGCAGCCCGGCGGCCGCGAGGTCGCGGGGGTCGAAACCGCTCGCGTGGCGGCGCAGCACGTCCAGCTCGGCGTCGCGTGCGGGCACCTCGACGATGAGCTTCAGCAGGAACCGGTCGAGCTGCGCCTCGGGCAGCGTGTACGTGCCCTCGTGCTCGATCGGGTTCTGCGTCGCCGTGACCAGGAACGGGTCGGGGAGCGCCCGCGTGACGCCGTCGGTGGACACCTGGCGCTCCTCCATGGCCTCCAGCAGCGCCGCCTGCGTCTTCGGCGGCGTGCGGTTGATCTCGTCGGCCAGCACGACGTTCGTGAAGACGGGACCCTCGCGGAACTCGAACTCGCCGGTGCGCGCGTCGTACACGAGCGATCCCGACACGTCGCCCGGCATGAGGTCGGGCGTGAACTGGATGCGCTTGGTGTCGAGGCCGAGCGCCGTCGAGAACGCGCGCACGAGCAGAGTCTTCGCGACGCCGGGCACGCCCTCCAGCAGCACGTGGCCGCGCGCGAGCAGCGCGATGAGCAGGCCCGTGACTGTGCCGTCCTGGCCGACGACGGCCTTGCCGACCTCGATGCGCACACGGTTCATCGCCTCGCGCAGCGCGGCATGGTCGAGTTCCGGCGAGAGCGCGGCGCCGTACGGCAGCGCGCCGGGTTCGCCGAACGCGGGGGCGCCGGCTGCCGCGCCGCCTGCCGCCGGGGCGCCGGCTGCTGCGTCGTCGGGCGTCGGGGTGTCGGGGGTGTCCGTCATCGGGTGCTCCTCTCGGGGCGGACGGCCGCGTGCACGGCCTCCTCCAGGTCTCGCAGGCGGGTGCTCAGGGCGACCAGTTCGGCGTCGCTGCGGGGGATGTCGTCGAGCAGAATGCCGCGCACCGCTGCGCGGTCCCATCCGGTACGGCCCGCGGCGGCGTCGGCGATGTCGCCGGCGTCGGCGTGGGCGCCGAGGCCGAGGAGCCCCGCGAGGCGCCGGAGCGTGCCCACGCGCAGACGGTCGGCCGCGTGCAGCGGGTCGCGCGCTCGGGCGTACAGGCGTGCACGTCCCTCGGTCGTCTCGGACGCCCGTACGGTCACCGGCAGCCGTTCGGCCACCAGCGGGCCGAACCGGCGGCCGCGCCAGATCGCGGCGGCGACGCCGGCGACCAGCAGCAGCACGATGACGGGGCTCACCCACGGCGGCGTGAGCTCGCCCAGCGACGGGTCGGTGTCGGTCAGGTCGGTGTCGGCGGCGCTCGGCACGTACCAGACGACGAGGGGATGCCGCCCCATCAGGTTCGCGGCGAGCGCGGCGTTCCCGTCGTCGGCGAGGTGCTCGTTCGTGAAGAGGACGCCGCCGTCGACGGCCGAGATGCGGCGGTCGCCGTCGTCCTGGACGAGGAGTCCGTGGCCGTCGTCGACGGGGTAGCAGGCGGTCACGCCCGAACCGGGGGTGTACAGGGCGCCCGGGGCGATGGCGCCGGCCCGGGCGGCCTCGGCCAGGTCGCAGGCGGGGGCGACGGCATCCCCTGCAGAGAACCCGCCCGCGGCAGAGCCAGGCAGCAGCAGGTCGAGGGTGCGGGAGCGGGGCCCGATCAGCACGACGTCGTCGGCGGCGTCGGCGAGCTGCGACAGGGCGTCGTCCGACAGCGCGGGTGCGTCGGGCAGCACGAGCGTCGCGAGGCCGCCGTTCAGCGCCTCGAGGGCCGTGGTTCGACTGCGGGTCACCTCGACCTGCACGCCGTGGCTGCGCAGCACCTCGGCCAGCGCGCGTGTGCCCGCCGGACCCGCCGACTCGGGGTCGAGGGCGTCGCGGGCCGCCCACTGGTTCGCGGCCGAGATGGCGCCGCCGATCCCGCCGACCATGAGCAGTGCGACGCCGATCGCGATCCACGCGCCCACCCGGCGACGTCGCGGCGTCGGTGCGGGAGCGGGCGGGGCAGCCGGCGGGGCGACAGCGGTCATGCCGGCACCTCCGCGAGCGGGCGTGCTGCGGCGACGTCGTCGTCGACCGCGGCGACGAGGCGGTAGAGCTCCGCGGTGCCGGGGCGTCGCAGGTAGCGCACGTCGTCGAAGGCGGTCGCGGCGTCTTCGAGTCGCGTCGCGAGGGCGGGGAACACCCGGGCCGCGGCCCGGGCGAACCCGTGCACGGTGGCGCCCGGCGGCGGGTCCACGACGCCGCGCTCGAAGCACCCGCGGGCGAGCGCGCGGAAGCGCAGCACGATGGCCGCCTCCCAGTCCGAGGCCTGTGCGCGTTCGGCGGCTGCGGCGCGCAGAGCGGCGGCCGAGCGGTGCTCCGCCTCGCCGAACAGCATCGGTGTCCGCGCGGCGGCGCGACGCGACACCCGCGGCACGCCCCACACCACGAACGCGGTCACGATGACGACGACGACCGCCACCGTCGCGACGATGGCGAGCACCGACCCCCAGCCGCCCGACACCTGCGGGTTGAACAGCGACGCGATGAATTCTCCGATCGCGCGGGCGATCCGGTCGAAAGGGGTCGGCTCGGCGATGTCGTACGTCGGCTTGGAGAGTTCTTCCTCGGCCCATCGGCGCGCCTCGTCGCCGTCCGGCGTGAGCGGCGGCCCGTCGTCGGCGGCCGCCACGACGGCGCGCAGCACGGGGGTCAGGACCACGGCGACTCGCGGTCGGCGTCCTGCGCGGCGCCGGGCGCCGCCCAGTTCGTCGGCGACGGGGGCGTGGGCCCGGTCTCGCCTTCGGCCGGATCGGGCGTCACCACGGGTGCCGGGGGCTCGGCGACGGGCTGCGGCGCCGCGGCCGGAGCCGCGGGCGGGACGGGGTACCCGCCGGGCGCGGACGCCGGGGAGGCGTGCGCCGCGTATGCGCCCGGGGCCGTGGCGGGGGGCTGGCCCGGGTACGCGCCGTTCGCCGGGTAGGCGCCCGGCGCCGGCGGGTACCCGTCCGGTGCCGCGTACACCGGCTGGCCCGGGTACGCACCGTACGCCGGGTGGCCGGGCGCGGCGGGGTAGCCCGGCGCGGCAGGATAGCCGGCGTATCCGGCGGCGGCGCCCGGCCACCCGCGGGGCGCGATCACGCGGCCGACGTGCTCGCGGTACGGGTCGGCGAGGGCGGTGGCGCCGGCGCTGGTGCCGAGCGAGGGACGAGACGAAGCATCCCGCTGCTCCACGTACGCGAGCAGGTCGAGGTCGAGGCCTTCGCGCCGCATGCGGCAGTCGATGTAGATGAGGGCGGTGGCCGTGGACTGCACGACGACGGCGACCGATTGCAGCAGCAGGGTCACGACCTGCGCGAGCAGGACCGTCACCAGCACGCCGATGATCGCGGTGGGCTCCGCGGCGCCGGTCGGCGCGATGATCGTCGTGAGCCCGGCCGACAAGAAGCTGAACGGCAGGCTCACCACCTGCGCGATGACGCCGAAGATCACGCTGATCACGAGGATGACCCCGAGCGCGGGCCAGAAGCGTCCGCCGGTGAGCGTCCACGAGCGCGACAGCGCCTGCAGAATGGTCGCGTGCTCGACGATGATCGCCGACGGCGCGAGCAGCAGCTTGATCATCAGCCACCACGTCAGCGGGATGGCGGCGACGATGAGGAGGATCGTGAGCCCGATCGCGGCGGGCGGTGCCACGACGGCGATGCCCACGACGCCGAGCACCACGACGGCCACGACGGCGGTCACGGCGAGGACCACGAGCAGCGAGTACCCGATGAGGCGCCACGCGACCGGCTTGAGCTGACGCCACAGCGCACCCAGCGTGAGCTTCTCGGCGACGGCCGCGTGCGTCACCTCGAGCACGACGATGCCCTGCACGATGACGCTCAGCGCCCCGGCGGCCAGGCCGAGCACGAATCCGGTGACCGCGACGAGCCCGATCGATCCGGCCAGCACCGTGTCGTACTCCTCGGTGCCCTCCGTGAGCGTGTCCAGGCGCGAGAACGACGCCCACATCACCCCGAGGACGGCCACCAGCACGACGAGGTAGGCGACCGTCTGCACGACCAGCGCGAAGCCCAGCAGCACGCGCGGGTTCTGGCGCAGCGCCGAGAACGAGCGTCCGAGGATCGTGCCGAACGTCAACGGATGCAGCGGGATGATCCCCGGACGGGATGCCGGCGTCCAGGCCGGATACGCGGTCACGCAGTCCCCTTCCGTCGGCCGCCGCAGCGTCGTGCGCGGCGGTGCGGCTCGCTTTCGTCCCATCGTTCCACATCGCGTGCGAGCCCCGACCCGCAGCGCCGACCGCGCGGTTCGGCCGGTCTCCAGGGTGCGTCGACTACTCTGTGGGGAGCGCATGGGGAAGGCGATGGCTCTGCCCGTGCCTGGAGAGAAGGAACGAACGCGCGCGATGACTTCACGCATCCTGGTGGTCGACGACGACACCGCCCTGGCCGAGATGATCGGCATCGTGCTGCGCACCGAGGGATTCGAGACGGTCTTCTGCGCGGACGGCGCCCAGGCCGTCGACGCCTGGCGCACCGAGCGACCCGACCTGATCCTGCTCGACCTCATGCTCCCGGGCATGGACGGCATCGAGATCTGCACGCTGATCCGCGCCGAGTCCGGCATCCCGATCATCATGCTCACCGCGCGCACCGACACCGCCGACGTCGTCAAGGGCCTGGAGTCCGGCGCCGACGACTACATCGTGAAGCCCTTCAACCCGAAGGAGCTCGTCGCCCGCATCCGCACGCGCCTGCGTCCGGCCGCACAGTCGGCGGGCGACATCCTGCGGATCGGGGATCTCACCGTCGACGTCGCCGCGCACGAGGTGCGTCGCGACGATGCGCCGATCGCGCTGACACCGCTGGAGTTCGAACTGCTGGTGGCCCTGGCATCCAAGCCGCAGCAGGTGTTCTCTCGCGAGATGCTGCTCGAGCAGGTGTGGGGCTATCACTACAAGGCCGACACGCGCCTGGTGAACGTGCACGTGCAGCGCCTGCGCGCAAAGGTCGAGAAGGACCCCGACAATCCCAAGATCGTGACGACGGTGCGCGGCGTGGGCTACCGCGCGGGCGCCGTGGTCTGAGCGCGCCATGACAGCCCCGATCACGGGGGTCGCCGCGACACGCACGCCCCTCACCGGCTGGCGGCTGTGGCGTGCGTGGCCGGGCAACATCGCAGCGCTGTGGCGGCGGTCGCTGCGGTTCCGGACGCTTCTCGTGACGATCGGGCTCACCGTGCTCGCGGTGGTCGTGGCCTGTGTCTGGATGGCACTGCAGATCCAGAACGACCTCTACACGTCCCGGCAGGAGCAGGTGCTCACCGACGCCGAGCAGGCGCGTTCGGCTGCGCAGCGCACGCTCGACGCCGCGGTGCAGTCCGAGGCGGTGCAGCTGCAGAACGTCATGACGCTCGCCTTCACCGCGCTGCGCGACCAGTCATCGGCCCAGATGATCGCGGCGTACCGCATCGGCCCCCCGGTGGCCAACGCCCCGCAGGACTTCTCGACGGCCGAGGGCGTGATCGATCCTCTCCTGACCCCGGCGATGCGCGAGCAGGTGCGCAACAATCCCGGGCGGCAGATCTGGCAGCCGATCGCCCTGCCCGACGACGACGGCGGCACGTCCCCAGGCATCATGGTCGGGCAGCAGCTCGACATCGAAGGCGTCGCTTCGTACGAGCTGTACCTCGCCTACGACCTCGCCAACGCGCCGCAGACGCTCGGCTTCGTGCAGGGCACGCTGTGGATCGTGGGCATCGGCCTGGTGCTGCTGATCAGCGGCATCGCGTGGTTCGTGCTGCGCTCGGTGACCACCCCGATCAGTGAGGCGGCCGACACCAGCGCACGCCTGGCCGCCGGGCAGCTGGACGTGCGGCTGGAGGTGCACGGCGAGGACGAGCTGGCGACGCTCGGCCGGTCGTTCAACGCGATGGCCGACAGCATGGAGTCGCAGATCAAGGAGCTGGCCGACCTGTCGCTCGTGCAGCAGCGCTTCGTGTCGGACGTCTCGCATGAGCTGCGCACGCCGCTGACCACGATCCGCCTCGCCGCCGACATGATCAACGACCAGCGCGACGAGTTCGATCCCGCGACGGCGCGCGCGGCCGAGCTGCTCAACGCGCAGGTGCAGCGGTTCGAGGTGCTGCTGACCGACCTGCTCGAGATCAGCCGCTACGACGCCGGATCGGTGCAACTGGAGCTTGAGCCCACGAGCCTCGCGCACCTGGCAGAAGACGTGATCGGCTCGATGCAGCAGCTCGCCGAGCAGCACGGGTCAGACGTGCGCCTGGTCGCCCCGGGAGGATATTCCCCGGTCGACATGGACCCGCGCCGCGTGCGCCGCGTCGTGCGCAACCTGCTCGGGAACGCGATCGAGCACGGCGAGGCGCGCCCCATCGTCGTGACGGTGGACAGCAACCAGCAGGCGGTCGCGATCGGCGTGCGCGACTTCGGCATGGGCATGAAACCCGAAGACGTCGAGCACGTGTTCGACCGGTTCTGGCGTGCCGACCCCTCGCGCAAGCGCACGATCGGCGGCACCGGGCTCGGCCTGTCGATCGCGCTCGGCGACGCGAAGCTGCACGGCGGCGAGCTCGCGGTGTGGTCCGAACCCGGCCGCGGCACGAACTTCGTGCTCACGCTGCCCCGCCAGGCGACGGCGACGCTGACCGGTCAGCCGCCGATCCCCGTCGACCCGGGCGACGACGCCGGGCCCGGGCTCGAAGAGCTGGGCCTCACCGAGCCGATCGAGCTGCCGCCGGCCGGCAGCGCGGACGTGGATGCCGGCGGCCGAGGAGGTGCGTCATGACCCGGAGCCGCGGCATCCTGGCTCTCGTCCTCGCGCTGTGCGCGGTGCTCGTCACCGGCTGCGCGGGCTTTCCGGAGAGCGGGTCGATCCGGTACGGGCTCGCGATCGGTGAGGACACCGGCGGGTCGCAGAACGTCACGTTCATCCCGAACCGGCCGCAGCCGGGCGCGACGCCCGAGCAGATCGTCGAGGGCTTCATCGACGCGGGGTCGGGCCCGGGTGTGAACGGCACGTGGGCCGTCGCGAAGGATTTCCTCGCGCCGGATCTGCAGGATGTGTGGAACCCGCTGGCCACCGTCAGGGTCGATGAGCGCGCCGAACGCGAATACACCGAGTCCGATGCCGACGAGTCCGCGGTGGTGTTCTCGTACGAGGCGGTGGCCGATGTCGACGACACCGGCTCGTATCACCGGGCGGAGCTGCCGTCGAACTCGCAGGAGTTCCGCCTCGCGAAACAGGCCGACGGCGAGTGGCGCATCACTGCGGCCCCCGACGGGATCTGGCTCGACGAGGGACAGTTCTCACAGGTCTTCCACCGCTACTCGCTGATGTACTTCGATCCGACGTGGCAGTATCTGGTGCCCGACCTCCGCTGGTTCCCGTATGTGAACGCGGCGACCACGATCGCCGTCGCCCTCGTCAACGAGCCGAGCAGCGAGTGGCTCGCGGAGTCGGTGCAGACGGCGTTCCCCGACGGGGCGACGCTGGTGCCGTCCGTGCAGGTCGACGAGAACGATGTCGCCACCGTGGACTTCCAGGATGACTCGCTGCTCAGCGCGAGTGCCAACGCCCTCGATCGCATGGAGACCCAGCTGCGCGAGAGCCTGCGCGCGGCGGGAGTGTCGGATGTGGTGATGCGCGTCAACTCCACTCCGGTGGAGGCCTCGCCCGTCGCCGTGCGGTCGACGCGCGTGCCGGCCGCGCCGCTGGTGCTCACGGAGGATGGCTTCGGCTTCCTCTCCGGCGACGAGATCGAACAGATCCCCGGGCTGTCGCCCGCGGTGGTCGCGGCGGCGCCGACGGCGGTGCAGGTCGGCCCGGAGCGCGACAACGCCGCGGTCACGCTGTCGGACGGCGAGGTCGCGCGGCTCACCTCCGCGTCGGCGGACGCCGAGGTGCTCGACACCCGCGCAGGCCTCGTGGACCCGACGATCGACGGCTTCGGATACATCTGGAGCGTCCCCAAGGACCAGCCCACCGCGCTGCACGCGTACGCACCGCAGAGCTCCGACGCCATCGATGTCGCCGACGCGTGGACCGATGCGACAGCGGTGAGTGCGATGGCGCTCTCGCGCGACGGCACCCGCATCGCGGCCACCGTCACCTCGGGCGGACGCACAATGCTGTGGGTGGCGGGTGTCGTGCGCGACGGCGACAACGTGCCGGTCAAGCTCGGACAGCCCGTGCAGCTCGCGATCGTGGGCGGCCCGGCGGCGGGCGTGACCTGGATCGACGACGCGAGCATCGGGGTGCTGGCCGCCGGAGACGACGCGTCGATCGTGGTGGAGCAGCCCGTGGGCGGTCCGACGACCACGTCGACGGCGACGGATGGCATGACGTCCCTCTCGGGGGGAACCGGTGCCTCTAGCCTCCGGCTGCGGGCCGAGGACGGCACCCTGTACGTCAAACGCGGCACGGCCTGGCAGCCGACGGCGACCGGTGTGCTGGTGCTGGCGACGCAGCAGGGCGCCCCGCAGTAGCCCCTCCTCCCCAGCGCGCCGGTGGGCGGCATCCCTCCACAGATCCGGATCGGGACGAGGGATGCCGCCGACCCGCGCCCCAGGCTGGGCACATGCCGACCGCCCTCGCCCTCGCCGTCCGGGCCGCGTGTGCGGACGCGCTGGCGCTGCTGCTGCCGGTGTCGTGCGCGGGCTGTGATGAACCGGACGTCGCACTGTGCGAGCGGTGCGCCCTGACGCTCGTCCCCGCCCCGCGACGGCAGGTGGTCCCGACCGACGGCGGCGGTCTCGCGGTGTGGAGCGGACTGGTGTTCGACGGCGTCGCGGCCCGAGTGCTGCGGGCGATCAAGCAGGACGGCCGCACGGGGCTCGCGCGGGCCCTGGCACCGGCGCTCAGCGCTGCGCTGGCTCACGCGGGCTGCGCCGATGACGTCGTGCTGGTGCCGCTCCCGACCTCGCGCACCGCGTACCGGAGGCGCGGATTCCGCGTACCCGAGCTGCTGGTGCGCCGCGCCGGGCGGCGCGCGGTGCCGCTGCTGCAACACGTCCGCCGCACCGGAGACCAGCGCGGCCTGGACCGTGACGAGCGGCGGCGCAATGTCGACGGGAGCCTCGCCGTGCGCCGCGGCGGAGTGCGAGGGCTGCGCGTGCTGCTCGTCGACGATGTCGTGACGACCGGCGCGACTCTCGCCGAAGCAGCGCGTGCGCTGCGCTCTGCAGGAGTGGACGTGGTCGGCGCCGTGACCGTCGCCGCCACGCCGCGCCGGATCTCACGTCTCGGTGAACGCCGACCGGACACGTTCGAAACTCACAGGTGACAGACCTCGAACGCGCGGCTACGGTGGGGGGCACAAGGCGACTGAAGGTCCGCCCTTGACCGGGTGGACCGGAACAAGGAGGTCAGGGGATGGAAACCAGCATCGTCGGCGTGGGAGTGGGTATTTCGGATCGCTTCCGCTCGGTCGTCGAAGAGAAGGCCGCCCGCATCGAGACCCTCGCTCCGCGCGCGCAGCGCGTGGAGATCAAGGTCACCCACCGTGCGTATCACAACGGGCGCATGGAGGATGAGACCGTCGAACTCACCGTCGACGGCAAAGGACCGGTCGTCCGGGCCGAGGCCACCGACGGCGACAAGTTCACCGCGTTGGACCTCGCCGTCGACAAGCTGTGCGAGCAGCTGCGGCGCGCGAAAGACAAGCGCGTCGACGCCCGCAACCACCCGCGGGGCGCGAAGTTCGAGAAGGGCAGCGGCGCGATCCAGGGGATCGATCTGCAGCCGGCATCCGTCGACGTCCTCCGAGCCGTCGCGACCGGCGAGATCCCCATCGTCACCGGCAACGAGGAGGAAGAGGGCTACTCGCCCGTCGTCATCCGCACGAAGGAGTTCCAGCCCGAGTGGATGGCCGTCGAAGAGGCCGTCGACCGTATGGAGCTGGTCGGCCATGACTTCTTCCTGTTCATCGATGTGCGCACCGACCACCCGAGCGTCGTGTACCGCCGCAAGGGGTGGGACTACGGCGTGATCTCGCTGACGACGCAGGCGCAGCCCGAGGAGCTCGCCTCGTAGGTTCGTCGTCCATCCCGTCGAGCGCGGCCCTCGCGGCCGCGCTCGACGCGTGTGTCGGGGGCGCCCGCGTGACGCCGGATACGATCGACGAATCGCCACGCCGGGCGTGGCATCCACTCTTCGTCGAAAGGGACCAGACGTGATCATCCGCAACGTGCGACCGTGGGGCGGCGAGGCCTCCGACATCGTGATCGAGGGCGACCGCATCGCGCAGATCCGTTCCCACGACCCGGCGGCCGTCGTGGGCGCCGCCGATGTCGACGGACGCGGCCGGCTCGCCCTGCCGTCGTTCAGCGACGTGCACGTGCACCTGGACTCGTCGCGCATCGGTCTGCCGTTCCGCCCGCACACCGGCGCGCCGGGGGTGTGGGGCATGATGCTCAACGACCGCGCCAACTGGCGTAAGACCGACGTCCCGCACGCCGACATCGTCGCCGGCACGCTGGAGCAGATGATCGCGAGGGGCACGACCCGCGTGCGCACCTACGCCCAGGTCGACGTCGACTGCAAACTCGAGAAGTTCGACTCGGTGATGGCGGCGAAGGAGAAGTTCACGGACCACGCCGAGGTCCAGGTCATGACGTTCCCGCAGGCCGGCATCCTCCGCGAGGAGGGCACCGTCGAGTACCTCGAGGAGTCGCTCAAGCAGGGCGCCGACGTCATGGGCGGCATCGACCCCAGCCAGCTCGACCGCGACCCGGTGAAGCACCTCGACATCGTCTTCGGCCTGGCCGAGAAGTATCAGGTCGAGGTCGACATCCACCTCCACGAGCCCGGCGCCCTCGGCGTCTTCAGCACTGAGCTCGTGCTCGAGCGCACGCGCGCCCTCGGGATGCAGGGCAAGGTCACGATGTCGCACGCTTACGACCTCGGCGCCGTGTCGGAGGCGACGAGCCGCCGCCTCATCGACGAGTTCGCCGAGCTCGACATCGCGATGGCGACGATCGCCCCCTCGACGAGCAACCACCTGCGCCTGCTGGACCTCGCCGCAGCCGGCGTGCGGGTCGGCCTGGGCGAGGACGGCCAGCGCGATTACTGGAGCCCGTACGGCAACTGCGACATGCTCGACCGGACGTGGCAGCTCGCGTTCGTCAACGGCTTCCGCCGCGACGACCACGTCGAGCTCGCCCTTGCGGTCGCCACGATGGGCGGCGCGTCGATCATGAGTCACGCATCGCCGCGCGTCGCGGGCGTCGGCGATCGGCCCGGTGTCGCCGTGGGGGACCGCGCCGATCTGGTCGTCGTCGAGGGTGAGACCCCGACCAGCGCCGTCATGGATCGCAGCGCCGACCGCACGGT
>Ga0160441_100701_pt1 | contig 18926 bp, 19 predicted proteins | sample HID1971K_E1MG_FD_108260 | JGI IMG/M metagenome (GOLD analysis project Ga0160441, IMG submission 108260) | Enriched millipede-associated microbial communities from UW Madison campus, WI, USA - HID1971K_E1 MG | ecosystem: Host-associated > Arthropoda: Insects > Digestive system > Unclassified ... | reverse complement strand
GACGCGCGAGACGGCCTCCGGTGGGCAGAGCTGGGCGGCGCTCGGGCAGGCGCAGTTCTCGGCGACCGCGACCAGTCATGCGTATGCCGCGCGCGGAACGTACTCCGCGAGCGCGGTCGTCCGCTATGAGGCCGACGTCGATTTCGGCAACGGCTGGGTGGCCGTCCCCGGTCTGCTCGAGATTCCCACGTCGGCGATGGACATCCAGATTCTCGAGGTGCGCACGGCTCTCGTCAACAAGACGTGCCTCGAGAACCCCACCGGGGTGGGCTGCTGACCCGCGTAGACTCCGGCGCGTGACCGACCGTCTGATGCTCCTCGACACCGCGAGCCTCTACTTCCGTGCGTTCTACGGCGTTCCCGACACCGTGAAAGCGCCCGATGGCAGACCCGTCAACGCAGCGCGCGGCCTGCTCGACATGATCGCCAAGCTCGTCAGCACCTACGAGCCAACGCATCTGATCGCGTGTTGGGACGACGACTGGCGCCCCCAGTGGCGCGTCGACCTCATCCCGAGCTACAAGACGCACCGCGTCGCAGAAGTGGTGGTCGACGCACCCGATGTCGAAGTGGTGCCCGACCCGCTCGAGATCCAGATCCCGGTCATCCGGGCCGAGCTGGCGGCGCTCGGCATCGCCGTCGTCGGCGCCGCGGCGCACGAGGCCGACGACGTGATTGCGAGCTTCGCGGCACAGTCCGACCTCGCCGTCGACGTCGTCACGGGTGACCGCGACCTGTTCCAACTCGTGGACGACACCCGTGGCATCCGCGTCATCTACACCGGGCGCGGCATGAGCAACCTCGAGGTGCTCGACGACGCCGCCGTCGTCGCGAAATACCTCGTGCTCCCCTCGCAGTACGCCGACTTCGCGGTCATGCGCGGCGATGCGTCGGACGGGCTGCCCGGTGTCGCCGGCGTGGGCGAGAAGACCGCCGCGACGCTCCTCGCCAGCCATGGCGACCTCGCCGGCATCCGTGCTGCCGCCGCTGCGGGCGAAGGGATGACCGCGGGCGTGCGCGCGAAGATCCTCGCTGCCGCCGATTACCTCGACGTCGCCCCGACCGTCGTCGAGGTGGTCCGCACCCTGGAACTTCCCGACGTCGATGCGCGCCTCCGGGCACCGGATGCCGCAGCGGTCGACGCCCTCGCCGCCGAATGGAACCTCGGCTCGTCGCTCGACCGCGCCGTCGCCGCCATCAGCGCGCGCGCCTGACCCTCATCCGTCCGTCCCGAGACGCCGCGACCGCGGCACCAAAGCGCCCACGCGCGACGGACGAACGCAGCAACGCAACGCCATGCGCTCCCCGACACCCGCACCCGCGCGTCAGCGCGCCCGCGCGAGCCACGTGCGCAGGCGGTCGAGCGGCCACGTCGTGACGATCCGCTCCGCGGGCACCCCGGCGCGCTCGGCGCGAGCCGCGCCCTCGTCGAGCAGGCCCAGCTGCCCGGGTGCGTGGGCGTCGGAGTCGATCGCGAACAGGCATCCGGCCTCCAGGGCGAGGGCGATCAGCTCGTCGGGCGGGTCTTCGCGTTCGGGACGCGAGTTGATCTCGACCGCGACGTCGTGCGCCGCGCACGCCTCGAACACCGCCCGCGCGTCGAATTCCGACGGCGGTCGGGTGCCGCGCTCGCCCGTGATGAGCCGGCCGGTGACGTGGCCCAGCACGTCGACGTGGGGGTCGGATGCCGCGGCGACCAGCCGTCGCGTCATGGGCACGGCATCCATGCGCAGCTTCGAATGCGCCGAGGCGACCACCACGTCGAGGCGCTCGAGCATCTCGCTGCTCTGGTCGAGCGCGCCCCCGTCGAGGATGTCGACCTCGATTCCGCTCAGCAGCGTGAACCCTTCCCCGCTGCAGGCGGGGATCTCGTCGAGCTGCGCGCGCAGGCGCTCGGCCGACAGGCCGTTCGCGACGCGCAGGCGGGGCGAGTGATCCGTGAGGGCGAGGTACTCGTGCCCGAGCGCGCGCGCTGCGGCGACCATCGCCGCGATCGAGGTGGTGCCGTCCGACCAGTCGGAGTGGCAGTGCAGATCGCCCCGCAGCGACGAGCGCAGCGTCGAGATGGCGGGGGCGTACCGCGCCCGCAGGTCGGCGAGGTACTGCGGCACCTCGCCGGCGATCGCCTGCGCGATGACCGCGAGCGACGAGTCGCCGACGCCGGGCCGGCGACGCAGCGCCGCGGCATCCGCCAGCTCGTCCGGCGACAGACCGGCGATCGCTGCCGCCGCCGTGCGGAACGCCTTCGACCGGTACCGCGAGGCGCGCTCGCGCTCGAGCAGCGCGGCGATCTCGGTCAGTGCGTCGACGGGGTTCATGGGCGGGTATGCGGAACGGGCCCGTGCGTGCGCACGAGCCCGTTCCGAATGGTCACGCTGAAGTGACGGCCGATCGCCGGACGACCACGGGAACCGACGCGAGTCGGTTCAACGCGAGCCCGAAGAGGATCGAGAGCACCCCGATGCCGATCGCGAAGGCGGCGACGCCGAACGCGACGACCGAGGTGAACAGCGACGCGCGCAGGAACGAGGCGTTCATCATCGTGGCGCGCACCGGGTCGTCCTGCGGAAGCTCGGCGTAGGTCTTGCCGCCCGAGGCCTCGAGGGCGTGGTGCTGGATGATGTCGGCCTGCACGTAGGCGGTGAACGGCCCCGCGACGGTCTGTCCCTGGAAGGCTGCCGCGTCGTCGGGGACGGTGATGTTCTCGGCGCGTAGCTGGGTCGACACGAGGATCCAGGCGACGACGCCGACGACGATCAAGGCGATACCGCCCAGGATGCCGATGATGCCGGCGACCTTGACGATGCCTACCTTCTTCTGCGGGGGCTCGATCGTGTCGGCCGTGTGTGCGGGCGGGACGACGGATTCGGACATGTGGGCGTTCCTCTCTGGGGATGCCGGGATGTTGGCTTCACGGTAGCGAGAAGCGGGACCCGTACGCCAGAGATCTGCCGTGAATAATCCCCGGTCAGGCGGCGTCGCGCTGGGTCGCGGCGACCCAGCCGGCGAGGACTCCCGCCGCCGCACCGCTGTCGATCGCCTCCGCCGCCGCGTCGCGCGCGCGGCCGAGTCGCTCGACGATGGGGTGCTGCACCTGGGTCGCGTCGCGGAAGAGCTCGTACGCCACGATGCCCGCCGCCGCGTTGAGCAGCACGATGTCGCGCACCGGGCCCGTCTGCCCGTCGAGCACGCGATGGACGATGGCCGCATTGTGCGCCGCGTCGCCACCGAGCAGGTCGTCGATGTCGGCGAGCGGGATGCCGAGGTCGCGCGGATCGAGGTCGTGCTCGTGCACGTCGCCGCGGCTGACCTCCCACAGCCGGCTGTGCCCCGTCGTCGTCAGCTCGTCGAGGCCGTCGTCGCCGCGGAACACGAGCGCCGTCGCACCGCGCGTCTGGAAGACCCCGGTGATCAGCGGCACGCGGTCGAGGCTCGCGACCCCCACCGCGTTGGCCTCGGCGCGCGCCGGGTTGCACAGCGGGCCGAGGAAGTTGAACACCGTCGGAACGCCCAGCTCCGCCCGCGTGACTCCCGCGTGACGGAAGCCGGGGTGGAACGCCGATGCGAACGCGAACGTGATCCCGGTCTCGCTGAGCACCTGCGCAACCCGTTCGGGAGCGAGTGCCAGGTCGATCCCGAGTGCGCCGAGCACGTCGGAGGCTCCGGATGCCGAGCTCGCCGCTCGGTTGCCGTGCTTGACGACGGGGATGCCGGTCGCCGCGGCGACGATGGCCGACATCGTCGACACGTTGACCGTGCCGAACCGATCGCCGCCCGTGCCGACGATGTCGAGCACCTCGGCCGGCACGGGAAGCGGCAGCGCCGCCTCGAGGATCGCATCGCGGAACCCGACGATCTCGTCGACCGTCTCACCCTTGGCGCGCAGTGCCACGAGGAATCCGGCCAGTTGCGAGGGCGTTGCTTCGCCCGCCATCACCTGCCGCATCGCCCAGGTGGATTCGGACACGCTGAGGTCGCGTCGGTCGAGGAGTGCCGTCAGGATCTCGGGCCACGAGGAGAGCTCCGCCATGATTCCCGATCCTATCGGCAGACTGTCAGGACACTCGCGGGCGGCACTGGGCGGATTCCGATCCCTCCGAAAGTCGGAGCCGTGACCGTTTCGGTGCGGAACCACCTTCAGGGATGCGGAAACCGAGCGCCGGATCAGCCATAATGGGTGCGTGACGACGACTCCAGCGACCTACAACCAAGCCTTGCGCTCCGTGAGGCGACCCGATCCGGTCGCCGTCGGCACCATCGTCTGGCTGGGCAGCGAAGTCATGTTCTTCGCCGGGCTGTTCGCCATCTACTTCACGCTCCGCAACGCGTCGCCCGAGCTGTGGGCGGAGAGCACGCAGGACCTGAACGTCCCGTTCGCGGCCGTCAACACCGTCATCCTGGTGCTCTCGTCGTTCACCGCACAGGCCGGCGTCTTCGCCGCCGAGCGCTTCCAGCCGTACCGCAAGGGCTCGTTCTGGCAGTTCCGCCAGTGGGGCATGGTCGAGTGGTTCTTCCTCTCGTTCCTCATGGGCGCCGTCTTCGTCTCGGGCCAGGTGTGGGAGTACGCGACGCTCGTCGCCGAGGGCCTGCCGATCAGCGCCAACTCGTACGCTTCGGCGTTCTACCTGACCACGGGCTTCCACGCGCTGCACGTGACGGGCGGTCTGATCGCCTTCCTGCTGGTCATCGGCCGCGCCTTCGCGGTGAAGAACTTCGGTCGCAAGGAGATGACGTCGGCGATCGTGGTGTCGTACTACTGGCACTTCGTCGACGTCGTGTGGATCGTCCTGTTCTTCGTCATCTACATCGTCAAGTGAGAGCGGAACCGAGTACCTCCATGGCATCCACGACCCCCCGCCAGAAGACCGGCCGTCGCAGCAAGTGGGCTGCGGCCGCACTGATCGGCATCGGCCTGCTCGTCACGGGCGGCATATACGCGGGTGCGTCGGCCGCCATGGCGGCGACGGAGCCCGAGACGGCGGCATCCGCCCTCACGGCCGAAGACGGCAAGAAGCTGTTCCAGGCCAACTGCGCCACGTGCCACGGCCTCAACATGGAAGGCACGGCCGACGGCCCGTCGCTCTACGGCGTCGGCGAGCTCGCGGTCGAGTTCCAGATGTCGACCGGCCGCATGCCGCTGCAGATGCAGGGCCCGCAGGCTCCGCAGAAGCCCGTGCAGTTCACGGAAGACCAGATCAAGGCGATCGCCGCGTGGGTGCAGTCCGTCGCCCCCGGCCCGACCTACCCCGACGCCGAGGTCATCGACGGCGGCGGTGACGTCGCCAACGGCGCCGAGCTGTTCCGCGTCAACTGCGCGATGTGCCACAACGTCGCCGCGGCCGGTGGGGCGCTCACCGAGGGCAAGTACGCCCCCGCCCTGACGAGCACGAGCGCCCTGCACATGTACGCCGCCATGGTCACCGGGCCGCAGAACATGCCGGTGTTCAACAACATGACCCTGACGACCGAAGAGAAGCGCGACGTCATCTCGGCGCTGCTCTACCTGCAGGAGAACGACTCGCCCGGCGGCTGGTCGCTCGGCTCGCTCGGCCCGGTGTCGGAGGGTCTGTTCATCTGGATCTTCGGCATCGGCAGCCTCATCGGCATCACCGTGTGGATCACCGCGAAGTCGAACTGATCGATGACCGCGGAATCAGGCACTGACGTAGGAAACGGAAAAGACATGGCACACGAGGAAGATGCGCTCGAGCACGAGAGGGCTTCATGGAAGCCCTCCCCCGGGCTCGCGGTCGCGGTTCCCGACCCCGTGATCAACCCCGGTCTGCCGCCGCACCGGGAGCGCATCACCGACAAGGACCCGGCCGCCATGAAGCGCGCCGTCCGCACGGTCTACACGCTCTTCTACCTCTCCCTCGCGGGAAGTATCTGGGCCATCGCGGCCTACATGCTGTTCCCGATCGAGAGCGGCTCGATGGTCGACATCCGCCACAACAACCTCTTCATCGGCCTCGGCATCGCCCTCGCTCTGCTCGCCATCGGCATCGGCGCCATCCACTGGTCCAAGGCCGTCATGAGCGACAAGGAGTTCATCGAACCCCGCCACGCCACGCGCGGACGCGACACGACGCGCGAGGCGGCCGTGCAGGCGATGCGCGACGCCAACGAAGAGTCCGGCTTCGGCCGTCGCACCGCGATCCGCGGGTCGCTGATCGCCGCCCTCGTGGCCTCGATCCTGCCGGGCATCACGCTGTTCCGCGGCCTGGCCCCCGAGAACAGCCCGGAAGACCCGATCGCCGGCGACCCCGTCGCGCTGCTGAGCCACACGATGTGGAAGAAGGGCGAGCGCCTGGCGCACGACCCCAGCGGCGAGCCGATCCGTGCCGCCGACCTCACGCTCGGCTCCGCCGTGCACGTGATCCCCGAGTCGCTCGCCGAGCTGAGCCACCACGACGGCTACCTCGAGCAGAAGGCCAAGGCGATCGTGCTGCTCATGCGCCTGCTGCCCGAGCAGCTGCCGGCCGAGCACAACAAGCTCGACTGGTCGTACAACGGCATCGTCGCCTACTCGAAGGTGTGCACGCACGTCGGATGCCCCGTCGCGCTCTACGAGCAGCAGACGCACCATCTTCTGTGCCCCTGCCACCAGTCGCAGTTCGACGTGTCGCGCTCGGCCGCCGTCATCTTCGGACCCGCCGCACGTCCCCTGCCGCAGCTGCCCATCACCGTCGACGACGAGGGCTACCTGATCGCGCAGAGCGACTTCACCGAACCTGTAGGCCCGAGCTTCTGGGAGCGCCATTGAGCACCGCGACTGTCACCGAGACAGGCACTGAGAAGTCCCAGACCGAGAAGCCGCTCGGCGGAAAGTTCGTCGCGGGCGCGGCGAACTACATCGATGAGCGCACCAGCATCTCGGGCTTCGTCAAGGAGCTGGGCCGCAAGATCTTCCCCGACCACTGGTCGTTCATGCTGGGTGAGATCGCGCTGTGGAGCTTCGTCGTCGTGCTGCTGTCGGGCACGTTCCTGACGTTCTTCTTCCAGGCATCCATGGTCGAGACCCACTACACCGGCGCGTTCCTGCCGCTGCGCGGCGTCGAGATGTCGGCCGCGCTCGACTCGACGCTGCGGATCTCGTTCGACATCCGCGGCGGTCTGCTGGTCCGCCAGATCCACCACTGGGCCGCGCTCGTCTTCGTCGCCGGCATCGGCGTGCACATGCTGCGCGTGTTCTTCACCGGGGCGTTCCGCAAGCCGCGCGAGCTCAACTGGGTGATCGGCTTCGTGCTGTTCATCCTCGCGATGGGCGAGGGCTTCACCGGCTACTCCCTCCCCGACGACCTGCTCTCGGGCAACGGCCTGCGCATCATCGACGGCATGGTCAAGGGCATCCCGCTCATCGGCACCTGGATCTCGTTCCTGCTGTTCGGCGGCGAGTTCCCCGGCACGCAGATCGTGGGCCGCCTGTACACGCTGCACATCCTCCTGCTGCCCGCGATCCTCGTCGCGCTGCTGGCCGTGCACCTCATGCTCATGATCGTCAACAAGCACACGCAGTTCGCCGGCCCCGGCCGCTCGAACAGCAACGTCGTGGGCTACCCGATGATGCCGGTCTACATGTCCAAGATGGGCGGCTTCTTCTTCATCACGTTCGGCGCGATCGTGCTGATCGCCTCGCTGGTCACGATCAACCCGATCTGGAACTACGGCCCGTACGACCCCTCCCCCGTCTCGGCCGGCACGCAGCCCGACTGGTACATCGGCTTCGCCGACGGCGCCCTGCGCCTCGTGCCGCCGCACCTCGAGTTCGTGCTGTGGGACCGCACCTGGTCGTGGAACATCCTGCTGCCGCTCGGCGTCATCGGCATCTTCATCGTGCTCGTGCTGATCTACCCGTTCATCGAGGCGTGGATCACCGGCGACAAGCGTGAGCACCACATCGCGCAGCGGCCACGCCAGGCCGCCACGCGCACCGCGATCGGCGTCGCCGGCGTCACGTTCTACGCGGTGCTGTGGGCTGCGGCATCGTCCGACATCATCGCGACGCACTTCCACCTGACGATGGAGGGTGTCATCCACACGCTCCAGGCGCTGCTGTTCGTCGGGCCGGTGCTCGGCTACTTCATCGCGAAGCGCATCGCGCTCGCGCTGCAGAAGAAGGATCGCGAGATCGCCCTGCACGGGTACGAGTCGGGTCGCATCGTCCGCCTGCCCGGCGGCGAGTACATCGAGGTTCACCAGCCCGTCGACGCATACGAGCGGGTCAAGCTCGTCGACTACGAGACCGACGCGCCGCTGGTGGTCCGGCCGAACGACCAGGGACGCATCCCGTGGCACGAGAACCTGCGCGCGTCGCTGTCGCGCTGGTTCTTCGAAGACCGACTCGTGCCGGTCACGCAGACCGAGGTCGATGCGGCTGCGGCGCACGCGCACCACGAGCTCGAGCACGACGACCAGGCGGCCGAGCTCGAAGAGGGCAAGGACCACCACTGAGCGTGAGCTTGGCGGAAAAGCGGCGGGGTCTGACCGAACGGTCGGGCCCCGCCGCTTCGTCGTGTGCGTAGCGTTCTGGGCATGACCGTTGTCGTAGACCCGCTCGCCTACTTCTCATCCAAGCTGGTGCACGAGACCGACCCGTCGGACGTGTACGCCGCCCAGGAGGCCGGCGAGGCGATGGTCCTGGTCGACGTCCGCAGTGCGGATGCCTGGGCGCAGGGCCACGCCGTCGGTGCGGTGCACATCCCGTACCGCGACATCGCCCAGCGAGCCCCGGCCGAACTCGACCCCGCGGTCCCCGTCGTGGTCTACTGCTGGAGCCCCGGGTGCAACGCCGGAGCCAAGGGCGCCGTCGAGTTCGCACGGCTCGGCTACGCCGTCCGCGAGATGATCGGCGGCTACGAGTACTGGGCGCGCGAGGGCCTGCCCGTCGAGAATGCCGACGGTCCGCTCCCCCGCACCTTCGACCCGCTGGTCATGCACATTCGCTGACCGGCCGACCTGGGCGGATGCCACGGGGGCGCGCGTCAGACGGCGATGTCCTCGGTGAAGCGTGCGGCGGCGGCCCCGGCGAAGCGGACGGGCGCCTCGAGAGGATCACCGGGAACGACATCGGCCACGACGGCCGTCACGTTGTCACGCGAACCGGCCTCCAGCGACAGCTCGACCAGAGCCCTCGCCGCCTCATCGGGTTCGGTGACGTCGCGCACGATGCGTCCGATCTCCGCGTCGGGCAGATAGTCGCTCACGCCGTCGCTGCAGATCATCCACCGGTCATCACGCACCGGCATCCGCTCCACGACGCGAACCTGGTCGCCGGCGTCGCCGCGCAGCGACGCCGTGATGATGTTGCGGCGCGGGTGGGCCATGGCATCCTCTTCACGGACGATGCCCCGCTCGACGAGCACCTGCACGAAGGAGTCGTCCCGCGTCTGCCGAATCACCTCTCCGCCGCGCAGCAGATACGCGCGCGAGTCGCCGGTATGCGCCAGCAGCAGCGAGCCCATCCGCGTGAACCAGATCGCCGTGAACGTCGTCGCCATCCCCGCCAGCGCCGGATCGCGCCGCACATGGGCGCCAAGATCCCAGTTCGCCTCGCGGATGCGTGCCGCCAGGGCCGGTGCGTCGGCGACGAGGGGCCCGCCTGCCACCAGTCGGTGCACGAGCGCCGCAGATGCGAGGTCACCCGCCGGGCCTCCCCCGACGCCATCGGCCACGCCGGAGCCCCACGTCGCGGCGAAAGCGGCGTCCTGGTTCAGCTCGCGATAGCCGCCGACATCGCTGACGACACCTACACGAAGCCGCAGCGGGCCATGAGACATACGGGGAGCGCGCTCAGCCTGCTCAGCGTGCGAAGTAGCCGCGGTAGTACTCGTACACCCAGCCGACGATCGCGATCAGGAACACCGCGAAGCCGATCGGCAGAAGGAAGGTGCCCACCGCGAGTCCGATCATCGAGAGCGCCGCCGAGAAGGCGAGCACGAGAGGCCACCACGACCACGGGCTGAACTCGCCCATCTCGGGGTCGGCATCGTCGATGTCGGCCGTGAGCGTGTCTTCCGGCAGCTCGCCGCCCTGGCCGCGATGCACGCGGTCGACGTAGAACGCGATCATGACCGCCATGAAGACGGTGAACAGCAGGGCGACCGTGCCGACCCACTCGATCGCGTGGTACCACGGCAGGCTCGAGTGCTCGATGATGTTCCAGCCGGTGTAGACACCGGCCATCAGCAGGAAGAAGACCGCGAGGATCCACCAGAGGTTGACGTTGGTCTTCACTTACTTCACCTCTCCGTCGGCGATGTCGACGACGGGCGCATCGGGCGCGTCCTTGGCCGGGCCCACGCCGACCGGAACGGCCGCCTCGGGGTGGTTGAGGTCGAACGCGGGGCGCTCGCTGCGGATGCGCGGAATCGACGTGAAGTTGTGGCGCGGCGGCGGGCAGCTGGTCGCCCACTCGAGCGAAGCGCCGTATCCCCACGGGTCGTTGACGGTCACCCTGGGCGCCTTGCGCGCCGTGATCCACACGTTCAGGAAGAACGGGATCATCGAAGCGCCGAGGATCATCGCACCCACGGTCGACACCTGGTTCTGCCAGGTGAACCCGTCGGCGGCGGAGTAGTCCGCGTACCGGCGCACCATGCCCTCGACACCGAGCCAGTGCTGGATGAGGAAGGTCATGTGGAAGCCGATGAACAGCATCCAGAAGTGCACGACACCGAGACGCTCGTTGAGCATCCGGCCCGTCCACTTCGGCCACCAGAAGTAGAAGCCCGCGAACATCGCGAACACGACGGTGCCGAAGACGACGTAGTGGAAGTGCGCCACCACGAAGTACGAGTCGGAGAGGTGGAAGTCGAGCGGCGGCGACGCCAGGATGACACCGGTCAAGCCGCCGAACACGAACGACACGAGGAACCCGAGCGAGAACAGCATGGGGGTCTCGAAGGTCACCGAGCCTCGCCACATCGTGCCGATCCAGTTGAAGATCTTCACACCGGTGGGCACGGCGATGAGCATCGTCATGAGCGCGAAGAACGGCAGCAGCACGGCGCCGGTCACGTACATGTGGTGCGCCCACACCGACACCGACAGGGCGGCGATCGCGATCGTGGCGTACACGAGGGTCTTGTAGCCGAAGATCGGCTTGCGGCTGAACACCGGCAGGATCTCGGAGATGATGCCGAAGAACGGCAGCGCGATGATGTAGACCTCGGGGTGCCCGAAGAACCAGAACAGGTGCTGCCACAGCAGCACTCCGCCGTTCGCGGGATCGTAGATGTGGGCGCCGAGCACGCGGTCGGCCGCGGCGGCGAGGATCGCGGCGGCGAGCACGGGGAACGCCATCAGGATCAGGATGCTCGTGACCAGGGTGTTCCACGAGAAGATCGGCATGCGCCACATCGTCATGCCGGGGGCACGCATCGTGATGATCGTCGTGATGAAGTTCACGGCACCCAGGATCGTGCCGAAGCCGCTCATGCCGAGGCCGAGCATCCACAGGTTACCGCCGGCGCCGGGCGAGAAACTCGCCCCGGCGAGCGGCTGGTACGCGAACCAGCCGAAGGCCGCGGCACCCTGCGGGGTGAGGAAGCCGGCGACGGCGATGAGCGAGCCGAAGATGAACAGCCACAGCGCGAAAGCGTTCAGACGGGGGAACGCCACGTCCGGTGCGCCGATCTGCAGCGGCAGGATCGCGTTGGCGAATCCGGCGAACAGCGGCGTCGCGAACATCAGCAGCATGATCGTGCCGTGCATCGTGAAGAGCTGGTTGTACTGCTCCTTCGTCGGCACCACCTGCATGCCCGGCTCGAACAGCTCAGCGCGGATGATCAGTGCCATCACGCCGCCGAGCAGGAAGAACAGCACGGACGCGATCAGGTACATGTACCCGATCGTCTTGTGGTCAGTGGAGGTGATCCACTTGACGATGATGTTGCCCTTCTGCTCGACGCGCGAGGAGCTCATCAGAGCGGCCTGACGCGGCGGCAGAGTCGTGGGCCGGTGAGGAGCCTCGCCCTGGAGCGGAAGAGTCGTCGCCATCAGTGGTCTCCCTCGGATTCGGAGGATCCGCCCGTGCCCGGCAGATTCTGCAGGCGGTCGTAGGCGTCGTCGATGTCACCGGTCTGCCCGGCCTCGCGCAGCTGGTCGATGTAGGCGTCGTACTCGGCGGGCTCGACCACCTTGACCTTGAACAGCATCATCGAGTGGTACTCGCCACACAGCTCGGCGCACCGGCCGTCGTACTCGCCCACGCGCGTCGGTGTGAAGGACCAGTAGTTGTCGCGGCCCTGGTACATGTCCTTCTTGTAGAGGAAGTCGATGATCCAGAACGAGTGGATGACGTCGCGCGAGGCGAGCTTGATCTTGACCTTCTGGTCGACCGGGAGGACCAGCGTCGGGAGCTCGTTGGTGACGGTGCCCTCGGCATCCGTCTGCGCCTGCACGCCCATCGTCCAGACGGCGTCGCTTGCGTCGTCGCAGTCCTGCTGGGCGTACTGGAAGTCCCACGCCCACTGCTTGCCGATCGCGGTGATGCACACGTCGGGCTCGTCGTACTGGGTCTCGAGCGTCGTCTGGTCGCGCGCCGTGAAGGCGAAGAATCCGATCACGAGGATCAGCGGCACGATCGTGTAGAAGATCTCGATCGGCATGTTGTAGCGCAGCTGCACCGGCAGGCCGGACTGTCCCTTGCGGCGACGGTAGGCGATCGCGGCCCAGCCCATCAGCGCCCACGTGATGACGCCGACCGCGAGCAGCACGATCCACGAGTTCACCCACAGTCCGGAGACCATCTCGGTGTGGTTGGTGGCCTGGGTGCCATCGTCGGTGAAACCGGGCAGGAAGCCGTTCAGCTGGCTCGGAGTACAGCCTGCGAGGGTGACCGCCGTGGCGATCCCGATCGGGATGACGGCCCAGCGGAGACGGCGTGTGACGCGCACGGTGCACCTTTCGGGGTCATGAAGGTCGAACACCGTTCAGTCTAGGGCAACCTCTCCGGCGATTCAGGCCATCCGTCCAGGATGTCTCCCACTATCGGAGGGGTTTCCCACGGCTGATCTGCGCCTTCAGGCGCGACCAGCCGACCCGCTCAGTGGAAGCTGTCGCCGCAGGCGCAGCTGCCCGCCGCGTTGGGGTTGTCGATCGTGAACCCCTGCTCCGAGATCGTGTCCTTGAAGTCGATGGTCGCGCCGTCGAGGTAGGGCACCGACATGTCGTCGACGATGACCTCGACGCCGTCGAAGTCGACCGCCTGGTCGCCGTCGAGGAACCGCTCGTCGAAGTAGAGCTGGTAGATCAGGCCCGAGCAGCCGCCGGGCTGCACGGCGACACGCAGGCGCAGGTCGTCGCGACCCTCCTGCTCGAGGAGGCTCTTGACCTTGGCCGCGGCGTCGGCGGTGAGGCCCACTCCGTGCGCGGCGGGGGTCGCCGTCGTGGCGGGTGCGGTGGTGGTGGTGTCGGTCATGGCACGATTCTACGCGCGCCGGCGACGCACGGCTCAGATCTGCGACGCGTCGAGACTCTCGAGCAGCAGCGCCTCGGAGACGAGGGCGTGCCGGAAGGTGTCGAGGTGCAGCGACTCGTTCGGGCTGTGCGCACGGGCGTGGGGGTCTTCGACGCCTGTGACGAGGATCTGCGCCTGCGGGAACTCGCGCACGAGGTCGGCGATGAACGGGATCGACCCGCCCACCCCGATGTCGACGGGCGTGACGCCGTAGCCGGCCTCGAGCGCCGTGCGCGCCTGCGCGACCGCCCACCCGCTCGTGTCGACGAGGAAGGCGTTGCCGGTGTCGACGTCGCGGAACGTGAGCTGTGCGCCGAACGGCGCGTGCGCGCGCAGGTGCGCCTCGATGGCCTCATACGCCGCGCGCGCGTCCTGACCCGGCGCGACGCGCATGCTGATCACGACCGAGACCTCGGGCGACAGGGTGTTCGAGGCGTTGCGGACGCTCGGCGCGTCGATTCCGGTGATCGTGATCGACGGCTTGTTCCAGATGCGGCTCAGGATGGTGCCACGGCCGATCGGGCTGACACCCTCGGGCAGCCCGGCTTCGCTGCGCAGCGTCGCCTCGTCGTAGTCGGGTGTCGGCGAGTCGCGCTCGGTCACGCCGTCGACCGCGACCGCCCCGTCGTCGTCCCACAGCGTCGACAGCAGCTTCACCGTCGCGAGCATGGCATCGGGCACGGCGCCGCCGAACATGCCCGAGTGCGATGCGTGGTCGAGGGTGCGGACGGTGAGCGTGAAGCGCGCGTTGCCCCGCAGCGATACGGTCAGCGCGGGTGTCGTGGAGTCCCAGTTGCCCGAGTCGGCGACGACGATGACATCGGCCCGTAGCGCCTCTGCGTTCTCGCCGAGGAACGCCGCGAACGAGGCGGAACCCGCCTCCTCCTCCCCCTCGATGAACAGGTTGACACCGAGGTCGAAGTCGGTACCGAGCGCGTCGATCACCGCGCGCAGCGCGCCGACGTGGGCCATCACCCCCGCCTTGTCGTCGGCAGCGCCGCGACCGTAGAGACGCCCGTCACGGACGGTCGGCTCGAAGGGGGTCGACTCCCACAGCGCCTCGTCGCCGACCGGCTGCACGTCGTGGTGCGCGTAGAGAAGGATCGTGGGCCGACCGTTCCGGGCGGCGCGGGATGCCAGCACCGCAGGCATCCCCTCTTGCCCCGTCTCGGGGATGACGGCGGTCTTCACCTCGACACGATCGAAGATGCCCAGATCGTCGAGCAGAGCGCGCACCGCCTCCGCGCTGCGCTCGACCTCAGACCGTTCGAAGCCGGGGAACGCGATCGACGGGATGCGCACGAGCGCGCCCAGATCGGCCAGTGCGGCGGGAACGGCGGCCAGCGCGGCTTCACGCACGGCCTCGGGTCGGGACAGGTCGGAGGTCATGCGGGTAATCTTATGGGGCGTGTTTCGCGCACCCGCAGACCCGACATCGAGGATCCACACCGTGGCCAAGAACCCCGCCGCCCCCGACACCGAACCGGACGCGCCGATCGGAGCGGGCAAGAACCGCCCCACGCCGTCGCGCGCCGAGCAGGAGGCCGCGCGGAAGCGCCCCCTGGTTCCCGACACGAAAGAGGCGCGCGCCCGGGCGAAGTCCGACCTCGCCGCACAGCGCGAGAAGGCCCGCATCGGCATGGCCAACGGCGAGGACCGCTACCTGCCGGTGCGTGACAAGGGCCCGCAGCGCAAGTTCGCACGCGACTTCGTCGACGCCGGATGGCACGCCGGCGAGCTGCTCATGCCGCTGATGCTCGTGGTGATCCTGCTGAGCCTCGTGCAGAACTCGGCGGTCGTCTATTACTCGTTCGTCGGCCTGTGGATCTTCATCCTCTTCGTCGCCGGCGACATGCTGCTGACGAGCATCCGCGTGAAGAAGCTCGCGAAGGAGAAGTTCGGCGACCGCATGGAGAAGGGCCTCGGCTGGTACTCCGCGATGCGCACGATCCAGATGCGGTGGATGCGCCTGCCCAAGCCTCAGGTGAAGCGCGGTCAGCACCCCGCGTGAGCGGCGACGCCCGACGTCGGGTCAGCGCCCGGCGAGACCGCGGTTGATCTGCCGCGCCCAGAAGGGTCCGCGGTAGATGAAGCCGGTGTAGCCCTGCACGAGTGTCGCGCCGGCATCGAGGCGTTCCTGCACGTCGGCCGCCGTCTCCACCCCGCCCGCGGAGATGAGGCAGAAGCCGTCGGGCACCGCGGCGCGCACGATGCGCAGCACGTCGAGCGCGCGGCGCTTCAGCGGCGCCCCCGACAGCCCGCCGGCACCCATCGCCTCGACGGCGGCTGCGTCGGCGCCCAGACCGTCGCGCGAGATCGTCGTGTTCGTCGCGACGAGACCCGCGAGCCCGAGGTCGACGGCGAGCCGGGCGATCGCCTCGATCTCGTCGTCAGGCAGGTCGGGGGCGATCTTCACCAGCAGCGGCGTGCGTCCGGCGGCATCCCGCACGGCCTGCAGCAGCGGCCGCAGCGTCTCGACGGCCTGCAGTCCGCGCAGTCCGGGGGTGTTCGGTGACGACACGTTGACGACGAGGTAGTCGGCGACGGGGGCGACCAGTTCGGTGCTCGCGACGTAGTCGGCGGTCGCGGCGTCGACGTCGACGACGCGGCTCTTGCCGATGTTGGCGCCGAGGATCGTGCGGCGCGGCCGACGCTGCGCCTTCGCCAGGCGCGCGGCCGCGGCGGCGGCACCGGCGTTGTTGAAGCCCATGCGGTTGATGAGCGCACGGTCGGCGACGAGGCGGAACAGACGGGGCTGCGGGTTGCCGTCCTGCGCGATGGCGGTGACGGTACCCGTCTCGACGTGCCCGAAACCGAGCGCGTACAGGCCGGCCGGCATGACGGCATCCTTGTCGAACCCGGCGGCGATGCCGAACGGGGAGTCGAACACGAGCCCCAGCGCGCGCGTCTGCAGCGCGGGGTCGGGGCGCGTGAAGCGCCGCAGGACAGGGGCGATCGGCCAGAGACCGAAGACGCGGATGAGCGGGATCACGAGGTGGTGGGCCCGCTCGGGGTCCATGGGCGCGAAGAAGGTACGGAAGATCCAGGGATACATCAGTCGTCTGCTTTCGCTGCGGCCGCGTGGTCGGCGCGCAGCTGCGCGATCGACGCTTCGAAGTCTTCGAGCGAGTCGAACGCCTGGTAGACGCTCGCGAAGCGCAGGTAGGCCACCTCGTCGAGGCTGCGCAGCGGCGCGAGGATCGTCAGACCGATCTCGTTCGTGTCGATCTGCGACGCGCCGGTCTGCCGCACCGACTCTTCGACCGCCTGGGCGAGCATCGCGAGGTCGGCCTCGGTCACGGGACGCCCCTGGCAGGCCTTGCGGACGCCCGAGATCACCTTCTCGCGGCTGAACGGCTCGATGACCCCGGAGCGCTTGATGACGCCGAGGCTCGCCGTCTCCATCGTCGAGAAGCGCCCGCCGCACTGCGGGCACTGGCGGCGCCGGCGGATGCTGAGGCCGTCGTCGCTCGTGCGCGAATCGATCACGCGCGAGTCGGCATGGCGGCAGAAGGGGCAGTGCATCGGTCAAGCCTCCTCGGCGAAGCGCGCCGTCACTGCCTCGCCGTGGGCGGGGAGTGCTTCGGCGTCGGCGAGCGCGACGATCGCCCCCGCGACCGCGGCGAGCGCGTCGCGGTCGTAGACGACGACCTGCTGCGGTCGCAGGAACGTGGATGCCGACAGGCCCGAGGCGTACCGCGCCTGGCCCCCGGTAGGCAGCACGTGGTTGCTGCCGGCGAGGTAGTCGCCCAGGCTCACCGGCGCGTAGGCGCCGACGAAGACGGCGCCCGCGTTGACGAACAGCTCGGGGCGCGGGTCGCGCAGGTGCAGCTCGAGGTGCTCGGGACCGTACGCGTTGCTGAACGCGGTCGCGGCGGTGAGGTCGTCGACCAGGACGACCGCCGACTGCGGGCCGGCGAGTGCCTCGTGCGCGCGGGCGCCGTTGCGCGTGCGCACGACGCGGCGCTCGACCTCGGCGCGGACGGCCTCCCCCAGTTCGGCCGAGTCGGTCACGAGCACGGCGGATGCCTGCTCGTCGTGCTCGGCCTGGCTGATCAGGTCGACGGCGACCAGCGCGGGGTCGGCCGACTCGTCGGCGACGATGAGGATCTCGGTCGCGCCCGCTTCGGAGTCGGTGCCGACGACACCGGCGACAGCCCGCTTGGCGGCTGCCACGAAGTTGTTGCCGGGGCCGGTGACGACATCGACCGGTTCGAGCCCGAGCGAGGCGACGCCGTGCGCGTAGGCGCCGATCGCGCCGGCACCGCCCATCGCGTAGACCTCGGTCACGCCGAGCAGCTTCGCCGCCGCGAGGATGTCGGGGTGCACGCGCCCCCCGAACTCGGCCTGCGGCGGTGACGCGAGCGCGATCTCGCCGACACCGGCGACCTGCGCCGGAACGACGTTCATGACGACGCTCGACGGATAGACGGCCTTGCCGCCGGGGACGTACACCCCGGCGCGGCGCATCGGCTGCCAGCGCTGCTCGATTCGGGCGCCGGGCCCGAGTTCGGTCACCCGGGGCTCGGGCACCTGCGCCGCCGACGCGATGCGCACCCGGCGGATCGCCTCTTCCAGCGCAGCGCGCACCTCGGCATCCAGCCCCGCCAGCGCCTCGTCGAGGTGCACGGCGGGCACACGGATGTCGTGACCGGTGACCCGGTCGAACCTCTCGGCCTGCTCGCGCAGCGCGGCCTCGCCGCGGGTCTGCACGTCGGTGACGATGTCGGCCGCTGTGCTCAGCGCCTCGGCCCGCGCGGCCGCCGCCCGGGGCACGGCCGCCAGCAGCTGCGCGGTCGACAGCGTGCGACCGCGCAGGTCGATCGTGCGGAGGATGCCGTGCCGCTCAGCCACGCGTGATGCCGGACACGTCCGTCAGGTAGCCGACGCGACCGTCCTCGTGACGGATCACGAAGGTGTGGCCGCGGTCCTCGATCACGAGCGCCCACGCGGACGGGCCGACGACGAAGATCGGCGTGCCGGCCTCGTCGACGACGTCGCGCTCGACGGGCGCCAGCGCCCAGAACGCCTGCGAGGCGGCGGGCGCCGCGCTCTCGGGCTGCCAGGCGGCGTCGGTGACCGTGTCGCTCGTGACCGTGTCACCGTCGACCGACTGGTCGGCGACGGCCGGGTCGGACGAGAGCGCGTAAGGCGTCGCCTCGGCGTAGAGGGCCGCGTCTGACTGCACTGTGGCGTCGGCCGGGGCGGAATCGGTCTGGGGCGCCGCGTCGTACTGCGGCGAGGTCTCGGGCTGCACCGCCGCGGCCGCCGGCGCGGGGCGCGCGGTGGCGGGCCGCGCGACGACCGGCCGCGCTGGGCTGGCGACGCGGTGGGCGGGAACCTCGGAGCGGTGCCGGAAGTCGTCGCCGATCGTCGGGAACAGCGGCGCGAAGACGGTCAGCAGGACGCCCGCGAGCATGAGGATGAACTCGACCCAGACGACCCACGAGGCCAGGAACTCACCGCG
>Ga0160441_100700_pt1 | contig 18986 bp, 19 predicted proteins | sample HID1971K_E1MG_FD_108260 | JGI IMG/M metagenome (GOLD analysis project Ga0160441, IMG submission 108260) | Enriched millipede-associated microbial communities from UW Madison campus, WI, USA - HID1971K_E1 MG | ecosystem: Host-associated > Arthropoda: Insects > Digestive system > Unclassified ... | reverse complement strand
GGCCGGTGGAACGAGGAGTACGAGCAGATCGACGAGCGGCGCGCGCGCCGGGTGCTGTCGGAGTGGAAGCTCGACCACCTCGCCGAGCGGACGTTCGGGACTCTCTCGGACGGCGAGCAGAAGCGGGTGCAGATCGCCCGCGCCGTCATGACCGACCCCGAGCTGCTGCTGCTCGACGAACCCACGGCGAGTCTCGATCTCGGCGCGCGCGAAGAGCTGCTGGCGCTGCTCAGCGGGTACGCGCAGGCGCCGACGACGCCGGCGATGGTCATGGTCACGCACCACGTCGAGGAGATCCCGATCGGCTTCACGCACGTGCTTCTGCTGCGCGAGGGCGCAGCGGTCGCGGCGGGTCCGATCGAGACCGCGCTCACCGCCGAGAACCTGTCGCAGACCTTCGGCATGCCGATCACCTTGAGTGCCGACGGCGGCCGGTTCGCCGCCCGCGCCCAGACCGGTTCCTGACGGCCCGAACGGCTGGTAGAATCTTTCGTTGGTGCGCCCGCACCGCAGACTTCCCTCGCCCTGGCAAAATCCAGGGCACCACGTAAGGAATCCCATGAAGACTGACATCCACCCCGAGTACAATGCGGTCGTCTTCCGCGACCTCGGCTCCGGCGACACGTTCCTGACCCGCTCGACGGTCTCGAGCGACAAGACGATCGAACTCGACGGCGTCACCTACCCCGTCATCGACGTCGAGATCTCGTCGGCCTCGCACCCGTTCTACACGGGCAAGCAGCGCATCATGGACTCGGCCGGTCGCGTCGAGAAGTTCAACCAGCGCTTCAAGAACTTCGGCACCAAGTAAGCAGCCGCATCGAGAGCCCCGCTTCGGCGGGGCTCTCGCTGTTTCCGCGCCGCACGGAAAGTGTGATGCTGGTCGCGTGGACGTCGACGACGAGCTGGCCGCGTTGCGCGCCCGCGCGTACGCCGCCGGCGCGCCGGGCCTGACGGCGAGCGAGCGCGAGCGTCTGCGCGAGCTCGAAGCCACGCGAAGGCCCACTGCGCTGGAGAACATGGCGCGGCCGCCCGATCTGCCGACGCATCTTCCGGCGCCGACTCCACCGCCCGTCCGCTCCGCTGCCGGGCCGCCGCCCTACAGCGCCGAGCCGCCCGACACGCCGTCGATCGAGCGGCGGTGGATCGCGGCGCGCGTCCCCCTGCTCGCGGCCGTCACGGTCGCGCTCGCGGCCGCTGCCCTCGGTGGGGCGCTCGGGGCACTCGGGGCGCGGATCTCGGCCCCGGGCGGCGCAGGGTCACGCACGCCCACGGCGCCCGTCGGCGCGACGCCGCTCGCGATCGCCGACCGGCCCGTCAGAGACCTCGACGGCAGTCGCCGGCGAGCTCTCGACCTGGTCTCGTGGGACGACCCGACGCGAGTCGTCCTGCTCGGCGGCGCGGACGATGTCGTCGTCTGGTGGGGGACCACCTCGGACGGCGCGACGACATGCATCGCCGTCGACGCGGGCAGTTGGGGTGCGCAGCAGTGCGACGACACCGATGCGGTCCGCGCCCACGGCCTCACACTCGAGATGGGCGTCGAGCGCTCGCAGTACGACGCGTCGGGGAGGGCGACGACGTCGCCGGCCGTGATCGACCCGACCTACACCGTGGTCGCCGATCCCTACCACGACGCCCTGTTCGTCTGGGCTCGGTGACCTGCACCACCAGGCGCGTCAGCGGATGGGCCAGCTGCCGTCGACGGGGTCGGCGGCATCGATGCGGCCGATGCGGACGAAGTACTCCGTGAGGCTCTCGGCCTGCGCGCGCGCCCAGCCGATCTGCTGCGTGTGCAGGTCGTCGGCCGGCCCGCTGAGCTCGAAGCGGCGCGCGAGCGCCTGCGCGACGCGGCCCGCAGCGATGGCATCCGCCGCGGCGTCATGCGCCCCCACGAGGTTCACGGCGTAGTGAGCGGCGACCACCTCGAGCGTGCGCTTGCCCTTGCGGTACCGGTCGTGCGCCTTGTCGAGCACGAGCGGATCGATGACGGGAGACGGTGCGTCGATCGGGCGGATGCCGTGGCGCAGCGCTTCGTATTTGAGCAGCGAGAAGTCGTACGGCGCGTTGTACGCGACGACGGGGATGCCGGCGTCGAACAGCTCTCGCAGCGCCGCGACGACCTCGTCGACCACGTGCGCGGCGGGTCGGCCGTGGGCACGCGCGTGGTCGGTCGTGATGCCGTGGACGGCGGTCGCTCCCGACGGGATCTCGACGCCTGGGTCGGCGAGCCACGACCGCGCGCGCAACGCGCTGCCGTCGGCCCCCAGCAGGCCGACGTGCGCGGTGACGACGCGGTCGGTGGTGACATCGACGCCCGTCGTCTCGAGGTCGAACACTCCGACGGCATCCGCCCAGTGCCCCCTCGTGACGCTCGACGGCGCGGGGGCCGGCACCGCCGCGGGCGCATCGTCCCAGAGCGGAACCGCCCGCCACTCGCTCGCGCCGCTGTCCATGCCTTCGACGGTATGTCACCCCTCCGACACCGCACCCGCGCCACGCGGGGAGCGATCGTCGAGACCCGGTCGGCACGCCGAGACCCGGCGCCGCGACCGCGGGGCGGGGCGCGGCGGCGCGGCTCTTAGAATCGGACGGTGACCGTGATCTCGCCGTATGCCGACCGACTCTCGCGCATCCCCGTCGAGCGGCGCGAGGTCGAGCTCGAGGGCGGCACGACGGCCTACTGGGTGTACGGCGATCCCGCGGCCGAAGACACCCTCGTGGTCGTGCACGGGTACCGCGGCGACCACCACGGGCTCGAGCCGGTCGTCGCCTACCTCGACGGCATCCGCGTGATCTCCCCCGACCTGCCCGGCTTCGGGCAGACGCCGCCGCTGCGCGGGGCGAACGGCCGCGCGCCGCACACCCTCGACGCCTACGCCGCGTGGCTCACCGAGTTCGCGGCGGCTGTCGCGCCCGGCGCGCCGATCCTGGGTCATTCCTTCGGTTCGATCGTCGTATCGGCCGCCGTGGCGGGCGGCCTCGAGACGCCGCGGGTGATCCTCGTCAACCCGATCGGCGCCCCCGCGCTCGAAGGTCCGCGCGGGGTCCTCACGCGCGGCGCCGTCTTCTACTACTGGGCGGGCGCGCGCCTGCCCCGGGCCCTCGGTGAAGGGCTGCTGCGCAATCGCGCGATCGTGCGCATCATGAGCGTGTCGATGGCGAAGACCCGCGACAAGGCGCTGCGCGCGTTCATCCACGATCAGCACGACACCTACTTCTCCGACTTCAGCGACCGTGACGTGCTGCACGAGGGCTTCGTCGCGTCGGTGTCGAACGACGTCCGCCGCTTCGCGCCGGAGATCGCGCAGCCGACGCTGCTGATCGCGGCCGAGAAGGACGACATCACCCCGATCGAGGCCGAGCGGCACCTGCAGACTCTGTTCCCGGATGCCGAACTGGTCGAGATCGCCGATGTCGGGCACCTGATCCACTACGAGACGCCGCGACAGGCGGCATCCGCCATCACGCGGTTTCTTCGGCCTTCCGACGGCGGTACGCGATGACGTTCATGCGGTTGCCGCAGTTGCCGGTGTCGCAGTAGCGCTTGGATCCGTTCTTCGAGAAGTCGACGTAGACGGCGTCGCAGTCGTCGGCGTCGCAGATGCGGACGCGGTCCCACTGGTCGGATCGGATGACGTCGACGAAAGCCATCGCCGACTCGACCAGCATGCGCACCGACAGCGGCGCATCGGGCTCGGTCGCGTGGATGTGCCAGTCGAACCCGTCGTGGATGACGAGCTGGGGGAGCGCCCTGCCGTCGCGCAGCATCTCGTTGACGAGCGGCACGGCGCCCGCTCGGTCGACGTTCCACAGCTCGCGGAGGCGGCCACGGTTGGCGCGCACCGCTGCGAGCTCCGCCGTGTCGCGCCGGAACGTTCCGGTGTACGAGTACTCGTCGAGGTAGCCGTCGAAATCGGCTTGCGTCTGCAGGCGGTCGACCTCGTCGAGCCCGACCGCGGGCAGCGTGTTCACGAGTGCCGCAGCGGCACGCAGCGACTGCTCCGTGTCATGGATGAAGACCATGTTGACTCCTGACCTTTCGGGGCGCTACTGTCACCAGTGTAAACATCGGTCACTCATGACACCCCGTTGTGACGAGCTGAAGGACCGCCGGTGACGCACACCGCTTCGCACCAGATCATCGCACCCGCCGCATCGGCGGCGGCCGCCCCGCGCCGCGCCGTCGCGTCCCCATCCCGCGCACGCACGAGCGGCATCGTCATGGCCGTCGTCTCGGCGCTCGCGTTCTCGTCGAGCGGCCCGCTCGTCAAGCCGCTGCTCGAGGCCGGCTGGTCGCTCTCGTCGGCCCTGCTCGTGCGCATGGGGCTCGCCGGGCTCATCCTCGCGCCGGCCCTCGTCGGCGCCGTGCGCCGCGAGCGCTCGTTCCTGCGTCGGCACTGGCGCTCGCTCCTCGCGTTCGGGCTGATCCCGGTGGCCGGGTGTCAGCTGCTGTTCTTCTCGGCGATGCAGCGGATGCCGGTCGCGGTCGCGCTGCTCATCCAGTACCTCGCACCGGTGCTGCTGGTGGGATTCGTGTGGCTGCGCACGCGCCGCGCGCCGTCGCGCCTCGTGCTGATCGGCTCGGCCGTCGCCGTCATCGGCCTCGTGCTCGTCGTCGACATCTCGGGCGCGCGGTTCGACCTGCTCGGCACGCTCCTGGCCCTCGGCGCCGCCGTCACCGTCTGCGTCTACTTCGTGATGAGCGAGCGCACCGGCGACGACCTGCCGCCGCTCGCGCTCGCGTCGGGCGGCCTGCTGGTCGGCGCACTCATGATGGGGGTCGTCGGCGCGGTCGGGCTGATCCCCTTCGCCGCCCCCGACGTGACGGTCGTCTTCCGAGGGGTCGACGTCCCCGGCATCCTGCCGATGCTGTGGGTCGGAGCCGTGGGCACGACGCTCGGCTATGCCCTCGGCGTCGTCGCCGTGCCGCGCATCGGCTCGCGGCTGGCGTCGTTCATCGGGCTGAGCGAGGTGCTGTTCGCCCTCGGCTTCGCCTGGCTGCTGCTGGGCGAGACCCCCGCGCCGATCCAGTTCGTCGGCGGCGTCGTGCTGCTGGCCGGTGTGGTGCTGGTGCGACTGGATGCCGGCGAGAACACCCCCGAGATCGAGGCTGCCGTCACTGCGCTCGGCGAGCCGCTTCCAGGATCGGGCGCACCCGATAGCCGATGACCTCGCCCATCACGAGCGAGGTCTCGGTGCGCTCGACGCCCTCGACGCCGAGGATCCGCGCGTCGACGTCGAACAGGTGCTGCGTGTCACGCGCCGCGACGCGGACCAGCAGATCGACCTGACCGCTCAGGCCGTGCGCCTGGATGACCTCGGGGATCTCGGCGATCGCCGCCGTGATCCGCGGGATGTCGGCCTGCCGGACGATGACGCTGATCATCGCCTCGATCGGCAGGCCCAGCGCCGCGGGGGACATCGCGCGTTCGAACGACTGGAAGATCCCGGCGCGCTCGAGGCGCAGCATGCGGGCCTGCACCGTGTTGCGCGAGAGCCCCAGGCGTTCGGCGAGGGCGACGACTGTCGCGCGGTGATCGTCGGCGAGCGCGGTGAGCAGCTCCAGATCGACACGGTCGAGGGATCCCATAGTGCTGAAGATTAGCAGGATGCCGTGGAGCGTAGTGCGCAACATGCTCAGTTTTCACCGCAATGCTTGAGCGAGGTGTGATGTCGACGTAGCCTCGGGTCAGCTGGCGACGATGCCGACACCTGGAAGCGCCGGGGTCCACGAGACCCCGCCGCGCGACCCGAAGGGATGACGACGATGCACACCCTGACCATTCCGACCGAGACGGTCGCGCCCGCCGACGACGTGGCCCGGCTGCTGACCCCCGAGGGCGACCGCGTGTCGGATCCGCGGCTCGACCCGTGGGCCCAACACCTCGACGTGGATGCGCTGCGAGCGCTCTATCGGGACATGGCACTCACCCGCCGCATCGACGGGGAGGGCGTCGCCCTGCAGCGCCAGGGTCACCTGGGGCTCTGGGCCCCCGCGCAGGGGCAGGAGGCGATCCAGGTCGCCAGCGCGCGCGCCTGCCGGCCCGACGACTTCCTCTTCCCGAGCTATCGCGAGCTCGGCGTGCTCATCGTCCGGGGCGCGCAGCCCGCCGATCTCGTGCTGGGGTGGCGGGGCGAGGTGCACGGCACGTTCGACCCGCACGCGCTGCACGTGGCCACACCGCAGATCATCATCGGCGCCCAGTCGCTGCATGCCGTGGGCTACGCGATGGGCATCCGGCGCGATCGCTCGGATCAGGTCGCCGTCGCCTACTTCGGCGACGGCGCGACCAGTCAGGGCGATGTGAACGAGGCGATGGTCTTCGCCGCGTCGTTCGGCGTCCCCGTCGTGTTCGTCTGCTCCAACAACGGCTGGGCCATCTCCGAGCCGGTCGCCCTGCAGGCGCGCACCCCGATCGCCGGTCGCGCGCCCGGGTTCGGCATCCCGAGTCTGCGCGTCGACGGCAACGACGCGGTCGCGTGCACGGCGGCGATGGGATGGGCACTCGATCGCGCCCGGTCGGGGCAGGGGCCGGCGTTCATCGAGGCCGTCACCTACCGCATGGGCCCGCACACGACCTCGGACGACCCCACCCGGTACCGCGAGGCCGACGAGCTCGAGAAATGGCGCGCCCGTGATCCGCTGCGGCGCGTCGAAGCGTACCTGCGCCGGCTCGGCGCCTTCGACGAGGCCTTCGTCGACGAGGTCGCCCGCGCCGGTGACGTGTACGCCGCCGCGATGCGCGATGCGGTGCTCACTGCGACGACCCGGCCGCCGATCGAGGTGCTCGACGACGTCTACGCCGAGCCGCACTCGGGCATCGACCGGCAGCGCGAACGGTTCGGCGCGTACCTCGCCGGCTTCGCAGACGGCGAGGTGTGAGATGACCCAGCTGACGATGGGCAAGGCCCTGACGGCGGGCCTGCACGGGGCGATGACGCGCGATGACCGCGTCGTGCTCATGGGTGAGGACATCGGAAAGCTCGGTGGCGTGTTCCGCATCACCGACGGGCTGCTCGGCGAGTTCGGTCCGCAGCGGGTGATCGACACGCCGCTGGCCGAATCGGGGATCATGGGCACGGCCGTCGGCCTCGCCTACCGCGGTTTCCGGCCGGTCGTCGAGATCCAGTTCGACGGGTTCGTCTATCCCGCGTTCGATCAGATCGTGTGCCAGGTCGCGAAGCTGCACTACCGCACGCGCGGCCGCGTGAACATGCCGATCACGATCCGCATCCCGTGGGCGGGCGGAGTCGGCGCCGCCGAGCACCACTCCGAGTCGCCCGAGGCGTACTTCGTCCACACCGCGGGCCTGCGGGTGGTGGCGGTGTCGAACCCGCAGGACGCGTACACGATGCTGCAGCAGGCGATCGCGTGCGACGACCCCGTCGTCTTCTTCGAGCCCAAGCGGCTCTACCACACCAAGGGCGAGGTCGACCTCGACGCTGACATCGCCGACGCTGCGCCGATGGGGCTCGCACGCGTCGCGCGCGAGGGTGCCGACGTCACGCTCGTCACCTACGGGGCGCTGGTGACGACCGCGCTCGACGCCGCCCTCGCGGCCGAGGACGACGGCATCTCGATCGAGGTCATCGACGCGCGTTCGCTCTCGCCGGTCGACTACCGGACCCTCTCGGCATCCGTCCGCAAGACCGGTCGCCTCGTCGTCACGCACGAGGCCGGGGGAGAGGCGGGTGTCGGCGCAGAGCTCATCGCATCGCTCACCGAGCAGTGCTTCCACCACCTCGAGGCACCGCCGCTGCGCGTCACGGGGCACGACATCCCCTACCCGCCGGCCAAACTCGAGAAGCACCACATCCCCGACCTCGACCGCATCCTCGACGCGGTCGATCGGGTGATGGATCGCCCGCACAGCCTCTCGGGGGTGGTGTCGTGATCAGCGAATTCCGCCTGCCCGACCTCGGTGAGGGTCTGCCCGAGGCCGAGATCGTGCAGTGGCTCGTCGCCGTCGGCGACGAGATCACCCTCAACCAGCCGATCGCCGAGGTCGAGACGGCCAAGGCGATCGTCGAGCTGCCGTCGCCGTTCGCGGGGACGGTGCGGCGATTGGATGCCGCAGCCGGCGAGGTCGTCGCCGTGGGCAGCCCGATCATCGCGATCGACGTTGCCGGGGCGGGGGAGCAGGAGACGGATGCCGGGGACACGGGTGCTGGCACGGAGTCGGATGCCGGGGACACGGCTGCCGGCACGGGCGCTGATGGCGGGCCCGACGGCGCCGGAGCGGGCACGGGAGGCCCCGCGGCGGAGGGCGTGGCCGAGCCCGAGCGGGCCGTGCCGAACCTCGTCGGGTACGGCGCCGCGCCGCGCGCCGCGGGTCGCCCGCGGCGCCGCGCTCGCGGAGAGCGTGCCGTCGCGGCGGCCGACACGACCGTGCTCGAAGCGGCGCCGCACGACGTGGTCGCCGCCGCGCCGCCCTTCGACGTGCGCCACGAGCGGCCCCGATCGACGCCGCCTGTGCGGTTGCTCGCGAAGCAACTCGGCATCGACCTCGCGGTGATCGAGGCCGCCGGGCTCGCCGGGCCCGAGGGGCTCATCCGGCGGGAAGACGTCGAGCGGTTCGCGGCCGAACAGCCCCGCCCAGCGGGCTCGGCATCCGGTGTCGCTCCCACCTCACCGGGGTCACCGGTGTCGCCCGCTCGCGGCGTGCCCGACGGGTCCGAGCGCGAGACGCGCACGCCCATCCGCGGAGTGCGCAAGGCGACCGCCGCCACGATGGTCCGCAGCGCCTTCACGGCGCCGCACGTGACGTGCTTCCTCGAGGTCGACGTCACCGAGACCGTGCGGCTGATCGATGCGCTGCGCGCCGACCGGGCGCTCGCCGAGCACCGCATCGGCATCCTCGCGGTGGCCGCCCGGGCGGTGTGCCTCGCGCTGCGCGCCGAGCCGTCGCTCAACTCGCGCTGGGATGAGCAGGCCGGCGAGATCGTCCAGTACCACTACGTCAACCTCGGCATCGCCGCGGCGACCGACCGCGGGCTGATCGTCCCGCACGTCGCCGACGCCGACGCGCTCGGGCTCGCCGAACTCGCCGATGCGATCGGCGCACTGAGCACCTCGGCGCGGGCGGGGCGCGCGACGGTCGGCGCGTTGAGCGGCGGCACCTTCTCGATCACCAACTTCGGCGTGTTCGGCATCGACGCGGGAACCCCGATCCTCAACCCGCCCGAAGCGGGCATCCTCGGCCTCGGCGCCGTGCGCCGCAAGCCCTGGGAGATCGGCGGAGAGATCGCGCTCCGCGATGTCATGACCCTCAGCCTCTCGTTCGACCACCGCCTCGTCGACGGCGAGCAGGGCGCGCGGTTCCTGCGGGCGGTCGGCGACATCCTGCGCGAACCGGGCCGGGCGCTGCTGCTGGTGTGAGCCGCCGTGCGGATGCCGGTTCGGAGTAGCCGCCCCGGTGCGCCCCCTGGTGCGCACCCCCTTGTCCCACTTGTGGTCGTTTCCGGGGCCCGAAACCGACCACAAGTGGGACAAGCGCTGCCGCAAGTGGGACAAGCGCTGCCGCAAGTGGGACAAGCGCTGCCGCAAGTGGGACAACCCCTGCCCCAAGTGGGACAAGGTCGGCGGGAGAGGGCCGGGGCCCGGTGACGGGGCCCAGGGGAGAGCGCGCGGCGACGGGCGGGTCAGGGCGTGGCGAGTGCGGCGACCGCCATGTCGGCGAGGATGCCGTGCACGTCGGCATCGGCGGGCACGTCGCGCAGTGCGCGCACCGAGTATGGCGTCGAGTTGATCAGTCCGAACCCCGCGTGCGCCCGCACGCGCAGATCGGCGCGATCGCGGCCGGGGTGCACGCGCTGGAGCACGTCGATCCAGAGGTCGACGTACTCGCGCTGCAGACGGCGCACGCGGTGCCGGTCGTCGTCGCTCAGATGGGCGAGTTCACGGTCCTGCACACGGATGACGTCGGCGTCGGCGAGGGCGAACTCGACGTGGAAGTCGACGAGCCGCCGCAACTGCGCCCCGGCATCCGTCGCGCCCTCGAGCACATGCCGGCCCCCGGCGAGCAGGTCTTCACTCGCCCGCAGCAGGATCGCGCCCAGCAGCGCACGCTTGCTCGCGAAATGCCGGTAGACGGCGGGGCCCGTGATGCCGACGGCGGAGCCGAGGTCTTCGAGGCTCACACCGTCGAAGCCGCCCGCCGCGAACAGGCGCGCGGCGCCGCGCAGCAGGGCATCCTGTCGTTCGGCCTTGGCGCGATCGCGCTCGGTCGGGGCGGTCGCGGCGCCGGTCGGGTCACGGTGCGTTGCCATTCCAGTTAATCCTCGCTAACCTGGTGACATTCGGTTAGGGAACACTAACCCGGCCGCGCGGACATCTGCCACCGCGCGCGAACGGACGTGACCGGATCGTGATGGCGGACCGCATCGAAGGAGATGTCATGGGCGCGCTAGACCTGTCGGCGTACGGACTGACCGACGAACAGCACGAGCTCGCGGGCCTGGTGCGCGCGTTCGCCGACGAGCAGGTCGCACCGCGCGCCTACGAGGCCGACCGCACGAAGACCCTGCCGCTCGAGGTGGTCGCGGCGATGGGTGACCTCGGCCTGTTCGGTCTGCCGTTCCCCGAGGAGGTCGGCGGTCAGGGCGGCGACGCCGTCGCGCTCGGCCTCGCGATCGAGGCGCTCGCACGCGTCGACCAGTCGATCGCGATCACGCTCGAAGCGGGAGTGAGCCTGGGCGCCATGCCGGTGTTCCGCTTCGGCACCGACGCGCAGCGCGCCGAACTGCTGCCCGACCTGCTCGCGGGCCGCGCGCTCGCCGGCTTCGGCCTCACCGAGCCAGAGGCGGGGTCGGATGCCGGCGGCACGCGGACGACCGCGCGACTCGAGTCGACGGCGACGGGCGACGAGTGGGTCATCGACGGTGCCAAGCAGTTCATCACCAACTCGGGCACCGCGATCACCCGATTCGTCACGGTCACGGCCGTCACCGGGGAACGCGTCGGCGCCGACGGCGCCCCCCGCAAGGAGATCTCGACCGTCATCGTGCCGAGTGGGACGCCCGGCTTCACGGTGGGACCCGCCTACGACAAGGTCGGCTGGCACGCCTCCGACACGCACCCGCTGTCGTTCGACGGCGCGCGGGTGCCCGCCGCGAACCTGCTGGGGGAGCGCGGGCGCGGGTTCGCGAACTTCCTGTCGATCCTCGACGAGGGTCGCATCGCGATCGCCGCCCTGTCGACGGGGGCGGCCGAGGGATGCCTCGAGGCGGCCATCGACTACGCCGGCACGCGGCAGGTGTTCGGTGAACGTCTCGGCTCACGGCAGGCGATCCAGTTCATGATCGCGCGCATGCAGCTGCGGGTGCACAACGCGCGCCTGGCGTGGCTGCACGCCGCGCGGCTGCAGGCCGCCGGGCGACCCTTCACGACCGAAGCGGCGATCGCGAAGCTCACGGCGTCGGATGCCGCGATGGACAACGCTCGCGACGCGACGCAGATCTTCGGCGGCAACGGCTTCATGAACGAGTACCCCGTGGCCCGGCACTACCGCGACTCGAAGATCCTCGAGATCGGCGAGGGCACGACGGAGGTGCAGCTGCTCGTCATCGCCCGCGCGCTGGGGCTCGCCGGGTAGCGTTGGGCGGTGAGGGAGGCGATGCGGATGGAGATCGTTCAGCGGGGGCTGTACCTGGAGGAGTTCGAGGTCGGCGCGACCTACCTGCACCGCCCGGGGCGGACGGCCACCGAGGCCGACAACGTGCTGTTCTCGTCGCTGACGATGAACACGCAGGCGCTGCATCTCGACGCCGCGTTCTCGGCGACGCAGCCGTTCGGGCAGCGTCTGATGAACTCGATGTGGACCCTCGCGACGATGGTCGGCGCGTCCGTCGCCCAGTTGACGCAAGGCACCCTCGTGGCGCAACTCGGGCTGAGCGACATCGCGTTCCCGCACCCGCTTTTCGCCGGTGACACCCTGTACACCGAGACGCGCATCGACGGTGCCCGCCCCTCGGCATCGCGCCCCGGGCAGGGCATCGTCACGATGACCCACACCGGGCGCAACCAAGACGGCGCGATCGTCGCCGTCGCCACGCGCGTCGCACTCATGTGGGCCGCGCCGTCCGCGCCCGCTGTGCCCGCCGCCACGGACCGTTCGCCTGGTTCACCGGAGGAGGCATCGTGAGCTTCGCACTCGGCCCCGCGCTGCTGTTCTGCCCCGCCGATCGGCCCGAACGGTTCGAGAAGGCGGCCGCACGCGCGGATGCCGTGATCCTCGACCTCGAAGACGCGGTCGACCCCGCGGCGAAGGTGGTCGCGCGCGGCGCGCTCATCGACGCGCACGTCGACCCGGCGCGGACGATCGTCCGCGTGAACCCGGTCGGCACGCCCGAGTACGCGGCCGACATGGCGACCCTGTCGCAGACCGACTTCCGCCTGATCATGATCGCGAAGGCCGAGTCGGCGAAGCGCATCGCGCGCATCGACCCCCGCTTCGAGGTGATCGCCCTGTGCGAGACGGCCCGCGGCGTCGTCGCCGCCGAGAAGATCGCCGCGGCGACGAACGTGGTCGCCCTGATGTGGGGCGCCGAAGACCTCGTCGCCTCGCTCGGGGGTTCGTCGAGCCGCAAGCCGAAGGGGGCGTATCGTGACGTCGCCCGTCACGCCCGCGCGCGCGTCCTCCTCGCCGCCGGGGCCGCGGGCATCGCCGCCGTCGACGCCGTGCACCTCGACATCGCCGACGAACGCGGCCTGCGCCGCGAGGCGTTGGATGCCGCGGCGAGCGGCTTCACGGCATCCGCCTGCATCCACCCCGGCCAGGTCGAGACGATCCGCGCCGCGTATCGCCCCTCCGACGACGAGCTCACCTGGGCGCGCGGCGTCCTCTCGGCCGCCGAGGGTCGGCCCGGTGTCTTCGCGCACGCCGGTCGCATGATCGACGAGCCCGTCCTGCGCCACGCCCGCACCGTCGTCGCGCGCGGCGGCGAGCGCTGACGAGGCGCCGGCGCCGGCGCGACGTGGCAACGCGTCAGCCGACGGGCACGGCCATGTACGACAGGACGCTCAGGCGGTCGCGTTCGACGAGGAACGAGTGCGTCGACGCATTCGCGAGTCGCTCGCCGGCAAGCGGCAGTTCATCCGCGCTCGCATGCCGGATCAGCTGACCGATCAGCGCGCCGTGCGCGACGGCGATGACCGGGACATCGCTCGGGGCGTGGGCGCGGCGCGCGTCGCCGACGATCCGGCGCACGGTGCGCAGGGCGCGGGCGCGCAGGTCGGCGGTCGACTCGGCCTCGGGGACGTTCTCGCGATCCCACGCGCCGAAACGATCGATGTACTCGACGTCCGTCATCCCCTCGGCGACGCCGTAGGCACGTTCGCGGAGGTCGGGGTAGAGCGCCGGCGCCGGCGCGCCGAGCGCGTCGGCGATGATCTCGGCGGTCTCGCGGGCCCGCGACAGGTCGCTCGAGACGACCCGCGGGTGCGTGCCGGCGAACTGCTCGACGAGCGCTGCGGCCGCCGCGCGGGCCTGCGCCCGCCCGGTCTCGTTGAGCGGGATGTCGGTCGATCCCTGGATGCGGCGGGCGGCGTTCCAGTCGGTCTCGCCGTGGCGCACGAGATAGAGGGTCGTCACCGTTCGAGCCTACGTCGTGCGCGCGCCGGGCAGCTCCGCGGGCAGGGCGGCAGCGAGCGCGCGCAGCACCTCCGTCGTACCGGCGTCGATCTTCACGGTCGCGCGCGCGTCGCCGCGGGTCTCACCGCGGTTGACGATCACGACGGGCAGCCGGCGACGGCGCGCGCGTTCGAGCAGGCGGATCCCCGAGTTCACGACGAGCGACGATCCCGCCACCAGCAGCGCCTCGCTCGCGCCGACGAGCTGCTCGGCCTCGCGGAACTTCGTCAGCGGGATGTACTCCCCGAAGAACACGACGTCGGGCTTGAGCATGCCGCCGCAGACGCTGCATTCGGGCACGACGAATCCGTCGCTCGATGCGGGCAGCACGTCACCGTCGGGACCGAGCTCGACGGCATCCGGCACCGTGATCCAGGGGTTGTCGGTCTCGACGCGTGCGGCGAGGTCACGGCGGTCGAACACCTGACCGCAGTGGGTGCACAGCACGCGGCGCATCGTGCCGTGCAGCTCGACGACCCGCCGGCTGCCGGCGCGCACGTGCAGGCCGTCGACGTTCTGCGTGATGACGCCGGTCGCGATGCCCGTGCGCTCGAGGGCGGCGAGCGCCTCGTGGCCGCCGTTGGGGTGCGACGCCGCGAACGCCCGCCAGCCGAGGTGACTGCCGACCCAGTACCGGCGACGGGCGGCATCACTCGTGAGGAACTGCTGCGCCGTCATCGGCGTGCGCGTGGGTGCGCCCTTGCCCCGGTAGTCGGGGATCCCCGAGTCGGTCGACACCCCGGCGCCGGTCAGCACGGCGACACGACGCCCGGCGAGGGCCTCGACGGCGCGTGAGATGGATGCCGCAGTCGGCGCGTCGAACTCGAGCACGGTCGACATGACACCCCCTCGGCTGTGTCGGCGGCTGGACCGGCACGGTCCGAGCCTACGCGCGTTCGTTTTCGTGGATGTTACGGCGGGCGTGACAGCATGGCGGTATGAGCGTCGTGCGGATCGAAGACCCGGCCGACGAGCGACTGTCGGACTACCGCGATCTGACCGATGTCGCGCTGCGCCGGGTTCGGGAGCCGGCCGAGGGGCTGTACATCGCCGAATCCGCCAAGGTGATCGCGCGCGCCGTCGCCGCGGGCCACCGGCCGCGGTCGGTGCTGACACAGGAGCGCTGGCTCGCAGACGCCGAGTCGCTCGCGGGCGACGCGCCGGTGCTGCTCGTGTCGGACGAGGTCGCCGAGCAGCTCACCGGCTACGCCGTGCACCGCGGTGCGCTCGCCGCGATGCACCGGCCGCATCTGCCGTCGGTCGCCGAGGTCGTCGCGGGCGCGCGCCTCGTGCTGATCCTCGAGGACCTCGTCGACCACACGAACGTGGGTGCGGCGTTCCGTGCCGCCGCGGGGATGGGGGCGGATGCCGTGCTCGTCACGCCGCGCTGCGCCGACCCGCTGTACCGGCGCAGCGTCCGTGTCAGCATGGGGACTGTGTTCCAGGTGCCGTGGACGCGCCTGCCGGACGCGACGAAAGGCCCGGGCGGTGCGTGGGGGACGAGCCGCGACATCCTGCACGACGCCGGCATCCACATCGCCGCGCTCGCGCTCGCCGAGGGCGCCGTGCCGCTGGACGAGTTCGCCGCGGCGCGTCCCGACCGGGTCGCGCTCGTGCTCGGGACAGAGGGCGACGGGCTCTCGCGCCGCGCGCTCGCCGCGGCCGACACGATCGTCACGATCCCGATGGCCGGGGGAGTCGACTCACTCAACGTGGCATCCGCCGCCGCTGTGGCCCTCTGGGCCCTGAGGTAGCGTCCAGACCGCTGCGCCGCGGCGCGCCCCGTCGCGCGCCCGCCCGCCCCACCGGCGGACATTTCAGAGGACACCCCGACGCGAGGGCCCGATCCGCGGCGTGTCGTCGGAAATGTCCGCCGATGGGTCCGCGCCGGCCGAACTCAGACCGGGTGGCCGGGTCCGGCGGTGCGGTTGCGCGCGGGGGCCTCGGTGATCACCGGCAGCGCATCGGGGCGCTTGGCCGTGATGTGGTCGCCCGAGCTCTGGTGCCGCAGTCGCCGCAGCACCCACGGCACGAGGTGCGCGCGCGCCCACACGAGGTCGCCCGCGCGCGCCGCCCGCCACGTGAGCGTGGGCAGGGGGTCGGGCCGCATCGGCTGCAGCTCGTTGGGCACGTTCAGGGTGCGCAGCACCATGCGCGCGACCTCGTGATGGCCGAGCGCGTTGAAGTGCAGTCGGTCATCGTCGAAGAAGCGCATGTCCTGCACCTCTTTGAGAGCCCATTGATCCGCGACGATGCAGTCGTAGCGATCCGCGATGCCGCGGATGTTCTCGTTGTAGATCGCGACCCGCCCGCGGATCCCGCGGAACACGGGTGTGAAGTCCGTGTCGATCGCGGTGAAGACGACGACCGTGGCGCCCTGCGAGCTCAGGCGTGCGACGGCATCCTCGAACTGCGTCGCGACCGCATCGGGGTCGCCGCCCGGGCGGATGACGTCGTTGCCGCCCGCCGAGAACGTGATCAGGTCGGGACTCAGCGCGATCGCAGGCTCGATCTGCTCGGCGACGATCTGGCCGATGAGCTTTCCACGCACCGCGAGGTTCGCATACGCGAAGTCGTCGACCTGTGCGCCGAGCACCTCCGCGACGCGGTCGGCCCAGCCGCGGTGGCCGCCTCCTGCGCCGGGGATCGGGTCGCCGATGCCCTCGGTGAACGAGTCGCCGATCGAGACCATGCGCCGCCACGGGTGGGCCGTCTCGTTCGGCACATACGGCGAGCGATGCTCGTCGGGGGTCGGCTCGTTCCTGCGCATGAGACTCCTCACTCGTGATCCTCTTCGAGGCTATCGCCCGCGGCGCCGCGTGGGGGTGGCCTCGTTTAGGGTGGTCACTCGTGGATGGGGAACAGGCGGGCGCAGCGTCGGAGCATTTCGGCTCCTTCGCCGCCGAGCACCTGTCGCCCGCGTTCCCGCAGCGCGCACCGTGGGGCACGGCGCAGAACCTGCGCGCGTGGCAGGCCGAGGCGCTCGAGGCGTACTTCGCCGCGGACGGCCCCGACGGCGTCGGCGGCGGGCCGCGCGACTTCCTCGCGGCGGCGACCCCGGGCGCCGGCAAGACGACGTTCGCGCTCCGCCTGGCATCCGAGCTCCTGCGTCGGCGGATCGTCGACCGGATCGTCGTGGTCGCCCCGACCGAGCACCTGAAGACCCAGTGGGCCGATGCCGCGGCGCGCGTGGGCATCCGGCTCGACCCCCGCTTCAGCAACCGCCACCACGCCCCCGCGCGGCACTATCACGGCGTCGCGGTGACGTACGCGCAGGTCGCGGTGAAGGCATCCGTCCACCAGCGGCTCACGATCGACGCCCGCACGCTCGTGATCCTCGACGAGGTGCACCACGGCGGCGACGCGCTCAGCTGGGGCGACGCGCTGCGCGAATCGTACGGGCGAGCGACCCGGCGCCTGCTGCTCAGCGGCACGCCCTTCCGCAGCGACACTGCGCCGATCCCGTTCGTCGAGTACCACCCGAACGAGAAGGGCATCCGCCTCTCGCGCACCGACTACAGCTACGGCTACGGGCGCGCGCTCGCCGACGGAGTCGTGCGGCCCGTGCTGTTCCTCGTCTACGCCGGCAAGATGCGCTGGCGCACGAAGGCGGGCGACGAGCTCGAGGCGCACCTGGGGCAGGACAACACGAAGGACGTCAACGCGCAGGCGTGGCGGACGGCCCTCGACCCCGAGGGCGACTGGATCCCCGCGGTGCTGCGCAGCGCCGATCGACGCCTGAGCGAAGTGCGGCAGGACGTGCCGGATGCCGGGGGTCTCGTGATCGCGACGGACCAGACCGCGGCGCGCGCGTACGCCGCGATCCTGCGCGAGATCACCGGCGAGGCGCCGACGGTCGTGCTCTCGGACGACAAGGCCGCCTCGGGGCGCATCGAGACGTTCGGGCAGGCCACGACGCGGTGGATGGTCGCCGTGCGGATGGTGTCGGAGGGCGTCGATGTGCCGCGCCTCGCCGTGGGCGTGTACGCGACGAGCGCATCGACGCCCCTGTTCTTCGCACAGGCCATCGGCCGGTTCGTGCGGGCGCGGCGGCGCGGCGAGGCGGCATCCGTCTTCCTGCCGAACGTGCCGCAGCTGCTCGCACTGGCCGGCGAGATGGAGCGCGAGCGCGACCACGCCCTCGACCGCGAGAAGGACGACGACGGGCTGCTCGACGACGACCTGCTCGCCGCGGCCGAGCGTGAAGACAAGGCATCCGACGCCCTCGAAGAGGAGTTCAGCTACCAGGCCCTCGGCTCGGTCGCGCACTTCGACCGCGTGCTGTTCGACGGGAAGGAGTTCGGTCAGCTCGCCGTGCCCGGAACGCCCGAGGAGGAGGAGTTCCTGGGCCTGCCGGGCCTGCTCGAACCCGAGCATGTGCACGAGCTGCTGATGCAGCGGCAGGCGCGACAGGGTCGACACCGCCGCGCGCGCGAAGCCCGCGAAGGGGAGGCAGGCGGGACGGATGCCGGCGAAGCCGCCGACACCGCCGGTGGCGGCCTCGACGGCGGACTGCCGCCTGCGCTGCACCGCACGCTGCGTGAGCAGCGCCAGCTGCTGAACAGTCTCGTCGGGCTGTACGCGCGCCAGAGCGGGGAACCGCACGGGGCCGTCCACGCCGAGCTCCGCCGCGTCTGCGGGGGCCCCGAGGTCGCGCGGGCGACCGTCGCGCAGCTGCAGTCGCGCATCGAGTTGCTGCGGGGGCGCGTGCGGTCGTGAGCGGAGCGGCCGCGGTGCGCGCGGTTCGGATCCCCGAAATGCTGGCAATACCGGGATTCGGACGGTCGCGTGGTGCACGGCTGGCTACCGTTGACCGGTGACGTCGAACGCTGCCCCCGAGCCCACCGCGGCCGACCGACGCCGGTGGGCGCGGTACCTGGCCGATGAGCGCGCCGAGGCGCGCGTGTACCTCGAACTCGCGAAGCGGCGCACCGGCGAAGAGCGCGAGATCCTGCTCGCCCTCGCTGAGGCCGAAGGGCGCCACGAGCGGCACTGGCTGACGCTGCTCGGCGGCGAACCGGCCCGCGTGCCCGCGCCGAGCCTGAGCGCGCGGTCGCTGGGCTGGATGGCGCGCCGGTTCGGCTCGATCTTCGTGCTCGCCCTCGCCCAGAACGCCGAGCAGCGCTCGCCGTACGACAGCGAGCCGTTCGCCACCGCACAGATGGCCGCCGACGAGAAGGTGCACCGCGAGGTCGTGCGCGGGCTCGCGGCGCGCGGGCGTCGTCGGTTGTCGGGGACGTTCCGCGCGGCGGTGTTCGGGGCGAACGACGGCCTGGTGTCGAACCTCGCGCTCGTCATGGGCATCGGCGCGACCGGTGTCGCGCCGCAGTTCGTGCTCTTCAGCGGCGTCGC
>Ga0160441_100689_pt1 | contig 19435 bp, 18 predicted proteins | sample HID1971K_E1MG_FD_108260 | JGI IMG/M metagenome (GOLD analysis project Ga0160441, IMG submission 108260) | Enriched millipede-associated microbial communities from UW Madison campus, WI, USA - HID1971K_E1 MG | ecosystem: Host-associated > Arthropoda: Insects > Digestive system > Unclassified ... | reverse complement strand
CAAAGAAAATAATTTAATGACTCATAATGCTGAGCTGATTGCTGCAGCTAAGGAACTAAATGATGCAATTACAGCAAATCTCATTATAACAGATGAAGATCGTCAAGCATTTGATGCAGTATTAGAGGCTGCTAAAGTAGTTGCAAATAAGGATATAGCGCTTGAAACAGCAATTGTGCAGGCTGAGGAAGCTACTGCAAATGAAGCTACTATTTTAGCAGAGCTAGAGTTTCATTCTGATCGTTTGAATGAGCTTGTATCAAATAATGATAAAGTAATCAGTTCATTAAAAGATGTAACGGTTGATTATGTGAAATCCTCTAATCTAATGGAACTTAACAACACTATTTTTAATGATTACATTTCAAATGTAAAAGTATACGAAGTAGATGGTCAGTCCTATCTTCGTATTACAATTAAAGATGAACCGTCAAAAAATCTTACTTTCACAGTTGAAGGTAAAGCGGGTACGGTAACGCAATATGGTGAAAATAATGTAAACACATATGATTATAAGATATCAAGTACAACTGAGCCTTTACTAAGTGCATTTAGTGTTACAGTTGAAGGAGCTAACTTATATAACCAATATCTTGTAATCAATCAAGATGCTACAGTTGAAGATCGTACCGCGTTGAAAAAAGCTATTTCAACAGCAGAAGCGGTTACTAACAAAAAAGAGGTATTAGTTACAGCAATCGCAGATGCGAAGAAGGTAGATAATCTACTTACTCGTAAAGCAGTATTGAACGCTCAAACTAAAGCTTTGACGGATGCAATTGCGGCAAACGGTACAACAGCACCTCCAACGGACATCCATCTAGGCTCAGGGTTAGAAGTTGGTAAATACTACATTCCGTTAACTGTTTATAAACCTAACGGAACAGAAACTTCAACTATGAATGGATTTGTAGCTGGTGAAGCTCGTCTACAAGTTACAAAAACTAGCTTAAAGGTATATGTGGCGATGAATAATGCTTCTATGATTCAATATCTAAAAGTTAATGGTTCAAATGCATCAGTTGCAGATAAATACTCCGTAAGTGATGTTGTTCGATACAGCTTTAATGTTTCTTCATTAACTGCATTATCATCTGGAAAAGTCCATGTTATTGCAGTAGATAATGGGATAGAGCTTTACGATGAAGAATACGATATTTCTATTGGATTCGGATCTCCAACAAAAGTAGATAATTGGGAAGACGAAGGCTACATTAAAGGCGGAACAACTACTCCAGAAACCGGTACTGAACAACCAGGAACAGGAGTTGATACAGGCACAGGTTCTAATGGTGGAGAGTCAAACGGTAACAATAATGGTGGAACAACGAATCCTGCCCCTAAGTTTACAGATATTGATAATAGCTGGGCAAAAGGTGCTATTGAACGCGCAATAATACTTAAACTAGTTACGGGTTATAGTGATGGTACATTCAAACCTAATCAAGAAGTTAATCGTGCCGAGTTTACCGCAATCTTAGCACGTGCAATGAAACTTGAAGCTGCAAAAGGTGAAGTGCAATTCACAGATGCAGATAAAATTCAAGGCTGGGCTAAAGAGTATATTCAGCAAGCAGTAGAGGCTGGTATACTAACAGGTTATAACGATAATACATTCCGTCCTACTGGGAGTATTACTCGTACAGAAGCAGCGGTAATGATTGTTAGAGCATTAGGTCTAGAGCTTGTTTCGGAAGATGAGTTATCATTCGCAGATGCGGCTAGCATTCCTGCTTATGCAAGAGCATATGTCGCAACAGCAGTTAAGCACGGTTTAGTAGTAGGATATAGCAATAATACTTTTGGTCCTGAAAAAGTAGCTACTCGTGCGGATGCGATTACACTAGCACTTCGTGCGCTTGATTATAACAATAGTCATAAATAATTTAAATAAGTGTATTCAATTAAAAAGAAACTTGACGTCATAATGTCGTCAAGTTTCTTTTTTATATGTATTAATTTGATTAAGATAAATAGTAGAATTTGCTGATAGGGCGTCATGTTACATAGTCGCCCTATCAGCAAGATTTAAGTCTTACTAAGAATGATGACGACGTCTTCTTTTAGCTATTACAAGTACCCTTTGCCCAGGTCTAAGACGAACAACTAATGTTTTTCTATTACTCATTGAGGGCACCTCCTTTTATCAAGATAAATTAATATATGTATATTTTTCAAGTTTGATCTAGACGGATATAATGACTTGAAATTAAATGTGTTTTATTGATTGCTTTGAAATGTTTCATATCCAATAATAAAATGAAAATATAAAGCAGCCAGATTAGCTTCAAAATATATAAAAGTTCATCCCTATAACATACAATATATGGTATATTATTCCTATCATTGATTAAAAGGGGAATAGCTATCCATGAAAAAAATTGTTCTTGCGACGCTGTTATGCTTTGTAATTTTGCTTGGTATAACCGAAACATTCGCACATGCCTCCACTACGGAAGCAAAAGTTAAAGAGGTTGAGGATGATGCTATCTTATTGGACGATGGCACATTATGGCTTAAAAAACCATTCGCTACAACAGGATATTTCAAATATGAAACAAACGCTGTTACAATTCAAAGAACAAATCCTGCAAATTCAAGCAGCAAAAGTCTTGGACTGACGAATAAAGGCGAGTTAGTGTATTGGTACAACTCAACAGCTCCTACTATCGACAAAAATCAAACGAATATTAAACAGCTTGATGGTTCTGTTTATTTGAAACATGACGGGACTGTGTGGGATGTTGATGGAAATCAGTTTTCGGGCATTAAGGATGCTGTTATTATAAGTGGACTAGCAAATATTAATAAAAAGGGCGAGGTGCGCGCATACAGTAGGGGAGATGTATTAACGGTAGTTGATGATCCTGAATCGATAATATCCTTCAAAACATACGATACTTTATTAGCTTACCTTGACAATAAAGGAAAGGTTATCGCTTTGGACGAGTATGATTTCGATATTAAAGATAAGGGCTTTGTCTATAACCCTATCGTTGTAGCTGAGGATGCCGTCAACATTGAATTTCATGCGTCTGGCGCTTTAATTGTAACGAAAAAAAACGGTACTGTATGGTTAACCGATCCTACAGCAAATATGAAAGACCAATTTAAGCTAGTTACACAAATAGCCAGCATTAAAGATGCTGTTAAAGTGACGGATTATTACGGAACATTGGCAGTTGATCCAAATGCGAAAAGAGATCCTAACGAAACGATTTTCATTACTAGCTCAGATCGTGTACCGCAATGGCTAGTCAAACATAAGGATGGAAGCTGGAAAATATATAGAGACAACAAGGTGTATCCAATTGAAGCGCCAACTGTATCCAGTTTGTCATTAACAGCATCCAGCAGCAAACTTACTGTTGGTAATACGGTCAGCTTTAAAACTGTACAAAGCTACAATAATGGCTACAAAGAAACGCTGAATAACGCCAAATTGACATTTGACAAGCCTTATCTCGTTAAAGCGCAAAAAGACGGCTCATACAAAACGGTTGCCGTTGGTGAAACGAAAGTGAGCGTCAATGAAAACGGCACAAGTAAGACAGTTACTCTTTCTATTAGTTCGAGCTCTAATTTAAGTGGAGCAATCAGCAAGGATAATACGACATACTTGCCATTAGTTTCTGTATTCAAAGCTTTAGGCGCAACGGTTAACATTAAAGGTGGAAATACATTTGACATTAGTCTGGGCGATACGAAGCTACAACTGAAAACAGGACAGAAGAAAGCAACGCTTAACGGCAAAGAAATTACATTAAATCAACCAGTTCAAGTTCTTGGAGGATCTACCGTATTTCCTGCTGCCCTGCTATCGAAAGCTTCGATTGCAAGCATTGAATGGGACAAGAAATATAAGAAAGTGAAAATATCCGTCGGCAAAGCTACGATGGTCGTTAATTCAGCAGAAACAGCCGCTATAGAGAAGAAAGAACAGCAAGGCACGCTAGCGAAATATATTAATAAATCTTATTGGGTTAATAGCTACAGCGACTGGGAGAGATTTATGAAGCTTACTGTATCCGATATCGTGTCAGTAGGTGGAGATAGATTCAACATAGTTTTCAAAAATTCTAACGGAAAAACTTACACAATGGAAAATATTTCTAAATCATTTGTATCAAGCATTTTAGAAGATCACTATACATTCTTATCTTTTGATCCATACAAAAAATACAACTGGTCAACTTCAACATGGAATCTTATTAAAGCAAAGAAGGTCAGCGTAGGCATGAACAAAGATCAAGTTGAACTATCATGGGGACATCCTTCAGATACTTCTAAGTTAACTTCAAACAATATTACAGTTGAAGTATGGAGATACGGAACACAATATGTCAGCTTTACGAACGGAACTGTAAAATCTATCTACACATTGTAATAGTATTACGTACTCATATGAAAAACAGCATTCTGCGCCGATTTAACTTACGCAGAATGCTGTTTTTTTAATCTCATTTTCAGATTTGAATTTAACTGCCACAAATTTAAGTGCAAAAAAACCATTACCTTTCAAGGAAGTTGTCCTTAAAGATAATGGTTGATAATTAAACATTATGTATGTGCCTGAACCTACTAATTTAAAATACTAAAAGTGATGCGAACCCTTGATATGTATTCTGGTAGGACGGGCGGGGATCGAACCCGCGACTTCTACCCTGTCAAGGTAGCACTCTCCCGCTGAGTTACCGTCCTGTGCAATACAAAATATAATAGCATAGGATAGTGTTGTTTTCAAGCCATAATCTAGAAATTTATTGCAGGGTAATCTATTTTTATTGATATTTGCAACATTGTGAGTGGTTAATACGTTTATGGAAGTAGTTAATAATAATAACAATATTTATTAAGAAAGTTTAGGAGGACATATGATGAAGAAGAAAAGTTTATTTACAGCAGTGTTATCTTTAGTGCTTCTACTAGCAATAACACCAGTTTTACATGCGTTTTCGGATGTGTCAGGTCACAAAGCGGAAAGCCACATTAATAGTTTGAAGGAGCGAGGCGTTATTAACGGTGTTAGTTCAGGAACATTCAATCCAGATCGTGAATTGACATACGCTCAAGCTGTTTCCTTACTTGATAGAGCTTTTGAACTGGATCTAAGTCGTTTTCGTTTTGTGAAAGAACCACTAGCTAGTGATATGTATAAAAATGTTGCTAATGATCAATGGTATTCCGCAGCATTTGTAGATGGTTATTACAATGGGGTGGAATTCGCTACAGATGTAGATCCAAATGCATCAATTAGTCGCGAAGAGTTTGCATCTATATTAATGGATCAAGTAGATCGTAAAGGTAATTACCCACTTATTATGATCTATATAGACTACCTTGATGCTAAGGAAGTAGAGCCAGACTATAGCAATGCTATTCAAAAACTTCTTATTCTAAACTTCGCTGAGCTTACTGAAGATCAAAAGTTTAATCCGACACAATCTATTACACGTGGTGAAGCAGCGATATGGTTGGATAAAGCACTTATCTTTGCAGATACGCTCAAAGGTAATGAAGAAATTCAGCCTTCAGTTCAACCTACAAATGTAAAGGTGACTACAGAAGCATTGACTGACACTGTCAATAAAGTAACAATTTCTGCTGATGTGCCTCATCCAGGTTATGGAATGAAAGTAGCGCATATTAATTTTGTTGATGATATCGCATATGTAGATCTTCAGATTATTGAGCCTCAACCTGATATGATGTATCCTCAAGTGATTACTAACGTATCAACAGCTGTTTATGTAGACAAACAATACAAAGTTGAAGTTGTAGAAAAACAATACAACGATGAAGCTATAGCTCAATAATAATAGTATGTGGACGCTGTACAGTAGTCATTTATTGACTATCTGTACAGCGTTTTTTTTATTTAATTCGCTGAAAAATGATAAAGCATCGAACTCTTCTAATTGACTTCTATAAAAAAAACTTCATAATGATACTATTAATTAATAAGAGGTGAATAATGATGAAAGCATTAATCGTTATCGACTACACCATTGATTTTGTTACGGGTAAATTACCATGTGGTGATCCAGGCATTGCTATTGAGCAACGTATAACTGAACTATCCGAACAATTTGTACAACAAAATGATTTAGTTGTCATGGCTGTAGACTTACATGAAGAGAATGATCCATTCCATCCGGAAACGAAGTTATTCCCCCCACATAATATTAGAGGTACAGAGGGCAGAAAGTTATATGGAACCCTTCAAGATATATACGAAAATAATTCCGATCGCATTTATTGGATGGATAAAACTCGCTATAGTGCATTTTGTGGAACAGATCTTCATCTTAGACTGAAAGCTCGTAACATTAATGAGCTTCATCTCGTTGGAGTGTGCACGGATATTTGCGTATTGCATACTGCAGTGGATGCATATAATCTTGGGTACGTTATAGTTATCCATGAAGATGCTGTAGCTAGTTTCAATGCAACGGGGCATGAATGGGCGCTGACTCATTTCCGAGAATCTTTAGGAGCTCAAATTGTTAGTAACAGAGAGTAGGTAAAGTAATGACGTCTGAACATCTTATGCTTCATACTGATAAATATCAAATTAATATGATGTATGCTCACTGGAAGCATCATACTCATCATCAAAAAGCAATTTTTGATGTTTACTTTAGAAAGTTGCCATTCGGTAACGGTTTTGCTGTAGCTGCAGGACTGGAAAGAATTGTACATTATATTCAAGGGCTAAAATTTTCTGAAGATGAAATTGCATTTTTAGCTTTACAAGAGGAAAATTATGATCTTCAATTTCTTGAAGAACTTAGGCAATTCAAGTTCAATGGAGATATTTACGCTGCGATTGAAGGTACATTGGTATTCCCTAATGAACCAATTCTTAGAGTCGAGGCCTCTATTTTTGAAGCTCAAATTATCGAGACTGCCATACTGAACTTTATGAATTATCAATCACTTATCGCAACAAAAGCGGCTAGAATTAAACAAGTAGCTCCGAATGATATATTGATGGAATTCGGAACGCGCCGAGCACAAGAAGCTGACGCGGCAATATGGGGGGCCAGAGCGGCTTGTCTAGTTGGCTTTCATGCTACGTCCAATATGAAAGCCGCCATGCTGTTTAATTTATCAGCGAAAGGAACTCATGCGCATGCATGGGTACAAATCCATGATGATGAACAACAAGCATTTGATCGTTATGCTGAAGCATTACCTGATGATGTTACGTTACTAGTCGATACGTATGATACATTACGTGAAGGCGTACCTCATGCTATCGAGACAGCGCGTAAACTTGCAACAAGAGGAAAACGCATGAAAGCAATTCGACTCGATAGTGGAGATCTTGCTTATCTATCGAAGCGTGCTCGTGAAATGCTTGATGAAGCGGGTTTCCCAGATGTGAAGATTGTTGCCTCTAATGATTTGGATGAAAATATTATTGTGGAATTGAAGGCGCAAGGTGCACGAATCGATAGTTGGGGTATTGGTACTAAGCTAATTACCGCCTCAGATAACCCATCACTGGGCGGCGTATATAAGCTTGTAGCTAAAGAGTGCAATGGAAAATATGAACCCGTAATTAAAATTTCAGGTAATCCTGAGAAAATAACGACACCTGGCAAGAAAAACGTATATCGTATTGTGAACTACGATACTGGGAAAGCAGAAGCCGATTATATTGTCATGCAAGATGAAGTACTTGATTCTTCTTCAGTAGAGCCACTAATGCTGTACGATCCAGCACATTCACATATTAGGAGAAAGGTAAGTCGTTATACAGCTCAACCTTTGTTACAACCAATATTCGTACAGGGACAGTGTGTGTATAAACTGCCTACAGTACAAGAAATTGCCAAGTATCATCAATCTCAGCTTGATTTATTTTGGCCTGAAACATTACGTAAATTGAATCCTGAGAAGTATTCAGTAGTACTAAGTGATAAGGTTTGGAATATACGCAAAGAGTTATTGAGTCAGCATAATAAATGATAAAAAAGGGTACTACGCAAATTAATGCGTAATACCCTTTTTCTCATATCGTTAGAATGTAGGTAATTGATCTAAGTTATTAGCAACGGTATCATCAGGTTGTGAGCGAATATGTTGTTCATGATCTCTACCTTTGAACAATTGTAAATTTTTAATCTCATCGTTACTAACCATTTCTTGAGCTTGCATATAATCAACTACTTGACCAGAAGAAAGCTTGAATTCTACTATGCTTCCTTCAGAATTACGTCTTACGGCGACAACTTCATGTTGCTCTGACATTGTTACACACTCCCTCACTAGATAGTAGACGGTATACCTTGCTGCACAATTTCCATTAAGCCCGTCTTACCTATATAGTCCCCGATTGTATCACCATAATGCATTAATTTTATTTTTTGTTGTAATTGGTCAGGTAAAGATAACAATTCATCTAATGATGTATGGACGACACCAGGACTTTCTAGTTGACAATCATGATAGATCGTATGTACACCATCGTTAACTAATTGTTGCAGCAATTGTGGATTAAAGGTCATATCTGCTGAGTAGAAAAATGTATCATTAAACAAAATAGAGTAACTATCTTTATTGGGAATATGCTGCGTTTGGATCAACTTAATGTGCAAATCAGGAGATAATTCATATGTAGTATTCGGTACTAATGGCACCACATTAAAGTAATCCTCGATACTTGTGAGATTCCCCTGAACAAGTCCCCCCTTAAGGGAGGTTTCCCATAAAGGTTCCACTAATGACTCAGCAATATATAAAGTAGCCTTTTTTTTGTATTTGAACATCATCTGAAAGGCGTATGTTTCCAATCCACCTACATGATCAGAATGGATATGACTAATCAGCACACCGTCCAATTGATCGAAGCTGTAGCCTTGCTCATACAGTGCATGTGGGAGTGTAATTCCACAGTCAACTAGCAGGTTGAACGAATGTTGTTGTATTAATGCATTATTATTATAATGCTGCTTGGCAAAAGCATTACCAGTGCCAATCATAGTAATGATCACATAGAAACCTCCTCTAGCATGAGCTAAGACTTTTATATTGTACCCGATAATGGAACTGAACTCTGTAATGTAGCTCACAAATATGACGGAAATTACATATATGTATTGTTCGAACCATTTCCTTGAATTGTAACTAAACTGTAAATGTTATTCAACAGTTCTTTCAAGTTTTTGAACAATGATTATACCCGCAAACTAATTCGATTAATAAACGAATGAAATGAGTAAATATTCATAATTTTAATTTTATAAGACAAATACATTAAATCTTTTTCATATTTACGCAACTTTTTATTTGATAACGAGTCTAACCGCTTAGAATGATTTAATAAATGGAGGTTATGACAAACAATGAAACATAAGAAAATTTTCATTCTATTAAGTGTAGTCATGATTTGGAGTGCAACAGTTGTACTTGCAAATGCATCTAGTTCAAAAATAAAAGTTATTGTTAATGATGTGAATCTAGGCGAGATTGGTGAGAATATAGATAATAGTACGTATTTACCCCTTCGCAAAGTCGGTGAAACTTTGCATGCTATAGTTGATTGGAACGCTAATACAAAAACAACTACTATTTATTCACCGAATGTGCATATGTTTCTATACAGTAGTAGCAATGGAGAAGAGACTACATTTGGTGAAGTGAAAAAAGGATTTAACGGTAAGATTAAAGTTTTTGCTCAAGTTGATAATGTGAGTTTTAAGTTGAATGCTACAAAATTCACGATCGTTGACCCGAATGGAAAAGAAACGCTGATTCAACAAATAAAAGTAGAAAAAAATCGAGATAATTATTGGTTTGTAACAGAAGAAACTAATTATCGATTCTCCTTAAGTGGAAAATATACGATCCGATGTTACATGAAGCCAGAGAACAGTGAGGATTGGACGATTACATCTGAGAAATTAATTACTTCTTCCGCTAACTAAATCTGTTTGACCATGGCATAACATTCTGTTAACATGATAACGTATAAATTATATTTTCAACTGAAATGGGGTAACTACTGTGAGTGAACATCAACATGATGAAAATTGCGGTTGTGGCGAAGACCACGAGCATGAAGAACATGTGTTTATCATAGCAAATGATGAAGGCGAAGAACGTGAAATGGTAATGGTATATACATTTGAGTCTGAGGACATGATGTATGCCGTACTTCTAGATCGTCAAGATCCAGAGCAAGACGGAGTAATTTTCCGTGTTGAAGAAGAAAATGAAGAAGCTTTCTTAGTCGGTATCGAAGATGACGAAGAGTGGAATCGTGTTCAAGCAATCTATGAAGAAATCGCCAACACTGAAAACGGCGAACAATAATAGAAGCAAGAAAAGAAGAGATAAGGGATTCCTTATCTCTTCTTTTTTATGCTGACATAAGAAAATAGCATTCCAATTGTTAGATAAGACTAACCTTTGGAATGCTATTATTTGTTGTTATTACTTTGATTACGAAATAGCAGTTTCTTCAAAGATAACTTTTACGAATTCGATGTTCCGGTCCTCAGGGCCTTTAACAGGTAGACCAACCTCAACATGCTCAATAATATAGTCAATATTTTTTTGAGAAATTACTTCGCCAGGTAATAGAATAGGTATCCCTGGCGGATACACATAGATAAATTCAGCAATGATACGACCTGCTGACTCTTTGAAAGGAATCGTTTCTGTTTCCCCATAGAAAGCATCACGCGGTGTTAGTGACAATTGTGGGATTTCTGGTATTTTCACAACAAGCTCACGAGCTTCTGCTCCTTCGAAATATGTTTCAGAAAGAGTTTTCAAGGCAATAATAAGTTTTTGTACAGATTCAGAAGTATCACCTGGAGTAACTAGGCACAAAATATTGTACATATCACTCATTTCAATTTCTAAGTTGAAATGTTCTCGTAACCAGTTTTCCGTATCATAACCAGTAATACCAAGATGTCTAACGTGAATTGTTACTTTTGTAGGATCAAAGTCGTAAGTTGCTTCATCACCAAGAATTTCTTGGCCAAAGCTATACAGACCTGGAATTTGATTGATAGCTGCACGTGCCTCTTCAGCTAATTCAATCGCTTTATTCGCGATCGCTTCACCATGTAACGCGAGATTTCTTCTCGAAGTATCAAGTGATGCTAATAAAATATATGAAGTAGATGTTGTTGTAAGCATACTAAGAATAGTCTGAATACGTTGCGGGTTCACAAGTCCTTTTTTGACATTAAGAACAGAACTTTGAGTCATAGACCCTCCAAGCTTGTGAACGCTTGTTGCAGCCATATCTGCGCCGGCTTCCATAGCAGACATTGGTAGCTTCTCATTGAAATGAATGAGTACACCATGAGCCTCGTCAACAAGGACAGGGATATGGTAACTATGCACAAGGTCAACAATCTCTTTCAAATTCGCGCAAATACCGAAATAAGTCGGGTTAATAACTAGTACAGCTTTTGCATCAGGATGACGTTGTAATGCACGTTTTACTGAACTAGTCGTAATACCATGATCAATACCTAAATTTTTGTCTCGAGCAGGTGAGATGAATATTGGTCTAGCACCTGCAAAAATAATAGCAGACAGTACAGATTTATGAATGTTACGTGGAATAATGATTTTATCGCCTGGTACACAAACTGATAAAATCATCGCAATAATCGCACCGCTTGTCCCTTGTACAGAAAAATAAGTATAATCTGATCCAAAAGCGTCTGCTGCTAATTGTTGCGCTTCTTCAATGACGCCAGTTGGCTGATGTAAATCATCTAGCGGAGCGATATTAATTAGATCTATGGACAAGGCATTATCACCGATAAAAGAACGAAATTCTGGGTCACTTCCGATGCCTTTTTTATGTCCTGGTATGTGAAACTGGACGGGATCTTGCTCCGCATGGTTGCGAAGCGCAGTAAATAATGGAGTACGACGATGGTCCATCGTTGACATCCCTGCCTTTCATTAGATGTACAAACAAAGTTGAGTATAACAAAAACATGATGGAATGCAATACGTTTTTAATAAAATTAATATATTGCATAGAATGTGAAGTCAAGTTGTGACGAAATGTTCATAGTTTATGATCGATTAATTATGATAGTATTGTTAGATGCGGAGGGATTAGAAAATGATGGATAAGAGAATGTTAGTGGTCATGGCAATTCTGATGACTACATTTATTGGCTTCGGAATTATTATTCCAGTTATGCCTGAAATTATTTTGGATACTGCAACGAGTAACGAGAGTTTACATAATGGGGCAATCCTTGCTATTTACTCGCTAGTATCGTTTCTACTTTCACCAATCTGGGGTGGCTTATCTGATCGAGTAGGAAGAAAGAAAATTATTGTCATTGGTTTACTAGGATTTTCAATTAGTTTCTTGATGTTTGGCTTGTCAGCTCATCATCTTACTTTAATGTATATCGCTCGTGCATTAGGTGGCTTATTCTCTGGTGCAGTAACATCAGTTATCGTTGCGTATGTAGCAGATATTACAACACCTGAGAATCGTACGAAAGGAATGGCCTTCGTTGGTATTTCTATCGGGTTCGGATTTATGATTGGACCTGCAGTAGGTGGCATGTTAAGTGTTATTGATCTGACGACACCATTCTTTGTCGCCGCGGCACTCGCTTTAGTTACAGCAATTTTTGCAATACTAATATTGCGAGATACTGGAAATTTAATCTCTGCTAATGAACCTAAAGTTTCGAGATGGACGGCATTTCAAGGGACATCAAAATATTTATATGTACTTGCCTTCTTCGTAACATTTACATTAGCCTTTCTAGAAGCAACGCTTCAATTATTCGGCATTGAGAGATTTGATGTTACGCCATCACAAGTGGGTACAATGTTCTTATTCAGTGGTTTGGCAGGGGCATTGGTGCAAGGGGGAATTGTACGTCGACTAGTGAAACCTGGGGATGAGCCGAAATTTATCGTTATTGGTTCCATTATTTCAGCAGTAGGCTTCTTCATGCTCTTGGGTGCAAATACATTCCTGTGGGCAACAATTTCAGTTACAGTGTTCGGTATTGGTAATTCTTTAACCCGTCCATGTATCACTTCGTTAATTACGCTGAAAACAAAAGTTAGTATTGGGGTTGCGTCTGGCTTAAGCAATTCAATGGACAGTCTTGGACGTATCGCTGGTCCGATAATAGGTACACTATTATTTACAGTTTCCATTGGTTTACCATACCTAGTTGCTGGCTTGCTAAGCATTTTAGCATTGTTACTTGTATATGGTTTCAAACTTGCAGAGCGACATGAAAAGATGGACATATCCAACAACTAATAAAAAGGAACTTCGATCATACCGAAGTTCCTTTTTCATTTTATAACAAGCAGTACAAATGAATAATGACTACCTTACTACTAACGAATCTTAAGCGTCGTATGCTAATTTATATAATGGAAGCAATTGCAAATAAGTTTCAGCCGCAAACTCGATGAGTTTCTGTTGATCATGAACGATTTCACTATTCGGAGGCAGATGGCGACCGATGAGTAACTCCGCTTTTCCGACGTCGCGGAAACGAGTTAGAATTGAGGACCAATCCTCTTCATCAAGATTTTGCACAGATTGAGCTTTCTTTTGCATATGATCTTGAGAAATAACATAGTCACTTGGAACTTGCTCGATTACTTTTTGAAGGTTATTCAGCAAAGTATTAGCTATATTTTTTTTGTTTGGAACTTCATAGATCAATGCAAACCAGATAAATAGATGATCGTCGAACAATCCTAATTGGAAGTGTGGATGTGCTTTGTAACCTCGTTTGTTATTACAAATCGCTAACCAAGTATCTTTAGGAGGATTAACTGTACGGCGAGCATGCTTCGCAATATGAAGAAACATTTCATTACCCGCATGTACACTTAATTCTGTAGTTAATTGTTCTCCGATAGCTTGGAATTTAGGTCTAATTTGTTCAATAATGGCGCTCATTCGCTCATCAAGTCCTGCTATATGAAAAATATCGAAATCTTTAGCAGTAAATCCAGCTTGAATTATTTGTTGGGTCATAAGGTACTCCTTTTCGTTTAACATTTACAATGAGAAACTTTATCATTTAATAATGATTATAACATAGATGCTCATTTCTGTCCTGTTTCAATTTCAAAAATGATGGTTAAACTAAGCTCAAACATAACATTATGGAAACGAGAGAAAAATAGTCAATAAACCAAGTTGCCAATACATAAGATGAAGTATAAGATAATGGTAAAAGTAAATAGTCAGAACATTTAGGCTATTGTCTTGATTCAATGTATTGTTATTAAATGTTGTCGTTCGCAATCACCCAAAGTAAGTATTTTACAGTCATTATGATAGGCTTCTTCAGCTAATTTTCATTCATAAGAGGCGTGTCTAATGTCCATGAGCTTCCAAAGCAACTTTTCTGTAATGGGAAGTTATGCTTAAGAAGCACAGAAAAGTTTTAGGAGGGAATGCCGTGAACAGAAACTATGAAGTAGAATATTGTAATCTCGAACTTCGTTTCGAGCGGCGCCAAATCCAAACTCTCATCAGAGAGCTGATTCAGGAGGGGTATTCGCTATATTGGAGTGAGACGGAGGGGAAATTTCTAGTTTCTATTCGAACAGGTAGAAAACTAGTTAAACTTCATTTCGAGAAAGTGAATCAACGTTACCGCATTGTTGGGGATTATATAATTAAGGACGAGAGATTATCAGAACTCATTGAAAAGCTTATTAACGACACACGAGGGCATGCTGTAGTTAAGCGTATCAAAGATCGACAAATTGTCATTGAAAACATTATGTTCGGTGAAATTATTCGACTGGTGGAGGTGTCTGGTATGGAGCATCGTATCATTTATCAGAAAAAGCCTTATGTAACTTTCGAGGATATGATCCAAGCTTTTCAGAACAAGCGGGCAGAGCAACGTATTTCTGTGTTACGTTTGGAATTAGATTATGAGCTTAGTTGCTTAAATGAAGCGATCATTGAGCAAGATGAGCAAAAATCTCAGGAAATCATTGATAAATTGGAGCTGTTACGACTTGAGATGTTACAACTCGAAATGTAGATATATAAAGAAAACGATTTTAAAAACGGTCTGACCTCTAAGAAATTTAGTGGCCGACCGTTTTTTTTGTTGAACAAATGGAGAATATAAGCTAAACTTTAGTCCGTTATTGATAAAATTGATGAGATTTCATCACAATTTCATCGTAAACTGTTTTCTTCTTTGCACAAAAAGAGTAGAATAAAGCTATTGTGAGAAAAATATAAAGATGAAGGATGGAATAAACCAGATGTCTAAACAACAAATTGGCGTTATCGGTATGGCTGTAATGGGTCGTAATCTAGCCCTGAATATTGAAAGTAGAGGTTTCACAGTTTCTGTGTTTAACCGTTCAAGAGAAAAAACAGACGAATTGATTGCTGAATCTCAAGGTAAAAACCTTGTTCCAACTTTCACAATTGAAGAGTTTGTTCAATCACTAGAAGTTCCTCGCAAAATTCTTATCATGGTACAAGCTGGTGCGGGTACTGATGCAACAATTAACTCTCTAATTCCTCATCTTGCTGAGGGCGACATTATTATCGATGGTGGTAATGCTTACTTCCCTGATACTCAACGTCGTAGCAAAGATCTTGAAGCACAAGGTTTCCGCTTTATCGGTACTGGTGTTTCTGGTGGTGAAGAAGGAGCTCTTAAAGGACCTTCTATTATGCCTGGTGGTCAAAGATCAGCTTATGAGCTAGTTGAACCAATCCTAACTGCAATCTCTGCAAAAGTTGGCGAAGATGCTTGTTGTACTTACATCGGTCCAGACGGTGCTGGTCACTATGTGAAAATGGTGCACAACGGTATCGAGTATGGCGATATGCAACTAATTTGCGAAGCTTATGACCTATTGAAAAATGTACTTAATGTTTCTACTGAAGACCTTCATGAAATCTTCACAGAGTGGAATAAAGGCGAGCTTGATAGCTACCTAATTGAAATCACTCGTGATATTTTCTCTAAATACGATCCAGAAACTGGAAAACCAATGGTGGATGTTATTCTTGACTCTGCTGGTCAAAAAGGTACTGGTAAGTGGACTAGCCAAAGCTCTCTAGATCTTGGTGTACCATTGTCCATCATCACTGAATCTGTATTCACTCGTTTCTTGTCTGCAATGAAAGAAGAACGCGTAGCTGCAAGTAAAGTACTTAGCGGCCCTGAGCGTCCTGCATTCACTGCTGATAAAGCTGAATTCATTGAATCAATCCGTAAAGCTCTTTATGCAAGTAAAATTTGTTCTTATGCACAAGGTTTCGCTCAAATGCGTGCTGCATCTGATGAATATGGCTGGGATCTTAAATACGGTGAAATCGCAATGATCTTCCGTGGTGGTTGCATTATCCGTGCTGCATTCCTACAAAACATTAAAGATGCTTACGATCGTGATCCAGAACTTCGTAACCTATTACTTGATCAATACTTCAAAAACATTGTTGAGTCTTATCAATCTGCATGGCGTGAAGTTATTGCGACAGCTGTGAAATTCGGTGTGCCTGTACCTGCATTCTCTAGTGCACTTGCATACTTTGATAGCTACCGTTCTGAGCGTCTACCTGCAAACTTGCTTCAAGCTCAACGTGACTACTTCGGTGCTCACACATTCCAACGTGTAGACAAAGAAGGTTCATTCCACTTTAACTGGATGCAATCTTAATTAGTTAAGACAGTAATCCTTGGGAAGCTTGACGAAGCCACTGGCGTAATCGTTCTGCTTCCTGGTCACTACTGTTGCGGCGCCCAATAAGCGCCATAGCTACTTCTGAGTAAGCGTGGAAATTTTGTAACAACTGTGGCTGCGATAGACCCGTTATAGCTGGGTCTTCGTCAGCCACTTTTTTTGTAATATATCCTAGCATCCAGACGACATCATCACGAGATAATGGATATGTGGAATCAAGAATTCGTTCGATTTTTTGTTTCGTTTGATCTTGAAATGAATGTTGTTGTATATCTTTCATACATAATCCCTCCTAAAACTTTTCATTGGCATCTCGATACTCATCATTGAAAATGAAAAGTACATCGAAAGCATAAACTAAACTTTTCATTGGCATTACTTTTTTCTACCCTAACGATTGCTAAAGATGATATGATAGTGTAGATGAGCACTTGTAAAGGATGAACACTATGCAAACTAATTCATTAAGTAACAAAATTATTTTAATCGGCTTCATGGGAACGGGTAAATCTGCAGTAGCCGATGGATTAGCAAGTGCATTACAGCTACATAAACATGATGTTGATGTTGCAATTGTTAAACATGCTGGACAAGCGATCTCGGAAATTTTCGCGCAGTCTGGCGAGGATACATTCCGAAATATTGAGACGGAAGTGCTTAAGAATTTACTATCTTCACCTGAAGCCTCAATAATTGCCACTGGTGGCGGAGCTGTTTTGAAACAAGAGAATCGTGATTTAATGTTAGAGCATGGTTTAGTTATTCATTTAATCGCGAGTTCAGATGTTATTATTGCTCGTGTTAAACATGATACAGGTCGTCCGTTATTGCAAGGCGATGTTACTGAACGTGTCCATCAACTAATGTCTGCTCGTGCGGGTGTTTACGACTTTGCACACTATTCGATTGATACATCGAATCTTTCTTTGCCTGAAGTAGTTAGCCAAATCGTTGAAATACGGCACAAAGCCAATTTGAAATAGATAATGAAAAGGAGATATCAATCATGGATGTTATCGTTACCCCAACCCCTAATTTACAGGGTGAAATCGGAGCTTTATCTTCAAAAAATTATACAACGCGTTATTTGCTAGTTGCCGCATTAGCAGAAGGTACAAGCACGATTCATTTCCCTGCACACAGTGAAGATAGTGACGCTATGCGCCGTTGTATTCGCGATCTTGGAGCAGTTCTAGAAGAAGATGACCAGAAAATTGTTATTACTGGTTTTGGTTCTAAACCAAAAGATATTAAAGAGCTTGATGTTGGTAATGCAGGTGCTGTACTTCGCTTTTTGATGGCAATAGCATCAATATGTCCCGATGTAACGTTTATTAACCGTTATCCAGACTCATTAGGGAAGCGTCCACATCAAGATTTGATTGATTCTCTTACTGCAATGGGTGTTGAGATAGAGCACAATGAAGGAAAGCTACCGATTCGTATTAAGGGTGGTAAGCCTCGTGGCGGACATATCCAAGTATCGGGAAATATTAGCTCTCAGTTTCTAAGTGCTTTACTATTCCTTACACCTTTACTTGAAGAAGATAGCGAAATTGAAGTACTACATGATTTGAAATCAAAAGTAGTAGTAGGTCAAACACTTGAGGTGCTTGAGCAAGCAGGTATTATCATTCATGCTGATGAAGATTACATGCGCTTCAAAGTGCCAGGTAACCAATCTTATCAAGCAAGAGAGTATACAGTTCAAGGGGATTACCCTGGTTCTGCAGCTATCTTAGCGGCAGCAGCTGTAACTAACTCTAATGTTATTGTACACCGTTTAATGGAAAAAAGTAAGCAGGGAGAGCGAGCAATTGTTGACGTTCTTAAGATGATGAACGTTCCCCTTACTCATGAAAATGATATTGTGCATGTACAAGGTAATAGCCAATTGAAAGCTATTGAATTCGATGGTGATCATGCAACTGATGCTGTTCTAGCGATGGTAGCAGCCGCAGTATTTGCTGAAGGTACATCTCGCTTCTATAATGTAGAGAACTTACGCTATAAAGAATGTGATCGTATTACAGACTACTTGAATGAGCTACGTAAAGCAGGAGCAAATGTAGAAGAGCGTCAAGCTGAAATCATCGTTCATGGTTCTCCAGAAGGTTTACCAGGTGGTGTTGAAATCAATGCACATTATGACCACCGTGTTATTATGGCATTGACGATTGTTGGTCTACGTTCAAAAGCTCCTCTACGTATTAAAGATGCTCATCATGTTGCAAAATCTTACCCTAACTATTTTGATCATTTGAAGATGTTAGGCGCACAAGTAGAATGGGTAGAAGCTCGCTTGTGATCACGATGATAAGCTTCGTAGCGTAGTCGACGTCGAATATGCCATTCATCGGTCACCGCGAGTGCTCGTGTACCAATAACGTACACTGCGCGTCTGGCTTCCCTAGCTTTATGCATCTTCTCGGTGCTGACAAGCTCGCGGCTCGCTAGTGATCACGATGATAAGCTTCGTAGCATAGTCGACGTCGAAGATGCCATTCATCGGTCACTGCGAGTGCTCGTGTACCAATAACGTACACTGCGCGTCTGGTTTCCCTAGCTTCATGGCATCTTCTCGGTGCTGACAAGCTCGCGGCTCGCTTGTGATCACGAAGATAAGCTTCGTAGCATAGTCGACATCGAATATGCCATTCATCGGTCACTGCGAGTGCTCGTGTACCAATAACGTACACTGCGCGTCTCGTTTCCCTAGCTTCAT
>Ga0160441_100688_pt1 | contig 19450 bp, 22 predicted proteins | sample HID1971K_E1MG_FD_108260 | JGI IMG/M metagenome (GOLD analysis project Ga0160441, IMG submission 108260) | Enriched millipede-associated microbial communities from UW Madison campus, WI, USA - HID1971K_E1 MG | ecosystem: Host-associated > Arthropoda: Insects > Digestive system > Unclassified ... | reverse complement strand
TGCAGTTGCATTATGGCCTGCAACATATAAACTATCTAGAATTAAAGCAGGTGAATATCCAGGCATGCCTCAAGATGAAATAAACAAACAATAAAAGTATTACCGTCTGTAATTCAAGATTCTATTCTTATGTGCGTGGTAATAACGATATTAGCATCAATTCCTGCTTTATTAATTCGGTTTAAGATAAGTCATAATATCAATTTATTTTGTGAATTGGTGAATTATTTAAGAAAAAGAAATTAATAGTTTATAGTTACAATTTATACAAAATGGTGTAACTTAATTGCTGTAAAGGTGCAAATTTTATGTATGGTTTCGATCGATATCCATAAAAAGTCTGTTGCCGTTGTAAATTAGATTAAGTAATTAATGAAAAAGTTATTTTAGTTGCAACTATTTTCATTCCCCCTTGCAGTCAATATTCCATTTAGAGATGTTAAGTGAAGTAAATTAATTGGATAGATAATTAAACTGCAGGTTCATATTTAGGTAAGGGCTTATTTTTGTATTACAGACTAGATTTGTATACAATATACAATTCAGTTAATACATTATCTTGATCATCTATGTTATTTCTAATCCTCTGAAATTCAGCTACATTTACTAAATAGTTGAGATAAGGAAACTTTTCCTTAGAAATGTATAGACATGGCGAAGCCCGTCGACCTTAATTGGTTAACGGGCTGTTTTTGTTATCAAGATCAATGGTAATTATTTCGGAATATTCCGAATGTTTAATACAGCAACTCTATTAGTTTGTTAATAGTCCACTACTTTGGTTTTTTGAAAAAAAACTATTGTCTGGGGGTGCGATTTGTTTATACATTTCCACGACTTGCTGCATTTCAGCAATGGCTTGTTGGTGAGATTGAAGAGCGGTATGTATTGTTTGTATAGCTTGTCTTTCTTTCGAGACTAAATCTTGAAGTTGCATAGCATTTCTTTGCTCTTGCTGTTTTAATTGTTCATAAACTTGATAGGATTGAGTAGTCTGCTGGATCAACAGTTGAACCATTTGCTCGCATTCATGCATTGGATTTGAATTATTCTCATTCATTTATTTAGAAGCCTCCTAAATTTAATACTTCTATTATGGTCAAATATTTTATATATAATCCATGTTACTTGCGATTGCTTGCCTTAAAGATGTCTCTGAATTAACTGAATATGCAAAAGAAGAAGTCACTCGCGAATGATTGACTTCTTTGTGATTAACTTAAGTGTCATTTATTCACCTTCACCAAACCCCAATAATTTAGGTTGTCTTAGCAACCCTGAATCAGTAAATTCCAATGCTGTGACTCTGCAAGGAAAATGTACTCCTAACCAAGCAATATCAGATTTTTTCATGCCCGGTGTCAATTTATCAAAAGGACATACTCCTGGATGTTCTTTCATAACCTTTTGCATGTGATCTAACCCTGATACATGACCTATGTATTAGTCTCGTCAACCTGATTATAAAATTCTAACCTTCAACATAGACTCAGCAGTTTCTTATGAACCATCAACTTATGCTGTTTGGCTTTCGCTAAACAAAGACATATTAGAGGTGAGTATTGAAGGTAAGTCCAAGCATGGGAAAGTTGTAAAGGATGACGTTATAAAGATACTTTCAATTTTGGAAACGCCCTGACAAGAGACTGTAAGGGTTGGTACGCTTGAATATTTTCACAGTGAAGCAAAGTAATTCTTGAAGAACTTGAATTAATAGTCTTAGTGATGAACATTCATTAAGTTAACTGGGGACATTAGTTCGACAGTATTACGGCTGCCGCACGGAAGCCTTTTCTCAACTAACAGGCAGGATAATGGAGCAATATGGGGTTGACTTCCTTTTGTAATTGGTAGTTGAGTGTTGTTGCTATATTGGTTATTCCTATAAAAGTTATAACTATTATATATTAGACCAATAGTAGTCAGTAACTATAATATGTATTTATTAACAATAGCATAGTTGGAGGTGGATAATTTGATGTCTATTTATGATTTTCAGGTGAACACAATTAACGGTGAGCTCGTTGAATTATCAACATACCGAGGGAAAGTTCTCCTTATTGTCAACACTGCCAGTAGGTGCGGTTATTCTCGCCAATTCGCAGGACTTCAAGAACTTTACGAAAGCCACCATGAGCAGGGCTTTGAAATACTTGGCTTTCCATGTAATCAATTTAACGAGAAAGAGCCAGAGAGCAACTTGAATGTACAGGAATATTGTGAGAGCAACTTTAGAGTGACGTTTCCGTTATTTGAGAAAATAGAGGTTAGGGGATCATCTGCTCACCCTCTTTTTCAATATCTAACTCAGCAAGCACCATTTCAAGGTTTTGATACTCAGACCTCAGGCGGTCTATGGATGCAGAATTTTCTACAGGAAAAGTATCCAGAGATATACTTTGGTAACGGAATCAAGTGGAATTTCTCAAAGTTTTTGATCGATCGAGACGGCGAATTATACGGTAGATACGAAACTACGACGGAACCAATTGACATAGAGTCATGTATTAATTCGCTTCTTCAAAGGTAAACGAAACTAGGAATTCAACTAACGAAGAACGATAGTTCAATAAAACAGTTGCCAGTTAAGTACTTAATTTCTTGTATTCGCTATAACTGTATTCAAAATGAGAATGAGTCTATTGATATATCAGTATAAATCCACTCATTAGTGAGTGGATTTATATGTTTTGTATAGTTCAGTTATGATAGATATGAGATTGCACATTAGAGAGAGCTAAGGAAAATTTTCCTGGGCAAATAGACATGAATAAGCCCCTCTGCCTAATGGAGAGGGGCGTATAAGAAACAGTCACTTCTAATTATGATGTAAATGCTTTTTTGATCACCTATTCATTTGGATGAGTATAAGTATATTTGTAAACTATTAAATCAATGTCCTATGCTATAGCCTTCAAGAAATATGCCCAAGCAACGTACTCATCTGCTGGTATCGGTGTTAGAACTAATGCTACAACAATTACTCCAATAGCTAAAGTAGTGATAAAAGGGATAGCATCGGCCCAATTTTGAGCGTTTGGATTATATATTTTTACCCTCTCTTTAACTTTTGCATTTCCCATTACACCTATCTTGACATCTTTAGGTAGATCATCAAACGTACTTACTGTATTATTTTTTTGGTCACATGGTCCAAAGTTGTCCAATCTCATACAATGTACGTGTTTCTGTTTCTCATAAATGTGGACGTGATACGGTTCCTTGGTAGATGTGTTGGATGGATCAATTCTAAAGCAATAACTCTTGGTTATATCAATTGTACAGTTACCTGGATTTACACTTGATGCCCTTGTTGTAATGTTGCCATTAGTTGCCTCGTCCAGTGGTTGATTTACTGATTCATATTTTTCTCTTTCTATTAATTAAAGATAAAGTTCATACTGTTCTTTTGTAATAGTTTTACCTGATAGAAGATCTTTTAATTCTATAGGTAGACTATCCAAAATTTCGGTGGGAATTTGAATTTCTTTCACTTCACTTGCTTGTACATTTAATTGTGGAAGCCAAAGAGTAAAGACTAGAGCTACAATCACTGTCAAATTAATAATTTTTTTCAATTTTGCCTCCATATATTTAAGAAATAAAAAAAGTTGCGTTACTTATTAATCTTAATCTTGTGAAAACGTAAAAAATTTGCGCATTGGTAATTGATCAAGATCTTGGTACCCTATAGAGTGTAGTAGTCGATTCAATGCAGCATCATAATCATCTACTCTCTCGAATCTAACCGTCACATTACAATGGGCTAATGCAATGTGATCTGAAAAACGTTCAGCCACTTGATAATATAAATTTTGCTCAGATTCATCTAAATCACTCGAAGAATATACATAGGTTGTTATGTGATTTTTTCTTGGGTCATTATCAAGTCCATCATTTAACCAAGGGAAGTCTTCATCAGTACTGGGACGATGCTCGTCAACAAGAATAATGCGGCAATGCTTATTGTTATATTAAATCAAAAGCATGGTCACCAGAAAACTTATCAAAAATAATGGATGCTCTTGAAATCGAAGATGTATCTGAACTAATTGAATATGTAAGTGAAAAAGAAGTCACTCACTAATGAGTGGCTTAGTATGTTTTATATAGATCATTCATGATAGATATGATATTGCACATTAGTAAGATATAAGGAGGATTTTCCTTACCAAAGAACTTCATTAAACTAACGGGCAGGTTAGTTTAATGGAGAAATACGGAAATTACTATACATTGCCAGGTTTTTGTTTTCTTTCGTATTCTGTAAACTATAGTGCAGATAGCCAAGGGAAGGGCGATGGTTAGTGGAGTTTAGAGAAATAACGTGGGAAAACTTTATTGAATGTATTGAGCTACAGGTAACAGAGGAGCAGAAACGCTTTATCTCCTCCAATCAACATGCACTCGCTGAAGCTTATATTGCCTCAAAAGAGGGGCAGGTCATTATAACATTTGCGATTTATAAAGATGAAAAGATGGTTGGCTTTATTTCGATGTATTATGACGATGGAGATGGTAATTTCGATTACAGTAGTTATGGAGTATTTAAAATGATGATCGATAGGCGACACCAGGGTAAAGGGTATGGCAAAGAAGCCATGAGACAAGCTTTAGAATTTTCCAAAGCATTTCCTTGTGGGAAAGCTAGGGTCGTTGAACTTACATATACACCTGAAAACGTGATTGCTAAAAATCTATATTCATCACTTGGTTTTGTTGAGACGGGAAATACCCATCCTTCTGGTGAAGTATATGCCGAGTCTGCCCTGTAGTCTATTGAACTAACGGGAAATTATAGCTTCATAATGACCAGGACGAGGCTGCCGGCATAAATCGGTAGCCTCGTTGAGCTAACAGGCAGGATTGATTATAACAGTTCTTTACATCTCCACGTATTGGTGCAAATGTTATACTGAAAATTAAATCAGGAAATCATCCTCAACATAGTATTTTTTTTGAAGATCAAGAATAAGAGAGGCATATTAAGATGAAAAAAGGGAAAATCGTATTTCTAAATGGTGTAACTAGTGCTGGGAAAACATCTATAGTAGATGCTGTACAGTTAAAATCAGATGATTTTTTTTATGTTGTTGCAAATGACCTTTTTGAGAATACAATAGGCGATAACTATCTCCGTGAAGATTATTGGAAATATTTAAGTGATGCGATTATTATGATGTATCATACTGCTAAACTATTTTCTGACCATGGTAAGAATGTACTAATAGATGGAATTTTGGTTGAAAGACCCGAATTAAAACCGCATTATGAAAAAGTTAAAGATATATTTGCAGGGTATCCTTTCTATATTGTCGAAGTTTTTTGTCCTTTAGATATTTGTCGCCAAAGAAATATTGAACGTGGAGATAGAACCGACGACCAATCTGAGTGGCAAAATAATATTATGGCCAAAGATATACATTACAATTGTACTGTCAATACACACATAAATTCCTCAGAAGAATGTGCAGATTCAATTCTAAAGTATTTATTTGACAGGTCCGAGGTTTAAGCTGTCGGGGAACGATAGTTGAATAACACACAATGATGAGGAGGTGCTACGTAACCTGCTCACTTATATTAAGCTAACGGGCAGGATAGTTGGGTGAATTATGTCATCCGACATTGTGAAGAGCCTAACAACTGAAAAAAATTGAAAGTAGCAGGGATAGGAGGTTTAATATGGAACTTCCTCTATTACACATTTTAAGGAGGTTAACAAATGAGTTTTAATGAATCGTTTCAAGAATTTCCTATTATTGAAACAGAACGATTTTTATTAAGGGAACTTCAACCAGATGATGCGGAAGATTACTTTAATTATTTTTCTGACCATGAGGTAACAAAATTTTGGGGATATGATAGTCCAAAAGATGTTAAAACAGTGACAAGCACCTTTGTACGTTTTAGTAATGCATTTAAAAGAAAAGAAATGATTGTTTGGGGGATATCTTCCAAGGAAGCCAATAAGATTATCGGCACATGTATGCTAGGTAACTTTGTTAGAGGTTCAATGGCAAATATCAGTTACAACCTGTCTCGAGAACAATGGAAACAGGGTATCATGATAGAGTCTTTAGGAGCTGTAATCCCCTTTGGGTTTAATAATTTAGGATTGCATCGCATTCAAGCTACAGTAATGCCTGGAAATAACGCATCAATAAGCTTGTTAGAAAAATGTGGTTTTAAGAAAGAGGGTCTGTTAAGGGAATACTCTTTTGGCACATTATTTACCAATACCCTAATGTATTCTCTCCTAGCTGAAGAGCTTAATTAAATTCATTTTCTAATTTTCCGTTGTTGCCTTATAAAACTAAAGGGAAACGATAGCTGAATAAACGCGAAGTAACGGCAGCCAGGTCCATGGTTGCCGTTTTCTCAACTAACGGGCAGGATTACTTCATCAATTGTCAAATCACTTTTTCCAATTTTTTAATGGGGGTTGAGTATGGAAATTAAGATATGAGAAATTGCAGAAGAAGATTGTACGGAGGTTCTATTTTTTTTGGAACGATGTACTTGGAGTTCGCAATGTTAATGATGAAAACTTTCGAGTTACTATGAAAAAAATGAATAAAAACGGGAATTAAAAAAGATTTGTTGCATTATTTGAAAATGATGTGGTTGGTTTTGTAACTATGGTTCAGGCATTATCCGTAAGGGATCCAATTGGTTATCTACATATTACAGGACTTGCTGTTAAAAAGGAATTTCAGCATAGTGGGATAGGAACAAACCTACTAAGACACACTGAAAATTATGCTAAAGAAAACGGAATATCAAGTATTATTTTATGTAGCGGATTTAAGCGAACCGACGCCCATGCTTTTTATGAGCATAATGGCTTTGACAAAGATTCATACTGCTTAGATAAGATTATTAACCTTGACTAATAAGCATTAATTACACCAAACTAATTTTGAATATGTAATAGGCGAGTAACCATTTTGCATTAAACTAACGGAGAACGTTAGTTCATTAAAACAGCAGCAGTTTAGGACTATATTCTCTCGTCCAGGCTGCAGTTATTTTTTATTATGTGAAGGTGATTATTGATATATCAGTATAAAGCCACTCGCTAATGAGTGGCTTTGTATGTTTCATATAGATCATCAGTGATAATCGATATGTGATTAATAATAGTTGAGGTAAGGATAATTCTTTAGCAACGACTGAAGTAAATCAATCTATAGTCAAATGAAAGTAGTATTATCTTGTGATCGTCCTATTGATGTATTGTCAAAATAAAGTTGCAGAATCGGAAAATATAGTATTAGCTTATAGTTATTAACCTAACTGGCAGTTTAGTTGAAACATTATGGAAGTTAATTCGTAAATTCAGTAATAGTTTTTTAGGAGATGAAAAGTATGAAAATAGAAATTGAGGTTAGAGCATTTGGAGAAGTTGAAGTTCAAGGTACAGAAGATGCTTATAAAGGTGTCGAACTAATGCGTGTACATAAACTTTCTAAAGATACAACATTAGGTGAAGTTGAGACTCTATTATCTACGTTATTTGGTGAAGTTGAGAATGGTTATAATAATCCAAAGCAGTGCCTCGGTAAAATCACAATTCGAGCAAGTAAGGAAGATGGTAAAATTGTATATTTGGGTTGAAGGTTTGTTGAACGATATGAGATTGCACATTAGTAAGAGGTAAGGAAAATTTTCCTTATCAAAGAACTTCATTAAACTAACTGGCAGATTAACATGCTTAAGTAAAAGGAATATTCTCATGAATTCTCTTACGTAAATAAATACAAATTCCACTTCAGTTAATCCATTTTCTACACATATTTTTAATAGTATATTGAGGTAAATAAAGTGAGTATTCACTTTGATAAATCCGAAATTGCTTTGTCGGTATTATTTTATGGCTTCGTAAGGATTGCAAAATCATCGAAATATGGGAGTTTAAAACAGATGTTGTGCCGTAGTTAGTTTTATGAAAGGAAGGTATAGGGGTGAGTATTTATTACGCTTCAAGCAAAGAGGGTATCACTAAGGATGCACTCCAAGAGTTATTTCTTTCGGTAGAATGGGAGTCTGGCAAGTATCCAAACGAGCTTTTACAAGCAATCGGAGGGTCTCATTCAATTGTTACCGCTTGGGAAGGAGGAAAGCTTGTCGGATTAATAAATGCTTTGTCAGATGGTGTTTTAACGGTATATTTTCATTATATGCTTATTAATCCAAGTTATCAGAGTATAGGTATAGGTAAGGAAATGATGAATATAATGCTTGATAGATATAAAGGGTGTAAAACAAAAGTATTAATTTCTTATCCTCATGCAGTGGATTTCTATAATAAATTTGGCTTTAATACAGAGGATGGAGCTACACCAATGTTTATCTCAGAGTTGATATGATTGAACTAACGGAGAACGATAGTTGAATAATACACATTGATGAGCAGGAGCTACGTTAGCCTGCTTTTTTCATTGAACTAACGGCCGGGATAGCGTAACAAATATACGAATATTGTGTATTAATCTTTTAGATATAAAGATGAACATGAATTGAATGAAATAGAGACTAATTTATGTTGATTAATTCAATATTTAAAGGAGTTTAGACAATGATGAGTGTACACGAAGTAGATAAACGAAAAGCACGGAGATTAAAGCGACGGGCTGCTACAAAGGAACGAAATACCCCCGTTTTGTCCTAGGACTGAAGAAATTTCCATTCACAATATATTCTCAAAAGGAATAAGCATGCCGACAACATTCTGCTCTGTGTAATCAGAAAAGCGATCGTGCTAATGATCCAGATTCGCTTCCATGTCTTTAAAAAATCCCATCTTAACAAAATACACTCCCAACAGAAATAGATTGTGGGAAAAGAGCTGGCAACCATTGATACCATATCTGCCCAGCACAATGAGAGTCGCTATTTTAGCGGCTTTTTTGGTTTATCGTTAAGATCTTGTCCCTTATCAAGGCAAGAATCTAGCCCGGTTACCGATTAGATCGTTTCTTAATTAAAGAGGTTTATCTATGTAGCTGATTGTAGAAAATGGAATTAGCGATAGTGCAAGAGAGGATGGTACATTTCGACTGGATGTAGATTTCCAGTTCTATTTTTTATCTTTGATAACTTGACCTTAGGTCTGCCCTAAGGTATATGCTTAATTTGTATCCAAGGAGACTGGGGGAGGAAAACCTGATGAAAAAGGAAATTACAATTAGCGAGTTAGCGAAACTGATGGGCGTGTCCGTCCATCAAATTCGTTATTTTGAGAAAAAAGGCATATTTATCCCATCCTATATTGATGAAAATCAATATAGGATGTATGGCATTAACGAGATTTACCAGTTCGCACATATTTTGCTCCTCCGTAATGTGGGGTTGTCCGTACAAACGATCCGGGATTGGTACGATGAAGGGACGCCGGACGACATGCAGCGGTTGCTTGAACAGTCTGTTTCGAAGATGGATGCCGAGATAGATAGGCTGCGAACGTTAAGTGGTTTTATCTGTAAGGTGTTGGACGAGAAAGAACATTATGGGCAGGAGGCTGATTCCTTTCGGGTTACTCAACGCGATCAGCTTGTTCTGTTTTCATGGTTCGAAATGGACATCGAGACGGAACTGGATGCTCCAATGTTGGCAAAGCAAAGTGATACGTTGCCGGCGTTATTTAAAGCGGACATTCATTACGTGTATGGGGAAGGCGACCGTGTACTACTGTGCACGGAAATGCACGATATGGAGGGAGACATAGTTTTGCCAGCTGGAGAGTATCTATCTTACCGATTCACGATACATGGCGAAGAAGACTTAGAACAACACTTCAATCAGTTTCAGGCTTTCGCCGATCACAGCTCTTTTATTCTAACCGGACCACGAATCCTTGTGGAAAAGTCGTACCTATCTCTGTTTACCCAAGAAAGCATATTTTACGAACTGCTTGCCCGTGTTAATCGAAACGGCAACGGCGCAATGAACTGGGAGGAGAATCGATGAACATCCGTCCCGCCATTCAAGTGGAGCGAATGAAAGAGGAGCACAAAGTTGCAGTCAGCGAACTCCTACTACAAGGATTTTGCAGCAAACTACAGTTTGGGACAGGGCTGAATAACGCTCAGTTGCAGTGGCTATTAGAGAGGTTTCTTGTGCTAGATAAACAACGGGGAAAAGGTCAGCGCATGGTTGCCGTGCAGGAAGGTTCTGTTATAGGAAGCCTAACCCTGCAGTTTCAGTCTCGGTCGGGTGAGCCGCGTCGAAGTACAACGGTAATGGACCTGCTTTCAATATGGAAAGGGATTCGCGAAGTTGGATGGAGAAAAACGTTAGGGTTCGCAGTGCGATTGGCATGTTTGAGCCATCGTCCAGTGTGTGGAGAATTGTACATTGCTGACGTATCAGTCCATGAAAAGTTTCGGGGATCCGGCGTGGGCAAAACGATGCTGGAATGGGTCCTCCGCGAAGCAGCATCAAGGCCCGGAATCCGATATGTAAGCTTACATGTTTCGGGCAACAACGTTGGCGCCAAACGGCTATATGATATGATGGGATTCCGGACGTTGAAGGCTCAGCGCAGCACAATCATGAAGTGGTTGTTTGGCGAACAGGAATGGAATTACATGATTCAAGAAAGATAAGCATACTTGCGGAGAAAGGAATCTAGAGGGAACATGAAAAAGAAATGGGGAATTTGGCTCCTGGTCACCCTATTGTTGTTAGGAGGGACTAGTACATATATTTTACAACAAAACAGCTTCGACATGGTCCAACAAGACGTGGAAATCGATACCCCTCAAGGCAAACTGACGGGAGTACTAACGTTACCTAAGAAATATAGTGGTAAGGTTGGTCTAGTGTTGTTTATTCATGGAGACGGTCCGATAAATGCTACACACGATGACGGGTACAAACCGCTTTGGGAACGCCTTGCTGCGCATGGCTATGCTTCACTCTCACTGGACAAGAGGGGCATTGGGGGATCGGAAGGCAACTGGTTAGACCAGAGTATGGATGATCGAGTGGAGGAAGCGCAGCAGGCGTTGGCCTGGGCGAGACAGCAATCAGCAATCGACGCGAATCGAGTAGGTGTATGGGGTGCAAGCCAGGCAGGCTGGGTTATTCCTAAACTGGTCGGCAAAGAGCCGCTAGCCTTTAGTATTCTCGTCTCTCCGGCAATCAACTGGCTCACACAGGGAGAATACAATACGCGTAGTCAAATGGCGAAGGATGGTCGGTCCTTGAATGAGATTGAGAAGCAAGTAAACGACGATAACCGAATTAAGGAATTGTTAAAGGCTGGCAGCTCCTATGATGAATATATTAGTGTTATGGGCCAAAAAGATGCCATGTCTAAGGAACGTTGGAAGTTCGTAAGTCAGAACTATACTGCCGATGCTACAAATGATATTGCAAATTTCAGCTCCCCAGTTCTGCTTATGCTCGGCGATCATGATATTAACGTAGACGTGAAGGAAACGGAGAAGGTTTACAGAGAACGTGTATCACCGTCCAAATTATTGCGAGTCAAAGTGCTGCCCGACACGGAGCACTCCATGCTCTCCACCTCGACAGCCGATTCGCCGACGCGTGCGTTATTGATCAGCTTGTTTGCCCCGAGGAACATTACGACGAAGGGGTATATGGATGAAATTGTAGATTTCCTGCAAAATGTTCATCCGGTGCAAGAGGAGGTGCAGCCTTAAAGTGCAAATATACACTGTCCTCTGCAGTAAAAAACAAATCACTTGAACGTGGCATAATGAGTGCTGGAGTGATGAATTTAATAGTTATGTATCTCCAGAACATCACAGCCAGGGGATTGGTCTTTCTGCTTGGAAAGCCATTGAAACACAGTATCCGGATACTGTGCTCTGGGGAACTGTGACTCCGTATTTTTAAAAGTTTAACTTCTACGTGAATAAGTGCGGATTCCAAATCGTAGATTTCTACAATGAACACGGTTCTGATCCGCAATTGCATCGTAATGGATGCGAAGCTGATAAGCCCCTAATGGATGATGATGACTTTTTCAAATTTGAAAAGGTCGGATGTCCTCCTCTTGGTTTAAAAATGAAATAATAATATCGTCTATCGAGGGACAAGAACATTGTCCCATTGAAAGTCGCTATTTTAGCGGCTTTCTAGTTTTATCGGTATAAGTTTGGGTCCCGAGCTGAGGGCAAGAACTTGTACCGATTACCGTATTGGACAAGAACATGGTCCTATTACCGATTAGACATGTATCTTATCTGAAGTTTTTTGCAGGCTTTTTCAGTATGAGCATATGCTATCTCCATATGAAGATGATGACCGATCTGATTTCATAATTGATACCGATACAGATCGTATATATGCGCCAAGGTATTAAGCTAACGGAGAACGATAGTTCAATAAAACAGCAGCAGTTTAGGACTATATTTTCTCGTCTAGGCTGCAGTTATTTTTTATTATGTGAAGGTGTTTATTGATATATCAGTACAAAGCGACTCATTAGCGAGTGGCTTTGTAAGTATTATGTATCAGTATCATCATTAAATGATACTAAAAGTACTTTTAAATGCGAAACAAGGAAGGAGGTGTCTCATGCCCCTTCCTTGTTTCAAGCAGTAGACAATGTTTAGAAAATAGATCGTAGTGTATAAGAGTTGGTGGATAATTAACATATACTCTTATTTAATCTGAATTATACATTTTAATATTACGTTCAATTCAATTTTTTGAAATTAATGAAACACCACTCTGTAATGATCACAGAGTGGTGTATTTCATCTGGGTGGGGGAAGTCACCTTTGTTTTAAAGTGTAGGATAAATCGTAGTAACTACTACTTCATTTTAAAAATACCTTAAGTCTTTGATGTGCGGCATCTTAGTTAATTTTCCCCTTCAGTAATCTTAATATTCAAACTTTCATGAACCAAAAAATAACAATTCATCGGGAAGATTTCGAATATTGTAATATTTATATTAGACTGACAATGAAAACCTCTATAATTATTAGAAATAACGAAATGCCCACATGTTGCCCACAACAATAAAGTTCTTTTGTATGCTTGTGTATTCATCGTAATGCGTCAAATGCTGATAAATACCAAATTTAACGTAAATATAATTATCTGAAATTCATAATTTTTTAAGTAAGATCTAAGGAGAATTTTCCTTACCAAAGAACTTCATTAAACTAACGGGGAATTTAGAACTATAAAATTTATTAGATAATTTAGGTTTATTTTGTATATATATTTATGGTAATGTATAAATATACAAATTTTAGAGGAGGATTAGTATGTACATACCAAAATCATTTGAAGTGAATGAAAAGGAAATAATATACGATTTGATCGAGAATAACAGCTTTGCAATTTTATTCTCTAAAACAGGGGATAAACCATCTGCAACTCATCTCCCATTGCTATTGGATAGAAATGAGGGCTACTTATATGGTCATATGGCAAAAGCGAATTCTCATTGGGAGAATATTGAGAGTGAAGTTTTAGTTGTTTTTTCTGGTGTACATTCATACATTTCTCCTTCATGGTATGAAACGCCTCAATCTGTACCAACTTGGAATTATGTTGCTGTCCACGTCTATGGGAATCTTGAGCTAATTGAAGACGACAAAAGATTAATAAAAATATTAGATGATTCGATAAGTTATTATGAATCAGGAAAGCCTAATCCTTGGGATATGAGCAAGGCAGACTCTAATTTCATTGATAATCTATCAAAAGGTATTGTTGGATTTAAAATTCAAATAACAAATATAGAAGGAAAATGGAAGTTGAGTCAGAATCATTCCGAGGAACGACAAGAACGTGTGATAAATGCATTAGAATTACAGGAAGATTACAATTCAATGCAGATTGCAAAGTTAATGAGGGCGAATTTAATGAAACATTCTCAATAGATATTCTCTAATTTATTCATTTAATATACGAAATTGAATTGTATTAGATAACATTACTCATTACGCTAACGAGGAACGATAGTTGAACACAAAATGAAGCAGTTGCAGTCGGCAACTCCTTCATTTTTTTATTACGATAACTAGCAGGATAGTTCAATAAAAATTAATTATTCTCTTGTTCAAATATTACAAATTATGCCATAATTAAGAATCCTATAAGAAAGTTTTTGAAAGGTTATTAATATAATAGAAAGGTGGGAGATTTTTGTTAGAAACAAAACGTCTTATAATTAGAGAAATGGTGCAGTCCGATTATGAAGCATTGTGCGGAATATTGTGTGATGAGGAAGTAATGCGTGCTGCTTATGAAAGTGCATTCGACTTAGAAGAAGCACAAAATTGGCTTAACAGACATCTTAAAAGATATGAAGAGTATGGTTTTGGACTTTGGGCTGTTGTATTAAAAGAAACAAACGAAATGATTGGTCAATGTGGCTTGACAATGCAAGGCTGGAGAGAAAAAGAAATTTTGGAAATAGGATTTTTGTTTCAAAAAGCGTATTGGCACAAAGGTTACGCAACAGAAGCGGCGATTGCTTGCAAGGAATACGCTTTCTCAGTTCTTAATGCAAATAGGGTTTATTCTATTATTAGGGACACAAATGTAGCCGCTCAAAAAGTTGCGGTTCGAAACGGTATGAATATTATTGATAAAGATACTAAGAATTTTAGGAATATAGATATGGAATTTTTTCTGTATTTTGTAGAGCGAACAAAATGAGTAGGTGAAATTGAAAAAGGCTTCCATGATGAACCCATATACTGTTTAAGATTGAGCTAACGGGAAACGATAGCTTAATCATACCCATGGATGAGCAGGCATAATGGTGGCCCTAAACTAACGGGCAGTTTAACGTGGTTGCAGCCATGACAAATGTACTACCAATAGATTGGATTATTTTGTATGATGAATGGAAAAGAGGTTTTCTATGAATCCTATCATGATTGATTTTCCGGATGAGTTTTTTACAGAGCGTCTACTAATTAGAATGCCTAGACCAGGTGATGGCAAGGTTGTATGTGAAGCAGTAAATGCTTCGATTGAAGAGTTGAAGCCTTGGATGAAATGGGCTCAGGAAAAGCATGCCGAATATAATTCAGAACTTGGGATAAGAGAAGCACATATTAAATTCTTAAGCAGAGAAAACCTAAGGCTACTTGTATTTTTGAAGGATACAGAACAATTTATAGCCTCTTCAAGCTTACACAGCATTGACTGGGAAGTTCGAAAGTTTGAAATCGGGTACTGGATTGATACTAGGTATAGTGGGAAAGGCCACATGACTGAAGCTGTACAAGGTATCGCTGATTTCGCTTTTAATTACCTAAATGCAAATCGAATAGAGATACGTTGTGACATTAAAAACACTAAAAGCAAGATGATTCCCGAAAGGTTGAAGTTTGACCTAGAAGGTGTTATTAGGAATGAAGATCTTTCTGTAGATGGAAGCGAATTAAGGGACACGAACATATATGCTAAAGTAAAGAAATTATCTTTTACTGATGCAATAGATTAAGCTATCGGGATACGTTAGTTTATTAAAACAGAAGCAGTTTAGGACTATATTCTCTCGTCCAGGCTGCAGTTATTTTTTTTATGTGAAGGTGATTATTGATATATCAGTATAAAGCCACTCATTAGCGAGTGGCTTTATATGTTTTATATAGATCAGTCATGATCTTATGTGATTACGAAATAGTTTAGGTGAGGAAAGTTTTCCTTAGCAACTAAATAGACGCAAATAAGCCCCTCTTACCTAAATGGTGTGAGTGGCTTTTAATTGGTTTTAACGAGTCTGAGGTGACTGTTTTTTAAGTATATACTTTGGAATTCAGATTCAACAAATCCAACCATTTTACTAATTTAGAAAACAGAATATTACAAATCGTATTGGAATACTTGTTTGATTTATTTACTCTTAAATCTTAGTCATAATGAATTGAATTTCGAGTAACCCTCATTTATACCAACTCAAATCATAGATAAGATATTCAGTGTCACTATTCGTATAATGACTTTTAAACTCAATTTTTAATTCATTTCCATCTGTTAGAACGAAATCAACATATGTTAAGTCGTTGGATATTAGTTTTTCGAAATAAACCTAAGAAAACGGTACTTACTATAAGAATCAAGTCGTTAGAATATATCTAGCGACTTGAAAATGAATAAAAGAAAGATACAACTAGAGATGATTAATCTTCTCTAACCGATTGTATAGTAGTGATTAATTGATCTAAAGAAGCTCCAGTTAATTTTTTTGAATCATAATCTACTTTTTCATAAGCTGGTAGTACATAGTTTTCTTCAACTATATAATAGGTACCATATCTAGAAAAAAAGTGTTTACCTTCGTGCATATAATTCCCTTTTTCAAGAGCGATTAAAATTTTCATCCCTGTTTTGAACTGTGGTTCAATATCCTTAAACATTGCATTTAGAGAAAGAATTACTTCATCGTTTACTGGAGCTCCAGCAACAAGTTTTTCAACTTTAAGTTTGCGTTGAATGAACTCGTCTTTCTGATCAAATCCTAAAGCTTTATTTTTTTCATATATTGCTTTGTCTGATTCACCTACAAGCGGAAGAGAAATTTGATAGCTTGGAAGCATTTCATCGATGTATCCGATTACTATAGAATCTACACCACCCATGATTTCTTCAAATGCAAGTGGTCTAGTAGAAAGGAAGTCTGGATCTTTATTGTAGATAGGATATTCATGTCTCAACTCCTCTACTTTTTCTGCAGATAGATAGTTTTCAATATGCTTATCTTTTGGTATAAGAAGTGAAACCAACAACAAACAACCTAATACAATAAATAGTATTAGTACTGCAAATTTATTCTTTAGCAATGTAGTCATTATAAAACCTCCTTAGTATTTATTGTTAATATCAGTAATATCGTGTGATCTAGGTGTATAATATCCTGGATATCCAGCTTTTTTCATAACTGATTCAGCGGTTGATGGATTATAATCACCATCGCTGTGTCCCAATCCCAGTGCATGGCCGATTTCATGAACTATTACTTGCATTCTATGATTATCATTTGAAAAATCACTATATGGGGATACAAAAATTGATGCATATCTTATTTTCTTAGATGAATTTTGTGCATCTTGTAAAGTTGTCAATATTACATTGTCAGTGGTTTTACTCTCACAATATCCTATGTACTGTCTAGAGAGTATTGAAGAGCCACCACCAAATCTACTATCCCACCAAGTTTTAGTGGGAGTAGATACAGTTACTGTGGAAGCACCAAATGTAGCTTGTTCAATATCTATTTTAGTAGATATATAAGTATCCCATAAAAATGATGCTGTGGTATATGGACTAGTGAAACTTGAACTTACATAATCACCATTTATTTGAAGATATGCCTTTCCAGCAGATAATGTATCCCATTTCAAATTAATTCCAGTTCCGCTTGATGTATAATAAATCTCATGTGCACTAACTTTAGGTGTATTTGTCATAGTGATTAATACTAAAACTACAAGACATAGAGATAAAAATTTCCTCATTCTTTACACTCCTTTATTAGTTTGATAACAAAATAAATGATTCTGTAATTATGTTTGATTTATTCCTAAAAGTTAGCTTTCGGGGAAAATACGATGTTGAGATGTTGGTCTTGTTTGAATAATTAATTTGTTATTGTAGTTACAGATGAGGATTTGATAATTTAGATGTAATTTTGAGTTCTTCGGTGGCTTAACTACAAGTGCGAATAAAATAAGTTTAGATCAATTGAAGATAGTAAAACATAATATTTGTTATTTTCCTATAATAATCAACTCCTAAAATGTAATAATGTTTAAATTATACAAAAAAAATACAAATCCCTCTTTTTTTGATGTGACTATTTATACTGAACTTTTTTTAATGTTGAACTAGAACAAGTGTTCGTATATAATCAATTAAAAACAGGCGGTGGTCTTATGCAACAATACATCGGAAAGATCGTTCAGCTTATATATGTGATAGTAAAAAAAATGTGAGTATTCGAAATGTTAAAGTTCTAATGGCTGGCGATAAACGTTTCATGGCTTATTGTTACCAAGCTAATGAGGTACGTACTTTTAATAAATCAGGCATCGTAGATATGGAGGTAATCAGAATTGAGAAAACTTCAGGGGAACACGTTATGGGAATCAAGTAGAATGATGATCGTAGAACATGTAGAAGCATTAATTGATTACGGTGCGGATCTAAATAAGAGAGAACGAATCTATTTAGATGACCAAGAGTTAGAGCATATTAGCATGACACTATTGGAGTCTCTGCGTCAGCATATCTTGATAGCATTCAAGTTGTATGATCCATTCGAACAATTGCAAGTAACTGGTATCGTGGAACGTATTGATCGATCGATAGGGCGGTTTATGGTAGATGGTGAATGGTTTATACTAGGAGATATTGAAGGCATAGAGTTTAATGTTAAATGATACAGAAAGTGGAAAGGTTAATTAGAAATTAGATTCTACGCAATTCATCACGATCGCAGCAGAGTATTAAAACGGCCTAGGAGCATGAAGGTGGAACATTTTGAAAGCTAATCCGTAAATGAGTAACAGCTTGAGGAGGTGAACAGATATGAAAATAGAATTTGAAGTCTCATTATTTGGAAAGGTTAATGCTCAAGGTGAACCAGAGGCTTATAAAAAAGTCGAATTAATAGAATTAGATAAACTCTCCAAGGAGACAACTTTGGGAGAGTTAGAGAGTCACTTATCTAATTTATTTGAAAAAGTTGAAAAAGATAATAATAATCCCAAACAAAGTTTAGGTAAGATTACTATTCGAGCAAAAAAAGAAAATGGTGTAATCATATATTTAGGTTAGAAATTATGATTGATTGTCGAGCAATTAAGAAAAATCCCAACAAGTTTGTAAAGCTGAGTTAATACGGAGATGTTGTTAAAGTACTCTCTTGGATATTATGAAAGTGCGAAATGCGAACAATTGATATAGTAAACAACCATTAGGAAGTAAAAATCCTAATGGTTGTTTTTATACTTGTCCAGCATAGACTGCGTCTATTGAATATTTGATCTAAGGAAACGAAGAGAATCGCCTTGAAAAACGTCCCTCAAAACGTCCCTCAATAGTACAGTTCGTTACAGTTTGTTACTAGTCAACAATTCAATTATCATTGGTATTACAAGGTTTTGACTATCGTAACACCCTATAAAGTGGTGCAGGATATAAATAGAACACAAGTTCATCAATGGGAACTTGATCAATATTTGACTCATTATTAATAAGGGGAACCCTTGATGCTACTCGCATTGAGGGTTTTTCTTTTTGTGGGCACTATTCGAGAATTTCATATTATTTATTTTTGGCCCCAACATGCCCCCCTATTTCAAAATTATTATCTGTTTTTTGATTAGCTTGTAGTATGGTTTTTGTGTACTCTTCATATTGTTCTATATTTATCAATTCAATTTTCTTCAATATATGAGAATAGACATCAGATGTAATTTGATTGCTTCCGTGACCT
>Ga0160441_100686_pt1 | contig 19511 bp, 23 predicted proteins | sample HID1971K_E1MG_FD_108260 | JGI IMG/M metagenome (GOLD analysis project Ga0160441, IMG submission 108260) | Enriched millipede-associated microbial communities from UW Madison campus, WI, USA - HID1971K_E1 MG | ecosystem: Host-associated > Arthropoda: Insects > Digestive system > Unclassified ... | reverse complement strand
CTCGACCACTCCCGCTGCGTGCGCGCCCGGGCGACGAGATCGGCCTTCTTCTCGGCGAATTCGTCGTACCTCTCACGCGCGTGGCGCCGGAGGGTCGCACGCTCCTCGAGATAGGCGTCGTAGCCGCCTCCGAAGACCCGATTCGAATGCTGCGCGAGGTCGAGCTCGAGCACCCGCGTCACGCTGCGGGCGAGGAACTCGCGGTCATGGCTGACCAGCACGACACCGCCGCGCAGCCCGCGCACGAACGCCTCGAGGCGTTCGAGTCCGTCGAGATCGAGATCGTTCGTCGGCTCGTCGAGCAGCACGACGTCGAACCGCGAGAGCAGGAGCGCCGCCAGTCCGACGCGTGCCGCCTGGCCTCCCGACAGCGAGGTCATGGCGGCCTCGTCCGGCGATACGCCGCCGAGGTCCAGGCCGAGATCGGTGAGCACGACCGGCAGACGCTCCTCGAGGTCGGCGGCGCCACTGGCCAGCCAGCGATCGAGCGCGGTCGAGTACGCATCCGCAGGGTCGACGCCGTCGGGCGACAGCGCCGGGTCTGCCAGCGCGGCGGCGGCGGCATCCATGTCCCTCGTCGCCTGCGCACAGCCCGTTCGCCGCGCGATGTAGTCCGCGACCGTCTCGCCCTCGACGCGCTCGTGCTCCTGAGGGAGCCAGCCGACGAAGGCGTCGGGCGGTGAGAGCGTCACGGTGCCGGACTGCGGGTCGTCGATCCCGGCGAGCAGCCTCAGCAAGGTGGACTTTCCTGCGCCGTTCGCGCCGACCACCCCGATGACGTCGCCGGGGGCGACGGTCAGCTCCAGCGAGTCGAAGAGCGTGCGATGGCCGTACCCGCCGGCCAAGCCGCGGGCGACGAGGGTTGCGGTCATCCTCCAATTCTGTCAGCGGCTCCCTGCGAGCCTGCGCGGGCGACGATGGTGCGCGAAGATGGCGGCGTGGAACACTTCGACACGATCGTGGTCGGCGCGGGGGTCTCTGGCCTCTCCGCCGCGAGGCTGCTCACGGATGCCGGGCAGAAGGTGGTGGTGCTCGAGGCGCGGGACCGGACCGGCGGGCGCGTCCACACCGGCCGCAGGGACGGCATCGCGACCGACCTGGGTGCCTCGTGGATCCACGGCGTCACCGACAGCCCGGTGGCGGCGGCGGCCGACGCGTTCGGTATGCGCACCGTCGAGTTCACGGTCGGCGGCTACCAGCCCGACAGCCGCCCGATCGCGTACTACGGTCCCGACGGGACGAGATTGACGGATGCCGCCGCCCAAGGCTTCATCGACGACATTCACGCTGTCGACGCCGCGCTGCTCGACGTCGTCGCGGCCTCGGCGCCCGATGACTCATACCGTGACGTGACCGAGCGGGCGCTCGCCCTGCAAGGCTGGGACCCCTCGCGCACCCGACGCGTGCGCGAGTATCTGGAGCATCGGTCCGAGGAGCAGTACGGCGCCTGGATCGAGGACCTGGCCGCACACGGCCTCGACGACGACTCGATCGAGGGCGACGAGGTCGTGTTCCCCGACGGGTACGACGCGCTGCCCACCCGGCTGACTCAAGGACTCGACGTGCGCCTCCAGCACATCGTGTCGCGCGTCGACTGGGCCGGCGGACAGGTGACGATCGCCACCGACCACGGCGACTTCTCCGCCGACAACGCCGTCGTGACCGTTCCGGTCGGCGTCTTGCAGTCCGACGACTTCGTCATCGAGCCGGCGCTGCCCGAGCCGGTCGCCGGCGCACTCGCGCGGTTGCGCATGAACGCGTTCGAGAAGGTCTTCCTGCGCTTCCCCACGAAGTTCTGGGACGACGACGTCTACGCGATCCGCCAGCAGGGTCCCGAGAGCGTGTGGTGGCACTCCTGGTACGACCTCACGCCGCTGCACGGCGTCCCGACGCTGCTGACCTTCGCCGCGGGTCCGGCCGCGATCGCGACGCGCGGGTGGTCCGAGGAGCGGGTGGCCGACTCGGTCCTCGCGCAGCTGCGCCGTCTGTACGGCGATCGCGTGGAGCAGCCGACACGCATCGACATCACCGCGTGGCAGGATGACCCGTTCTCGCGCGGCTCGTACGCGTACATGACCGTCGGGTCGACGACCGCCGACCATGACGACCTGTCCACCCCGGTCGGCGGCATCCTCCATCTCGCCGGCGAGGCGACGTGGACCGACGACCCCGCCACCGTGCCTGCGGCGATGTTCTCGGGCCACCGCGCCGCTCAGAACGTGCTCGGCCGCGAGGTGCCGATCGAGCGGCTCTGGAACCGGGCCTAGCACCGACGAAGCGCGTGGGGCCGAGACAGGGAAAGTCGCCGGATCAGCGAACCGCTCCGTCATGACCCTGACGCTGCGCCCAGGTCGGTCCCCGGGGCAGCCCCGATCGGGACCTCGCGTCCCGATCACCCGAGCGGAGAGAGACGAGGCTGATTGCGATCGTCGTGACACGATGAGTGCGTGACCGAGTCCACGCCCCGCGAAGTGCTCCACAAGGACGGCACCGTCCGCGCACGCGGACACATGCGCGATGACGAGATGGACGGCTACTGGGAATGGTTCCGACGCGACGGGACGATGCTGCGGAGCGGCTCCTTCGACCGCGGTCGGCAGATCGGAACCTGGACGACCTACGACCGCTCAGGCGCGCCGCACAAGGAAACGCACGTCGGCGATTGACTCCGTCCGGCTGACGCACGCCCTCTGCGGACGGCTAGGAGAACACCGGAGCGAGGAACCGACGCTCGTAGCGGCGGATGCATCCGGTCGTCCGCGCGAACTCGAACGCCTCCTGGCACTCCGGATCCGTCTTCGAGGCGTTCCGGTAGACCTCATACTCCGCCAGCGACGGGAAGGTGAACAACGCGAACGCCTCGTCGCTGTCGCCCTCGCTGGGCATGAAGTAGCCGTGGTGGGTGCCACCGAGCTTGTTGACAAGTCGGATCCACGTGCGACCGTACGCGGTGAAGTCATCGAGCTTGTCAGGGTCGATCTCGTAGCGAAGATGAACAGTGATCATGGGGCATCCTTCGTGATCGGCCTACCGAGAAGTCTCGCCGATGAAGAGGGGGTGCGACGACGTTCACGGGCATCGCACGCAGAGTGTGGCGGAGAAGGTTCCGAGAGTTGGCAGAGCCCAACGCACGGGAACGCCACCGCGCTGGGAGCACGGCGATTCTTTATGCTGACGAGGTGGACGATGTCGAGAGAGTTCTGGCTGATTCCGACTCCCCCAGCTGGCTGCCCGTCGGGAGCCGTGTCGAAATCGTGCAGCGACAGGAACCTCCTCGGCCGATGAGCCTCGTTCGGCTGCTGATCCGTCGCGGCGACGCGGTCTTCTGTCTGCCACGCGAGGACAGCGGGAAGCTTGACCTGCCGACACGCGCCACGGGCGGAGGCGACATCGACGGCTCGGAAGCGGTTGCCGCTCTGGCCAAGGCTGTCACTGGGTCGATGGTCGGACCGGTCTTCTTCGGGGCTGTGCGCAACATCGTCCCTGCCCCGGCGGAGGGGTACGGATGGCCGACGCCGCGAGCCCATTTCGGGATATGGCGCGTCGATGCCGCGCCGGCCGTCGACGGCAGGTGGATCACGGTCACTCGAAGCGACTCTCCGCTGCGGGATCGACACTGGTACCCGCTCATCGAAGCGGCCTGACAGCGCTTGCGGGCCCGCGTCCGCGCCGCTGTCTGGCACGGGTCGCACACTCCCACTCCTCCTTGGTGTCGCGCGGTCATCCGAGGTTCTGCCGCCAGTACAAGACTGTGCGACAGTGACTGGGTGACCGAACACGATCTGGCTGCGCCCGCCGAGACCGTCCGCATCGCCGCAGAGGCCCGTGCGCGGCATAGGCGACTGGGTGTCCAGCTTGAGACCACGGGGGCGCTCGTGGAGACGCGGCGCGGCGAGCTGGCCGACCTGCAGCGGAGACTGCAGTTGGAGCAGTCCGATGTCCGCCGGCTGGAGAAGCTGTCGCCGACGAGAATCTGGGCGACGCTGCGCGGCGACACGGCCGATCGCCTGGCCGTCGAGCGTGCCGAGGCAGACGCCGCCCGGCTCGCCGTGGCCGGCGCACAGGCACGGCTCGACAGCGCCAGCGCCGACGACGCCCGACTCCGCAGCGAGCACGATGCCCTACGTGGAGCGGATCACGCGTACGGCCAAACGCTGGCCGCCTACGAGCTCGCGGTGCACGCGGCCGGCGGCCGCGACGCGGCAGAACTGACAGGGATCGCAGACCAGTTGGGCATGGCCGCGGAGCGTCACCGCGAGATCACGGAGGCTATCGATGCGCTGCGCGCCACGAAAGCAGCACTGGACGAAGCACTCGCGAAACTGGACAGCGCCGGCGGATGGTCGATGTATGACACCTTCTTCGGGGGCGGCTTCGTCGCCGACATGGTCAAGCACTCGAACATCAGCGAGGCCACCGACGCATTCACCGAGGTGAACCGGGCGCTCGAGCGACTTTCCACCGAGCTCGCCGACCTCGGAGCCTCCACGGTCGATAGCGTCGAGATCTCCGACACGCTGGCCGTGTTTGATGTGCTGTTCGACAACATCCTCAGCGATTGGGTGGTGATGGACCGCATTTCCGAAGCGCGGGCGAGCGCCGAAGAGCTTGACGACCGCCTGACTCAGCTTGCAGAACAGCTCGCCACCAGCGCCGTGGAGACCTCAACGCGAATCGGCACGCTGCTGGGACGGCGCGAGGCGATCCTCACCGCAGCCTGAACAACCGGTCAACAACATCGCACTCTCTGGCCGTGTCGGTCCGGAGCGAGAGACACCGCACCAGCACTCGGTCTCCGATCACGCGGCGAAGCCTCCGCTTCAGGACCGCCACATGCGCACTCCGATCGACCGGGCTGCGTTCGCGGACGTCGCGCATTGCGATGGCGGGCTAGGCCCAGCCAAGCTCCTGCAGGCGAGCGTCGTCGAGCCCGAAGTAGTGACCGATCTCGTGTACGAGCGTGATGCGCACCCGCGTACGAAGTGCGTCGAGGTTGGCGGTGTGCTCTTGCATATTGTTCTTGTACAGCGTGATTCGGTCGGGAAGCTCCCCGAAGCCGTAGATCCCTCGTTTGGTCAGCGGATGGCCTTGGTAGAGCCCGAACAGGCGGGGGCGCTGCCCCACGGGTTGATTCTCGATGATGATCCCGACGTTCTCGAGCCCACGGACCATGTCATCGGGGAGCGCATCGAACACCTCGGCGACCATGCGCTCGAAGTCGTCATCCGAGATCTCGACCATGGTCCCATCATGCGCGCTCGCTGTGGGATATCGAGTGGCTGTCGCGTTCAGAGCCTGCGCCCGCCCCAGCTGACTACCGAAACGCCGCTACTGCTGCTCGTTCCTGTCGTCGGAGGATCGCGCATTCCGTGGAGCGGCCATGTCCAGCCGCCCTCGATCAGGGATGACGAGAGACCGGCGACTCCATCGAGTCGGCCGGATGGCGTCAGCGTTCGCGCGGACGCAGCGCCGTCGACAGCTGTCGCAGTGCGCCTTCGATGGCGTCGAGCGACGCGGCGTCGGCCCGGCCGGTGACTGACTCCAGCGCGGGGCGGATGCTGGTCGCACGGATCTCGGCAACTCGTTCGGATGTCTCGCCGGCGTGACGCAGGAGTGTACGCCGGCCGTCGGCGGGATCGGGCTCGCTGACGACGGAACCCGCCTTCACCAGACGGGCGACAGCCTGCGAGATCGCACTCTGCGGAAGTCCAGATCGCGCTGCGATCTCCCCGACGGTGCTGCCAGGGTGCCCCGCGATCTCGCTGGCGACGAGCAGCGTCGTGCGGTTGCCGCCGGAGCCCGCGCCCACATCCGGAAGCGCGCTCTCCGCGATCTTCATCAAACGCCTGCCGAGAAGAAAGAGCTCCACCGGATCCATATCGGAATCCTATCAAAGACGATGCATCACTCTTGATACATCATTTCTGATGGAGTATCGTCGTCCCCATGATCATCCCCATCGAGGATTCCCCACTCACCCGTCGTCGCGGAATGGCGGCGCTGCCCGGAGTAGACCTCTATTACGAAGCCCGTGGAAGCGGGCCCCTTCTGCTGATTTCGGAGAGCGGCGAGGGCGACGCGGACCGCAGCGCGATGCTGGCCGACCGGCTCGCCCGCTCTTACACGGCCGTCACTTACGACCGCCGCGGACTCTCCCGCAGCGTGCCGCTGGACGACCGCTCGGTGACCATAGAGACGCACGCCGACGATGCCGTCCGCCTGATCGACGCGATTCGCAACGCCGGGATCGATGGGCTGACCGAGGAACCCGCGGTCATGCTCGGCTGCAGCATCGGAGCGTTGATCGGACTGCACGTCGCGGTCGGCCACCCGGATCGGCTCGCCGCGCTGATCGCGCACGAGCCGGTTGCACCGTGGCTACTGCCCGACAACGAGGCGTCGCTACACCGCGCCGAACTGCAGCACTGTCAGGACGTGTTCCACGAGCAGGGCTGGCGGGCAGCGCTCGCACCCATGGCGAAGACACTCGGCATCGATCCCGCGAACCAGCAGGCCGAGCCGGATGCCGTGCTCCCCGCCTTGGATGACCGGCGGGCGATGAACTTCTCACGCTTCCTGGGCGTCGACTTCTCGGCAATCGCCGCAGATCGACTGGATCCGGAGAAGCTGCGCGAGACGCCTGTGCGCATCCTGCCCGCAGTAGGCGCTCTGACGCCCCAAGCCGTCTTCGATCGGCGCTGCGCCGAGCGTCTGGCGCGACTCCGCAACGCGCAGCTGCTGGAGTTTCCCGGCGGACACAACGGCAACATGACACATCCGGCGGCGTATGCGGACGCCGTGCTGGCGGCGCTCGGCCGAACCGACGACACCAGCACCGATGCGCCACCAGCCCTTTGACCCCGCTATTCGCGCGACGAGCTACGACATGTGCGACTGCCTCGATTAGCCGGCCTCTGTTCTGGCATCGCTGGGGTGACGCGCCTATTCTCGGCGGCATGAGTGAGCAGGGATGGCGGGCATTTCTTCTTGCCGATGGTCTGGACAATTGGGTGGTCCTTCATGGCGGGCCCACGGCCGTGTTCAAAGTCGGATCCCTTCAAGCGGCTGCGCAGCTCGCGCTTGCCGTCGCCGAACTGCCCGGCCTCGAACCACGCACTCTGCTGACCGCCGCCGTGGACCGTCTCACGGTGAAACTCACCCGGGAGATGTGGGGCACGGAGGAACGACACATCGGCACGGCGCGCGCGATCTCGGCCCTGGCACGGAAGCTAGGCGCGGTGGCCGACCCGGGTGCCGTGCAAGAGATCCAGCTGGCGATCGCCGCGACACCCGACGCGATCGATCTGGGCTTCTGGCGCGCGGTCCTCGGCTATCAGCCCCTCCATGAGGACAACTGCATCGACCCGCTCGGACAGGGGTCCACAGTTTGGATGCAAGAACTCGACCCCATCAAGCCGCTCCGCCATGCCATGCACGTCGACGTCTCCGTCAGTCGCACCGAAGCGGAGAGACGCCTTCGAGCGGCAGTGGAGGCCGGCGGCCGCATCGTCGACGCCGCCGAAGCACCGAGCGCCTGGATCCTCGCAGACCGCTCCGGCAACAAGGTGTGCATCGCGGCCTGGCCCGATGGTGCGCAGCCGAGCGCACCGACGGTCGACGAGGAAACGGACAAGGAGTCATTTTGACGAGCGCCCCGCGTCGCTCCCATCCCAGTTTCAGCGCTGGTCGCCGGAGACGTACTCGACGACGAGATCACCGCCGACGGCCTCGAGCTGCTTGCGGATCGTCCCAACCTTCGCGCTGTCGAGGTCACCGCGCTCGATCTTCGAGACCTGGCGTTGGCCAACGCCGATGCGCGCAGCGAGTTCCTCCTGCGTCAGGCCGGTCGCCTCACGTAGTTCACGCAGCTGGTACGCCCGGATCTCGCCAAGCAACCGCTCCATGTGAGCGTCGACGCGTTCACGGTTGACGGGACGCTTTGTTCGCGCGCGGCATCGAGGTGGTCGGCCCGTGCAATGTTCCCATTCCCTGCCAGCTCGTCGGCCACGGCGGCGGCGTGCTCACCTAGCCCGAAACCTGCAACTAGCGGCTTTCGGACACGCATTTCGGCATGCATACCGCAAAGGGTTGTGGGCGATCCAGTTCCGGAGGACTCCGCCCATGGCGAACGAAGGCCTCGAGACCCGCGCAATTACGCGGTTCTCGAGGCCTTCATCCAGTGACAACGGCTGTGGAGATGGGGGGAATCGAATGACGCTGCGGGCGATTCCCCCTTCTACATTGACCCTCAAGATCCGCGGAATCACACGGCTCGCGGGGGCATGCTCCAACAAGCAGATGCATTGAAAATCGCCCACATTCAGAGCAAACGCGGGCGATTTGTGGGCGATCCGATGGAGGTTGAATATTCGCTTCTCTGAGCGCCACCCGTATCGCCTCTGAGCGCCACCCCGCCGTCGGCGTCGTTCGTCAGCTTGAGCGCCACCGCCAATTGCACTCGCCGGGAAGTCACGATGCGCCACGCTCACAGCGGACAGGCGCGTCGTGAGCCCACCTGAGCTGGGGCAACCCGGCTCACCGCGCACACCTCGCGATGGCTGCCGCGGACAGGCTCCGCCTGCCCTTGCCCTCGACGACAGGGTCACAGGGTTGGTCATCGACGAGCCCTTATCCGTTCGACGGCTCTGGCAGAGGCTGCGTTCACGCGATGTACTCACCGTCGTCCTCGAGGGTGGCGCTTACCGGCAATATCGACTGGTGCTCACCCTCAATATCCGGTGGTGCCGAACTGCAATAGCCAGTGGTGCTCAAGCGTCCGAATACTCAGGAGGTTTGCCTCGACATTGAATCGGGTGGAGCGGCGTCCTCCGATACGGAGTCAACACGTCCCGCCGGCGGGTTCGCTGGCCTCACGCTACGCCGCTCAGTCCGTCTCGGCCAGACCCTCAAAGCGGGTCGGCGCCCGGTCGCCGGTCCCGCAGGTGGCGCCGGGTTGCAGCTACGGGCTCACCTCGCGCAGCACGCGCAAGTCCACCTCGAACTGGGTGGGACACGGGGCACGGTCTTTCGGGCAGTGCGGGGATGTCTGTTCGTAGACGTCCGGATTCAGCCGCTCCACCTCCGAGACGCACATGCTGCAGAAGTGCTCGGCAACCATGTTGAGCGTGTCGGACACGTGGTGCAGAACGCGACGCCCCACTCCCGGTCACGGCAACACACGAGGTGGGTGATCTCGTCGGCGTCGACTTTCAGGCCCAGCGTTGCGGTATCAACGTCGACTCCGCCGTCAGTCGTCATATCGCGATTCTGCCAAGCGCTCCGCCACGTTCGCGCACAAAGGGATCCATGTCAGCCCTTGTCGACGAACACACCGATGTCGTCGCCCCGCTTCACGAACTGGATCGCGCTGTCAGGGAACGCCGCCCGTAGCTCCTCAGGCACATTGCTGTTGACGGCAATCTCGATGGTCGCTGGAAACGCGCCGACGCTGCACGCGCCGTTGGAAATGCCGGACACCGACCAGTTGTCGGTGCTCTCGCCCTCCTCCGGGATGTCGGCGGTCGTCACGACCATCATGCAATCGTCACCCGTCCCGCCGAACATGCCGGAAGTCGTCTCGAAGAGCGTGAGCCCGTAGAACTCCCACGTGCGCGAGCTGGCACCCGCACCGAACCATCCAGCCGGGACCTTCTTGGCCAACGACTCTGGCTTCAACGTTGCGATCTGCGGGGCGCCGCTCGACACCGACACCGGTGTCATTGCCGCAAGCCCGTATGTCGCTGCGGCAGCAACAGCGGCGGCCGCGACAATCGAGCCCGCCCACAGTATCCGGGTGCTGCGCGGTAGACGCCGGCGCGACGGCGGCTTTGCCTCGGCAACTGCAATCGGCTCGTCGAGCTCGGAGAGTGGTGCCGGTTCGGGGTCGGGTGCGGCGACGATCGCTGGTGGCTCTTCCGCGTCCTGCAGAACAACCACGGCGGCGTGTGCGACGGTCTTGTGGGATCGTGCAGCGCCCTCCAACTCGCGAAGACGCTGCTGCGCGCCGGGGTCCGCGTGAATGTCAGCGGACGGCCCGTAGGCGCGGAAGCGCAACTGCTCGAGTTCGTCGGCGGTGTCGGTATCCATCGGCCGCATCGTCTCACAAACAGGCGCACCACCGGCGGATGCTGTCCACAGGTCTGGTACCGAATTCCGCAGGCTCGATGTTCTTGGGCGGGTGCCGCTGCCCTCGGCAGTCTTATATACTCCCTTGTATAGAGAGCGAGGTGCACCATGGCTGTCACATCAATCGACATCGATCCGGACGAGCTACGCCAGGCGAAGGAGCTGGCCGGCACGACCTCCAACCGCGAGACGGTTGACCTCGCACTTCGCACGTTGATCGCGGTGCGCCGCCAGCCTGCGGCGGTCGAGCGGATCATCGGGCGACGGTTCGAACCGGACCAGATCGACGCGCCCACGATCCCGCCGCACGCCGTCGCGAGCATGACGCTGTGACGACGTACCTCGTAGACAACAGCATCTGGCAGCGCGCGAACACGAGCTCGGCGATCGCGGCACGGTTACGCGAGCTCTCCCCCAACCACCTGATCATCACCTGCCCGCCTCAGGTCCTCGAATACTGCCATTCGGCACGAACGCCGCAGGAGTACGCCGAACTGCGCGAGGACATGGGTGAACTCCTTCCTGCGTGGGAGCACCCTGACGAACAGCAGGCGCTCGACATCCAGCAGGCACTCTGGGACACCGGACTCGTTCGTGCGGCAGCCGCGTTCGACTGCCTGATCGCCGCCTACGCCGTCGCCAACGACGCGGTCATCCTGAACGCTGACCACGACTTCGGATACATCGAGCACGCCACCGAAGGCGCAGTCCGCCAGGAGTACATCGAGCCCTGACAGGCACGTCAGGGCTCGATGCGCGCGGCAGCGCTACGTCGTCAAGCGAGGTCGGCGCGGAGCAAGGTGCCCCTTCGCCCGGACAATCAGCCCACCAGCGGTCGACGGTGGCGCAGCGCCCGAAGCGAGCGGTTGGTAAGCGCAGCTCGGAGCGCAGCGGAGAGCGGAGTCTGCAAAGAGCGAGCGCATGGGAACGGAGACGTCGCCGACCGCTACGATCTCAGCGGTCGGGGCGAAACGTCGCGATATCGCGCCATCGTTCGCTGACTACCGAGACAACCCGATCGCCGAGTCGGGCGCGACGAACGGTGCTGCACCCCCGACCTCGGGCCGCGCGATCGCCGCACGCCGCAGCTCGCTTGCGCCGCTCGGACGGCATCGTGCATCGTGAGCTCGGTGCCGCCTCGCATCATGCTCGCGGCGACCTTCGTCTGCGCGGCGTGGTCGGTCGACGCGACCGCCACGACCTCGTTGTGGAGCCGGCCGCCGGTGAGGCCGACGTAGAGGCCGGCGGCATCCATATCGGGGCCGACGAAGGAAGCATCCACCGTCTCGCCCTGGATGCCGTGAACGGTCGAGGCGTACGCGAGCTGCAGATGTTCGAGCGCGTAGTCCGTGGTCACCTGTCGCAGCTCGCCGCTGTCGCTCGCGGAGGCGAGCGTGATGGTGTGTTCGCGGATGCTGCTCACCACCCACAGAGCACGATTCTCCACGCCGGTCTGCGGATCGTTGCGGCGGGTGTGCACGGTGTCGCCGATGAGGATGCGCTGCTCCCCCATTCCCATCGCCATGCGCGTCGGGTCGAGCTCGCCCCCGCGGCGATGACGCTCGACACCTACGCCGACCTGTTCGACGACGACCTCGCCGACGTCGCGGAACGGATGAACCAGGGCGGCCTGAACGCCGACGTCGGCCGACGCTGGGCGAGCTGACAGCGCGTTTCGTCTCACTTCGCTCGCTCAACGACCGTGCGAGACGTCCGCCCCGCGCCCGACCCGACAACGACAACTAGCGGCTTTCGGACACGGTTTCCGACCTATATGCTCCAAAGGTTTGTGGGCGATTTGTGGGCGATTTGGTTTCGAGCCGCCTCGCGCGCAACGAACAAAGGCCCCGCCTTCCGCATAACTAAGCAGAAGTTGAGGCCTTCATCCAGTGACAACGGCTGTGGAGATGGGGGGAATCGAACCCCCGTCCATCGCTGTGTAACGGCGGATTCTCCGGGCGCAGTCTGTGCGAGCGTTCTACTCGGCTCCGACCTTTGTCACAGACACCTAAGTCGACAAGCCCATCCTGAAAAGAGTCCCGTGTGACGCTCAGGCGACGTCACACAGCAAGATCCCTAGATGACGCCAATACCCGTGACGGGATCAGTCACGGATTGACGGCGTCGGGCTCGCTGCTCAGGCAGCGAGGGCGAACGCGGACTGCTTCTTTTCGGCAGTTATATTTTCGCAGGGAGCGTTCACGAGATAACCCTGCATCCTCGGCCCGCTTCTCGCAGATTCGCAGGCGATGTCGAAACCGATCATCCCCGTGCCTCGTTCGAGGTGTTCCTTCTGACGAAGGGCCGTTGTCACACTATGGAGTTGCCAACTCGAGAACCGAAGTACCCGAGCACATCAGTCTACAACGGATGCCACCTCCCCGCCATTCCGCGGCACCACGTAGAGTCGGCGTCATGAGCGACGTCGTCATCACGGTCCGCGGAGAGCATGAGATCCGCATCGCCCCCGAGCGCGCCATCGCGCATCTCACGATCCGCGCCGAAGGCCCCGAGCGCGGCGCCGTCGTCGAGCGCATGGCCGCGCTCACCGAGCCGGTGCGCGACGACCTCGTCGCCCGCAAGACGGCGGGCACGGTGCCCGAGTGGACGAGTCAGCGCGTATCGGTGTGGTCAGAGCGGCCCTGGAACAACGAGGGCAAGCGCCTGGCGCCGGTGCACTACGCCAGCGTGGACTTCTCGGTCACCTTCACCGACTTCACCGTGCTGTCGTGGTGGGCGGGCGAGGTCGCCGAGCGTGAAGGTGTGCAGCTCGGATGGATCGAGTGGCTGCTCACCCCCGAGACCCGAGCGCAGACGGAGAAGGACGTCGCCACGCAGGCCGTGGGCGTCGCCGTGGCACGCGCGGAGGCGTACGCCGGCGCGCTGGGCCTCGCGAATGTCAGCGCACTGGAGATCGCCGACCTCGGGCTCCTCACGCGGCAGGACCAGTCCCCCGCACCCGCGCCGCGCATGATGATGGCGAAGGCGGCCTACGCCGCGGACGCCGGCGGGGCACCCGCGGTGCAACTGCAGCCCGAAGACATCGTGGTGTCGGCCGCGGTCGAGGCACGCTTCGTCGCCCGCTGACACGCGGACGCGGCATCCGATCTATTCGCCGAGGCGGTTGCGGCTGCGCATGGCGCGCTCGGCCTCGCGCTTGTCTTCGCGCTCGCGGATCGTCTGGCGCTTCTCGTACTCGCGCTTGCCCTTGGCGATCGCGATCTCGACCTTGGCGCGGCCGTCCGAGAAGTACAGCTTCAGCGGGATCAGCGTGTAGCCGCCCGCGGCGACAGCGTGCGAGAGCTTGATGATCTCGTCCTTGTGCAGCAGCAGCTTGCGGGTGCGCTTGGACGAGTGGTTCGTCCAGTGCCCCTGCGAGTACTCCGGGATGTGCACCGCGTCGAGGAACGCCTCACCGTTGTCGATGTACGCGTAGCCGTCTGACAGGTTGGCGCGTCCTTCGCGCAGCGACTTCACTTCGGTTCCGGTGAGCACGAGGCCCGCCTCGTACGTCTTCTCGATCGCGTACTCGTGGCGCGCGCGACGATTGGTCGCCACGACCTTCTCACCGCGTTCCCTGGGCATGGGTGTCTCCTCGCTGATGCCGCACCGGGTGCACGGCAGCCTGTCAGTCTAGCCGACTCAGGCGCGCAACCAGCGCCGGATGGCGAACCCGGCCGACAGCGCCGCCAGCGCCACGCCCACGAGGATCAGCACCGGAACCACGAGCCAGGCGTCGCCGAGGTCGATCCACGTCGTCACGAAGTCGACCCGGTTGCGCAGGTACCTGTCGACGCCGAAGTAGACGCCCGCGAGCACGGCACCGCTCGCCAGGAGCGATCCGAGCAGCGCGGCGAACACGCCTTCGAGGATGAACGGCGTCTGGATGAATCGATTGGATGCCCCGACCAGGCGCATGATGCCCAGCTCCCGCCTGCGCGCATACGCGGAGAGGCGGATGGTCGTGGCGATCAGCAGCACGGCCGCGATCAGCATCAGCGCGGCGATGCCCACCGCGATGTAGGTCGCGATCGTCAGCGCCGAGAACAGCGGATCGAGGTACTGCATCTGGTCCTTGACGTCCTCGACGCCCTGCATCCCGCTGAACGCCTCGATCAGCACATCGGACTGCGACGGGTCGACCAGAGTGATGCGGAAGGTCTCGTTGACCTGGTCAGGGGTGATGACGCTCGCGTTGTCTTCACCGGCCAGGTCGACGTACTCCTGGTACGCCTGTTCATGGTTGAGGAACACCATCTCGCGGATGAGCGGGGCGAGCGCGCTGCCCTCGAGCTTCGCCGTGACGTCCGCCACCTGCTCCGGCGTGGCCTCGCCGTTCACGCACGTCGCCGACGTGGAGATGTCCGTGCACATGTACACGGCGACCTGCGCGCGCTCGACCCAGAAGTCACGCATCGTCGCGATCTGCATCTGCATGAGGATCGCGGCACCGACGAACGTCAACGACACGAACGTCACGAGCACGACCGACACGACCATCGACAGGTTGCGGCGCAGGCCCGAGAAGGCCTCCGACAGGATCAGCCCGAGCCTCATGACGTCGGCCCCACTTCGTCTTCGCCGTCGGATTCGTCGCGCCCGAGTCCCAGCCGATCGGCCAGTCCGAGCTCCTCGACGTCGATCTCGGCCAGCTCGACCGGGATGGCCTGCGTCTGCGGCGCCGCCGGCGAGGGCGGAGTGGATGCCGCCTCCTCCGGCTCCTCATCGGCGGCGGCGTCCTCGGCAGCCGGCGGTGTGGCAGCCACCGCCGCGGAGGCAGACACGGCCGCCGTGCGGGGCTTCGGCGGAACGGGCGGCACCGGGGTGACGGCATCCACTTCGTCGTCGGGGACGTCGGTGGGATCGAGTCCGGCGGCCGCGGCGATCGCAGCCTCGCGCTGCACTTCGAGTACCGCGGTCAGGGCGGCGACGGCGGCGGCGCCGCGCTCGGGTTCGGGGGCGAGGCTCGGCAGGCCCGACGTGTCGCCGTAGCCGCCGTGGCGCTCGTCGCGCACCATCTCGCCATGGCGCAGCTCGATCACGCGGCGCTGCATCTGGTCGACGAAGCCCGCCTCATGCGTGGCCATGACGACCGTCGTGCCGCCGGCGTTGATGCGGGCGAGCAGCTGCATGATGTCGACGGAGGTGCCGGGGTCGAGGTTTCCGGTCGGCTCGTCGGCGAGGAGGATCTGGGGTCGGTTGGCCAGCGCGCGGGCGATCGCGACGCGCTGCTGCTCACCGCCGGACAGCTCGTGCGGAAACCTCTTCTCTTTGCCGGCGAGCCCCACCAGTGCCAGCACCTCGGGCACCGCCTGCTGGATGAACCCGCGCGATGAGCCGATCACCTGCAGCGTGAACGCCACATTCTGGAAGACGGTCTTGTTCTGCAGCAGTCGGAAGTCCTGGAAGACGGCGCCGATGTGCCGCCGGAAGTACGGCACCTTGCGGTTCGACAGCGTGCGAAGATCGCGGCCGAGGACGACCACCCTGCCCTCGGAGGGGGACTCTTCGCGGAGGATCATGCGCAGGCACGTCGACTTGCCGGACCCCGACGCGCCGACGAGGAACACGAACTCGCCGCGGAGCACCTCGAAGTCGACATCGGTCAGGGCGGGCTTCGCAGTGCCGCGATAGCGCTTCGTGACGTTCTCGAACCGGATCATGGCCTACCGAGCCTATGCGGATGCCCCCTCAAGGCGTCCAGCGACACTCACGGGTGCGGCATCCGCCCTTCGGCAGCTTCCGCAACCCGAATCCGCGGGCCGGCGTCGATCAGTCGTCGGCGTCCTTGCGCTTGCGCCAGCGGATGCCGGCCGAGATGAACCCGTCGAGGTCGCCGTCGAAGACGACCGCGGGGTTCCCGACCTCGTGGCCGGTGCGCAGGTCCTTCACGAGCTGCTGGCCGTAGAGGAAGTAGGAGCGCATCTGGTCGCCCCAGCTCGCGGTGATCACACCGGCGAGCTCCTTCTTCTTGGCGGCCTCCTCCTCACGCTGGAGGAGCATGAGGCGGGTCTGCAGCACGCGCATCGCGGCGGCGCGGTTCTGGATCTGCGACTTCTCGTTCTGCATCGAGACCACGATGCCCGTCGGAAGGTGCGTGATGCGCACCGCCGAGTCCGTCGTGTTCACCGACTGCCCGCCGGGGCCGGACGAGCGGAACACATCGACGCGGATGTCGTTCTCGGGCACATCGACCTCGACCGCCTCTTCCATGACGGGGATGACCTCGACGGCCGCAAAGCTCGTCTGGCGCTTGTCTGCCGAGCCGAAGGGGCTGATACGGGCCAGGCGGTGCGTCCCGGCCTCGACCGACAGCGTGCCGTACGCGTACGGTGCATCGACCTGGAACGTCGCCGACTTGATACCGGCGCCCTCGGCGTATGAGGTGTCCATGACCTTCACGGGGTACTTGTGACGCTCGGCCCAGCGCAGGTACATGCGCATCAGCATCTCGGCGAAGTCGGTGGCGTCGTCGCCGCCCGCACCCGAGCGGATCGTCACGACGGCCGATCGGTCGTCGTACTCGCCATCGAGGAGGGTCTGCACCTCGAGCTGACTGATGATGTCTTCGAGCTCTGCGATCTCGTGGCGGGCCTCTTCGGCGGAGTCCTCGTCGTCCATCTCGTTGGCGAGCTCGACGAGGACGTCGAGGTCGTCGAGGCGCTGCTCCACGTCGGTGACGCGCTTGAGGTCGGCCTGGCGATGGCTGAGGGCGCTGGTGACCTTCTGCGCCTTCTCGACGTCGTCCCACAGGTCGGGGGCGCCGGCCTCCTCACTGAGGCGGGCGATGTCGGCGGTGAGTGCCTCGACGTCGACCACGGCCTTGATGTCGGCGAACGTGGAGCGCAGGGCGTGGATGTCGGCGGAGGGATCGAAGTCGAGCATGACACTCCAGACTAACGTGGAAGCGATGAATGAACGCGCCGAGTCCCCCACCGCTCGCGACGTGCTGTGGCGGTTCGGGCCCATGGTCTACGGCCCTACCGTACTGTTCGCGCTCGGCGAGGGCGCGGTCATCCCGCTCGTGCCGGTCATCGCCGCGCAGCTCGGCGCCGACGTCGCCACCGCCGCGCTGGTCGCCTCGGCGCTCGTGATCGGCCAGCTGTGCGGCAATCTGCCTGCCGGCTGGGCGGTCGCCCGCATCGGCGAACGACTCACGATGGCGATCGCCGGCGTCATCTCGCTCGCCGGGATCGTCGGCATGGCGCTGGCGCCGTCCCTCGGCGTCTTCGCGATCGCGGTGTTCCTCATCGGATTCTGCGCGGCGGCCTTCGGTCTGGCACGCCACTCCTTCATGACGACGCGCGTGCCGCTGTCGTTCCGCGCCCGCGCGCTGTCTCTCCTGGGCGGCACGTTCCGCCTCGGCATGTTCGTCGGGCCGTTCATCGCCGCGGGGCTCCTGGCCGTGTTCGGGGACGAGCATGCGACGATCTGGTTCTTCGGCGGATGCCTCGTCGCCACGGTCCTCCTGGTGCTGCTCGGTCCGGACCCCGAGAAGCAGCTGCCGGCACCGGCGGCCTCCCGCGCCGATTCGGGTCTGACCGAAGACACCGGCGAGCCGGTGACCGGCTCCATTCCGACAGCGGAGCGCACCGGTGTGATCCGTACGATGTGGCGCTACCGACGCGTGCTCTCGACGCTCGGCCTGGCAGCGGCATCCCTCTCGGCGGTCCGATCCGCGCGGCAGGTCGTCCTGCCGCTGTGGGGCGTGTCGATCGGACTGGACGCGCAGACGATCGCCCTCGTCGTGGGAATCTCGGGCGCCATCGACTTCGCCCTGTTCTACGCGAGCGGTCAGGTGATGGACCGTTTCGGCCGGCTCTGGGCGGCGCTGCCCGCGATGATCCTCATGGGTGCCGGGTTCATCGCGCTGTCACTCACGCACGACCTGCCGCAGGCCGCGATGTGGTTCGCGATGTTCGCCGCCGTGCTCGGGGTCGGCAACGGCCTGTCCAGCGGCATCCTGCTCACTCTCGGCGCCGATGTCGCGCCCACGTCGGACCCGGCCGCCTTCCTCGGGTCGTGGCGCACCCTCACCGACGCCGGCGGCGCGATCGCGCCCCTCATCGTGTCGGGGCTCGCGGCCGTGGCCTCGCTCGCCATCGCGACGGGCGTCATGGGCGGGATCGGACTGCTCGGAGCCCTCGCGTTCATCCGCTGGGTGCCGCGGCACGTACCGCGCGCCAAGGCCTGACCCGACGGCCGCAGGCATCCCTGCCTTCGGATGTTCACTTGTGTTCAGTTCGATCGCCTGAACATCGAGCTCCTGACACGATTGCTCCCGTCCGCCGTCATCCCGGGCCGCGGACCGTGAGATTCGAGGAGGAATCCCTTGCCCAGGAAACGGACCACGCTGCTCGTCGCAGCCGCCGTCGGCGCCCTCTGTCTGGCGGGCGCCCCGGCGCCCGCACTCGCCGCCGACAGCCTGGCCGGCGAGGTGCACTACGCGAGCGACCTGGACTGGGTCTCGGCCGCCAACGGCTGGGGACCGGTCGAGCGCGACTACAGCAACGGCGCCCAGGCGGTGCCCGACACGACGCGGACGATCCAGTCGATCCGCGGGGTGCAGTACCCCAAGGGTCTCGGCACGCACGCTCCGGCCCGGGTCGTGTACGACGTCGCGCAGCAGTGCACCCAGCTGCTCGGCTACGTGGGCATCGATGACAGCCAGGCCGGCAAGGGTCGCGTCGACTTCGTCGTGAAGGTCGACGGCACCGAGAAGTTCCGCATGGCACGCAGTGGCATCGATCCTGCCGGGCGCCTCAACCTGGACCTGCGCGGTGCGCGCACGGTCGAGCTCATCGCCGAGACCGGCCCGGAAGGCAATGGCAACGATCACGCCGACTGGGCCGACCTGCGCATCAACTGTGCCGACGAGTACCTCGCGCAGCCCCTCACGGTGGCTGCGAACGACGTCGACCTGTCATTGCTGGCCGCCGGCTCGCCCGTCTCGGTCACCGTCGACGGCGCCAACCCGCAGACACCCGTGACCGTCGGGTTCGCGGGCACAGAGGTCATTGCGAACGCCGACGACACCGGCAGGGCGACGGCATCGTTCGTCGTGCCGGCGGGCACCCCCGCCGGCGAATACGCGATCACCGCGCGGGCCGAGTCGCTGTTCGGCGCGGTCGCGCAGGGTGAGATCGCCGCACACGTGGTCGCCGTCTCCGACACCGTGTACTTCGTCGACTGCTCGGCGACCGGCGACGGCGACGGGTCCGCTGCGGCACCGTTCACCTCGCTCGCCCAGCTCTCGGCGGTCCAGCCCTTCCAGCCCGGCCAGGGCGTGCGCTTCCGTCGCGGTGCGGAGTGCGTCGGCACGTTCGCCCCCACCGGGTCGGGCCTCGGCACCGCGCCGATCACCGTCTCGCCCTACGGCGACGGCG
>Ga0160441_100682_pt1 | contig 19672 bp, 25 predicted proteins | sample HID1971K_E1MG_FD_108260 | JGI IMG/M metagenome (GOLD analysis project Ga0160441, IMG submission 108260) | Enriched millipede-associated microbial communities from UW Madison campus, WI, USA - HID1971K_E1 MG | ecosystem: Host-associated > Arthropoda: Insects > Digestive system > Unclassified ... | reverse complement strand
CCGTAAAAATTCGTAGCCCCGGCCGTTGGCCGGAAACCGCGCGCAGCGCGGCCCAAGCATCCGAAGGCGGCATCACCACCGCCACCGATCATCCGTCCGGCGTTTACACGATCCGAAGCCCACGGTCGATTGACCCCAATCCTAATGGGCCCATAAAAATTCGTAGCCCCGGCCGTTGGCCGGAAACCGCGCGCAGCGCGGCCCAAGCATCCGAAGGCGGAAACACACGGCCCCCGCGTTTCGTCCGGCGTTTATACGATCCGAAGCCACCCACCAGACGTCCATGACCCGGATCGAAAAGCAGCCGGCCAACGGCCGGCGCTACCGCTTCTGCACGAACAGCCAATCCCACATCGCCGCATCCGCATACGTCGCATCCCACGCGTTGTGGTTGCCCTGCGGGTACTCGGTATAGCGCACGTCGCCGGCGCCGGCGGCATCGAACGCGGCCTTCAATTTCCTGTCGTCGGCGGGCAGCACCACATCGTCCAATGCCCCATGGAACAGCCAGATCGGCGTGGCCTTGAGGCGCTCGGCGATGGCGGCATAGGGATCGGCTTCGTTCGCCACGGACTCCACGAACAATGACGCCCGCACCGCGCGCGGCGCCAGCACCGCGCCGCACACCGGCACGATCGCGGCGAAACGGGTGGGGTGTTCCAGCGCGATGTTCCAGCTTCCGTAGCCGCCCATCGACATGCCGGTGAGGTACTGCCGCGCAGGATCGGCACCGAATTCGGCGATGGTGGCATCCAGCGCGGCCAGCGCGATGCGGTTGTTGATGCCCGACCATTCCTGGTCTTCCGGTGCCTGCGGCAACACTACCAGTGCCGGGAACTCGCGCGCGTGGTCGCGCAGGTGCGGGCCCAGCCCGGCGGTGGTCTGGCGATGGCCGTCACTGCCACGCTCGCCCGATCCATGCAGGAACAGCACCACGGGCAACGCGCCGCGCTGCGCCTCGGCATCGCGCGGCACGAATACCTGGTAGCGCGACACCCGCCCGTCCACGGTAACGCTGCGCTCGACGAAGTGCCCCTTGTCCGCACTGCGGATCGTGGCACAGCCGCTCAGGGCGAGCACCGCCACCACCCACATCCACCACGCCGCGCGCTGTCGTGCCATTGTCTTTCCTCGGCTGAAATCGTTTTCAGTCTAGGCGCGGACGTCGGCGCAGGCATCTTGCAGTGCATCAGTCCAGGCGCGGCGCGGAAGCCAGGATCTCCAGCTGTTCGATCGCCTCGGGGTGGCCCTCGGCGGCGGCGGCCTGCACCTGGGCCAGGCTGGGGTGGACCACCAGCAGGATGGGGTTCTCGCACTGGGGGCAATCGAATTCGGCCTCGTCCTCGTGCAGTTCCATGCTCATCTCGCGCGAGGTCCCCTGCCATTCGCAGGCAGGGCAGGTGTGGGTCTGGTCGCGCCAGCCGACAGTGAAGTAGTTGTCGAGGGTCAGGGCCATGTCGGTGAACCGGTCAGTGCAGCAGGATCAGGGTGGCCAGGCCCAGGAAGCTGAAGAAGCCCATGACGTCGGTGACCGCGGTGACCACCACGGTGCCGGCCACGGCCGGGTCCACGTTCATGCGCTTGAGCAGCAGCGGCAGCAGCACGCCGGCCAGCGCCGCGGCACAGAAGTTGATGATCAGCGCCAGGGTGATCACCAGCGACAGCAGGAAGCTGTGGAACCACAGGTAGGCGATGATGCCGACCACGGTGCCGATCAGGGTGCCGTTGATCAGCGCCACCCGCGATTCCTTCCACAGCAGGATGCGCGCGTTGCTCTGGCCCACCTGGCCCAGCGCGATGCCGCGCACCATCAGGGTCAGCACCTGCACCGCCGCGTTGCCGCCGACGCCGGCCACGATCGGCATCAGCACCGCCAGCGCAACCACCTTCTGCAGGGTCAGCTCGAACTGGCCGATCACCGTGGCCGCCAGGAACGCGGTGCACAGGTTGATGCCCAGCCACACCACGCGGCCGCGCACGGCGCGCTTGATCGGGGAGAACAGGTCTTCTTCTTCGTCCAGGCCGGCCGCGCCCAAGGCCTGGTGCTCGGCCTGCGAACGGATGATGTCGACCACGTCATCGATGGTGATGCGGCCGAGCAGGATGTTGTTGTCGTCCACCACTGGCGCCGACACCCAGTCATGGTCGGAGAACTGCCGGGCCACTTCGTCGGCGCTTTCGCCGACGTCGATGGCCGGCTGCTCGTCGTCGATCAGGCGGTTGATCGGGGTGCTGTCCTCGTGGGTCACCAGCGAGGCCAGCGACAGCCGGCCCAGGTACTGGTGGCGGCGGCTGACCACGAACAGGTGGTCGGTGTGGTCGGGCAGTTCGCCGCGCAGGCGCAGGTAGCGCAGCACCACATCGACGTTCACGTCGGCGCGCACGGTCACCACGTCCGGGTTCATCAGGCGGCCGGCGCTGTCCTCGGGATAGGACAGGACCTGCTCGAGCCGCTCGCGGTTCTCGCGGTCCATCGACTTGAGCACTTCGTCGATGACCGTGTCGGGCAGGTCTTCGACCAGGTCGGCCAGGTCATCGATGTCCAGGTCTTCGACCGCGGCGATGATTTCGTCCGGGTCCATGTCGGCCAGCAGGCTTTCGCGCACTTCCTCGCCGACGTGGACCAGCACCTCGCCATCGTCTTCCGGGTCGACCAGCCCCCACACCACTTCGCGCTTGCCCGGCGGCAGCGATTCCAGCAGGTTGCCGATCTCGGCCGGCGCCAGCGTGTTGACCAGCCGGCGCACCGGACCCAGCCGCCCGCTGTCCAGTGCATCGGACAACAGTCGCAACTGGCGCGCCGTCTTGTCGTGGCGTACGGCTTCGGCCATGCACAGCTCCCGCGGCAAAAGAAAAAAGGCCGCTATCCCGGACAGGATGCGGCAGAGGGGGTGGTCACCGCGTCATTATCGCTTGGATGCATGACAAACCGGTAGGTCAGCGCGTCACGACCAACGGTCGCGACCTGCCGGGCTGTTCATTGGTTTGTGTCGATCCAGCGTTCGATGCTGCGCCGGTCGCGTGCGGCCAGCAGCTTTGGCGCGGCGGCCTGCAGCGCGGACAGATCGCTGTCGCGCACCGCGCGCCGCACCTCCAGCAGCGTGCCGGGGTGCAGGCTGAACTCGGTCAGGCCGAGCGCGAGCAGCATGCGGGTCATGCGCGGGTCGCCGGCGATCTCGCCGCACACCGCTACCGGCACCTCGTGTTCGCGGCCGGTGCGCAGGATGTGCGCCAGCAGGCGCAGCACCGCCGGGTGCAGTGGCGAATACAGCTCGCCCACCGCTTCATTGTTGCGGTCGGCGGCAAGCAGGTACTGCACCAGGTCGTTGGTGCCGATCGACAGGAAGTCGACCAGATCGATGAAACTTTCCAGCGCGATCGCCGCAGCCGGTACTTCGATCATCGCCCCGAACGGGATGTGCTCGGCCACTTCGTGGCCCTCGGCGCGCAGCAGCTCGGCCTGCTTGTTCAAGCGCCGGCGCACCGCCAGCAGCTCCTCGCGGGTGCTGACCATCGGCAGCAGGATGCGCAGCTTGCCGTAGGCCGACGCCCGCAGGATCGCGCGCAGCTGGGTATCGGCCACCTTCGGCCGGGCCAGCGACAGGCGCACGCCGCGCAGGCCCAGTGCGGGGTTTTCTTCGTTGCTCAGGGTCAGGCCGGTGCGGTCGGCCTTGTCCGCGCCCAGGTCCAGGGTGCGGATGGTCACCGGTCGCCCGCTCATGCCGAGCGCCGCATCGCGGTAGGTTTCGAACTGCTCCTGTTCGTCGGGCAGCTCGTCGCGCTGCAGGAACAGGAATTCAGTGCGGTACAGGCCCAGCCCGTGCGCGCCCAGCGCATGCGCCTCGGTGACGTCTTCGCGCGATTCGGCGTTGGCCAGCAGCGCGATCTCCACCTTGTCGCGGGTGCGGCTGGGCTTGCTGCGCAGGCGGCCCAGCTCGCGCTGTTCGCGGGCCTGGTCGCGCAGGCGGGCGCGGTAATCGCGCAGGTCCGGCGGCAGCGGGTTGACGGTGATCTGGCCGGTGCTGCCGTCGATGCCCAGCACGTCGCCATCGGAAATCTTCTGCAGCAGGTTGGGGACGTTGACGATCAGCGGCAGGTGCAGGCTGCGCGCCAGGATCGCGCTGTGCGAGAGCGCGCTGCCCGCGGCGGTGACGATGCCGACCACGCCGTGCGCCTGCAGCTGGGCCAGCTCGGAAGGCGCGATGTTGTCGCAGACCAGGATTTCCCCGGCCAGCCCCTTCACGTCCGGCGGGCGTTTCTGCAGGAAGGCATGGATGCGGCCGATCACATGGTCCAGGTCGTCCATGCGGCTCTTCAGGTAGGCATCGTCCATGCCATCGAAGACCTTGGCCAGGCGGTCGCGCTGGACGCGCAGCGCATACCCGGCGCTGTACGGGCCGCTGCGGATCAGCTCATCCAGGCCGAACAGCAGTTCGGGGTCGTCCAGCAGCAGCGCATGCAGGTCGAGGAATTCGCCCACTTCCTGGTTCAGTGCACCCTGCAGCCGCTGGCGCAGGTCGTGCATTTCGGCGCGGGCCGCGTCCACCGCCAGGTGCAGGCGCTGCAGTTCGGCCGCCACCTGGGCCGGGGCGATGCGCTGTTCGGCGACTTCCAGGGCATGCGGCAGGCGCACCCGGGCGCGGCCGAGGGCATTGCCACGCGAGGCCCCGTGCCCGGCCAGCAGCAGGGCACCGGACGCGGTCCGTGCCGGTGTGCTGGAACCCGGTCGCGACGGTGGCCCCGGCATGCTCAGCTGTCCTCGTCGAAGCGTCGCTCGAACAGGGCCACCACTTCGTCCATGGCAGCCGCTTCGTCTTCGCCGTCGATGCGCACGGTGACCGGGGTGCCCTGGCCGGCGGCCAGCAGCATCACGCCCATGATGCTCTTGGCGTTGATCTCACGGCCTTTGGCGGCCATGGTCACGTTGCAGCGGAAGGGCGCCAGCACCTGCACCAGCTTTGCAGTGGCGCGGGCGTGCAGGCCCAGGCGGTTGGATACGGTGAGTTCACGTTCAAGCATCGTCGACAATCGCTCCATTGCGAGTGCCCGCCGCCGCAGTGGCGGGCAGTTGATCCAGTCCCTGTTCCGGATAATTCATCACTCGCAACAACATCGGCAGGCTCAGCGCCGAGACCCGGCGTGCCGGGGTGCCCAGGCGGGCCAGCTGCGCTGCCAGATTGCTCGGGCTGGCGCCATACAGATCGGTCAGGATCAAAACGCCCTCACCGCTGTCCACGCGCCGCAGGGCGGCCGAGGCGAGCGGGAGCAGGGCATCCATGTCTGCGTCGAACGGTACTTCGAAAGCTTCGGTCTTCAGCGGCAGGTGCCGCAGGAGTCGGGTCGCCACGTCCAGCAGGGACGTACCGACGCCGGGATGCGTTACAAGGAGAATGCCACAGGTCATTGTCGAACGTTAACATCCCAACATGAATTGGGGATACACCACGGTAGCAACGGACCGTTGGTCCGTTGGCTCTGATCAATCCAGTTCGCGGTGGAACGTAGCCACTTCCGGCCAGCCCTGGTCGCGCGCGTGCCGGGCCAGGCGTTCGGCCAGGTACACCGAACGGTGCTTGCCGCCGGTGCAGCCGAAGGCCACGGTGACGTAGCTGCGGGTGTCGTTGCCCAGGCGGGGCAGCCAGGTATCCAGGAAGTCGATCAGCTGGTCCACGTACTTCTGCACGTCCGGCTGGGTGTCCAGGTACTCGCGCACCGGTGCTTCGCGCCCGGACATCGGCCGCAGCTCCGGGTTCCAGTGCGGGTTGGGCAGTACCCGGGCGTCGAACACGAAGTCGGCCTCGGCCGGGACGCCGCGCTTGTAGGCGAACGATTCGAACAGCAGCGAGAGCTTGTTGCCGTGGCTGAGCGCGAAATCGGTCACCACCTTGCGGCGCAGCTGGTGCACGTTGAGGGTGGTGGTGTCGATCACCGCGTCGGCGGCGCGGCGCAGCGGGGCGGTCAGTTCGCGCTCGCGCGCGATCGCTTCGGGCAGCGACAGGCCCAGCTGGCTCAGCGGGTGGCGGCGGCGGGTGTCGGCGTAGCGCTTGAGCAGCGCTTCATCGGTGGCATCGAAGAACAGCAGCTGCGCGTCCAGCCCGGCCGCCTGGGCGTCTTCGCGCCAGTGCGACAGCTGGCTCAGGTCGCTCTGGCCGCGTACGTCGATGCCCACGGCCAGGCGGCGCGGGGCGTCGGCATCGTGGCCGGCCAGCAGGCTGCGCACGAAGTCGGGCAGCAGGTTGATCGGCAGGTTGTCCGAGCAGTAGTAGTCGAGGTCTTCGAAGGTCTTCAGCGCCACCGTCTTGCCGGAGCCGGACAGCCCGCTGACGATGATCAGGGTGGCGGCGGTGGGTTCGGCGGCGGCGTTCATGGGGTACGGCGTTCCAGCAGGTTGCTGTGGCGGGCGATGAACATCGCGGCCGGGTCGATGCCCTTGGTGCGCAGGATGTGCAGTCGGGTGGCCGCCTCGGTCAGCACCGAAAGGTTGCGGCCGGGCATCACCGGCAGGGTGATCAGCGGCACGTCCAGGTCCAGCACGTGGCGGGTGCCGGAATCGCCGGTCAGGCGCTCGTAACCATGGGGGGTGGGTTCGGTCATGGGCTTGGTCAGGTGCACGATGAGCCGAAGGTACTTGTTCTTCTTTACCGCCGTGTCACCGAACATCTCGCGCACGTTGAGCACGCCCAGCCCGCGCACCTCCAGCAGGTCCTGCAGCAGCTCGGGGCAGGTGCCGTCGAGCACGTCCGGGGCGATCTGGGTGAACTCGGGCGCATCGTCGGCCACCAGGCGGTGGCCGCGGCTGAGCAGTTCCAGCGCCAGTTCGCTCTTGCCCGAACCGGCTTCGCCGGTGATCAGCACGCCGATGGAGTAGATCTCCATGAATACGCCATGCAGGATCACCCGCGGCGCCAGGGTCCGGGCCAGGTGGTAGGAGAGGTGGTTGAGCAGCTCGTGGCCGCGCTTGGGCGAGATCCACAGCGGGGTCTGCGACTCATCGGCCGCCGCGCGCAGGTCTTCCGGGCAGGGCTGGTTGCGGGTGATCACCAGCGCCAGCGGGTGCGACTGCATGATCCGCTCGATGGTTTCCCAGCGCTGGCGCGAATCCAGCGAATCCAGCCAGGACAGCTCTTCGGTGCCCAGGATCTGCACTTTGTTGGGGTAGATGGCGTTGAGGTAGCCGGCCAGCGACGGGCGCCGCGAAACGGTGTTGCCGGCCTCCAGCTCGCGCCGCTCGCCCTTCTGCCCGGCCACCCAGCGCAGGCTCAGGCGGTCACGCTGCTGTTCGAACAGTTCACGCGCGGTGATGCTGGTATTCATGCGGCGCTCGCCGGCGAGGGAAATTCGATCACCTGGCGCAGTGCCGCCGCATCGCGCGCTTCGCGCAGCGCCTGGCGGATGGCCGGCTCGGAAAACAGCTCGGCCAGCTCGGACAGCAGCATCAGGTGTTGATGGGTGTAGTGGCTGGGCACGGCGATGGCGAACACCAGGTCCACCGGTTCATCGCCGCCGAAGTCCACGGGGGTCTCCAGCCGCAGCAGCGCCCCGCGGGGGCGTTCCAGCAGCGGCGCGCGGCCGTGGGGGATGGCGATGCCGTGGCCGATGGCGGTGCTGCCCAGGGTCTCGCGCTCGCGCAGGTTGGTATAGAGCAGCTCAGCGTTGGCTTCGCGGCAGGCCAGCAGCCGGGCGGCTGCCTTGAGCACACTGTCACGATCGGCGGCCGGCAGCACCTGGGTGCGCACGGCCGCCAGTAGATCATTCAAAGGCATGGAAAGGGGGGAGCGGGGGCGTCAGGCGTCATTGTCGCCCAAGGGAGCCGGAACCGGGGCGTGCTGGTGCTTTTTCTCCTTGTGCTTGATCACCAGCCGGTCCAGCTTGTCGGCGAGCACATCGATAGCCGCATACATGGTCTGGCCGTTGGCTTCGGCGTGGAGGGTCTGGCCGGGGATGTTCACGCTGGCGTCGACGTGGTGGTCGGGCTTCTGAAGCTTCAGTGTGACCCGCGCGTCGCAATGCTGATCGAAGTGCTTGCCGATCCGTGCCAGCTTCTCCTCTACGTAGGAATGCAGGGCCGGGGTGACTTCGACATCTTTGCCAAACGTTTCGATGCGCATCGGGTTTCTCCTTTGTTCGGATGAGCCAATGAACCTTGCCGCCAGGCGTGTGAGCGTCAGGCGATGCGTACTCGTTCGTGCGAGGCGGAAATGTTCATGGCTTCACGATACTTCGCCACGGTGCGGCGCGCCACCGGTATTCCAGAGGTCTTGAGCAGGTCAGCCAGCTTGGCGTCAGAAAGCGGCTTGCGCGGGTTCTCGTCGTCGATCAGGCGCCGGATCATGGCCTGGATGGCGGTGCTGGAGGCCTCGCCGCCGCTGTCGGTATCGATCCCGGAGGCGAAGAAGGCGCGCAGCGCCAGGGTGCCGCGCGGGGTGCGCACGTATTTGCGGGCAATGGCCCGGGAGATGGTCGATTCGTGCAGGCCGAGCTCGCCGGCCACCTCGCGCAGGGTCAGCGGGCGCAGGGCCTGGGCGCCGAACTCGAGGAAGGCGGCCTGCTGCTGCAGCAGGCAGCGCATCACCCGCAGCAGGGTCTCGCCACGGGCCTCCAGGCCCTTGAGCAGCCAGCGCGCCTCCTGCAGGTGGCTGCGCAGGTAGCCGGCGTCGCTTTCGCCACAGCGGCGGATCATCTGTTCATAGCCGCGGTGGATGACCACCTTGGGCCCGGCATGGCCGGCCAGGGCGGCCCGCCAGCTGCCGTTCTGGCGCCAGACCACGCAGTCGGGCACCACGTAGCTGTCGTGGGCCAGTTCGCCGATCTGGGTGCCCGGGCGCGGGTCCAGCGAGCGCAGCAGCTGCACGGCGGTGTCCACCGCCTCCACCGGTTCGCGCAGTTCATGGGCAATGCCGGCCACGCCGCTGCGCGGCAGGCGCTCCAGCGGCCCATCGGCAATGCGCAGGGCCAGGGCCAGGCCGGGGGTCTGCGGGTCCAGTACGTCCAGCTGCAGCTGCAGGCATTCGCCCAGACTGCGCGCGCCGACCCCGATCGGGTCGAAGCGCTGGATCTGGTGCAGCACGGTGAGGATTTCCGCTTCATCGGCATGAATGGCCGGGAGCAGGGTTTCGGCGATGGCCGACAGCGGTTCGCGCAGGTAACCGTCGTCCTCGAAGGCGTCGATCAGCGCGGCGCCGATGCTGCGGTCGCGGCGCGACAGGTGCGACAGGTGCAGCTGCCACAGCAGGTGGTCGGCCAGGCTTTCGGTCTCGGCCACGCGCTCGGCGGCGCTGCCGTTGTCGTCATCGTCGAACGAGCCGCCGCTGCTGCCGCTGCTCCAGTCGCCTTCGCCGGGCGCCCAGTCATCGGCGCCGGAGGGGGCGGAATCGACGTCGCCGCCGTTGTCGCGTTCGGCCACTTCGGGCGGTCGCTCATCGCTGTCCGGCGCGGCATCCAGGGTGGGTTCGGCGTTCTCGGCCCAGTCCAGCAGCGGGTTGGTTTCCACCGCCTCGGCGATCTCCAGCTCCAGTTCGGCGCTGGACATCTGCAACAGCTTGATGGCCTGACGCAGCTGCGGCGTCATGACCAGTTGTTGTCCCAGCGATGTCTGCAGCCGTGCTTTCATGCCTGTGCCGAACGGAGGGAAGGCGCTGCAGCGGCCGGCGGTCAGAGCTTGAAGGTCTCTCCAAGGTACACGCGGCGGACGTCTGCGTTTTCCAGGATCGCGTCTGGTGCCCCCTGCGCCAGTACGCTGCCTTCGTTGAGGATATACGCGCGGTCGCAGATTCCCAAGGTTTCGCGCACATTGTGGTCGGTGATCAGTACCCCGATGCCACGCTGCTTGAGGTGCAGGACGATGCGCTGGATCTCGCCGACCGAGATCGGGTCGACGCCGGCGAACGGCTCGTCGAGCAGGATCAGGCGCGGCTTGGCGGCCAGCGCACGGGCGATTTCGCAGCGGCGACGCTCGCCACCGGACAGGCTGGCGCCCAGCTGGTCGGCCACGTGGTTGATCTGCAGCTCGTCCAGCAGCGAATTCAGCTCCTTCTCGCGGCCGGCCTTGTCCAGGTCCTCGCGCAGTTCCAGCACCAGGCGCAGGTTGTCGGCCACGGTGAGCTTGCGGAAGACCGACGGTTCCTGCGGCAGATAGCCCACGCCCTGCTTGGCGCGGGTGTACATGGGGTCGGCGGTGATGTCCTTGCCGTCCAGCACGATGCTGCCGGCGTCGGCCTCGACCAGGCCCACGATCATGTAGAAGCAGGTGGTCTTGCCGGCACCGTTGGGGCCGAGCAGGCCGACCACTTCACCGGCGTCCAGGGTCAGCCCGAATTCCTTCACCACTTCGCGCTGCTTGTAGCGCTTGCGCAGACCTTTGGCGACGAGCATTACTTCTTGCTCCCGGCGGTGGGGACGGTGGTCTTGGCCGGGGCAGCGGCCGGCTTGGCGGCCGGGGCGGCGCCCTTGTTCTTGGGCGGGATGACCGTGCGCACGCGCTGTCCGTCGCCGCCGCTGTTCATCTGGCCGGTGGCGGTGTTGTAGGTCATCGTGCCACCCGAATTGGTGCCCTGCGCGCTCTTGACCGTGTAGTTGCCGGTGAGCACGATGATTTCCTTCTTGATGTCGTAGTCGATCTTGTCGGCCTGGGCTTCCATCCAGGTGCCGTCATCGAGCTGCTGTTTCATCTTGGCCTGCTTACCGGTGAACACCGCACGCACCGCTTCACCGTCCTTCATGTGGATGTCGGCCTGGGCGGAGCGGATGTCGAGCGTGCCCTGGGTGATGGTGACGCCGCCCGACAGGGTGGTGACGCCATCGCCGACCAGCGTTCCGGACTGCGCGCCGGCGTCGATGGTCATTTCCTGGTTGCGGTCGGAGGTCTTGGCCTGCACGCCGACGGCGGGCACCATCAGGCTGAGGGCGAGGGCAACAGCGTGGAGGGTTTTCATGACGTGGGGCTTTCCTGCCGGATTCGGGGAAACGGCCAAGGCCGTTGTTGAAGTGTGGTGGCGCATCACTGACGGGGCGTGTAACGGCTCTTGACCTGGCTCAGGAACTGGTAGGTCTTGTCGCTGGAGTTCAGCGCGAAGCCGACGCCGGACTGGGTCATGCCCGGTCGGGTCAGGGTCACCAGTCCATCGGAGGTGGCGCGGTTTTCCTTGGGGAACACGTCCAGCTGCTCGGTGCGGAACGTGGTCGGTGGAATGCTGGGCACCCGCGGGCTGTCGCCGCTGACGTTGCCGGTCAGCCGCAGCTTGTCGCCGGTGGCGCTGACCCAGCCGGTGTCGCTGCGCAGTTCCCAGTGGTTGCCGTCGCGGTCGGGCAGCAGGAACAGCGGGGTCTGGATGGTCATGGTCTCGTCGCTGCGGGTGCGTTCCAGCAGCGGTGCGCGCAGGGTGGTCGATTCACGGCCCTGCTCGTCCAGCGCGATGATCTGGAAATCGTGCAGTACGTAATCCTTGCTGGCGTCGTCGCCCGCGACGATCTCGGCCTTGTCGCGGTCGCGCAGCAGGGACCAGCCGCTGAACAACGCGGCCACCAGCAGCAGGCCACCCAGTGCGGTACGCCAGTTCATGCGCCGAACCTCGCCAGGACCGCATCCACGTGGCCCTGTGCGGCCAGCAGCACGTCGCACAGCTCGCGTGCGGCACCACGGCCGCCATCGGCGCGGGTCTGCCAGTGCACGCGCTCGGCGATCCAGGGATGGGCATTGGCCGGCGCCACCGCCAGCCCGACCGCGCACAGCGGGGCCAGGTCGGGCAGGTCATCGCCCATGAAGGCCACCTGGTCCAGGCCGATGCCGTGCTGGTCGCACAGCGCGCGCACGCTGGCCAGCTTGTCGCCGACCGCGATCTGGGTGTCGATACCCAGGTCGGCGCCGCGCTTCTGCGCCGACAGGCTGTTGCGCGCGGTGATCAACACGGGGTGGATGCCGTGCTGCTGCAGCAGTTTCAGGCCAAGTCCGTCCTGCACGTAATACGCCTTGCTCTCGTTGCCATCACGGTCGTAGTAGAGCCGACCGTCGGTGAGTGTGCCGTCCACGTCGAAACAGGCCAGCCGGATACGGCCGGCAACGGCATGCAGGTGGGACGGGAAACCGGGCAGCGGGGAGTAGGGCATCAGGAGCGCAGGTCAGCTGAATGGAGGAGTGTCACTGTGGTTTAAACCACCCGGGCCCGCAACAGGTCATGAATGTTGAGGGCGCCAACCGCGCGGCCCTCGCCATCGACCACGATCAGGCCGTTGATCTGCTGGGTTTCCATCACCCTGGCCGCTTCCACGGCCAACTGGTCGGCGCCGATGGTACGCGGGGTGCGGGTCATCACGTCGACAATGCGCGCGCTGCGCACATCCAGGTCGCTGTCCAGGGCGCGGCGCAGGTCGCCGTCGGTGAACAGACCCACCAGGCGCTGGCCGGCATCGACCACGGCGGTCATGCCGAGCCGCTTGCGGCTCATTTCCACCAGCGCCTCGCTCAGGCTGGCGTTCTCGCCCACCTGGGGCAGCTCGTCGCCGCTGTGCATCACATCCGTGATGTGCAGCAGCAGGCGCCGGCCCAGGCTGCCGGCCGGGTGCGAGCGGGCGAAATCGTCGGCGGTGAAGCCGCGCGCGTCCAGCAGGGCCACCGCCAGCGCATCGCCCATCGCCAGCGAGGCGGTGGTGCTGGAGGTCGGGGCCAGGGCCAGCGGGCAGGCTTCGGCCGGCACGCTCACGTCCAGGTGTACGTCGGCGGCCAGCGCGAGCGACGAGCCGGGGCGGCCGGTCATGGCGATCAGCCGGTTGCCTTGGCGCTTGAGCACCGGCAGCAGCATCAGCACTTCGTCCGATTCGCCCGAATAGGACAGGGCCAGCACCACATCGGCCTCGGTGATCATGCCCAGGTCGCCGTGGCCGGCCTCACCGGGGTGCACGTAGAACGCCGGGGTGCCGGTGGAGGCCAGCGTGGCGGCGATCTTGCGGGCCACGTGGCCGGACTTGCCCATGCCCGTGGCGACCACCCGGCCGCGACTTTCCAGCACCAGCTGGCAGGCCTTGCTGAACCCCTCACCCAGGCGTTCGGCTACTGCGGCAAGGGCATCGCGCTCGATCTCGAACACGCGGCGGCCGCTGGCAACCAGCGCGGCCGGGTCGGCCGATGAGGGGGGCAGGGGCGATACAGCCATGCGGGCGCCACGCGGAAGAGTAGAATGAGCGCACATTTTATTAGGAAAGCCCGTTGGACGCCGAGACCATCCGCAAATTGATCGAAGACGGCCTGCCGGGCGCCCGCGCGGACGTGCAGGGCGATGACGGCGTGCATTTCGAGGCCACCGTGGTGTGCGACGCCTTTGCCGGCAAAATGCCGCTGGCGCGCCACCGGATGGTCTATGCCACCCTGGGCGATCTCATGGGCGGGGCGATCCACGCCCTGGCGCTGAAGACGGTGACCCCGGCCGAAGTGGCCGGTTGATCGCCGAAGTACCCGTTGCCTTCGACCATCCAGCCGACCAACGGTCGGCGCTACCACACCCCAAGTAGACTCCATGGCCAAGATCGTAGTGACCGGCGGCAAGCCGCTGCACGGTGAAGTGAACATTTCCGGCGCCAAGAACGCCGTCCTCCCCATCCTGTGCGCGACCCTGCTGGCCGATGCGCCGGTGGAAATCACCAACGTGCCGCACCTGCATGACGTGGTGACCACGGTGAAGCTGCTCAGCGAGCTGGGGGCCAAGGTCACCATCGACCAGGGCACGCTGTCGCGCGGCAGCGCGATCGTGGTCGACCCGCGCCCGGTCAACCAGCATGTGGCCCCGTATGAGCTGGTGCGCACCATGCGCGCCTCGATCCTGGTGCTGGGCCCGCTGCTGGCCCGCTTCGGCGCGGCCGAAGTGTCGCTGCCCGGCGGCTGCGCGATCGGCTCGCGCCCGGTTGACCAGCACATCAAGGGCCTGCAGGCGCTGGGTGCGGAGATCGTGGTCGAGAACGGTTTCATCAAGGCGCACGCCAAGCGCCTGAAGGGCGCGCACTTCACCTTCGACATGGTCAGCGTGACCGGCACTGAGAACGTGCTGATGGCCGCCGTGCTGGCCGAAGGCACCACGGTGCTGGACAACGCGGCGATGGAGCCGGAAGTCACCGACCTGGCGCACTGCCTGATCGCGCTGGGCGCGAAGATCGAAGGCCTGGGCACCGCCCGGCTGGTGATCGAAGGCGTCGAGCGCCTGTCCGGCGGCCGCCATGAAGTGCTGCCCGACCGCATCGAAACCGGCACCTTCCTGGTGGCCGCGGCGATGACCGGCGGCAAGGTCACGGTCAACCGTGCCCGCCCGAACACGATGGACGCGGTGCTGGCCAAGCTGGTCGAAGCCGGTGCGAAGATCGACACCACCGACGACAGCATCACCCTGGACATGCAGGGCAAGCGCCCGCGCGCGGTCAACCTGACCACCGCGCCGTACCCGGCGTTCCCGACCGACATGCAGGCGCAGTTCATGGCGCTCAACTGCGTGGCCGATGGCGTGGGCGTGATCAACGAAACGATCTTCGAAAACCGTTTCATGCACGTCAACGAACTGCTGCGCCTGGGCGCGGACATCCAGGTCGAAGGCCATACCGCGATCGTGCGCGGTGCCGACCAGCTCAGCGGCGCGCCGGTGATGGCCACCGACCTGCGTGCGTCGGCCTCGCTGATCCTGGCCGGGCTGATGGCCGACGGTGACACCACCATCGACCGCATCTACCACCTGGACCGCGGCTACGAGAACATCGAAGAGAAGCTGTCGTCGCTGGGCGCCACCATCCGGCGCATCGCATGATCCTGCGCGGCCAGTTCACCCGCCGCCGCAAGGCGCTGCTGATCCTCGTGCTGGTGGTGCTGGGCTGGCTGGGCTATGCCTGGTATGCCGATATCGCCATCACCCAGGGCCTGGAACAGCAGGACATGGACTGGAACGGCGATGGCACGGTCAGCCGCACCGAGGTGCTGCAGGCGTTCTACGCGGTCGGGGTGACCACCACCGTGGAAGGCAACCGCCATTGTCGTTCGTTCTACTGGCGCAAGACCGGCGAGCAGATCCGCGTGGACTGCAAGACGGTGTTCCAGGCCGAAACACCTGCGAAATGAAAAAACGCCCGCAGTCGCGGGCGTTTTTTTGTATCGACCAACGGTCGATACCTACCGGCGATGCCGCCGGCATGTATCAATGCCGGTGGTAGGTACCGACCGTTGGTCGGTACCCGCGCAATCACTTGAACGATTTGATGGTCAGGTCCAGCGCGTCCTTGCCGCCTTCGCGCTGCAGCAGCCGTACCGGCACCGGCATGTCCTTGGTCACCCAGGCAATCTGTTCCTTGTTGCCGTCCACACGGGTCACCTTGGTGGCGTTGTAGATCTTTCCGCCCACGGTGACGTTTTCGGTGCCTGCCACCTTGTAGGTCATCGGCTTGATCCGGCCTTCGTCGACCATGCGGTAGGTCAGCGGCTTGCCTGCGGCGAAATCACGGGCAATGGCCAGGTTGATCAGCAGCGCGTCCATGTCACCCACCTTCAGCGCGACCGGTCCGGCACGGTCCGGCTTGATGTCGCCCGTCCAGGTAGCCTGCTTCTTCGACCAGTCATAGTTGGCTTCCACGTTGCGCTTCTTGACCAGCACCATCGAACGATCCCGGCTGCTGAGGGGGCGCAGGGCGCCATTGGCTTCCTCGAACGTGGTGTTCTGGCTCAGGGTCGCCAATTGGTTGCTGACATCCAGGCTGTACTGCCACTTGTTGCCGTCGACCTGCTTGAGGGTCATCTTGCCGGGCGCCTGCATGCCCATGTAGTTGGCCTGGTACTCGGCGGTAAATGGCTGCAGAGCCATGGCCGGCAGGCTCGCTACGGCCAGCGCGCCGGCTGCGATCCAGGACAGGGGGCGGGTCGGAATGCTCATGCTCAAACTCCTTGGTATTCGATCAGGCGCAGGTCGATCCGATCCTGACCGTCTTCGCGTTGCAGGATGCGCACCGGGGTGGGAACCCCGTTGGCGATCCAGAGGATGGTTTCATCGTTGCCGCCGTTGGTGCGATACACCCGCAGCGCGTTGTAGGAAAGCTCGCCGACCTCGACGTTCTCGGTGTCCGGTGCGGCCTGGTAGTCATGCTGGCGCACCCTGCCCATGTCCGCATAACGGTAATGCATCTGCCCGCCCGGGCGCGCATCGCGCATGATCGCAAGATTCAGCAGCAGTGCGCTCTGGTCGCCCGGCTGCAGCGGAACCGGCTGGGTGCGTTCCTTCTTCAGGTCGCCCACCCACTGTGCGGTACCGGCCTTCCAGTCGTAGGTGCCGGTGACCTTCTTGCCCATGAACAGGCCCTTGCGCACGGTCGCCTGGCTCAGCGGCACATAGGTGGCGCCGTGCTTCTCGAACACGGTGCTCTGTTCAATGTTCAGGCCCAGCACGCTGGCAAAGCCGCGCCGGCCCACCACCTGCATGTCCACGCGCCACTGGTCGCCACCGGTGTGGGTGACGCGCATGGTCGCATCGCCGGCTTCCTTGCCCTTGTACAGGGCCTGGTAGGTAGCGGTGAACGGCTCCAGCGCGGGTGCCTCCCAGGTACTGGGTGGCGGCAGCACCGGCAGTTCCGGCGGGGTGGGTTCCTGCGCCTGCGCGATCGCCACCGTGCACAGCAGGGAGGCGAGCAGCACCAGCGGTTTGGACAGAGTGGTTTTCATGCGCGCGCGGATGCGGGGGATAGGGGAGGATGCCAGCGGCCGGGTCAGCGGCGCGTGTGCGCCGCAGTCAGGGGGACAGCTGTCCGGCGCAATCTAGGCGCAGGGGACTGAACAGGGGGTGGCCGTCAACCTCCAGCTGACCGTCGCGTTCAGTTACGCGGCCGGCCACCAGCCACTGCAGGCTGGCGATCAGCAACGGGTGCTCCACCGCCAGCACGCGCTGGGCAAGCTGTTCGGCGGTATCGCCGGGCAGTACCGGCACCCGCGCCTGGGCCAGCACGGTGCCGGCGTCCAGTTCGGGCACCACAAAGTGCACGCTGGCGCCGGCTTCGGCATCGCCGGCCTCCAGCGCGCGGGCGTGGGTGTGCAGGCCCTTGTAGAGCGGCAGCAGCGACGGATGGATGTTGACCAGCCGGCCGGCAAAACGCTGCACGAAGGCTTCGCCGAGGATGCGCATGTAACCGGCGCAGACCACCCAGTCCGGCGCGAAGGCGGCCAGCGCGTCGCCCATCGCGGCGTCGAAGGCGGCGCGGTCGGCGAAGTCCTTGGGCGAGCGCGCCCAGCGCCGCCCGGGCGCGACTTTCTGAAGTGCCGAGGCATCGGGCTTGTCCGACAGCACCGCCACCACCTCGGCGTCGAGGGTGCCGGCGGCGATGGCATCGACAATGGCCTGCAGGTTGCTGCCACGGCCGGAGGCCAGCACCGCGATGCGGCTGGGTGAACTCATTTCAGTACGTTCCGCTTGAGCAGGGGCCAGGTGAGCAGCGCGCCCACCGTCGCCAGCAGCATGTCCGCATGGGCATCCCACAGGTCGCCCTGCTGGCCGTTGTACGACTCGGCAGCCTCGGGAGACAACAACAGGGCGATGCCCCATTCAAACCATTCGTAGACCAGGCTCGAACACATCACCGCCATCACCGCCAGCGCGAAGGCCTGGCCTATACGCAGTGCCGGCCAGGCATGCCGTGCCAGCTGGGTCAGCGCCGGGGTGAAGCAGACGCCGTACAGCAGGTGGATCAGGCGGTCGAAGTGGTTGCGCTTCCAGCCAAAGGCCGTGTTCGGCGACCAGTGCACGACTGCCTGCAGCCATGCGTCATAAGGCACGTTGGAATACAGCCAGCGCGCGGCGATGCAGTGGATGGCGATGAAGCCGCAGATGGCGGCAAACGCGCCGCTGCCCAGCGTCCAGCGCCGGTCCACCCACCACAAGGCGACCAGCCCGATCACGGTGAGGCTGCTGTGCAGCCCTTGTTCGAGCGGCCACATTGGCTGGATCCAGGTCAGCGCGAACACCCCGAGCACGCCGACGAACGCCACCTTCTTGCCCGGCGCCATGCGGTCCGCACGGGTCACGCCGGACACGGGCAGGGCACTGCGGTCGCTCATGCCGCGACCGTACCGTCGGAAGCGCTGAAGCTGGCCACCACTTCCGGGCGCATCAGTACGATCAGGGCATACACGCCAAGCGCGATGCCGAGCGCGCCGGCCAGGCAGGCCGCGCCGGCGGCGATCTTGCACAGCTTGTGCGAACGGCGTTCGGCCATGCGGCGTGCGCCGAGGATGTTCAAGGTACCCAGACCGGCGAAGATCGCGCCGGCGCCGACCATGATTGCCGCCAGCAGGGCCGGCTGGGCGTTGGGGTTGGCGCTGTTGCTTTCGCTGATGTAGCCGCCGGCGGCGCCCAGCAGCAGGATCGGCACCAGCAGCAGTTCCAGCACGCCCAGGATGTAGAACAGGATCTTCAGCGTATGCAGGTGCGAGGCGACCTGATGCGGTGTCCAGCCGCGCGGGAAGTTCAGCGGCGGGGGTGTGGAAGACATCGGCAGGCCTCAGGCGTGGGCAGTGGGGGAAGCGTCGAAGGCGGCCTTGACCGCCGGCCGCAACAGCACGATCAGGGTGAACACGCCCAGCACCGTGCCCAGCGGCATCAACATGCACGACAAGGCGGCCACGACCAGGCACAGCGTATGCCGCTGCTGGCGGGCCAGGCAGCGCCCGGCATACGCCATGAAGCCGGCCAGGGTCAGCCCGCACAGGATCAGCACCGAGCCGATCACGATGAACAGCCAGCCGAACAGCCGGGTCTCATCAGGCGACGCCGCCCCGCCATTGCTTTCAATGGGCATCGCGCCGCTAAGCGCAGCGATGCCGATGCCCACATGGATCAGCGGAAACAGCGAGAACAGCGCGGTCAGGCCGGCCACGACGTAATGGAAGATCGACAGCAGCCTCAGGTGCGAGGCGTCTTCCAGTGACAGCGCAGGGGCGGGAGGGAGCGGTGCGTCCATGCAGGTCTCCTTGGCCGGTCAGCCGATCCGCACGCGTTCGGCGCCGTCGGCCGTGGTGACCTTGCCGATGGTCCACTGCGCCAGGCCCTGGGCCTCGACGGCGGCGGTCACGCTGGCCACCTGGTCCGCGGCGACGATCAGCACGAAGCCGATGCCGCAGTTGAAGGTGCGCCACATTTCGCTGTCGGCCACCGCGCCTTCCTTCTGCAGCCACTGGAACACCGGCGGCAGGGTCCAGGACGAGGCATCGATGTCCAGGCCCAGGCCGTCGGGCACCACGCGGATGATGTTCTCGGTCAGCCCGCCACCGGTGATGTGGGCCATGCCGTGGATGGCCGCGCCATGGGTCTTGAGCAGGGCCAGGATCGGCTTCACGTACAGGCGGGTCGGCGCCATCAGCGCATCGACCAGCTTGACCCCGCCTTCCAGTTCCAGGTCGGCCGGCTGGCCGGCACGGTCATAGATGCGGCGCACCAGCGAGTAGCCATTGGAATGCGGGCCGGACGAGGCGATGCCGATCAGCACGTCGCCCTCAGCGACGCTGGCGCCGTCCTTCAGCTCGCTCTTTTCCACGCCGGCCACGGTGAAGCCGGCCAGGTCGTACTCACCCGGGGCATACATGTCGGGCATTTCCGCGGTTTCGCCGCCGATCAGCGCGCAGCCGGCCTCGGTGCAGCCGTTGGCGATGCCGCCCACGACCGCCGCGGCGGTG
>Ga0160441_100670_pt1 | contig 20143 bp, 13 predicted proteins | sample HID1971K_E1MG_FD_108260 | JGI IMG/M metagenome (GOLD analysis project Ga0160441, IMG submission 108260) | Enriched millipede-associated microbial communities from UW Madison campus, WI, USA - HID1971K_E1 MG | ecosystem: Host-associated > Arthropoda: Insects > Digestive system > Unclassified ... | reverse complement strand
GAAGCACCACTACACGACGAGTCCCAACCGCGACCTGCTGGCCTTCGGTGTCGGCAACTTCGCGGCGGGCCTCCAAGGCAGCTTCGCGGTCGGCTCCTCCACGAGCCGCACCGCCGCGATGGACCAGGCGGGCTCGCGCACCCAGCTGCCCTCGTTCGTCCTCGCCGGCGGCACGCTGCTGCTCCTGCTGTTCGGCACGGCGCTGCTCGCCGACATCCCGTCGCCCGCGATCGGCGCGATCGTGGGAATCGCGGTGATCCCCCTGCTGGGCATCGCGGAGTTCCGGCAGCTGTGGCGGCTCGATCGGTTCGAGTTCGCCGTCGGCGCGGTGTGCTTCCTCGTGACGCTGTTCGTCGGCTCGATCGCCGGCATCCTCGTCGCGTTCGTCCTCGCGCTGGTCAACATCGCCAAACGCGCGAGCGGCCCCGAGATCGATGTGCTCGCGGAGGGCGACGGACCCGCCGCGTCGCTGCTCGACGAAGCGAGCGCCGGAGCCGTCACCGCCCCAGGTGTGGTCGTCGTCCGCATGGCCGCACCGCTCTTCTTCGCGAACGGCGACGTGTTCACCACCGCCGCGAAAAAGGCGGTGACCGATCCGGGCGACGGCCTCGTGCAGAACCTCGTCGTCGACATGGAGGCGATCACGGATGCGGACGTGACCGCAGCCGAGTCGTTCGCGGGCCTGAAGGAGTGGCTGGGCGCCCGTGGCATCCGTCTCTCCTTCAGCCGCCTGCGACCCGCGGCGCGGCCACGGCTGGAGCGTCTGGGCATCCTCGCGGGAGAGACGCTGTTCGAGACCAACCGCGACGCCGTGGCGGCGCTGCACCGGAAGGAGTGATCGTGGGTTCAGCCATCGGAGACATCCTCCCCCTCGCCCTCGGCGTCGCGATCAGTCCGATCCCGATCATCGCCGCGATCCTGATGCTGCTGTCGCCGCGTGCGCGCGCGACGAGTGTCGGGTTCCTGCTGGGCTGGGTCGTCGGCATCGTCGTCGCGGTCACGGTGTTCACGTTGCTGTCGTCGGCGCTGCCCGAGGACGACCCGGATGCCGCCGCACCGATCCGCGGCACGATCCAGCTCGTCCTGGGCGCGCTGCTGATCCTGCTCGCGGGGCGCAATTGGCGGTCGCGCCCGCAGCCCGGGCACGAGGCATCCCTGCCCGCCTGGATGCTGGCGATCGACTCGTTCGGTTTCGGCAAGGCCTTCGGCCTCGCGTTCCTGCTGTCGGCCGTCAACCCGAAGAACCTCCTGATGGGCGCCGCAGCGGGCACCGCGATCGGCGGGGCGGCGCTGTCGGGCGGCGAAACGACCGTCGTGATCGTCGTGTACACCGTGCTCGCGGCATCCACCGTGCTCGTTCCGGTCGTCGGCTACCTTCTCGCGGCCGACCGGCTCGGCCCTGCGCTCGAGGCGATGCGAGGCTGGCTGCAGAAGGAGAATGCCGTCATCATGGCCGTTCTTCTCCTCGTGATCGGCGTGAGTCTGATCGGCAAGGGCATCGGCAGCCTGTGACGGATGGTCGCGCTCCTCAGGGAATGTCACGGTACGACACAGCGTCTGCCGCGGGCCGCGTGGGTCATACTCTCTCCTGGTGACGGATCTCAGCAGCAGGCCTGACGTCGCGGTGCTCGCGGTGTCTTCCCGCGCGCCCTGGTTCCTCATGGCGGCGCCCGACACCACCGGCTCGATCGAGCGCCCGCACGTGACGGCCGCGATCGACGAGGCGCTGCGGGCGTCGCCGGTCGTCGCCCTCACGGCCCCCGCCGGCTACGGCAAGACGACGGCGGTCGCGCAGTGGGCGGCCGCCGCGACCGGACCGGTCGCATGGCTGACCCTCACGCGCTTCGACGGCAACCGCGCACGCGTCGCGGCCGGGGTGCTCGCCGCGCTGCGGCAGGCGGCCGGGCTGGGGGCATCCGAGGCATCCGTCCCCGGGCGTGCCGTGCTGCTCGACACCGCGCGCGCCGTCACCGCGATCGGCGACACGGTCGCCGGCATTGACGCGGTGACGACGCTCGTCGTCGACCAGTTCGAGTGCGCGCAGGATGCCGGCGACAGCGTGCTCGCGGCTCTCGCCGCCAAACCGATCGCCGGGCTGCGCCTGTTGCTCGTCTCATCCGACACCGAGCGGACTCTGCACGACAAGCTCGGTCGCGGCGGGGCGCCCGCCGTCCTCGGCCCCGGAACCCTCGCTTTCACGGCGGCCGACGTCATCGAGGCCGGCGCTCTCGTCGGCGAGCGCCCGAGCGCCGAGCGCGCGGGCGCCATCGTCGCCCAGACCCACGGCTGGCCGGTCGCCGCGCGGCTCGCGCTGGGCGGCTCGACAGACTCGGCCGAGCTGGGCGACTACGTCGAGCGCGAGATCCTCGCGCGCCTCACCTCCGGGCAGGTGGCCGTCGTGCGCGCGACGATCGTCGCGATGTCGTTCGACGGTCCGACGGCCGAGGCGCTGTCGGGCCGCGACGACGCCGTCCGGCATCTCGAAGACCTCGTGCGGGGCGGCGTCTTCCTCGACCATGTCGCCGACGGCGCCGGGCGACGCTACGTCTGGCACTCGATCTTCCGCGACGTCGTGCTGGCGGCCGAGCTCGCCCGCGACCCGATCGGCACGCGTGGCCGGCATCTGGTGGTCGCAGAGCTGCTCGCCCCCTCAGATCCGATCGCCGCCCTGCAGCACGCACTCGCCGGCGGGTCGGCCGAGCGCGCCTACGACCTGCTGCTCGAGACCTGGCTGATCCTGCTGCTCGAGGGGCATGCCGCCGAGCTCGACCGCGCTGCCGTGGCGCTCGGCGACCCGTTCGCGTCGCGCAGTGCCCTGCTGCATGTGCGCGCCTGCTGCGCATATGCGGCAGGAGACCTCGCGGGCGCCCGCCTGCAGCTGCGGCGCGCCACCGCCGTCGCGCCCCACGCGATGACGGAGCGCGAAGAGTTCGTCACGGTGATCGCGCGCATCCTGACGACCGACGACATCGAGACGACCGAACCCGACCTCGCACGCGCCGACGACCTGCTCGTCTCGCCCGACGTGGCGCCGGGTGCCGCCCTCGCGCACGCGCTGTTCACGATCGGCTACGCGACCCTGCGACTGCGTCGCCGTCACGCAGATGCCACCGCCCTGCTGCGCGCCGCCGCACGCGAGGCCGACGCACGCGGCCACGCCCTGCTCGCCGCGCGCGCCGCGAGCTGCCTGGCGGTCTCCCTCTCGTTCGCCGGAAGCTTCACCGAAGCCCTCCCGCACGCGCAGCGCGGGCTCGGGACCGACGTCGGCTCCCCGCGGATCACGTTCGACGGCGGCGCGGCCGAATGCACGGTGGGCTTCGTCGCCTACTGGCGCGGAGACCTGGATGCCGCACGTGCGGCTTTCGGCGAGATGCGGCGCCTGCCCGCCGGGTCGACCGTGTTCGAGCCGATCGCGCTCGTGTGGGACGCGCTCGCCGCGGCCGCCTCGGGCGAGACGGCGTGGCAGGCAGAGGCCCACGAGAGGCTGCGCGGGCTGCCTGATCGGTCGGGGATGGGAGTCTCATGGCGCGAACTGCGCGAGGCCGCCCTCGCCGAGCTCGCCCTGGCGCGCAACCGCCCCGACGAGGCGCGTCGGCACCTCGAACGCGTGGTGGGTTCGTCGGAGTTCGCGCCGGCGCCGCGGGCGATGGCAGCCGAGGCCCTCCGCCGGCTCGGTGACCTCGACGCGGCACGCGCGACCATCGCCGGCGCCCATGTCGACTCTCTGACCCAGCCCGCGCGGGTGCAGCTGCTGCTGACCGATGCCCTGCTGCGTCACGCCGCGGGCAGAACCGACGCGCACATCGTGCTCGAACGCGCCCTCGACGCGGCGAGTGTCGAGGGCATCCGTCGGCCGTTCGTCGGGCTCGATGACGACGCGCGCGCTCTGCTCGACGCGCACGCCGCGTGGGGATCGCGGCACGCGGCGTTCCTCGGCGATGCGATCTCGCGCAGCGTCCGCGGCGGCACGCCCGTGCTCTCGCCGCGCGAGCTCGAGATCCTCGCGTACCTGCGCACGACGCTCACGCTGACCGAGATCGCGGCGGCGCTGTACCTGTCGACGAACACCGTCAAGACGCACGTGCAGTCGCTCTATCGCAAGCTCGGCGTGCGCAGTCGCCGCGAAGCGACCACCGTCCGCCTCTAGGCGGTCGGGCCCTCGGGCCTCGCCTGGCGGTCACCCGACAGCCAGCGCAGCCACCAGTTGCGCGGTTCGCCCTCGAGGATCAGCGCGCGCACGAGCAGGGTCAGGGGGATCGACAGGATGGCCCCGAGCGGCCCGATGACGAACGTCCAGAAGATGACCGAGAAGAAGCTCAGCGTGAGGCTCAGGTCGACGGCATCCGACACGAACTTCGGCTGCACCATCACCTGCAGCGTCACGTTCACGACGCAGTAGACCGCGATGACGGCGAGCATGAGCGGCCAGCCGCCGACGACGAGCGCCAGCAGCGCCGGCGGCACCAGCCCGATCACGAACCCGATGTTGGGGATGAAGTTCGTGACGAACGCGAGGATCGCCCACACCGCCGGGATCGGGATACCGAGGGCCCACAGCGCGAGTCCGTCGATGATGGCGACGACCAGACCGAAGCTCGCGTTGACCACGTAGTAGCGACGCACGCCGCGGTTGTAGGCGCGGAAGCGCGCCACGGTCGGGCGGACAGGCGCGCCGAACGTCTGCTCGGCCCGCGCGTAGCGACCGCCGTCGGCCGCCATGAAGATGACGTACGCGAGCACGAAGAAGAACGCCGTGAGCGCGTTCAGGGCAGTGCCGCCGAGCGACGTCGCGAAGCTGACGATCGTGGCCGGATCGAGGACGGATGCCATGCCGTCCGCTGCGTCGTCGACCAGCCCTACGCTCGACAGCCACCCGACGAGTCCGTCGGCGGTCTCGCGCAGGTCGGCGGCCGAGTCACGCACGAGGCGGACGAACTCGGCGCCGGCATAGACGAGCATCGCCGCCATCGCCGCGAGCACGACATAGGCGACGACGACGACGGCGGTCGTCGCGAGCCAGCTCGGCCATCCGCGTCGCTCGAGCGGGTGCCGGATCGGATGGCAGATGATCGCGATCACCGCGGCGAGGGCGAGAGGGCCGACGATCTCGCGGGCGAAGAACAATCCGGCCAGCACGATCACCGACGCAGCAAGACCGAGCAGGGTCGTGAGCGTCGGCGACAGCGCCGGCGAGACCGGCAACGAGACCGGCGGGGCGGGCGGCGGGGGCTTTCGCTTCACGCGTTCACGCTACAGGCGCGCGTGGCGCGTTGCGGGATGACGCCCCAGACGCCCGCGCGGCGACGACGCTGTGTCCGCGTGTGCGTCTCGGCCCGCTGCTCTCGCAACAGCCAGGCGTGCCTGCGGCTCAGCGGCCGACGGGCGGCTCCGCTTCGGCATCCGTCTGCAGTGCGGCGGCGCCGCGCAGCAGCAGGATGATCCAGGTGAAGACCAGCACGCCGGCGACGAGCTCTACCGCCGTCAGCGTGTAGTAGCCGATGAAGAACAAGACGGCCAGCACGACGATCACGGCGATGAACAGGCGCCCGAGCAGCACGAAGCCCTGCGGCAGGCCGGGCACCCAGCGGGTGATCTTGACGGCCGCGACGGCGAACGCGACGACCATGCCGATCGCGACGGTGTTGTGCACCCAGAAGAAGTCGTCGACCGGGAAGATCCCCACGCAGGCGAGGAACACGCCGATGACGATCAAGCAGGTGCGGAGGCTCCGCACGCCGCGCGCGCTCGCCGAGGCCATGCCGGCGGTGGCGTAGCGCGCGAGGGTGGTCACGATGATGCCCGCGACGATCAGAGTCAGGTTGAACGCGAGCGCCGACAGGTCGTCGGTCATGCCCAGCGCGCTGAGGTTCATCTCCCACCACTGGGGGTCGGATGCCGTCAGCGTGCTCGCGAGCACCCCCTCGACCAGGAACACGGCGAGGACGATCGCGAGCAGTGACAGGTCCATGTGCGTCGCCGAGAGGAACGCGATGTAGGCCGAGACGGCGGCGACCGCGCCGGCGAGGGCGAGCAACGGGATCGCATACACCTGCGCGCCGATGAATCCCTGCTCGAAGATGACGGCCAGCAGCGTCCAGCTGAGCAGGGCGATGACCCCGTGCGCGAACGCGAGCGCGGCGACGTCGAGCACGCGCGTCCAGGTGAGCTTCTCGCCGGGGCGACGGACGAGGTAGCGACCGGCGAGGAACGCGATGATCGCGGCGACGGCACCCGCGATCGCGGCGTACTGGCCCGCCGAGTTCGGGCCCGAGATCGGCGCGGGCTGCAGGCGGAAGAGCGGCAGCGCGACAAGCGCCGCCAGGACGAACGCGACCGCGCCGAGGCCGATCGCCAGCGTCTCGTTTCCGCGCTCGTCGGACGGTCCCCGGGTCGGAACGCGCAGACGTGAATCGCGGCGCGCGGCAGGTGCAGTGCTCATACGCTGAAGATACTGTCCCGTGCGCGTCGCGCGTGCGCGCGACGCGCACGCCGGCATCCAATACGGTGTCCCCATGGATTCCGCCCTCTGGGCGAACGTCTGGTGGCTTCTCGGGGTCGTCCTCACGCTCGCGATCAGCATCACCGCACTCATCGTCATCCCGCGGCACCGAAAGCCGACGGCCGCGATGGCGTGGCTGCTGCTGATTCTCCTCCTGCCCTTCGCGGGCATCCTGATCTTCCTGCTGATCGGCAGCGTGAAGCTGCCCGCGAAGCGCCGCGCCGAGCAGGCGCGCATCGATCAGATGATCCGCAGCGCAGCGCCGGTGACCGCGCCGACGGATGCCGACACGTGGCCCCCGCATTTCCGCAGCATCGTGCACCAGAACCAGCAGCTCGCGAGCCTGCCTGCCGTGGACGGCAACCGTCTCGAGCTCATCGAGGACTACCAGGGCTCGATCGACGCGATGGCCGCGGCCATCGACACGGCGCAGGAGTTCGTCCACGTCGAGTTCTACATCGTGGGCTGGGACGACACGACCCGGGGGTTCTTCTCGGCGATGGAGCGCGCCGTCGCACGCGGCGTGACGGTGCGGCTGCTGGCTGACTTCATCGCGACGCGCAAGATCCCGGGCTCCGACAAGATGCTCGCCGAGCTCGACCGCATCGGCGTGACCTGGGCGTGGATGCTGCCCGTGCAGCCGCTCAAGGGCAAGTATCAGCGCCCCGACCTGCGCAACCACCGCAAGCTCGTCGTCGTCGACGGGCGCATCGGCTTCATGGGTTCGCAGAACCTCATCTCGCGCGACTACGACTCGGAGAAGAACAAGAAGCGCGGGCTCATGTGGCAAGAGCTCGTGACGCGGGTCGAGGGGCCCGCCGTCGCCGAGATCAACGTCGTCTTCCTCTCCGACTGGCTGATCGAGACGGGTGATGACCTGCTGCACGAGCATCTGCCCGCGGCGTCGGTGCCCCGCCATGCGGGGCCGGAGGCGCAGGTCGCCCAGCTCGTGCCGAGCGGGCCCGGCTACGAGACCGAGAACAACCTGCGGCTTTTCCTGTCGCTCATCCACGCCGCGACCTCGAAGGTCATCATCACGAGCCCCTACTTCGTGCCCGACGAGGCGATGATGTACGCCATCACCACCGCGTGCCAGCGCGGGCTCGACGTGCAGCTGTTCGTGTCGGAGCTCGGCGACCAGGGCATGGTCTACCACGCGCAGCGCTCGTACTACGAGCCGCTGCTGCGCGCGGGGGTGCGGATTTTCCTCTACCCCGCGCCGTACATCCTGCACGCGAAGCACTTCTCGATCGACGACGACATCGCGGTGATCGGCTCGAGCAATATGGACATCCGGTCGTTCAGCCTGAACGCCGAGATGTCGCTCATGGTGCGCGGTGCGGCCTTCACCGCCGCCATGCGCGAGGTGGAAAAGCACTACCGCGACGCCGGGCGCGAGCTTACGCTCGAGGAATGGCGGCGCCAACCCGTGCGCGACACCTTCCTGGACGGGGTCGCGCGACTGACGTCGGCCCTGAACTGAGCCCGATTCAGAGGATGCCGATGGCCCCCCACCGCCGCGTGAACCGACCGTCCCGTCTCGTCGCCGGGGCGACGGCCTTCGCCCTCGCCCTCACCGGGCTAGTGGTCGGGTCGGTCGCCACCGCACCCGTCGCGAACGCCGCACCGCCCGCGACGCTCAACCCCTTCAGCCTCAGTGGCGGATTCACCGTCTACGCCCGCGAAGACGCGCTGCTGCAGAACCAGGAGACCGAGGGGTCGATCGCGGTCGGCGACACCGCGACGGTGCAGGGCTCGAGCGGCACTTACTCGATCATCCATGTGTCGGCCGGCACCGCCGACTACACACTGCCGACCGTCGACGGCGATCCGGCGCGCTTCCTCGTCGGCGAGTATGCGACCGCGAGCACCGGCATCCTCGCGATCACGAGCGCGGGCACGAGCGACCCGAGTCTGCAGGGCGACCTCAAGCTCGTCGACCGCACCGGCCCCTTCCAGCCGTTCGCGCGGGCGGACTGGACTCGCCTGAACACGAATCCGTCGAACGTCGACCAGACCCCGCTGATCGACGCGACCCATCAGCAGTACCCGGCGAGCGCCGCTCCGCCGGCGGGATCGGTCGGCGGCGGCAGCATCTATACGGCGAACACCGGCTCGACCGCGGTGGCCGACTACGTCGAGGCGAACGCCGACGCGAGCTGGGCCGACACCGACGCGTGCCTCGCCGACCTGCCGACGACGGGGGCGCCGGTGACCATCAACACGAGCGCGAGCGCCCCGCCCGACCGGGTCGTGCTCAACCCGCTGAGCGCCGACCAGGTCAATGTGCTCGATTATGACGACCTGCCCACCGGCACGCGGCTGCTGCAGTTCTCCCCCGGGCCGACCCCAGGCGCCGCGAATCCCCTCGTCATCCGGGTCGCGGCCGGGACGACCGCCGTCAACGGCCTGACGATCGACCCGCAGGGCCAGTACTCGCCGTACCTGCTGTGGGATCTCTCCGAGGTGACCGGGCCCGTCACCGTCACCGCCCCGAATGGCGGCGGCACGCGCATGGACGGCTCGATCTACGCGCCGAATGCCGACCTCACCGTCGTCGCCGCGCCGCTCGACGGGCAGATCCTCGGGCAGAACGTCACGGTCCGCGGTGGCGAGGTGCACTCGTTCGTGTTCGCGGGCGAGATCGCCTGCGACCCGCCTGCCGACCCGGGCACGTTCCAGATGCGGAAGGCGCTGCAGGGAATCACTGCCGGCGATCTGCCCGCCGGCACGGTGTTCACCGTCGACTACGAGGCGACCCTTCCCGACGGGACGATCGACCAAGGCTCGCTCGACCTGCCCGCCGACGGCACCACTGTGCCCGCCGGTGTCGAGTTCCCGCCGGGCACGGTCATCACCTTCAGCGAGGTCGACCCGCCGACGGTTCCCGGATGGGAGTGGGGCGCGGTCGGCTTCGCGCCGTCGTCGATCACGATCGCCTCGCCCCCGGCGGCGACGCCCACGGTCACCGTGACCAACACCGCGACCCGGCAGTTCGGCACCGTGTCGGTGCAGAAGGCCGTCGTCGACGGCGAGGGGAACACGGTCCCCGGTGCGAACGGATCGATCACGGCGAGCTGGACGTCATCGGACGGGCAGGGCGACGACGTGACGTTCGGCGTCGACGGCGCTCCGGTCACGCTCACCGACTCGACCGGCCAGGCCGCGCGGTTCCCGGTGGGGACGACCGTGACCTTCGCGAGCGAGGTCGTCACCGATGCCACACCGCCGCCCGGGTACGAGTGGGTGGATGCCGGCTGGAGTCCGAGTGACACGGTGATCGTCGACGGCACCACGACTGCCGTCACCCTCACCAACACGGTCGCCCCGACCGGCGCGCAACGCCTCTTCGGCGTCGAGAAGACCGTGGCAGGGGACGCCGAATCGGCCTTCGACTACTCGATCACCTACTCGACCGATGTCGACACGATTCCGGTCACGCGCGACCTTCGCGTCGGCGTGCCGATTTTGCTCCAGGTCGACCCCGACGCGACGGCCCTGACGATCGCCGAGAACCTGCCCACCGACGCCACGACGGGCGAACCGGTCGACGCCGCGGGGTGGGCATCGCCGATCATCACGATCGGCGGCACGGCGCAGACCGTCGCCTTCGGCGAGCCCGTCACGCTCGACCCCCTGCCGACCGGCGGACTCATCGGCATCCAGATCGACAATGCGCTGCTGCGGGGCACGTTCACACTGCAGAAGGCGTTCGCGAGCGGGTTCCAGCTCGTCGGGCAACGCGCCACGTTCGGGTTCATGGTCGACTGGACAGCGATCGAGCCCGGCGGTGGGCAGACGACGGGCACGCTGCGGATCCCCGCGAACGGCGCGCCGGTGTCGCCGACCGATGCCGACGGCGACCCGCTCACATTCCCCTACGGCACCGTGATCACCTACGACGAGGTGTCGCAGCCGAGCGTTCCCGGTCTGGATTGGGGTGCGCCCAGCTACTCGCCCGAGTCTCTGACGATCGGCGACGGCGACAGTGCGACGGTCGCCGCGACCGTCACGAACACGGCGACCTGGCGGACCGGAACATTCCTCGTGCAGAAGGAACTCGTCGGCATCGATCCGGACGAACTCCTCGTCGACGAGTTCACGATCTCGTACGAGGGTGTCGTTCCAGCCCAGGGTCCCGTGTCGGGGACGTTCACCGTCCCTGCAGACGGCACCCCCGCGGGGCCTGTCGACGGGAACGGCGATCCGCAGGGATTCCCGGTCGGGTCGATCATCCACCTCAACGAGGTCGAGCCGACCGATCCCGCGCTGCCGCCGGGCTACGAATGGGCCGGCACGACATGGTCGCCGCGCAGCTTCGTGATCACCGCCGAGACCGCCGGCAGTGTGATCACCGTGACCAACTCGGTCGAGGAGCAGACCCGCTACTCGGTCGTCAAGACGGTCACCGGCGGCGCAGCGAGCGCCGTGCCGCCGGACACCACGGTCCCCGTCGACTGGTGGCTCGACTACGCGGCGCAGCCGCGGCTGCAACTGCAGCCGAACGTGGTCCTGGTGTCGGACTACTTCCCCGTGGGGTCGATCGTCGAGGCGCGCGAAGCGACGCCCCCGTCGGTCCCGGGGGTGGTCTGGGGCACGCCCACCTACTACGCGGACGGAGTCGCACTGACGCCGGAACCCGATGGCAAGGTGGTGCTCCCCGCGGCGTCGGTCGATACACAGGGAACCGTCGAGATCGTCCTCGAGAACCAGGCGATCACCGCACCCACCCCGACTCCGACGCCCGGCCCTCTGCCGAACACGGGCGGCACGTGGTCGCCCGCCGTCACCTACGCGGGGCTCGCCGCCCTACTGGTGGGCGCGGCGCTGGTGCTGCGACGGCGCCGCGTGACAAAGTCATGACCATGCACAGTTCAACGACGTTCGCCGCCACGTGGACGCCACCCACACCCGTGGCGGAGCTCGTCGCGGAGGGGAGGTCACGGCGCGAGCAGGTGCCGCGCAGCACGATCTCGCGGCTGACGGAGCGCGACCGCGATCCCCTCGGCATCATCCGGGCGCAGAACGCCACGCGCGTGCCCGAGCTCGTGCCGCTGCGCAACGAGCGGATGTCGGCGAACCCGTTCGCGTTCTACCGGGGGACGGCAGCGCTGCAGGCTGCCGACCTGGCCGCCGATGTGCACAGCGGCATCCTCGTGCCCTCCTGCGGCGACGCGCACGTGGCGAACTTCGGCTTCTACGCCTCGCCGCAGCGCACTCTGGCCTTCGACCTCAACGACTTCGACGAAGCCGCCTGGGCGCCATGGGAGTGGGACGTCAAGCGGCTCGTGACGAGCATCGTCGTGGCCGGGCAGGCGACCTCACGCGACGCGCGCGTCGTCGACGAGTCGGTGCTCGCCGCGGTGCGCACGTACGCTCGAGCCATGGCTGCGGCCACCGAGCGCGCACCGTTGGCTCGCTACTTCGACCACTTCGACGTCGAAGCCATCACCTCGACGGCCGACAAGCAGACCCGCGCCGTCGTGCGTGAGGCGGTGCGCGAAGCGCAGAAGCGCACGGGCGAACGCGCCGCCCGCAAGCTCACCGAACGCCTGCCGGACGGACGCCTCGTGTTCGTCGAACGTCCCCCGACGATGGTGCACAGCACGGACGAGGTCGAGAGTCGTCTGCGTGACAACGTCGCCCACTACGTGGCCTCCGCCGATGTCAGCATCCGCGTGCTCATGTCGAACTACTCCGTGTCGGACATCGCCCGCCGCGTCGTGGGTGTCGGCAGCGTCGGCACGCAGTGCTCGCTCGTGCTCTTCCAGGACGGTGCGGGCAATCCGCTCATCCTGCAGGCGAAAGAGGCGCGACAGAGCGTGCTCGTCGAGTACGGCAAGGTCGCGCAGCCGCCCGCGTACGACCGCGCCGTCGAAGAGGTCGGCGAAGGGGCGCGCGTCGTCAGCCTCCAGCGCATCCTGCAGGCGGTGTCCGACCCGTTCCTCGGGCACCTGCGTGCGTTCCAGGGCGACTTCTACATCCGGCAGTTCCACGACATGAAGGGCGGCATCGACGCCGACACCCTCGAAGACGGTCCGTTCCGGGGGTATGCCGAGGCGTGCGCGGCGACCCTGGCGCGGGCCCACGCGCAATCTGCTGAGACAGCGCGGATCGCCGGGTACATCGGCAATGGGCGCGTCGTGGGCGAGTCGATGCTCGAGTGGGCGCACGCCTACGCGGCGCTCTCGCGTCGCGACTACGACGCGTTCGTCGCCTCGCTCTGACACGCCGCGGGCGGGCCGGCGCTGCCGACCGGGCCGTTACGTGCCGACTGGGCCGGATGGGTGCGGTGCACGACCGGCCCGCTCGGTCGTAACCCGCCCGCTCGATGACCGGCGGGGCGCGGACGGGCTCAGCGCGGACAGGGGGATGCCGGGACTCAGCCGTCGGTGGGCGGATGCCAGACGACGACGTCGGTCGCGCGCCGCACGCGCGTGCCGTGGCGCAGCGTGACGACCGACCCGGAGGCACCGGCAGCGAAGACGCGCGAACGGCTCTCGACCTCGTCGCGCAGCCGCGCCTCGAGATCTCGCACCTGCCCACGCAGCGCGCGCACGGTGTTCTCGAGCTCGATGAGCCGTGAGATGGCCGGCAGGCTCATCCCCTCGGCCGACAGCGCCGCCACCTCGCGCAGCTGTTTGACGTGCCGCAGCGAGTAGCGGCGCGAACCGCCCTGCGTTCGGCCGGGTACGACGAGTCCGAGTCGGTCGTACTGGCGCAGGGTCTGCGGATGCATGCCCGACAGTTCGGCGGCGACCGCGATCGCGAAGATGGGCGCCTCTTCGTCTGGCTGACCTTCCGGCATCCCGATCACCTCCTGTCACTCATTGCCGTCGCGCGCGACCGGCGGCCGTCACTCGCGCGCCCGCGCGATCAGATCTGCCCGCGGGTTCTCTTTGGGCTCGAGCTCGTGGAAGCGCTCGAGCGCCTCTCTCGCGCGCTCGTCGAGGTGCGCCGGAACGGCCACCTGCACTTCGGCGAGCAGGTCGCCCGTGCCCTTGGCCGTCTCGACGCCCCGGCCCTTGACGCGCAGCACGCGCCCCGACGGGGTACCCGGTGCCACGCGCAGCTTGACGGAGTCGCCGCCCAGCGTCGGCACCTCGATCGTCGCGCCGAGCGCCGCCTCGGTGAACGTCACCGGGACGCTCACGCGCAGGTTGAGCCCGTCGCGAGTGAATACCGGGTGCGGCCGCACCGTGACGCTGACGACGATGTCGCCGGGCTCGCCGCCGTCGGGCGACGGACGGCCGCGGCCGCGCAGCCGGATCTTCTGACCGTCGGCGACGCCCGCGGGGATCTTCACCTTGAACGGCTTGCCGTCTTCACCGGCGAGGCTGATGGTCTCGCCCTTGACCGCCGTCTGGAAGTCGAGTGTCGTCCGTGCCGTGACGTCGGCGCCCCGCTGCGGACCGCCGTACCCGCGGAAACCGCCGGTCGACTGCCCGAACCGCCCGGAGCCGAACCCGCCGCCCTGCTGGCCGAACATCGCGAACAGATCGTCGAAGTCGGCCTGCTGACCGCCGCCGCGGGTGCCCGCGCCGCCGCCGAAGCGACTGAAGACGTCTTCGAAGCCGCCGGCGCCGCCCGAGCCGGGCGCCTGGAAGCGCGCCCCGCCCGAGCCCATCGCGCGGATCTGGTCGTACTCTTCGCGCTGGTCCTTGTCGGAGAGCACCGAGTACGCCTCGCTGATCTCCTTGAACTTCGCCTCTTTCGCGGCGTCACCCTGCGTCGAGTCGGGGTGGTACTGCCGCGCGAGCTTGCGGTACGCCTTCTTCAGGTCGGCCTCGGAGACGTCCTTGGACACCCCCAAGACCTTGTAGAAATCCTTGTCGAACCAGTCTTGACTGGCCATGGACACCTCCTCCCTTTACTCGGCCGAACCGGCGACGACGACCTTGGCCGGTCGCAATTCGATGTCGCCCAGACGGTAGCCGACCTCGACCACGTCGAGGATCGTGCCGTCCTCGACGCCACCGGGGTTGGGCGCGTGGAAGATCGCCTCGTGCTGCTGCGGGTCGAATGCCTCCCCGGCCGTGCCGTAGGTCTCCACGCCCAGTCGCGCGACGACGCCGCGGAGCTTCTCAGCGATCGCCGTGAGCGGTGAGCCCTCGACGAGGTCGCCGTGCTTGTCGGCGCGGTCGAGGTCGTCGAGCACCGGCAGCAGGCTCTTGGCCACCGAGCCGCGCGCCCGCGCGATCTCGGCCTCGCGCTGCTCTTCGGTGCGACGGCGGTAGTTGGCGTACTCCGCCTGGACACGCTTGAGATCGAGCAGCAGATCCTTGTCTTCGTCGGAGGCCTCGGCCACCGCAGCCTCGTCGGTCTGCAGCGCGTCGAGGATGTCGTCGACGGTCAGTTCGTCCTCCTGCGAGTCGGGGCCGGATGCCGTGGCATCCGACCCCTCATCGCCGGGGACTTCGTTCTCGAAGTCCTTCGTCATGATCCGATTCTCTTACTTCTGGTCCTCGTCATCGACGACTTCGGCGTCGATCACGTCTTCCTCGGGGTTCGGGGTCTCGCCGTTGCCGGCGTCGCCGCCCTCGAAGCCGGGCGCAGCGCCCGTCGACGGGTCGCCCGCAGCCTGCTGCGAGGCGTAGATCGCCTCGCCGAGCTTGCCCTGCGACTGGTTCAGCTTGTCGAAGGCCGTCTTGACCGCATCATCGTCGTCACCGGCGAGCGCCGTCTTCAGAGCGTCGACGTCGGCCTGAACCTCGGTCTTCACATCCTCGGGCAGCTTGTCGTCGTTGTCCTTGATGAGCTTGTCGATCGAGTACGAGAGCGTCTCGGCCTGGTTGCGGACCTCGGCGGCCTCACGGCGCTTCTTGTCCTCGGCGGCGTGCTCTTCGGCCTCGCGCACCATGCGCTCGATGTCATCCTTGGGCAGCGACGAGCCGCCCGTGATAGTCATCGACTGCTCCTTGCCGGTGCCCTTGTCCTTCGCGGACACGTGCACGATGCCGTTCGCGTCGATGTCGAAGGTGACCTCGACCTGCGGGATGCCGCGCGGAGCGGGCGCGATGCCCGTCAGCTCGAACGTGCCCAGCGGCTTGTTGTCGCGCGTGAAGTCGCGCTCGCCCTGGAACACCTGGATCGCGACCGACGGCTGGTTGTCGTCGGCGGTCGTGAAGGTCTCGCTGCGCTTGGTCGGGATGGCGGTGTTGCGCTCGATGAGCTTGGTCATGATGCCGCCCTTGGTCTCGATGCCGAGGCTCAGCGGGGTGACGTCGATGAGCAGCACGTCCTTGCGCTCACCCTTGAGGACACCGGCCTGCAGGGCGGCGCCGACGGCGACGACCTCGTCAGGGTTCACGGTCTTGCTGGGCTCTTTGCCGGTCTCGCTCTTGACGAGCTCCGACACCGCCGGCATACGCGTGGATCCACCGACGAGAACGACGTGCGCGATGTCGCCGACCTTGATGCCCGCCTCACGGATGACATCGGCGAACGGCTTCTTGGTGCGGTCGAGGAGGTCCTTGGTGAGGTCCTCGAACTTCGCGCGGCTGAGCGTCTCGGACAGCGAGACCGGGCCCGAGTCGGTGAGCGACAGGTAGGGCAGGTTGATGGAGGTGCTCGTCGAGGACGAGAGCTCCTTCTTGGCCTGCTCAGCCGCCTCCTTGAGGCGCTGCAGGGCGATCTTGTCACCCGAGACGTCGACGCCGGTCGTGTCCTTGAACTGCTTGATCAGGTAGTCGACGATGCGCTGGTCCCAGTCGTCGCCGCCGAGGCGGTTGTCGCCGGCGGTCGAGCGTACCTGGATGGTCGAGAAGTCGTCGTCCTTGCCCACTTCGAGCAGCGAGACGTCGAACGTGCCGCCACCGAGGTCGAAGACGAGGATGAGCTCGTCTTCCTTGCCCTTGTCGAGGCCGTACGCGAGCGCGGCCGCGGTGGGCTCGTTGATGATGCGCAGGACGTTGAGGCCCGCGATCTCGCCGGCCTCCTTCGTGGCCTGACGCTCGGCGTCGTTGAAGTACGCGGGCACGGTGATGACGGCATCCGTCACCGTGTCGCCCAGGTACTGCTCGGCGTCGCGCTTGAGCTTCTGCAGGATGCGCGCCGAGATCTCCTGCGGCGTGTAGGCCTTGCCGTCGATCGGCTGGGTCTTCCAGTCGGTGCCCATGTGGCGCTTGACGGAGGTCAGGGTGCGGTCGACGTTGGTGACGGCCTGGCGCTTGGCGGTCTCGCCGACGAGCACCTCGCCGTCCTTCGTGAACGCCACGACCGAGGGGGTCGTGCGGAAGCCTTCGGCGTTGGCGATGACCTTCGGCTCGCCGCCCTCGAGGACGGAGACGACGGAGTTCGTCGTCCCGAGGTCGATACCCACTGCACGTGCCATGTGTGTTTCCTTTCGTGAAACGGAACAGAGAATGTCTGAGGGTTGAGTCGTGATGGCTCAACTTGTGATGGATGCCACGTTACCGGGGCATCCTGACCGTGTCAAGTGAACTTGATATGAAGCGTGTCAAGTTTGATGAGCCTGACAGGATGAGCGCATGGCGCTCCCTTACACGCTCACACGGATCATCGGCGAACGGGTCACGCTCGATCCGCTCCGCCCGGAAGACGCCGACGACCTGTTCGCCATGCAATCCGACCCGGAGGTGTGCCGCTACCTCCTCTACGACGCCCGCACGCGGGAGCAGGTCGACGAGGTCCTCGCGCGCGACGCGGCGAAGGTCCAGCTCACCGATGTCGGCGACTACCTGCAGCCCGCGATCCGCGACGAGCGCGGGCGGTTTCTCGGCACGATGTACCTGCATCTGACGAGCGTCGACGATCGCACGGCCGAGATCGGCTGGATCCTCCTGCCGACGGCGCAAGGCCGCGGATACGCGAGCGACGCCGCGCGCGCCTTGCTCGCCACGTGCTTCGGCCAGCTGGAGCTCCATCGCGTCTACGCGGAGCTCGACCCCCGAAACGACGCGTCGGTCGCCCTGTGCGTGCGCCTCGGCATGCGATTGGAAGGTCGATTCGTGGAGGACATGTTTCTGAAGGGCGAATGGACCGACACCGGGCGGTACGCGATCCTCGAACGCGAATGGGCGGCGCGGACGGGCGCAGGCTAGCCCGATGGGGCCACCGCGCGCTCAGTCGCGGTCGTACGAGCGCCGCGGGCGATCTCCGCGGTCCCCTCGATCGCCACGATCGGGGCGCTTCGCGGAGCGCTGGAACTTGTCGGGCTTGATCTCGATCAGTCGGCCGCTGATGCGGGTGCCCTCGAGTCGCGCGAGCGTGTCGCGGGACAGGTCGGCGGGCAGCTCGACGAGTGAGAAGTCGGGCCGGATCTGGATCGCGCCGAAGTCCTCGCGTCGGAAGCCACCCTCGTTCGCGAGGGCGCCGACGATCTGACGGGGCTCGACCTTGTGGCGCCGGCCGACCTCGATGCGGTAGGTCATCGTCGGGCCGCTGGGGCGCCGGCGATCGTCGCGACCCGATCGGTCGTCGCGGTCGTACCCGCCGCGGTCGCGGTCGCGACCCGAACGGTCGTCGCGGTCGGAGCGCTCGCGACGGGGCGGGGCGTCCGCCGTGGCGTCCAGCAGCAGCGGGGTCTCGCCCTGCGCGACCACCGCGAGCGCCGCGGCGACGTCTTTCTCGGGCACATCGTGATGCGTCACGTAGTGCGTGATGATGTCGCGGAAGCGATCGATGCGGCCGGTGTCGGCGAGCGCAGCCGTGATCGCGTCGTCGAAGCGGGTGAGCCGAGTCGCGTTCACGTCGTCGGCCGTGGGCAGCGCCATCTCGGTGAGCGGCTGGCGAGTGGCCTTCTCGATGGATGTCAGCATGCGCCGCTCGCGGGGAGTGACGAAGCTGATCGCGTCGCCGGTGCGGCCGGCGCGACCGGTGCGGCCGATGCGGTGCACGTACGACTCGGTGTCGATCGGCAGATCGAAGTTGACGACGTGGCTGATGCGGTCGACGTCGAGGCCGCGCGCGGCGACGTCGGTCGCGACGAGGATGTCGAGCTTTCCGTCCTTCAGCTGGTTCACCGTGCGCTCGCGCTGCGCCTGCGCGATGTCCCCGTTGATGGCGGCAGCCGTGTACCCGCGAGCGCGGAGCTTCTCGGCGAGCGTCTCGGTCTCGTTCTTGGTGCGGGTGAAGACGATCACGCCCTCGAACGGCTCGACCTCGAGGATGCGCGTCAGGGCATCCACCTTCTGCGGGTACGAGACCATCAGGTACCGCTGGGTGATGTTCGTCGCCGTCGACGTCTTCGACTTGACATTGATCTCTTCGGGATCCTTGAGATACGTGCCCGCGAGGCGCCGGATCTGGGCGGGCATGGTCGCCGAGAAGAGGGCGACCTGCTTGCCGGTGGGGGTGTCGGCGAGGATCGTCTCCACGTCTTCGGCGAAGCCCATCTTGAGCATCTCATCGGCCTCGTCGAGCACGAGGTACTTGAGCTCCGACAGGTCGAGGGTGCCCTTGGCGAGGTGGTCCATGATGCGGCCCGGAGTCCCGACGACGATGTGCACGCCGCGGCGGAGAGCCGACAGCTGCTGGCCGTACGCCTGCCCGCCGTACACCGGCAGCACGTGGACGCCGCGCAGATGGCCGGCGTACGACTCGAACGCCTCGCACACCTGCAGCGCGAGCTCGCGGGTGGGAGCGAGCACGAGCGCCTGCGGCGTCTTCTGCGACAGGTCGAGGCGCGAGAGGATCGGCAGCGCGAAGGCGGCCGTCTTGCCCGTGCCGGTCTGCGCCGTGCCGAGCACGTCGCGCCCGTCCAGCAGCGGCGGGATCGTCGCCGCCTGGATCGCCGACGGCGTCTCGTAGCCGACGTCCTTCAAGCCCTTCAGCACCGCGGCATCGAGCCCGAGGTCGGCGAAGGTGGGGCTTTCGACCGCGGCATCCGCGCCCGTCTGGTCTGAACTAGTGCCATCGGTCATGGATCAACGGTAGCCGTCTGCGGGGTGTACGCCCATATCCGCAGTAGCCTGAGCCTGCGCCGCACCGCTGCGGCACCCCGCTCAGACGGGCGCCGCGAGGCGCAACCCGGCGTTCACCGAAGGGCCTTAGCGTGACGAACATGTCGCTTCCCGATCAGCCGGCTCCCGACTCGGTGGCGGCCGGAGTCGTCACCGGAGCCGTCCGGACCGACCCCGTGCCGCGCAAGCAGGTGGTGTCGTGGGCGTTCTGGGACTGGGCGACGCAGCCGTTCAACTCGGTGATCCTCACCTTCGTCTGGGTGTCGCTGTATCTCGTCTCCGACAGTTTCCTGCCCGCCGATGTCGCGGCGCAGAACGCCGACGACGCGCTGGTGTGCTCGCGGGCGGCGGATGCCGCGACCGAGTACTGCGGTGGGCTCTCGCAGCTGTCCGAGTGGTACGGCTGGGTGACGTTCGCCGCCGGCATCCTCGTGCTGCTGCTCGCGCCCGTCCTCGGGCAGCGGGCCGACGCGTTCGGCAACAAGAAGCGCTGGGTCGTCGGCGGCACGGCCGCGCTCGCGATCGTGCAGTTCGCGCTGTTCTTCGTCTACGCCGAGCCGCAGTACTTCTGGTTCGGCGCGATCCTGATCGCCCTCGGGTCCGTTGCGAGCGAGATCGCCGGCGTCAACTACAACGCGATGCTGCTGCAGGTCTCGACCCCGCGGACGATCGGCCGGGTCAGCGGGCTCGGGTGGGGCATGGGCTACCTCGGCGGCATCCT
>Ga0160441_100667_pt1 | contig 20272 bp, 9 predicted proteins | sample HID1971K_E1MG_FD_108260 | JGI IMG/M metagenome (GOLD analysis project Ga0160441, IMG submission 108260) | Enriched millipede-associated microbial communities from UW Madison campus, WI, USA - HID1971K_E1 MG | ecosystem: Host-associated > Arthropoda: Insects > Digestive system > Unclassified ... | reverse complement strand
CGCACGGGCGATCCAGCGGGCGCAGAAGCCGATCATTCTCCCCGTGCTGTCGAAAGCGCGACACCTCATCGCCTGGAAGCAGCCGGGGCACAATGTGCTTCGGTACCTGATGCTTCACATGCGCAACGAGATGATCAAGCTCCAGTACTACCCGGAAGCATGTACAGGGCTGTCAAACCTCAACCTCGCGTGGGGCAGCAAGCCATTCGACACGATGCCGCTCTGTACGTCACTCATGGGGCACAACCCCCGCTTCAGCGACCTCGTCGAAAGCTTGGACGCTAGCTCCCGAATGCACGAGCTCCTAGCGAGATACGTGAAGACAAACGTCGAGCAGCACGGCATGCTTTACACGCCGCGCGACGAGCTTGAGCGGTTCACCGACGTTGATCGACTCATGCGTGCCTACAACGGGCGGCTGTACTACAAACACAAGCCGGCGCGGTGTCTGGTCGAGGATCGCAGTCATCTCTTCATCAAAGAGTATGAGCAAGAGACCACCGCCATCATCGAAGAGTTGCAGGACTACGCGTCAGCGGGGATCGATGGCTACGAAGCGGCGGTCGACTACTGGCTAGATGAAGCGCCCCGCGACATTGACGACGAACTCAAGCGCAACGCGCTGCGAAAGCTCTTCACGCGTTCGAGTGTGGCGATGGTCTACGGCGCTGCCGGTACAGGCAAATCCACGATGATCAATCACATCGCGAGCTACTTCGCGGACAAAGAAAAGCTCTTCCTCGCGCACACCAATCCGGCGGTCGACAACCTCAAGCGCCGAGTTCCCGTCCTGGGGTCCGATTTCAGCACCATCAGCAAACACCTCCGAAGCCAGTCGGCCAAACACTACGACCTGCTCGTTATCGACGAGTGCAGCACGGTGAGCAATGCCGACCTTCTCAAGGTGCTCCGCCAGACGTCGTTCTCATTGCTTGTCTTGGTAGGCGACGTCTTCCAGATCGAATCCATTCAGTTCGGTAACTGGTTCGCGCTGGCCCCGGCCTTCCTCCCCAAGAGTGCGGTCTTCGAGCTGACCACACCGTACCGAACGAAGAACGCCAACCTTCTCAAGTTCTGGGACGCGGTACGTGCGATCGATGAAGACATCACCGAGATCATCTCGGCGCAGGGTTACTCAGCCAAGCTCGACGAGTCGCTGTTCGCGCCGCAGAAGCCCGATGAGATCGTGCTCTGCCTGAACTACGACGGGCTCTATGGAATCAACAACATCAACAAATTCCTGCAGAGCGGCAACCCCAACCCTCCATTTGAATGGCGCGCGTCTACCTACAAGGTCGGCGACGCGGTGCTCTTCAATGACAGCGCTCGCTTTCGAGGCGTCATCTACAACAATCTGAAGGGTCGCATCGTTGGGATCGAGGAGGCTCCCGGTCGCATCCAGTTCGACGTGAAGCTCGACCGCGCAATCACGGAGTTCGAGGTGTTCGGCTCTGAGCTTGAGTGGCGCGGAGACGCCACGGTTCGATTCTCCGTGTTTGCCTTCGCCAGCACGGACGACGACAACCAGGACCTCAACACCACCGTCCCCTTCCAGGTCGCCTATGCGGTTTCAATCCATAAGGCCCAAGGTCTGGAGTATGACTCCGTGAAGGTCGTAATCACTGATGCCAATGAGGACAGCTTCTCGCACAGCATCTTCTACACGGCCATCACACGGGCTCGCCAGGATCTCAAGATTTTCTGGACCCCCGAGACGCAACAGACCGTCGTCGCCAAGCTGTCGCGACCAAACAGTAAGAAGGACGTCGGGATTCTCTCAAGCCGTAGTGGCCTCAAGCCGATGCGCTGACGGCGCCATTGCAGTACCGACGCCGCGGTTTGAGACTTGGCCGCAGCCGCACCGATGTTTGGGGTCAGCCGAACACTACGGCAACTTCGCCCCGTGCTCGCAAGGGGTCGCACTCAACGCCCACTTCATAACGCTGCTTGTCCCAGCCTGGTCCGGAAGGCTCGACCTGCAGCGCGAACAAGAGCGCATCCGCTTGCGGGCTTCGAACGAGAATGGTCCCGTCTACGCGCACCGGAGCATGGGAAGCAGCGATACTTGCTGTGTGGGCGGAGCCAAGCGGTACATGGAGGAAGTAGAGTCCCGTGGCTGGGCCGATGTAGGTACGACAGTCTGTTCAGGCTGTGTGAGCGACTACGCCCTCGCGAGGGCGATTGAAACGCGCGGCGGCACTGACAGATGCGACTACTGCCGATCGATGCCGCGGCCGCCCGAGTCGAGTGCGCCAATCGAAGACCTGCTCGAGTCAATCGTCGACGGATTCCGATGCGAATATGAGGACCCAATCGAACAAGGGCTATGGTCCTCGGCCGATGGCGGGTACCAGATCCCGTACAGCGACACAGAAGATCTACTCGGAAACCACGAGGTGAGCGAGAACGGCGACCTCCTCTCGGATCTCGTTCGTGCGATTCACCAAGATGCATGGGCACAGCGTGACCCGTACGCGGCATCGCCCACCGCAGCACTTCGTTGGGGCTGGGAGAGCTTCCGCAAGTACGTGAAGCACAGCCGGAGGTACACGTTTCTCGCTCGGGACAGGACATCCGGCCATGGTGCAGGCGAGATCACGATGGACGGAGTGCCGTCCGCGGTGGCGACGGCGGTCGAGATGGCCGGACAAGTACGAGTCCTCGAGGCCCACACGAGGTTCTGGCGGGTCAGACCCCATCCGGTAAGCGAGTCGTACCGGAAAGCTTCCGAGATCGGTACGCCGCCCGACGCGGTCGCGAAGGACAATCGAATGTCGCCGAAGGGAATGGGGGCGTTCTACGGATCGTCGACCGAGGTTGGCGCGCGTGCCGAGGTCGCGGGATACGCGGATTCGACCCACTGCGGGACGTTCGGTCAGTTCGAACTTCTTCGGGACATCTCTGTGGTCGACCTCACCGAGACTCACCACGTGCCTTCTCTGTTCGACGCGGCCGAACGGCATCGACGACCCGCAGTCACGTTCATGCGCGACTTCGTACGAGACGTTACGAAAGTGGCGGATCCGTCTGACTGGCAGAACCTCGAGTACATCCCCACCCAAGTGATCGCCGAGTACCTTCGCTACGAACTGACAGGCCCCGCGGGACCGGTCGCTGGCATCCTTTGGCGTTCTTCAAAGGACCCATCGGTGCTCAATTGTGTGATCTTCGCAAGCAACGAGGAGATGGCGGATCAAGGGTCCGCGTCTTCGGCGTCGCTCCTTGCTCTCGATCCATCCACCGTTGGGGTGATGGACGCGCCCCTCTAACACCCATCTGGGCGCTTGAGCAGATCTCGATCCCTATCCGGGCAATCCGGGATGGTCGCGATTTGCCGGGCGTCACTGAACGCGGCGGCATTGAGAAACTTCAGATCAGTGCAGTGCCCGGGCGTCGCGGATCGCGGAGACGTACTCCGCGCCCGTGTCGGTAAGCAGATAGGCCCCGCGGAGAATGATCATCTCCGGCTCGCCATCCACGTCTTCCCCCGGGAGCGCGACAGCAACAAGCCCGTCGGTGACCGAACCGTGCTGCTCGCTTCCGCGTTCGAGCACTCCCGCATCGAGCAACTGCATCAGCAAGATGTCGAAATCCCCGGGGAGGAACACGACCCGCTCTTCCGGGTTCCGCACGAAGTATTCGAGGACCCGCCGTTCGATGTCGCCGTAGCGCCCTGCTAGTTCCATCTGATTGGCCTTGACTACCTTGAGGGAAGCGGTGTTGATGTCGCGCGCGTTCGAGCCAGCGCGCTTCATCGCATGGTGCGTCGGACAGAGAACGATGAGGTTCTCGTACTCGTGTGTACCGGTAACGGCCCAATCCACGATGTGGTCGATCTCGAGAGCGACATTCGTGCCGCAACCCGGGATCGAGCACCGCCATCCGGCATCGATCATCACCTGACGTTCAAGAGCAGCAGGGATCGCCGGACGGTTGCTCATAGCGAGACCCTACCTGCCCGTCGAAAGCTCAACGGCGGTGGGGACCCATCGCGTACACTTCCGCGCAGAGCGCGTGCGCCAGGTCGGGGACATGGTCCACCACGTCGGGTACGGACCCACATTCGGGCGATGCTCGAAGCGGGAACCTCTGCGTGCGGTCGGCCCCGCCGTTCGTTCGGTCCCCCGACTCCGACGTTGACGTTGTCGAACCGGGACGTGACGGTGCATCGCGCGAAGCGATTCGTCACGGTGAGCCACCCGATTCTGCCTGGTGACGATGACCCGGACCCGATGTGCATGGACGTGAGGTAGCGAGGCGAGTGGAGCTTGGCCTATCCGACCAGCTCAGGAGGAAGGAAGACGGGGCATCCATGCTCGGGGCCTATCAACTAGCCAGCCGCAGGTTGGACGACGGTGCGTCCGTAGGACTTACGACGAGCGCGATTGGGAGATACGTCCGGTATGCGCGCGACTGATAGCAGTGCAAAGGGCGCATCGGGCCAAAGCGAGGTGAGCTTCGCCGGCGCGGCCTCGGTAGTAGGCCCGAATGCCGGTCCCTCAGGGCAACGAGCGAGGACAACCCGTGGCCGAGGCCGAAACCCGCGGTGATCACGCCCGGATAAGCCGCCCGAGGGTCTTCTCGTTTAACGCTCGCCAATCGAGCACGTCTACATCCCTATCCCGCGCCCCGCACTCGGCGCCCCCACCACCGGCCCCGTCACCGTCGCCGCCTCCCGGCTGCTTGCCGCACGCCGCACCTCTGCCTGGGCCGCGCGCACAGCATCCTGCATCGTCAACTCGGGCGTGCCGCGCTGCATCGACTCGGCAAGGCACTCGCCGGCCGCGGCATCCGTCCGCGCGACGACGATCGCGACGTTGTGCAGCCGACCGCGAGTGAGGCCGACGTAAAGTCCCGCGGCATCCACATCCGGCCCGACCACCGACGCATCGGCGGTGTCGCCCTGCACGCCGTGCACGGTGGACGCGTAGGCGAGCTGCACGTGCTCGCGCGCGTACTCGGTGGACACACGCCTCACCTCGCCACTGTCGCCCACGGAGACGAGAGTCACGTAATCATCGTGGATGCCGCGCACGATCCACTGCGCACGATTCTCCACTCCCGTGAGTCGGTCGTTGCGACGGGTCTGGACGGTGTCGCCGACGAGGATGCGCTGCTGCCCCATTCCCCACGCCATGACGCGGACGTCGAGCTCGCCCTGATCGACTCGCCGCTGCTGGATGGCGTCGTTGATCGCATCCGCCTCAGCGTTCGTGCCGGATACCAGCGTCACCCGCTTGCGGCGCGCGTGCCAGTCGAAGTACGCGTCGATCATCCGCTCGCGCGCCGCGTCGTGATGATCGATCCGCTCAACGTGTCCACGCGAAGCAAGCTCGCCCGCCACAACCAGCGCACGCTCGCGATCACCCGCTTCCCGGAGCCGCAGTGTGAGCGCGGCGTAGTCCGGGTCGCGGAACCGATGCACGGTGTCGAGCTCGACCGCAGCGTTCGCGTGCCGGATCGCAGAACCCATCGCGCCCGCATGTCCGACCGGCAACGCCTGATGCGCATCACCCACGAACGCCAGCCCGACATCCTGCTCGATCGCGAGCTCGACAAGGACGTTCGCCGTCTGAAGGTCGACCATGCCGGCTTCGTCGACGACGATCCGATCGCGAGAACGCAACACGTACTGCGTTGGTCCGACGTATACGGCGCCCGTGCTGGGATCGACTTCTCCCGCGCGAAGCCTGGTCCACACCTTCGCGCCGGCCTCGTCGGTGCCCCATCGGTAGCCGTGATCCGATAGCAAAGCATGAATGCTGGATGCAGCGGCCCCTACCTCGCGAGACGCCACTGATGCCGCCTTTCGCGTGGGCGCGACGACAAGCATCCGTCGCCGTTGCGACGTGAGCGCCGCGAACGCGGCGCGCAGCATCGTCGTCTTGCCCGTGCCGGCGGGGCCGGCCACCGTCACGAGCCCGTCCGTGCCGGCGATGGCGCACGCGGCAGCGCTTTGCGACGCATCCATCGCCGACAGATCCGCGTTCGGCGCGAACCGGTGCAGCTCACCCGGCAGCAGGGAGCGCCCCGGCTGGGCGAGCACGTCCAAGCGGCCGGCGAGTCGCACCTTGGCGCGCACGGTCTCGGTCGCCATGAACGCCTTCACGTGCGCCGGCGGATCATCCCCAACGAGCCAATACACGGCACGCATGGCACGCTCCGTGATCTCGGCGATCACGCCATCGAGCCGGTCGCGCTCCGCAACGACGCCCGTGCGCGAGAGCGCGCGTATTGCGCCGGCGTGGATGTCGAAGATGCTGAACCTCCCGCCGCATGATGTGGACCGTTCGTCCGCGTCGACGACCGCCTTCGCTGCGAGCAGATCCAGGTCGACGGCATGCAGGTCTGTTCCAGCAACGGGAATCGGCGCGCGAGGCGTGGTCAGACTCGGATCGATCGCTGCGATCTCGTTGCGGACGCGCGCCTCCCACGACGTCTCATCGAGATCGGCCGGCTTGTTCGGACGCGACACCGCCCACGCACGCCGGTCGATTTGCTGCAGCACCTCCACGCTCGGTGCGGATCCTCCGTGCGCCGCCGACCAATCCGCGACCAGGCGCGCGCGGTTGGTTTCGATCTGCGCCGATCGACGCGAGACGAGTCGGACGGCGCCAGCGAGCTCGGCGATCTCCCCGGTGAGGTCGAGCGTGTGTCCGTGCCGGGCGAGCGCGGCGATCCAGGCGGGATCGGTGCGCGCGGCGAGCTCGCCCTCGGCGTTGACGACGGTGTGCAGTTTCATCGCGACGCGCGAGTCGAGGTTCGACCACTTGCCGTCCGCGCCGAGCACCTTGATGTTCAGCCACAGATGACGGTGGATGTGCGGGTCGAGCGCGCGCGAGCGCCGATGCTGCAGCTCGACGACCTCAATGCGGGTGATCTCCTCACGGAGGAGCCCTCCGTGCCCGCGCCGCGCGTTGAGCTCCGTCTGCCATGTGAGCAGGATGCGGTCACGTAGCCGGTCCTGGAGAGCTTCGAACTCGGCGGCGAGTTCGGGCTGCAGCAGCGCGGCGATGCTGTACGACTTCGGGTGGTTGAGCGTCCCGTCGAGCAGGAGGTCGGCGTCGGGGCTCAGCCGTTGATGGCCGCGCTCTGCCCCGGTGACCGGGTCGTGGCCGGTGAGCCAGACGCGAAGGCCGCCGGCGGTGAGCTCGTCGGAGGTGATGACGCCGTTCTCGACGATGAACCGCGAGACGGTCGAATCGGATGCGGCGCTGTACGCTTCGAGCGCGTCAACGCCGGGGGAGTGCTGCAGGTGAGCATCGCAGGTGCCCTCGAGTGCGTAGCCGATCGCCTGTCGAACCCCGCGGGATTCGACACCTCGCTTCCATCGCTCGAGGCCGCCTCTCATGCCGCCAGGATAGGGTGCGTTTTGCCCATTATCCAGGGATTTTTCGGGTGTGCAGGTGTGTGTAGGGGAGTGCTTCTAAAGGGTGTCGCTCACCCAGGGTGCCTGCGTGCATGTCCACCGCTATCTGAACTCCCGCGGCTTCCGCTCACACTTTCTCTTGTTGTTCGTGCGTCGCGACATGGTTAGATCGAGCAGGTAGCGCGAGGCGCGCGCCGGCTAGATGCGAGGCAGGGACTGTTGGCCAGAGAGATCGACGTTGAGGCGCTACGCACCGCCTACACAAACGGTGGTGAGTTCTTCAGCGTTCACTACGCCTCGCAGTCCTTCGTGTCGGTTCAGAAGGAACCCATCGCAGTCGCGGGCATCGCCGTCTACAACCCGAGAGAGAACGTGACGCAGACGTTCAATCGACTCGACGTCGTAGACCGCGAGCAAGCCGAGATGGAGATCCTGCGTCGATTCTTCGACTTCTTGAGCGCGAACCGCGATGCCACCTTCCTGCACTGGAACATGGGCAGTGTCGAGTACGGCTTCGAGGTTCTGGCGAAGCGATATGAGTTCCTGGGAAGCAAGAAGCCGGCGTTGACTGCCCCGCGCGAGCGAGTCGATGTCGACAAAGTGATTCGGCAACTCTACGGACACGACTACGCGCCGCATCCGCGTTTGCCAGGCATAGCGAGATTGAACGACCTCGACATGCGTGGCTTCATGGCCGGTGCTGACGAAGCGGAGGCGTTCACGGAGGACAACTGGGGCGACGTGACACGGTCGGCCGCAACGAAGGCGAAGCTCATCTCGGATCTCTTCGAAACCGTTCTAGCGCGAACCCTGCGCACCAATAACTCCGCGGGCTACGTGAAGTTTGCAGGGAGCCAGCTCGACGCCGTGGCCACTGTCCTCACCCTTGGCGAGCGGTTCTTGTACGTTCAGCGCGCGCTCGCAAACCGCAAGCCGTCCTCGCGTCCTTCCATTGAATTTGCCGATGAGGCAGATGACCAGTACCTGCTGCGAGCGCTACTTACACAGTTCTTCGATGACATCCGCAGAGAAGATTATGTGCCGAGCGTTGCAGGGGGAAACTCCCGAGTCGATTTCCTCCTGCCAAAGCACGGACTAGTGGTTGAGCTAAAGCACACCCGCGCGGGACTCGGCGCTAAAGAACTCGGTGAAGAGCTGATCGTCGACCGCGAACGTTATAAGGCGAACCAGAGAGCGACCCACCTTATTGCCTTGGTATTTGATCACGAGGGCTTGATCGATAACCCGCGTGGTATCGAGGATGACCTGCAACGCGACATCGGACAGGCAGAGCTCGCCGTCACCGTGCGCATTTTCGACAGATAGTGAGGCTCATCCCTCCACCCCCTCGAATTCACCCTGGACTCAGTACGCCCCCAGCATCCGCCTCTTGCGCACGACGAGCGATCGCTCGCATGGGCTGCGCTCTGTGTGCGCCGCAATTTGCTGACACGGGGCAGCGCGCCCGCGCAGCATTCCCGGTCCGCTTTCGGGCTTCTCACAGAACGTTTACATAACCCCCGACCGCAGCAACTCGGAGCGCTTGCCGGCCCAGGTAACGACCAGTTCATCCCGCGCCCGCGTCGCCGCTACGTACAGCAGTGACCGCTCGCGAAGAACCGCGTCTTCGAGGTCGGTGCCAGTCAGACCCTGCAATGCAACTGGCTGGGGCACCGTCCCCTCAGAGACATCAAAGAGGATCACCCGCGAAAACTCCAGCCCCTTCGCGCTGTGCATCGTCACGAGCTGGGGGATGCCAGGCTTTGATGTCTCGCCAAAGAACGCAGTTTGGATGCCACGATCGTCGAGTTGCCGCTGAAGCCGGCGGAGCCCAGCCGTCGAGCGCCCCAGGATCGCGACCGAATCGCTGACGTCGCTCTCACTCCAATCTACGAGCGTCTTCGCCACTGCGTCGGTCTGTTCCCACACGTGTGTGCTTCCGATCGCTCTCGGCACCGGCCCCCGCCGTGCTGAGCGATATCCATGGCTGATCTCGGTCTGCTCGGCCGCGTCGATGAACTCCGCGCCCTCGAGCACGCCAAGGGCGTATAACAGGTTCTCTTGAGTCGTTCGGTAGTTGAGGGTCAGTCGCCGAGAGCGCCCCACGACCTTGATTCCGTAGCGGGCGAGAACGATCCGATGGCCGTAGATCCGCTGGTGGATGTCCTCCGCGATGAAGACGTCGTTGGCCCCCTCGCCTACGAGTGCGCGCACCAGCTGCCAGTGCAGCGGGCTGAGATCCTGTCCCTCATCAATCAAGACGTGGTCGGCGGGTGATTGCGTGGGGTTCGCCTCGAGATAGGACGACGCCATCGCAGAGAGTTCCGCCCAGGTCAGCCGGCCCGATTTAGCGGCCGATGCCCGGTAGGCCTCAATCGCGCCCCACACGGCCACGCGCCGCGCGCGATCGAGCGCGACACCCCGACCTGGACGCCGTGCGACCAGATAGTCCGACAGCGTGCGCACACGCTGCGGGAGGACGACTTGGACGTACTCCGCCTCGAGGAACGCCGGGTTCGAGATGTCAAGAGGTGCAGATCCGAGTCGGGATGCCGCGGTATCCCACCCCTGGCTGTTGGAGACCAATGAACCGCGGTGGCCAATGGCATGCCCGAACACCGCCGCTCCGGCGATCGACCAGAAGTCGTTTCCCGCGCGATCGCGAACGGCCGCGGCGAGAGCATCGATCCCCGACACGAATACACCGGGGGCGCCGAGCGATGCCCCGATGGGAATCTGGTCGTCGAGTCTCGTCAGGTCGCGCTGGAGCATGGCCGCCAGCGCCTTTGTGTACGTCGTCATGATCACACGCGCGCCGAGGTGCGCGATCGCGAGCCGCCGCGCTCGGTGCAGGAGCACGACCGTCTTCCCTGTCCCTGCCCCGCCCGTCAGCCGGAAGGGGCCGTTGTAGTCGCGGTCGACATACTGCGACTGCTCAGGATGCAGGAAGACCCGCCAGGCTCCGAAGTCACCCTCCTCGAGTATGCGCTGGAGCTCCTGGTTGTCGCCGACCATCGTGAACTGTATGCGGCTCGCCGGCAGCGTGAGCGCGGTGAGGAGAGCGTCGTCGTCGTCCAGAAGTCGAGGCTCGCCCACGAGCGAGACGACCGGCTCGGACACGGGCTCAGTCGCGGGATCGGGCTCGTCGAAGCCGAGATCGAGCCGGATCTTCCGGATCGTGTCACCGACGGCCATACCGAGAATCGCCAACCGCTGCCACTCATTCTCGAAGCGATCCGAGAGTCTCGCGAGCGCATCCTCCGACTCCGCGGCGTAGAGGAGCTCAGCGTCCGTCTTTTCAAAACCGAGGCCCGAAACCAGGTCAGCCACCGGGTAGCCGTGGTCTCCGAGGTATGACCGGGCCTTCTGAGCGGGGGCGTATTCAACGACTGCCGGCGCGCCCAGCTCCGGTGTCGTCGCGTCGATGATCTCAGCGATGTGAGTCACAGGGTTCGTGCGCAGTACTCGCGTGCGAGCACGCTCGATCGCCTCGTCGTGCTCATAGGTGCCGGCGTAGACGTAGGTGCGCTCGCCCGCGGAGTCGATGCAAAAGAGCAGAGCTCGCCACGAATCGTCCACGCGTCCAGTCCGAGCACGGGGGTCCTTCTGATGTTCGAGCTTCTTGATGCGTAGCCCATAGGCCGAGTCGTCCTCACGCAGCTTCATGAGGAACGTCAACACTTTGGCCTGGACGCCCTTGTCCAGCTTGTGATCGTCTGTCTTGGAGAGCGAGACTTCAGGCACCGATCAGGCTCCTCGGCTTGTGTGCATGTCAGGTCGTGTGTTCGTGCCAGAGACGGAGCAGTCGCTCGTTCACATCGGGAGGGATGCGGTTGCCTGACTGGAACTGGTGTCGCCAGGCGATCTCCGGAATCGCAAGATCAAGCTGGTCGCGGTCCAGAATGTCCGCCTCTTCGAGGAGTACATCGAACGCCACCTCGACGTACCGCGCCTTCGCCCCCGGCCGTGCGAAGTGCGCGTCGTCGAACGCCTCAGACAGCACAGTTCCATGGCCCAGGATTCCGAGGGGCCCGCCTTGGCGTAGCAGCCAAGCGTCGGTGCCAGGGAGCACATCGCGGCGACTACCAACCGACCAGCGAGTGCGGTAGTCGGCGCCCGCCATCACCATGTTGACCGCGCCTTCGTATGTCTCTTCCCATTCATCCCACAGGCCGCGGTTCCATCCCAGGATCACCCCTTCAGGCGCGATATCGAGGGTGCGAGCAGTTTCATGCAGTGACACCAACCAGGTTCCCTTCGGACCGAGCGAACAGTGGGATGGATGCCGTCGCCACAGCCTCGTGAATCGACGCGAGCATCTGCTCCGGCGCGAGCGACAGATCAAGCGGCCACTCCCGGATGGTGACAGCCGAGTTCACGACTCGTCGGTCGACAGGAGGGCCGCCCTGTGCGTACACGAGCACGGCGCGGTCGAGACCTACCGTCGTGCAGTACGCAAGCATCTGGTAGAAGTCGGCGTTCGGATAGCGCCCGTCGCCCGCTGCCGCCTTGTACTTCGCGTCGTACACCATGACCGGCGCCGTGCCGTCGTACTCCAGTAGATCGATCGCCATGGGCACGCGTCCGACGCCGTCGAAGCGCGGCTCGTCGAACTGCCAGCGCTTCTGTGGCACCGCGCGTCGGCCCCTCTCGGCGATCGCTTCGCGCAGCGCCGTTGTCACGAAGTCCTCGAAGACCTTCCACATCGACACGACGAACGCAGCGATCTCGACGCCGTCCTCGCCGGCCTGCGCCGACGTGTTCCGGATCACCAGCTCGGCCAGGCGCAGCGCCGGAACGTAGCGCGCATTCAATCGAGTCGGCCGCCAGGACGGCAACGGCGCGCCCCGCCGGAGCACCGCCACCCCGTCGAGCCGGTTGTCGAGGTGCGACAGCCTTGCCGCGGCCTCGGGTCGCAACCGCGGAACGGCGCGCATACGCCGGAGCGCCGTACGCAGGATGCGGTTCTCTGCGATGTCGGTCATGTACTCGTCGTAGGCGATTTCGGTCGGCGAGATCTGACCTGGGTGCCGACGAAGCTGATCGGCAACCCGGATGCGACCGCGCACGACAATAGATGACTCCTCCACCGTGCGATATCCCTGCAGCACTCCGCCAAGGAGTGCCCGCTCGCACAATCGGGCGAGCGACTCCGCCAACGCCGGCCACAGCTCGTCGTACGCCTCCGCGTCGACAGCCTCGGGTCGGAAACCCGGGTCGGCTGCGTACCCCAGCATAAAGATGAGGTGCGCGAGCCTGACCTTCTCTTTCGGCCACACCTCGATCTGAAGGTCACCCACCCGCACTGCACCGACACGGCCGCTCGGCTGCACGACTGCCGAATCCGCACCCGCCGATACGACGCTCACGAGCCTGCTGGCGTGAAGCGCACGCGACTGAGCCTCCGAGAGCCGCGCCGCGAACGGCTCGAACGACTCGGATAACGTCAGACGGCGCACCTCAGTCACGAGTCGTCCGGCTCCTCATCGCCCATCGCCGGCATGACCTCGACCGCCACCTTGGGATCGAGCACGCTGTCGACAGGGCCGACAGGCACACCACCGATCCGCGCCAGGAGCGCATCGAGCCCGAACTGCGCCCGAATCTGCTCGGGCGTGCGTGCACCGTAGAAGTGGTCGTCGAGCAGAGGGAGGATGTCGTACTTCCAGATGCGTTCGAGCCCAAACTTGTCCACGGCAGATGACTTCATCAGGTACGAGGGGCCGATCTGCAGGTCGCGCTCGTCGATGCCGGAGTTGAGTGCGTCGAGCAGGCGGGCTCGACGATCATCGGAGCCTTGCCTCGCAAGATACGCCGACAGCACCCCCGACACCGGCTCGACAGCCGGGTGCAGCTCGACGAACGGGAACCGGCGACGGATCGCCGCATCCACCATCGAGATTGATCGATCCAGCGTGTTCATCGTGCCGATGATGAAGAGGTTCTTCGGCAGGCGGAAGTCGGTGTCGCTGCTGTACTGCAGGCTGATCGACTGGTCCCGGTACTCCAGCAGGTAGTACAGCTCACCGAAGACCTTGGCGAGGTTGGCGCGGTTCATCTCGTCAATGACAAGAACGTATGGGCGCGACTCATTGCCCGGTGTCGTCGCCTCGGCAACCAGCGTCCGCAGCGGGCCAGGCACGACTTGATACGTGACGTTCCCGTTCTCCACCGTCGGGCGCAGGCCCTCGAAGAAGTCCTCGTAGGCGTACGACGGGTGGAATTGCACCGTCCGCAGGTGGTTGGTGTCGCTCCCCACGATGTGACGCCCGAGCGCTTCGGCGACGAAAGTCTTACCCGTTCCGGGCGGACCGTAGAATACAAGCTGGCGCCGATCGCCGAGCACGTCGAGCCACTCCTGCAACACGTCACGCGGCATGTGAAGGCCCGCAACGAGATCGTCAGTGACGGTTGGGATCCTGAGAGCCAACGGTTCTTGTGGCGTCGGCTGATCGTCCACCTCGTCAGCGTCCTCCGCAGTATCGGTGATCTTGCGCGCCAGCGCCGCGAGCGCATCGAGCGCGTTCGTCAGGTCGACGACATCCCCCTGCTTGTCGAGCATGCCTGGCACGGGCTCCGGCAGGTCCGATTTCGCGATGGAGTCGGGGATCCAGTCGACCGCTCGACGCAGTCGCGATCCGGCTTGCTCTGCCCACGAGGTCTCGCCGCTGACAACCCCGAGATGTGCGCTCTCGTCGGAGACCACGAGCACCAGGTCATCGACCCCCATACGGAGGATGAAAGCCTGATCCGCCTGGGTCAGCTGCAACCGCTGGGCATAGTCGAGGTGCGGGTATCCGGTGTCCACGGCATCGCGAATTGACGATTCGGTCGCGTGCTCCAGATCCATTCGCAGGTTTGTTGCAGGCACTGAGACGAATCCGTCGTTACGCCATTGCTGCCCCAGTTGCGCGCCTCCTTGACCGGTCCGAACAAGCCACGCCCGTCGCACCTCGCCCGTCTTGCGAGCAAAAGGGAGGCCTCCCCATGCGCTCACGTAGGGTTCGGCGTACCAGTCCACACGCGGCTGTCCGGCCTCTTGAATGGCCTGGCGGATCCGCCAGAGGTCGTAGTCGATGTCGGACGCGCCGGAGCCATCTCCGGCTGGCAGGTGATGAGCGAATGCTGCGCGGATGCGCTGACGGTCGGCGTCCTTGACGACGCTGTCGAAGTACCCTGGCCACACGAGAGCGAGCAGGGACGTCCGCATTGCGGGCTCCCACCCGCCCTGCACCCGATCCACGAGATCGCGGAATGCCCACGGGTCGAGCAGAGCCCGATCGCGCTCCTCGGGAGGCGCTCCCCACCATTCCTCGACAAAGTAGGTGAGCCATACCACCTGCTGCCAGATGCGGATGTTGAAGCCCGCCCCACCATGGAACGTTCCGCCCGCCGCAAGCCCCTCGTCAACGGTCTCGGGAAGGCGCAGCGGTGGAGTCGCCCACGACAGCACCGTATTCACACGCGTGCGCTTGGTCTCGGGCGTGATGTTGCTGAGGGGCAGGACCTGGACGCACAGCAACTCCGCCGCGAGGGCGACGACAGCGTTCGATGCGTTCACCAACTGGTCGTGCAGCTTCGTCACAAACTTTCGCGGGCCTGTGTCGGCATTCTCTCCCGTGATCAACTCACGAAGAGTCCGCGCACCTTCTCGCGTCCACGTCGGGTCGGTAGGCAGTACCGGCGACGGCTCACCGCGGAGGGCAGGGCCGAGAATCATCCATGCGGCATCGTCAACCGCGGGATTCGCTCCGCTACCGCGCTCGAAGGTGTGCTCGTCAGGCATCGTCATTCCTTTCGGGATGCCGCGGGCCGAACCCGGGCGCGGGATCAAGCGTCGACACGAACTCGGTGCCGTTCTCCATGCACTCCTGCATCCTGTCGTAGTTCTCGAGAATCAACCGCTTGGTGCGGTACTCGCCGAACTCGGCCTCGTCCTTGCGCTTCACGATGGGGAATGTGTCGAGGATGTAGTCGACGTCGGTGCGACCGACGCCGTACAGGTGGAAGAATGCCGCGTCGAGCTCGGCTCGCATCGTCACGCGTCTCCATTCGTCCCACCGGAACGGCGATCCAGCATCGTCACGCGCGTGGTCAATCGAAGCGAGATCTAGGGCCGTGCAATCCAGCTCCGCAACCCGCGAGCCGATCCATTCTGCGACGTCGACAGTAATTGTCCGCAATGGAGCAAAGTCGACGGGCACAGGGATCTGTTCGACGATGAAGAAGTTCATCGTCGCGGAGCCAAGCTTTTGACGCACGATAAAGTCAAAGCCGAAACTCGAGAGCGCTGCCTGGATTACCGCCAAATCACTCTCCCGTGACGGCATCATCACGGGAGCGCTGTTGCCGACGCCGGCGAACGGGACGATTGATCCGATGTGGCTACGGATGTCTGTGGAACGCCCGATATTGCGGAAGGCGTATACCGGACCTGGCGTCCGGTGCTGCCTGCCGAACCGCTGCCGTACCTCAAACTCGGTCACCCAGTATTGGGGTATTACCAAGCACTCTTCGTCGGTGACATCGATGGTTGGTCCTTCGGTGTCGGCGCGGTGGTTGAAGTGCTGAATGAACCGCCCTTGATAGAGCGGGAGCATGCGGTCGGTGCCGCGCTCAAAGACGTTGCCCTTCAGGGTCCAGCCGTCGGGCTCAAGCTCTTCGCGGGTATGGAAGAGGTGCGAGTCGTTCGACATGTGGAACATCGTCATGAACGAGACGCCCCACGGGTTGCCGTTGACGGGGTCGTTCTCGTTGATGAGCACTGGCACGCGACGGTAGATCCCGAGCGTGATCTCGGCATCGCGGCGCGTGCGGAAGATCGGTACCGTGCCCGTGTTCGGGTTGAGGAGCGTGATCTCTTCGGGTGTCAGCGTGAAGCGGGACGCCTCGATCTGCAGGGGGTCGTTGAGGAAGAACGCGAACTGCGCCGATGGGGTGACGACTGAACGCCCACTCGTACTCAGGATGCAGAACTTGAAGCTGCGGTGTACGCCGTCGAAGAGCGGCTTCGAGTTCTCGAAGTCGTACAGCGCCGCCAGCGACCCGCTCTCGACGAGGTCCTTGAAGTAGTACTGCGTCGTCGCATCCGTCGCGATACCTGTCGGCACGATCACCCCGGATCGTCCACTGGGGGCCGTCATGCTGCGGAAGAGTTCCGCGAACACTGCGTACGTGTTGACATCGCCTCGCCCGTTCAGCGGGTAGCGCGCTGACAAGCGAAGGTAGGCGCTCACGCCTTCCGACCGTCGTCGCTCCGCGATGAAATCGCCATAGAGCCGCTGATCCGCTTCGCCCCCCTGCTGCAGATTGTCTATCAGTCGCTTTCGCGCGGCGGCATTGGGCGCCTTGGCGATGTCCTCATCGCGGGCCGCGAAGAACTCCTGCTCCTGCAGCTTCACCCGTTCCCACGGCGGGTTACCCAGCATGCAGGCGAAGCCTCCCGCCCATCCTTCGGGTCCGAGCCCCTCACCAGACGTGGCACCGAAGATCTCGGGGAACTCCAGATACCAGTGGAAGAACCGGTACTCAGCCGCCAGCTGATCGACGGCCGCCACCGTTTCGGGATACTGAACGGTGCTATCGCCGTCGAGCAGCGCACGCACCACACCAGACGTCGGCGGCAGCGGCGCTTCTTGGTTGAGCGGCCACACGAACGCTGCGGCCCACGCGTCGGCCTGACGTTTGAGGGCTTGCCGCGCCCCGGACGCGAGGTACGCGTCCCACGCCTCGCCGCGCGCGCGGATATCGTCGACATCGTCACTCGGCGCGAGAAGCCGCTCGCGCTCCCGGCGGCTAGCAGCGGCCAACGCGTCGGGTTCTGCCCACGACAGGAGTCCCTGGCCCTTCTCCTCGTTCTTGTTGCGCTTGCGAACTTCTGCGGCGAACTTCTTGTCGTCGCCCTCCAGTTCTTTGAACGCAGCATCCGGAACTCCACCAGCGATCAGCGCGGGCGTCGTCCCGAACAGGCTGTTGCCTACGCGAATGCGAGCGTCGAGAAAACCGAGCGGCTTCCCGGGCTCGAGTGCCTCTAGCCAGAGAGACACCTTCGCGAGCTCCGCGGCGAGATCGTTCATGTCGACCCCGTACACGCAGCGCGCGACGACGTCATGCAAGGCATGCTGCACGGCTTCGGGCGTGGGTTCGTCTTCGTCGGACCGCACCTGGGCGACGCGCCGTGCGATGCGGCGGGCCGCCGCGACCAGGAAGCCTCCCGAACCGCTGGCCGGGTCGCACACCGTTACTGCGAGCAGATTCGCTTCGCGCTCCGCGGTCGTGTGCCCTCCCGCCACTGCCTCGTCGAGCACGGGGTCGAGCGACGCGTCGAGCAGCGCAGAGACGAGCGACGGCGGCGTGTAGTAGGAGCCGGTGGTCTTGCGCTCGTTTCCCGAGAGGTGTGCGAGTTCGAATTGTCGCGTGTCGAGATCGACGCGCGGTACCAGTTCGAGTAGTGACTCGTACACTCCGCCAAGCTCTTCGGCACCGAGATGCCGATAGTCGATCGGCTGAGCGCGCTGCCCCTGAATCAGGATCCACGCCAGGTGGCGGATGGCTCCAAGCATGTTCTTGTTCGTGATCTCGGCGCCGAGCAGCAGGTCTCGGTGCGGCGCCCCGTCGATCTCGGGTGCCCGACGGTCGGGATCAAACAGGCCACCGAGGGCCGGAACTCCGAGCTGGGGCATCCCCTGATCTCCGAGGGCTGCGAGCACCATCCGCTGACTACGCCAGAGATCGGGATGCGCACCGCCGGAGCGCATCCGCGAGAGCTTGCGCAGACGTGCGGTCGACATGTACTCGTCATATCGCTCGCGTGCCTCGCGCGGTGCCGCCGGATCCAGCAGCGCGCCACGATCCTCGGCGACGAACATGAACAGCATCCGGTAGATCAGACGCAGTAGCGCCCTGTGGTACTCCCGGTTAGATAGCGACCCGTTGTGCAGTGCCGCACGCAACCAGTCGTTCGCGGGGTGCGAGAGAAATCCTGTGCCGAACGTGACGATCGCCTTCTCAACCCCGTCACGCAGCCGGTTGAGCGCCCGCGTACCGGCCTCGGCGGCCTCGGCCCGCCAGTCTTCGAGCCAGCAGTCGGCGGCCGCGGCATCCTGCCCGCCGCGCTTCTCGAGGCGTGACACATGACACAGCAGCCACAACAACTGGAACTCGGAGTACAGCTCGCCGTCGAAGATCGCCTCGAGATCGAACTCGACGTAGGCCGATCCGGCGAACGCGCTCGAGTCGCGCAGCAATCGCAAGCGCGTGCCGTTGCTAAGAATGCCCCATAGATCAGCATCCGTGCGGTTGAGGTACTCCTGCAGCATCGCCTGTGGTGCGCGGGCGGCTCCCTGAACGCCCGCGTTGCGCTTGTCGAGATCGACGCCGGGGCCGAGCAGGTGGATCGGCACGTGATACCAACGGTGCGAGATCGGGTACTCGACGCCATCGATCGTCTCCGCCTGCCGCGTGGCGGGCAGGCGCCCGTAGCCGAGCTCGCCGAGCAACACCAGCAGCCACTTCTCTCGGGCGGCGCCCGTACCCGGAATGCCTGGCTCCTTCGCCGCAGCCTCACGCCACGCCGTCCATGCACCCCGGAGGTACGACCATGCCCGGGCCGCGGCATCCCTCGGCTTCTCGTTGCCGACGAGGTGGTACGACTGCCCTGTCAGACTCTGGGGCGACTTCAGATCGTTGGCCTGGATGCCGGAGAGGAGAGACGCCGGCAGCACGCCGCCGATCAGCCGAATGCCCTGAAGATCGCCGTTCACGCCGCACCCCCTGCCGGGCGGTATACGTACACGCCGAGCACATCGGGCGGCAACTGGGCACGCACCGACAGCCCTCTCACGGAGAGCGCGCCGGCACGATCCCCCCGTGCCGCCACCCGGACCGAGACGTGGTCTTCTTCGAGCTGGGCGGCCAGGGCTTCGGCCCTGGCGGAGAGATGAGACTGGATCACGGGAATCGCGTTCACCACCGCGCCGAGGGTGTTCTCCGCCACATCAACCGGGGTGTTCTCCGTCGGCTTCGCCGAGAGGAGCTGCTCGACCTCGTCATCAGAGAGCCACTCCGGGGCGGACGGTCGCCCACAGAAGGCGACGACTCGAGCCTCTTCGGCGAGCGTCGTTCGGGCTCCGTCCTTAGCCGGAAGCACAAGGTGGGTGCGGAACCTCATGAGAAGGGCGGTCGTCACCTTCGAGACAGCGTCGGTCGTGAGGATGCCGGCCCGCTTCGCCGGGCGTTCCTTCGCTGCGAGCGCGCCGTCGAGCGCACTGTTGAGCACGTAGTCCGCGAGGGCGGCGACGGTGGGATCAGTGCGCTGCAGCACCGCGGACTGGCGCGGTGCGGGCAGGTCGCCGCGGAAGTCGGTGATGGGGCGTCCATCTGCTGCCGTGAGCGCCTCGACGACCTGAACCGGTACCTGGGAGAGGTCTGCGGTGAAGCCGTTGTGGGTCGTGGAAAGGAGGGCGCCCAGTTCGGTGAGCGCGTCAGCGACGAAGCCGCTCACATCGCCAGGCTCACCGAGGCTACGGCGCGCGGCATCCATCGCCTCCTTCACCTCGTCGGGCCGGATCGTCCGCTGCGCGAACATCGTCTGGCTCTGCTTCTCTTTCTCGGCGCTCGACTCCCACTCCGCATCGAAGTCCTTCACACCGGCGTCTTCGAGATCGAAGTCGAACGCGAGCTGCTCGTAGCCACTGCCGCGCATGACCGCGCCTTCGAGCAGTGCGCTCAGCACCTCGTCGCTCTGGGCCGGGACCGGCACACTGATGCCGAGGTCGCGGCGGATCTTGTCGTGCTTGCGAATAAGCACGTCGAGCACAATGCCGTCGATGCCGTTGTCGGCGCCGTAGATAGTCTGGGCACGCACGATCTCGCGCGGCTGGCCGAATCGGTCAACCCGGCCCT
>Ga0160441_100663_pt1 | contig 20622 bp, 23 predicted proteins | sample HID1971K_E1MG_FD_108260 | JGI IMG/M metagenome (GOLD analysis project Ga0160441, IMG submission 108260) | Enriched millipede-associated microbial communities from UW Madison campus, WI, USA - HID1971K_E1 MG | ecosystem: Host-associated > Arthropoda: Insects > Digestive system > Unclassified ... | reverse complement strand
TAACGTTCAGGTATTCACGAACTTCCGCAGGAAGTTGTCACTGAATCTTCTACTTCTGCCAAAAGCATCAAGTGACCAAGGCGCAGCCGCCGCGTGAATACTGTGTTATCTGTTGTTGACTCTCCTTAGCTTAACATTTCAAAATCATCTTTTAACTTTTCTTTTAACTTTGTTTCATTTATTCCTTCACTTACAAAATCAAATATCTTCCCTTTAATTCTTTTTGTACGATCTACGATCTGTCCTACATGATATCCCGTATGTTCAACCAAATGGTAAAGATCATACATCTCAGAATCAGAATTTTCTAACTTCTTATCTAATACTGTAAACACATCATGGATTGAGCTTATTATTAATTCTTTCTCTAACCTATTTTGATAAAAGCTCTTTTCAATTCCTGTTTCAAACCTAATCTCTGGATTATCTAATCGATTGATATTTCTTTCAATATGCAATTTAATGTGTTCAACAATACCTCCAATTGAATGATCAAAAGGTGCTTCAGTTCTCCATATCTCTTCTTCAGTCAATAGTTCTAAACATCTTTTTATCTTTGGATAATAATGATAGAGCATTCTTGCTTTTGAAATCTGGATAAAAGTCTTCATATCATTCATCTATGAATCCTCCTACTAAACTGATTTTCTTTTAATTAGTCAATTACAGATAACGTTCGTGTATTCACGAACTTGCGCAGCAAGTTGTCACTGAAACTACTACGCTGCCAATAGCATCAAAGTGACCAAGGGCGTATGCCCGCCGCGTGAATACTGTGTTATATGAAGTTACTTTCCTCTTCGAATAACTAGCAAATTTCATTTTGATTTATTGCTTTAATAATATATTTATTCTTACAATTGCTTTGTTCATTCCGTTATATAATTCGGTTAAAGATCTGTATTCTTTTTTATATACTGGTTTATCCCATTTATAGTCTTTAATAATATTGATAATAAAAACTCCATCAAGCGTAAAAGTTTTACCGTACCAACCTACATCCAGTATAAAACCATTTTCATATCTAACTTGTACCATATCTTCACCTAGCCAGTTAATATCTGTTATATCATCTGGACTTAATTTATATGGATTGTAACTAACAATTCCTGGATTAAAATTATAGTTTTCAAACATATACAACCTCTAATAGTTTTATTTTATTTCTTTACAGTAATTTCATATAACGTTCAGGTATTCACGAACTTGGGCAGCAAGTTGTCACTGAGTCCACTACTTCGCCAAGTGCATCAAAGTGACCAAGGCATAACCGCCGCTTGAATACTGTGTTATGTGGCGTATTCGGCTACATTGGTTATTCATTCAAATCTATTTCTGTGACTATTATTCCATCTTAATTAGATAATAAAACTTTTCCTCCTTTGCAAGTAATAGCTATCAATTTTCATCATTTATCAGCTTCTTAAAATAAAAATCTATAAAATTCTTTTGAGAACCAAAAGCATACTACACCCATAGTTATCATAATCATTCCAATGATTTTCAATATTTTTTCTAATGTTACGGGTATTTCTTTCTTAGGTACATCTTCAAATTCATAATTCGGTTTCATCATTCTATGTTTCATTTCTTGATAAATTTTATAGACAATTTCCGGGAAACTAAATAAGATAATTCCTATCAAAAATGTAGGTATTGATAGGTAGCCAAATGTATTTTCGGTCCATTCTATTTCTAAACCTTCCATATTCCTTCGTAGAAACTTCATTTAAGTTGTCCTTTTCATTTTTTCGATTATGTCACATAACGTTCAGGTATTTACGAACTTCCGCAGGAAGTTGTCACTGATTCTGCTACTTCTGCCAAATGCATCAAGTGACCAAGGCGTAGCCGCTGCGTGAATACGGTGTTATCTGATGTAACATGACTTCTATGATTAACTAACGAAGTCTTGAATTTTTCTGTTGTTTTCAACACGCTCTTTAAAATTACCTTGGGTGTATTCATCAATAGTTTTATTCCAAAATATTTGAGCCGGTTTATTGCTCTCTAGTTGATAGACTTCCCATTGTCCTTTGTGTAAATTGAAAATTTGTTTAGCTACTGCTTTTCCAATTCCTTCTTTTCTATATTTCTTCATAATAAAAAACTCAGCAATTGAAAAGTAATCGCACTCTTTTGATTCAATAAATCTTACCAATACAAACCCCACATATTTCCCATTCTGTTTAATGACATATGGAAAACGATGATTTACTTCTCTCCAATAATCTTCTAAGTATGGGTAGGTTCCATACAATCCATCTTCTTCGACATCACATCTTATAAATTCAGAAAAATCATAATTATAGAATTGAAATAAATTTTGTATAATATCTTTATAATCTTCTGAAGCTCTTATTAATTCATAATTCATATTATTGACCACCTTTATGCATTAATTTATATGTTATTTCAGATAACGTTCAGGTATTCACGAACTTCCGCAGGAAGTTGTCACTGAATACGCTACTTCTGCCAAAAGCATCACAGTGACCAAGGCGTAGCCCCTGCGTGAATACGGTGTTATGTGCTGTTCTATCGGATCTTCATTGAGCTTCGTTTCACCTTCCCAATCGGTCAGTTTCCGAATGGAAACGTTCCATTGTATCTTCGAGTTTACCAACCACATACAATAGAGTCTGTTTCCGAATGGAAACGTACAGTTGTATCTTCGAGTATGACAAACGCATACAATAGAGTCTGTTTCCGAATGGAAGCGTTCCGTTGTATCGTTGAGTTTACCCACCGCATGCAATACAGTCAGTTTCCAAATGGAAACGTTCCATGTATCTTTGAGTTCACTTCATTCATGTTAGTGAGACACATTACGATGCACAACTCTCTATTGTCCCAACTGTTAACACCCATCAGATTATTCGTTTTTATCCGATAGAATGGCACATAACGTTCAGGTATTCACGAACTTCCGCAGGAAGTTGTCACTGATTCTGCTACCTCTGCCAATATCATCAAAGTGACCAAGGCGTAGCCGCCGTGTGAATACTGTGTTATAGGATGTCAATGTCCTCTTCGATACTGCTCCCATAACTCTTTGTCTAATGTCATTTCTATTCTATCCCAATAATCACCACTCAATGATTGATAGACACTTTCACTAGTTTGTCCTTTAATAAATCCTACTTTCTCGTAACAGCGTATAGCACCAGTATTCATGTTAAAAACATTAAGTTTTATTCGTTGTAACGATAATTCTTCAAATCCTACTCGAACTAATTCTTTAAGTACATAAGTCCCTATTCCATTACCTCTATATTGTTCTGTCTTGATTAAAAATCTTCCAACTACTGCTTCTTTATTGACTAGATCTATCTTACCTAACTGAACAGTGCCTATCGTTTCTTGATTATCTAAATCAAAAATTTTGTAGATATAAACACCCGAATCAATTAAATTAATTCCAGTCCTGTAATGATCCTTCATTTGTTTGATAGTTAACGGATACTTATATGTACTCCCTGCCCATTGAAATATAAAATCTTCATCGTGAACATTTACCCATTCCACAATTAGAGGAAAATCAGCTTCTGTAATCGGTACTAGTTCTATCTTCATTGAATCAACCCTCTTTCACAAATTACATTGATTTCCTATAACGTTCAGGTATTCACGAACTTCCGCAGGAAGTTGTCACTGATATTACTACTCTGCCAAAAGCATCATAGTGACCAAGGCGGAGCCGCTGCGTGAATACTGTGTTAGACGAAGCTAATTCATCTTTGAAATCACATAAATATAATTTTTGATATCTCTCTTTTGATATTTACCTAGTTCGGTTTCAATTTTTATTAAATGTCTTTCATCATTTTGAATCCGTTCATTGAAATATTTATCAATCTCGTCAGGATACTTCTTTTTGCCCCTTTGTATATCGTCATTAATATATGATTGGTATTTAATAATTCCATTGTGTAAATCATCAGTTACTAAATTAGTAATATGAGTAAACGTTATTATCTGAATAACGTCAATCAACCGCTCCACTTTTTCTGATAAAACATCTATTCTCATTTCATCGCTAATTACTGCATTCCAAACTTTCTTGCTTGGTACATCATGACAATACCAATTTTTCAATTCAATTATTAAAATAGGTTCAACAATTGAATTGTTATTCTTCTCAAGAACAGCAATATCATATCTTTCGTTCATATCGTCTAGTAAACTGCTTTTATGTAAATATTCTCTCGATATTATTACATCGGGATATTTCTTCTGCAAAAAAATTGCTAACTTATCCCGAAGATATGACTCACTTTTATTAGTTGCTGAGATATACGCAAGTTCATTGAAAGTTTCAGAGCTAGGTGTTTTAATTTCCTTAATTATTTCTAATAGCGCTTCTCGTATTTCATTAGTTCCAATTTTATTCATTTTTTCAACTCCCTTAATTAGTTTCGTCTAACGTTCAGGTATTCACGAACTTGAGCAGCAAGTTGTCATTGAATCAGCTTCTTCTGCCAAAAGCATCGAAGTGACCAAGGGCGAATGCCCGCCGCGTGAATACTGTGTTATGTGCTGTTCTATCGGATCTTCATTGAGCTTCGTTTCACCTTGCCTATCGGTCATTTTCCGGATGGAAACGTTCCATTGTATCTTCGAGTTTACCAACCACATACAATAGAGTCTGTTTCCGAATGGAAACGTACAGTTGTATCTTCGAGTATGCCAACTGCATGCAATACAGTCAGTTTCCAAATGGAAACGTTCCATGTATCTTGAGTTTACTTCATTCATGTTAGTGAGTCACATTACGATGCACAACTCTCAATTGTGCCAAATGTTAACACTCATCAGATTATTCGTTTTTTATCCGATAGAATGGCACATAACGTTCAGGTATTCACGACGTCCCACCACCTTAAGCCCGAAGGGCGGCCGCGATGCGGTTAGGTGGTGCGGATGTGTCCGGCTACTTAGCTTCCCCGAAACTGAAATCCCTCTCCGATTCCCACTTCTAACTTCGTGCCGGACCGAGGGCGAATGCCCGATGCGTGAATACGGTGTTATCAGAAGTGAATGTCTCCTTCGAGTTATCTACACTTAATTTATCTTTAACTCATAAAATAACTCTGCAATATCATTTTCGTTATACTTCTCTATTTCTTTAAAACCAAAATTCTTAAATATTGCACGTGCCACTACAGATTCCTTCATGGTATCTAGTCTTATCTTCTTCAGATTCATACTTGCTGCGTAATCAACTGCTTTACGCATTAATAACTTACCAATTCCTTTACCTTGGTGCTCCGGCAATATAAAAAATCTCTTGATTTCACATATCCCATCTTCTTCATCTATGATCTTCAGACCAATTGTTCCTATTATTTTATTTTCTTCTTCCTTGATTACCCAAAACCGTCCTCCAGTTGAGAAATATACTTTTTCAATTTGTCGAATATCTGTATGTATTCCTACTGGATCAAAGAGAAGCCCTCTGTATTCATACATTTCTTTAATAAAGATTTCTAAAGCTTCTTGGTCAACAGAATTATATATAAGGCATCCCACTTCAGCATCGCCTCTCTGCATAGATAATCTACATTCATTTCTGATAACGTTACCTGATTCACGAACTCTTCCGTAGGAAGTTGTCAGACAGCAATGACATCCTTGAATTTCCTCTGCTGACCAAGGCGTAGCCGACGCGTGAATCTTATGTTAGGCGATTGAATCGACATCATCGAAATACTGCATCAATTACCGCATATGCTTCTCTGTAGTAACTTCGACAATATGGCTTTCAAATTACCGCATATGCTTCTCTGTAGTAACTTCGACAATACGGCTTTCAAATTACCGCATATGCTTCTCTGTAGTAACTTCGACAATACGGTTTTCAAATTACCGCATACGCTTCTCTGCAGTAACTTCGACAATGCGGTTTTCACATCACCATATACGATTTCCGCTGTTAGCTTCAAAAGAATCTTTCAAACTCCGCATATGTTTTCTACTATAGCCTCGATAATGAACCTTTCTAGTAACATAATGGATTTTTTTGGATGTTAGTGTTCTTAATAAGAAATTGAAGTAAATACTTATTGCTCTTTTTAGTTAATATCATTAATTATCGTTTTCGATCATCCCTAAACATATATCACTTAAGTAATCTTTTTCAACATTCCGATTCTTTCGCCTAACGTTCAGGTATTCACGAACTTCCGCAGGAAGTTGTCACTGAATCTGCTACTCTGCCAAAAGCATCATAGTGACCAAGGCGGAGCCGCTGCATGAATACTGTGTTAGATGAAGTTCACGACTCCATTGAAATTTCTAAAAAATATTATATTCACCGTTTAGAACTTTATGTATGCCTCTTCCAATTGCTCCATAACTAGCTAATCCGTCGAATGACGAATATTTTGGCTCATAATGTATCTTTTCACCATTAATATCATAAAAGCTATTTCTATTATCATAATTATCAAAAAAACCAAATTCTATTTTCTCTTCATAATCAGAAACGTTTTTGTTTTGTACCGTCTCATAAAAGCCCTTTAGCCATCCTTGATTATTCACCACCGTTGGAGGTAATAAGAAAGGATATCGATCAAGATTTTCCGGAACTCTTTTGTCTTTTGACACATAATTATAAATATATATTAAATTCATCCTTTTGTGATTTTCATTCTTTGTTTGTAACTTAGTTTTTATCACCTTACAAAAATAATATGATCCTTCGAATGGTTGAACAACAAAAATATCTCCTGCAACCGGTCTTTTCCAGCTTTTAGACATTTGAATCAATTCAGTAAATTCGCTATTCATTTTCTATCATCCTTTTCGTGAATTTCATCTAACGTTCAGGTATTCACGAACTTGCGCAGCAAGTTGTCACTGGCTCTGCTACTTCTGCCAATAGCATCAAAGTGACCAAGGCGTAGCCGCCGCGTGAATACTGTGTTATCGGATGTTATCGTCTTCTTCGATTTATCTACACTGATGTTGATTTATATTGTTTCTGTTTACATTGTTTTGTAATATACAATATCTGTCCCATATGCTCCGAATAATGGGCAGCACACTGATGTAGCATATCTAAATTTGATCGTTCTTTTCCTCTTACTACTTGTTTTCCATCGAACTTCTCATCTGGTAAGTTCTTTATTATTCCTATTACATACTCCATATTGGTATTGATTAGTTTTTCTGCTTCTGTTTTTATCATAAATGTCTTTAAGAATTCCTTATCACGTTCTCTATTTATCTCTTCATTACAAATGCCCTTTCTAATCCTTTCTTTTATATTTCCTTCTATATGTCTTAATAAAGTCGGAATATTATGACTTATTATATCAGGGGACCAGTTTAATTGTTCTTCGTTTAGTTGTTCTATTGCCTTTAAGGTTCGGTTTTGTATTTCCTCAAATTTCTTCATGAGCCACTCACGATTAAAATTTTCCATTGATTCCTCCCGAATTAAAATCCTACGATAATTTCCGATAACGTTCAGGTATTCACGAACTTGCGCAGCAAGTTGTCACTTGAATCTACTACTCTGCCAAAAATCCTCAAAGTGACCAAGGCGTAGCCGACGCGTGAATACTGTGTTATGCGAAGCACGCCTGAGATACTTACAATTCTTTAGTCGCAGTTACAGCATAAATTCCTGGGATTCTGTCTTCAGTTCCTTTAGGAAAATCCTTAAAAATCCAACGTTGAATTTCTCCTGACTCCTCATACAAAGCATTAATAGTTAATTTTGCATTTACTATTGAAGTTATGACTTCTCCAAGCGTCCATCGTCTTAACTTCATGTCATCTCCGATTACTTCTTGTTCAAAATAATTACCACTAGCAATATATTGTCCATCTACTGCCTTCAATAGTTTCCATATTACTGGATGATATTCTCTCAATACAAACCTTCCACCATTACATAACAAGCTATTTACTATTCTAAATAGTTCTTCAATATTATAAATATAATGCAGTACTCCCATTTCAATAAAAATTAGATCAAATTGTCCGAGTTCTTCGACCTTTACATCCATTACGTCTGACACAATGTATGTTATTTCTACATTACAAGCTTTTGCCAAATCCATACCGAACCTAGCGTTTTCAGGGGCAATGTCAACTACTGTTACTTCACTTGCCCCCATCAATGCTATGGATATTGCCTTAGTTCCATTCGATCCTAGTAGATTCAAAACCCGTTTCCCTTTGACTTCACCAGTATAATCTGCCAATATCTTTATTCTCTTTCTTGGATCATCCATAATTCTTTTTGCTTCTTGCTCAATTGATCCAAATCGATCAAGCCATGCTTGATATCGATCTTGATTCCATATTTCGCGATTTATAGAACTCATTTCCTTCTGCATCCTGAATTCCCACTCTCCTCAGTGTTTCGTATAACGTTCAGGTATTCACGAACCTTGCGCATGCAAGGTTGTCACTGAATCTGCTGCTACTGCCCAAAACATCAAAGTGATCAAGGCGGAGCCGCTGCTTGAATACGGTGTTATCAGATGTCGGCGTCTTCATTGAACTACTAACAAATTTCCTTATATTCTAACCAGCCATTATATTTATAAAAATCCTTTAATGCTTCATTATAGTTATACTTTGTTGTACTCCATGTTTTTTTGAACGTATTGTTAATTAAATGGTTCTTTAATAAATCATTTATTTCTACACGGTTTACGAGTATGTATTCTTCTTTTTCTGGCTTCTTCCAAAGTTCATAAAAAGTCTCTTTATCATCTCTCTTAGGTTTTAAGGGTTTAAGATCCATTAAAACTCTATCGTTTTCTGTCTTCCACCAAACTGTATCTGTGCCCCAATAAAATTCTTTAGCCCAAAATTCAGGCGATTCATGATATGCAATTTCATCTTCAGCTACTAATGATATATGTCCCCATCTTGAATTGATCAGATGTATTCCTTCTAGTTGAGTTAAAGGAAATCTTGAGATTAATTCTATTAATATTGAACGGCAAAAGTCGAAGCCAGTTGTGTTTGTATCAAATAGCCACGGTTTTCTCATTGTTAACTCACTATTTTAAGTCTTTTACGCCGATTTCTGATAACGTTCAGGTATTCACGAACTTCCGCAGGAAGTTGTCACTGAATCTACTACTCTGCCAATAGCATCAAAGTGACCAAGGCGTAGCCGCCGCGTGGATACTGTGTTATAGGATGTGAGTGACTTCATTGAGCCTGCCATAATTTACTCTTCTTCATTATTTTGATCACCATTATTCCTGAGGTATTCCATATCCTTTTTAGATCCATTTGCAGCACTTACTAGCATTAATATCGCTGGTATAAAAATAGTAAACATAACAAGCCATAAAATGGCTCCACCTTGAATGATTAAACACATAATGAAGCCTAGATATCCATCTATTATTAACAGAGGATATATCAAACTCCTATAATATGTTATTTTTTGAGTTCTACTAAAAACATAAGCACTAAACACGATTAGAATAGGAATACTCAGTAGACTATATATTAGTTTTTCTCTACCACTTGGAACTATATTCTCATTGAAAAAACCGTGATCACTTGCATAGGGAATTAAAAAGAAAATTAAATATAGTAAATAACTCAATAATACTAGTATTATTTCTAAATTAGGTTTAGTTTTAAGCAACATCTATCAGATCCCTCACTTAAAAGTTCTTCACTCATTTCCTATAACGTTCAGGTATTTACGAACTTCCGCAGGAAGTTGTCACTGAATTTGCTACCTCTGCTAAAAACATCTATGTGACCAAGGCGTAGCCGCAGCGTGAATACTGTGTTATATGATGTCGGCGGCTTCTATGGATTACAATCTAGTTCTTTATTTTTTCTTTAATCTGTTTTTCTAATCTACCACATAAAAGCAGGAGATTATTTAAGACGTTAGCTTTTTTAGAATTATCTATCTCTAAACTTTTATTTAGTCTTCTACTACGCAAGTCTGTTATGTATTCATCTATTTTATTTATTTCCTTGTCTTTCCATATGTGAGTTGGATAGGTTCCTTGAACAAGTTGCGGAAGCTTACTTAACTCATGCTCATCAGTAATTGCAAATCTAAGTTTCATAGTTCTAAACATAACTCCCAAACCAATGTCCCTTGTCGCAAAAACTGGAATGTATTTCCCTACTTCATATCGATTGGTCACCAGTGTTAAGAATGATAGATCAATTGCCGCATTAAGAATATTGTGCAAAAGCTGTTCCTCATCTTTATATTTCTTAAACAAAAGCTTTCTTATATTTGTGTCTCCACCAAATAAGTAAATACCAAACATTAGATTAGGCCCTATAACATCAACTTCATTATCTAAAAAGGAATAGAACCTAAGAAGTTTTGATAAGTTATCATCATAATCAAACTTTTGAATTAAAAAGGATTTTAACAAACCTGCATAATTAATCAACATAATATTTTGAAATGAACTGGGTTCATTAAGTGCTTCAAGCTTTGTATCGTGCTTTTGAGTCTCGTCTTTTATTGGAGCAATATCCACTTCCGATTCTCTGTATAAAAGGAATTGTTCGTAGCTCATATTAAACACTTGTTTTAAATGAGAGCTCATTTGAATTAGTTTCTTTTCATTTATTTGGAATTTATCATTTGACCGACACGCTTCTTCACAGCCCAATGAATAGTCAATTAATATGTTGTTAGAATGAACTTCTTGTATAAATTGCTTAAGAAAATTCCATGAATCTTCCGAGAGCTTATTCGGTCGTTGATAAAACTCTCGAATAATAATACAAATGTTTGTATCAAGTACTAACTTAACCTTAGAAGAAGGAATATACTTAGCTAGTTCGCTTATAGAATTGACTTGTTGCTCAAGAAATGCTGAGCTATAAGTTATGCTCATTTTCACTAACTCCTTTTTGATGGTTTTCGCGGATTTCATATAACGTTCAGGTATTCACGAACTTGCGTAGCAAGTTGTCAAACGGCGATCACATCCTGAATTGCCTCTGCTGACCAAGGCGGAGCCGCTGCGTGAATACTGTGTTAGATGAAGTTTCCCTCTTCATAGAGAAAACCTTCAGCACTCAATCTAATTTCCAAAAATTTATTTACTATAATATTTGCGTCCTTTTTTGTATTAACTAATCTTCTCTTACCTTATCGTTTATCCCACCTGGATATTGCTTTAATAATTGTATTTGTTGAATTCATTGCTTCTTCAATGGATAAATTCAAATACTCTTCATTAGCACTATAGAATTCATATTGATTGTGTATACCCTGTCTCTCCATTTCTTCATCAGCTTTTCGATATGCTTCATAATACTTCTTCTGCTTAGCAGGATCTTTCCAATCCAAAGCATTAGTTTCCTTACTAATCTCATTTGCTAATGAATAATATTTTTTTTGTCTATTAACCGTACAAAAGTCATGAACAATCACATCGTCAAACGTTATCCAAGCCCTGCCCTCTTGATCGTGTGAGCCCCTATATCGTGTGCTGTTAAACTTGATTCTTTCTTCCAGAGAATCACATAGTCTTGATTCTATTTGTTCTTTCATCTTACTCCAACGCAATATTTCACCTCTCTTACGGGAAATTTCACATAACGTTCCTGTATTCACGACCCGACGCATGTCGGGTGTCCAGCGTATGCCGGACCAAGGGCGTATGCTCGCAGCGTGAATATTATGTTATATGATGTCCTGTTCGGTTTTGTGTATAATCAATACTCAATTGTCTACTTAGCACATCAAACATCAAAAATATATCCATGTGATGCGATCTTATTTTTATTTTCTAGCTCAAATTCAGAATATTCTTTTTCACTAAAAAAATTATTTTCAGGATCTAAAACATACTTAACATCGGGCGATGATGGTAACTGAGGATAAACATCATAAATGCCCACTTTGAGTTCTTCACCTTGATCAATCCCAAAAGCATACCTTTGATAACATACAATTTTTTTAGTTGCACTGACTTCACCGTATACTTCTGAAACAGCACGATGCAAGAGCATTTCAGCATAGATATCCAATATATCTAGTCCAAGACTTTTCATTTTTGATTGAAGCTTTTTTTCTTTTATATACTCAGAAAGTATATAAGCATCTGATAATAATAAGTAGGCTTTTAATGGGATATATTTTGCTCCCCCATCAATGACGGTTATCAAATAAATTTCATAAAATTTAGAGCTTTGAACTTGTTCTTTTATTTTATCATCAAACAAGTTTGGTCCGATTTTATCTAATTTTAATTTATTAAATCTATTCTCACGATCATCTATGATTAAAAGACATTCTGTCATTTCATCAGAATACTTATTCAATTTTTCATTTTTATCTTTAATTAACGAATATAAGGATTTTCTAAAATGAGTTGAATTATATTGAGGTAGAAATAACATTTTTGAATCGACTGGATTTTTGATGTTTTCTCGGGGGTAGTATTTTATTTCATGAACACTTAGTTTCTTTTTATCATCTTTGTGTATGAATTTATTTTTTTCAATAAGATCTCTAACATACCCTTCTTTATTATTTAATCTTGCAGAAGTTTGATCGTAGTACAACTCAGTAATTTCCACACCAAATGTATTACCATTATTATATTTTAGTAAGAAGTCTGGTTGCTCACAGGTATTAACTTTGAAGGTATCATTTTCTTTAAATATTTTTTCCAATATAGCAAGTTCATTATTCTTTTTATTTGATTTCATTTTTATTCCCCTCTCCTTTAACACATACTATGCTTTCTAGCTTAAAGCCTGTTACTTCCTAATCTTTAGCAGGATTTCATCTAACGTTCAGGTATTCACGAACTTGCGAAGCAAGTTGTCACTGAATCTGATACTTCTGCCAAAAGCATCAAGTGACCAAGGCGTAGCCGCTGCGTGAATACTGTGTTAGATGATGTCCCATGCTTCTTCGTGTCACATATGTAAGAAATTAAACTTTTTAATAGCCTCTGTTCTTAATCTTCTTCTTTAATGTTTGAATATATACTTAGCACCACACCGATAAGACTCCCTAAGAGTAGCATAATAGTCAAAAATGGATATAATAATAATAAAGCTAGACCTAATGTACTATTACCTAAACCATCGCTAAGAGAAATAATATAAAAAATTACATATAAAATACAGGTATCAATTAAGAAATTTATGAAAGTATACAGAATTGTTATCCATCTCTCGCGTGCTAAAAATTTGGTAAGAACGATAGTTATAATGAACGATATCACTAAGCCCCATTTAAACAAACTAAAAGAAGGTAAAAACTCATAACTAATTATGACGCAAACTAAAAAAGAAACTGAAATTAGATGGGTTATAATAAAATACTTCAATGTCCACCTGCTTTCGTTTTTATTGAGGGATTTCATCTAACGTTCTTGTATTCACGACGCGACCCGGCCTTGGATAGCTACTATCTTTGGCCGGGTCGTGTGTTGTCTGAGTTATCTTCCATGATTATACATCTGGACAACCAAGGGGCGAAATCCCCGCAACCTGAATACGGTGTTATATGATGCTGGCTCTTCCTGAAATACTTACAAAACTCCTTATGCGTCTAATTTAATCCTTATGTATTTTGATCATTCGGCTGATATGCACCCAATTCGTTTCCAAATGGATCAACGAATTTAATAACCCATCCAAATCCTTCATCTTGAAACATTCTTATAATTGTCTTGTTTTCGTTTAATGTTTTAAATAATTTATTTATGTCTTTTGTCAAAAACATAAATGCCGGCATCGGAAAATCCTCTTCTGAAAGCCAAGAAACTTTTGTATCTTTGCTACTTTGATGAAGCATTAACACCGGTACTTCGTCAAACTTCAACCATCCTAAATACATAATCTCTAATCCAAGCAAATTAGAATACCATTCCGTTGCTTTTTCAAGATTATTTACAGGTAATTGAATATGATCTACACACTTAATTAGTTTGCTCATAATACATTCCTCCCAAATGAATAGTAAATGTAACACTTAGGCTTCATTGAAAACCGTCTCTGAACTATCTGTTTTAGCCAGTTTCATATAACGTTCTTGTATTCACGAACTTGCGCAGCAAGTTGTCACATGAATCCATTACTTCTGCCAAAAGCATCAAGTGACCAAGGCGTAGCCGACGCGTAAATACTGTGTTATTTGACGTATCTCGCTACTTCGAATTACTTATTATTCAAAGTTCTACTATCATGTGTATATCTTTTGGTTCTTTATTAAAAAGCTCTTCGTCTATCTCTTCTGTAATCTGGCTTCCTTTACTTTTATAAAATGATACAGCTGAATTAGTTTCCGTTGATGAAATATATAATTGTTTTGCTCCTCTCTTGCGAGCCTCTTTTATTAACTCATCAATGATTCTTGTAGCTATCCCTTGTCTTCGATAATTTCGTGATACATACATCAGATCGATTTGTAGTCGATCTTTATTTTTTCCTCTAAATTTATGAGCAAGCACTCCAAATCCAACTAATTTGTCTTGTTCATATGCACCTACCGCTGTTCCACCGTGATGCAATTCATATAAATAACGTTCTTGTATTTCAAACAATACGTTCTCATCCCAATTCGGACATTCATGATTTGTTGTGATTTCAGTAATCTGTCCATCATTCATTTCATATATCAAATCAATATGTTCGGATCTGTCAATCTCTTGGAGTTTATCTACCTGTGAATTATCCATCATTATTATCTTAATCATGGCTCCTCCTATATGAAATTAATAGTTTTAGAGATATGTTATATAACGTTCAGGTATTTACGAACTTCCGCAGGAAGTTGTCAGACAGCAATTGCATCTTGAATTTCCTCTGCTGACCAAGGCGTAGCCGACACATGAATACTGTGTTAGGTGATGTGCCTTTGAACACCCTACATCATATTTAAGTTAATGATTATATTTTTCAAAATAATAGAAATTACATATCATCTTCATGTTCAACATCTGAACATTTATTAAATATCAATTTAAATTCATTTTTTTCAAGAAGATAATTGATAACTTCATGTATTCGTTCTTTATTTAATATATCTATCAGTATCATGTCACTTGACCAATAATAGTTACCATTCAAACATTCACCTGACAGTCTATTCTTTTCTCTTAAGGTCTGGATGTTCTTATAGGTAAAAAATGTTGCGATCCACTTTGTCCGATTTGAAAAAGTTACGATTACATCACTATTTACATCCTCTTTATTCCACTGATCATCTGACCACTGTTCTGCTTCTATCCATATTACTTTCTCTAAGTTTTTCATTTTTACTAACCTCTATTAAATTATTGGGTTATTAATCTTCTATAAGTCAATTACTTCGGCATTTCGCCTAACGTTCAGGTATTCACGAACTTGCGCAGCAAGTTGTCACATGAATCTACTACTCTGAGAGGAGCATCAAAGTGAACAAGGCGGAGCCGCTGCGTGAATACTGTGTTAGCTGATGCTTCAGACCTCTTCGAATACTCTACTCAGATCAAAATTTCATTTTCAATTTGTTTTTGATCTTATTTGCACTTCCATACCAATCTAGCTCTAAATTGCACCTCGCATGTGGTTTAAACAGTATTTTTATTCAAAATCGACTTGTTGTGAATAGCTATCTAGACTCTCACTTCGACAACACCTTTACAAATATCAATTTCTTCATGTATTGGAGATGAATCTAACTTTAATATCTCTAATTCAATTAAATAACCATCAACAATATGTAATTGAAATAATACTGGGGCTAACTCCCCCACCAAACTAACAAGCATTTCTACTGGAACTCTTCTGTTGCAAACATACTTTTCAAGATAAGATGGAACAATTAAATCAGCAGTTCTACATCCACAATCACACACACTTATCACCTCAGCATGCATCATTTGTGTATAGAGAATTTCTTTGTCAGGCAAGAAACTTATCATTTTAGTTATCGCGGACTTCTCAAACTGAGTAAGTCCCCTTGGTTGGTCTAAGACCTTTATCCAGTTACTCATTTCTTCACTACTTTTACGGCTTACTGATACTTATGAAAGTTAGCCAATTATTTATTTGCACTTGAACTCGGAAGTTTCAACTAACGTTCAGGTATTCACGAACTTCCGCAGGAAGTTGTCAGTCAGCAACTACATCCTTGAATTTCCTCTGCTGACCAAGGCGTAGCCGCAGCGTGAATCTTATGTTATATGAAGTACGGATCTACCTTGATTTCACAAAAAAGGTTTACATAATCTGTTTTTTTACATGTTCGGGTATACCAAAATCTTTTAATTCTATTTCAATCCCAGATCTTAAATCGTCTAAACAATCCCAATAGACTATAAATGTATTTGTTTCTTCCTTAAAATAGAAGTTCATCCATCCTTCCAGTATCGGTTCATCTTCACTATCATAAAGACTGATTCCAGAGAAATTTTCAACTTCCCCATCTAAATATTTAATTCGTTTACCTTCAATACAACTTTCAGACCAATCAAAGAATAATTCCTTCTCCGTAGTAATGTAATGTTTTAAATCTAATAACAACTGTCTTTCTACTTCAGCACGTAACTTTGGTCCCATCCAATCTGAGAATCCAAGTTTTTGATAATTTGGTTTCATTTTTACCCCTTTCTAACTATAAACTTTATAGTTTACATCCGTATTTCATATAACGTTTCCGTGTTCACGACGTCCCACCACCTTAAGCGAACGATAGTGAGCGGCCGCAATGCGGTTAGGTGGTGCGGATGTGTCGCCTGAATCAGCTTCTCCGCTTTCCGCTTCTGGCGACCGAGGCGGCTTGTCCGCCGATGCGTGAACACATTGTTATATGAAGTCGAAATCTTCTTTGAGTAATCTACCCAACCTTTTTAAGCATTATCTCACCAAATAATTCGTCAGGCTTCCAATCAGTAACTATCGCTCTAATCTCTCCAGTGGTTAAGTTATTTCTCACCAAAAATGCATTAATATGTTCTCGCACTCTATGTGGACTATAACCAGTTTTACTTATTATAGTTTTTTGTCCTCTTCCATTCTCGAGGTAATAGTACCCTTTTTCATCAGCTTTTAATATCAATTCTTCACCAACTTGGTACACATTGGGTTTGGTATTAACAAATTCATCAAAATATCTCTGGCTTACTTTAATATAGAGTTTAACGGGTTCTAAATTAAGTGCGGATATAAACTGTTCTTGTAGTTGTAGACGCTTTTCAGGTAAAACTGCAACTGGTAGCATCATTCTAGCTCTCATTTTTTCAATTTGTTCATCAGACAATATTTGAGCAAAACTGTGAGGTAATTTATTCTTCAAGAGGTTTATTTGTTCTTTAATCTCATTAATTTCCTTATTAATTAAATCGGTTTTTACGTTTTCTTCTTCAACATCCAATAGGATTTGGTCCTTATAATTCTCCATTTCCATTAGTTTGGCTTCTTTAATTTCAATCATATTTAATGCTTCAATTTCTTGACCTATAACTTGTCCCCAATCATCAATAGATGACTTAATAGTTCTTTGAAGGAACAATGTAATTATCTTTAGGCTATTTGGATCGTATTGTTGAGATTGCTCCATTCTCATAACTGCATCCTCTAAAGTAATAGCAGCTGCTTCAATCTCTTTAATCCGTCTAAATGCACTAAAGGCAAATTCCTTCTGACTTTGTCTAAAACTGTGTACAGCACCGAAGTATGTAAATATTCCCGAGAATGCTATTGATGAGATAAACACTAAAATATTAATAAAAATTGCCTCTACAACAGTGGCTTGATGATCTACGACTGCCATTACCAATTGGCTTATAATTACGATAATTGCGAGTGAGAGACTTAAGAAAAATGAGTATTTCAATATAATACTTTGGTTCATCAGATTCTTCACAGTATGTCCTCCCATTTTCATTCTTTCGATTTCATATAACGTTCAGGTATTCACGAACTTCCGAAGGAAGTTGTCACTGAATCTGCTACTTCTGCCAAAAGCATCAAAGTGACCAAGGCGAAGCCGCCGCGTGAATACTGTGTTAAGCGATGGGATTGACTTCATTGAATAGACACCAATCAGTTCGGTTTTCGATTACCGCATACGCTTCTCTGTTTCAACTTCGCAAATGAGGTATTAATCACCGCATATGCTTCTCTGTTTCAACTTCGCAAATGAGGTTTCAATCACCGCATACGCTTCTCTGTTTCAACTTCGTAAATGAGGTTTCAATCACCGCATACGCTTTTCTGTTTCAACTTCGCAAATGAGGTTTCAATCACCGCATACGCTTCTCTGTTTCAACTGCGGCTATAATGGGGTTTTCATCACTTTACTATTTAAAGTTTAAAGATACAGTATTGTTGTATAGTTAATGTCATTAACTATACATTTGATTTTGTTCTTATTGGAGGATCAGGTATAAAGTTTTTACCATTCCAATCCTTTCGCTTAACGTTCAGAGGTTCACGACGGAAACCCACCTATTTCTTGCTGTCGCTTTTCATTAGGTGGGTTTCTGTGTTGGTGTATATTCTTCTATGTAATTTCTTCTTCCAACCAAGGGCGAAAGCCCGAAGCGTGAAACTTGTGTTATCCGATGCATCCGACCTCTTTGACTTACTAACGAGTATGAAATGCTAAATGTTGCCACGCTTAATTTAAGATTATTTCAACTTGGATAATCTAGTTTGTATTGTGAAGTTTACCCATTTATTTTTTAGGTTTAGGTTTTTAGCTGTTTTCCAATCTTATTCTTAGTTGGACCTCCAACTGGAGCTGTTCTTGGTGGGATGGATTAGAAGTTAAAACATAATTAATGTGGTTAATTAGTCTTCTATGGAAACTGGGTTAACTTCTAAACAAAAAATGATGTTCTCACTTCGTAATTGCTTACATATATGTCTTTTACCAAACCGGATGTTTCGGATAACGTTCAGGTATTCACGAACTTGCGCAGCAAGTTATCACTGATTCTACTACTCTGCGAAAAGCATCAAAGTGACCAAGGCGGAGCCGCTGCGTGAATACTGTGTTATAAGAAGTCCACGTCATCTATGAAACACTTTCAATTATTATTGCTCTTTACCTTTTCTAAAACTCCCTGGTGATATGTATAGTTATAGATAGCTTCATTCTCAGATTCAACATTTAAAATACTTATCAATGGTGGATTTTTATCATTGCTTAGTATAGCAAAGTCTCCTTGATTTTTTTGAATAGAGTTGAAAACAGAAGTACTGATTTCCAATTCACCCTCATTTGATCTAATAATTGAAATATCAGGCCATGATAAATGTAATCCTTGAAATTGTATAATAAATTCATCATTCCCATCAGCATCTAAATCGATAAAGATTGGTTCTCCCCACAAATCAAGATGCAATATTTTCCTATTTGTTTCATCATAAATCAAATACTTTTTTAATCCTGGTCCATTTAGTGATATATCAACAGTTCCTATTAATTTATAACGTTCTTGATTTGAGAAATATTGTTGAAATATACATACTTGAGAGCAACTATTTGAATCATTCTCAATTAATATGGTTGGTAAATCAATCATGAGAAATTGATTATTATTTAATTTTAATACTCCATTTATTTGATTTGCACTAGGTGTAGTTATTTCGTATATTTCTAATACAACATTACTATTTTCTATTTCACCAAAAGATATTGACCTCACGTATTTCCAATCAGTTGCAGCATCCCCCTCTTGAAGTTCCTCCATCTCAACTTGGTTGAAAGTTAAATCAATTATATCGGGCAATGAATATACTTCATCAAGGTCACCAAAATCATTATTAGCATTTTCAGTATTAATACTTAGGACGGATACTTCACTTGTGTGTAAGTTTGAATTCTTATTGCCACATCCGGTTAAAAATAAAAGAAATATGAGCATCAAATGTATTGTTGATTTCATCCAATCGCCTCCGATCATAATCTATATAATAAAAGATTGTTTGATTTATTTCATTACGTGGATTTCTTATAACGTTCTTGTATTCACGAACTTGCGCAGCAAGTTGTCACTGAATCTGCTACTTCTGCCAAATGCATCACAGTGACCAAGGCGTAGTCGCCGCGTGAATACTGTGTTAAGCGATGGGATTGACTTCTTTGATTAGCGCCCAAAAAGTTCTGTTTTAAATACCGCATACGCTACTCTGGTTCAAACTTCGCAACTGAGATTTTCAATCACCGCATACGCAACTCTGGTTCAACTTCGCAAATGAGATTTTTAATCACCGCATATGCTACTCTGGTTAAAGCTTCGCAAATGAGATTTTTAATCACCGCATACGCTTCTCTGGTTCAACTTCGCAAATGAGGTTTCAATCACCGCATAAGCTTCTCTGGTTCAAACTTCGTAAATGAGGTTTCAATCACCGTATATACTTCTCTGGTTCAACTTCGCAAACTTGGTATTAATTACTTTGCAGTGTAGAGTTTTAAGATACAGTAACGTTGGGTGGTTAATGTCATTAACTATCTATTTCTTTTTACTTTTATTGCAAGATCAAGTGTAAAGTGTTTACCATTCCAATCCTTTCGCTTAACGTTCAGGTATTCACGAACTTCCGCAGGAAGTTGTCACTGAATCTTCTACTTCTGCCAAAAGCATCAAGTGACCAAGGCGCAGCCGCCGCGTGAATACTGTGTTATCTGTTGTTGACTCT